>Ga0207687_10002368_pt1 | contig 12804 bp, 13 predicted proteins | sample KBSM54metaG_FD_184399 | JGI IMG/M metagenome (GOLD analysis project Ga0207687, IMG submission 184399) | Miscanthus rhizosphere microbial communities from Kellogg Biological Station, Michigan, USA - KBS M5-4 metaG (SPAdes) (version 2) | ecosystem: Host-associated > Plants > Roots > Rhizosphere >...
GGATTGATCGGCTTGGGACTGAAGTTCAGGAGAACCTAGAGCCTCTACTGTTTCAAGATTAGGCGCTAGATCGTATTTTGGGGCGGCTGGTGGGATTTGAACCCACGACATCCAGAACCACAATCTGGCGCTACTACCAACTGAGCTACAGCCGCCGCGTACCTAACTAGTGTAACCCGGCTTTCTTCCACAGCGCATCGACGCGAGCCCGAACGTCGTCCGGCATGCGGATTACGTCGGGCCATCGCCGCGTGAACCCTTCCTCGGGCCACTTTTTTGTCGCGTCGATTCCCATCTTCGAACCGTAATTCGGAAGCCGGCTGGAATGGTCCAGCGAATCGACAGGACCCAGCACGAACTGGATATCGCGCTCCGGATCGATATTGTTGAGCGCCTTCCAGGCAACCTCGCTGGTATTCTGCACATCTACGTCTTCATCCACCACCACAATGCACTTCGAGAACATCGCCTGACCCAGCCCCCAGATCGCATGCATCACTTTGCGTGCGTGCCCGGGATAAGATTTGCGGATCGCCACCAGGATCAGGTTATGGAAGATCCCCTCGGCAGGCATCGCGATGTCGCGGATCTCGGGAAGCTGAAGCCGCATCAGCGGCAGAAAGATCCGCTCGATAGCTTTGCCCATGTAGAAATCCTCCATGGGCGGCGGGCCGACGATGGTCGTCGCGTAAATCGGATTCTTGCGATGCGTGACGCAGGTGACGTGGAATACCGGATAGTCATCATCCAGCGAATAGAAGCCGGTGTGATCGCCGAAGGGTCCCTCACGGCGAAGCTCGCCGAGCTCGACGTAGCCCTCGAGCACGAACTCGCTATTGGCAGGCACTTCCAGGTCGTTGGTTTCGCATTTGACCATCTCGACCGGCTTGCCGCGAAGAAATCCGGCGATCATCATTTCGTCCAGATCGGGCGGCAGCGGGAGAATCGCGGAATACATCGTCGCAGGATCGGAGCCAATCGCGACAGCAATATCCATGCGCTTGCTCCCACCGGTCGCTGCCATACGCCGATAGTGCTCCGCGCCCTGTTTGTGCGTTTGCCAGTGCATCCCAGTGGTCGAGCCGTCGAAAACCTGGAGCCGGTAGCAGCCACAATTACGCTTGCCGGTATCGGGGTTACGCGAAAACACCATCGGGAGCGTGATGAAGCGGCCACCATCCTGCGGCCAGCAATGCAGGACCGGAAGATAGCTCAAATCGAACTTGCCTTGAGGGCGAATGACGTCCTTGCAGGGCCCGCTCGAAACTGTCTTGGGAAAGATCGAGGCCAGGTCGGCCAGCTTCGGCAGCATCTTGAGTTTGCCGAGCAAGCCTTCGGGCTTCTGCATGGCCAGCAGCTCGGAGATGCGGCCGGCGATCTCGTCGACCGACGACACCTCCAGCGCGATCTCCATCCGCCGCATGCTGGCGAAGGCATTGATCAGCACCGGAACGTCGGAACCCTTGGGCTTTTCGAACAACAGCGCGGGTCCGCCGGATTTCACGCTGCGGTCCGCGAATTCCGTGATTTCTAGATGCGGGTCGACCTCGAAAGGGATGCGCTTGAGCTCGCCGTGCTTCTCCAAGGCGCGAATGAAGTCTCGAAGATCGTCATAAGCCATTTCCACTATTATGGAAGATCGCCATGACGAACATGACAAACAGGACAGCTTTTGTTACGGGGGCAAGCCGGGGGATCGGGCGGGCGTGTGCCCAGGCACTCAGCGATGCGGGCGCGCGCGTCATATTGGCAGCGCGCGATGTAAAGAAACTGGAAGAAGCAGCCCTGCAGATTCCTCGCGCGACGTGCGTCGCCATCGACCTCGCGTCGCCTGAATCGATCAAGGAAGCGTTTTCCAAGGCGGGCAAAGTCGACATTCTGGTCAACAACGCCGGCATCACCAAGGACGGCCTGGCGATGCGGATGAAGAAGGAAGATTGGGACGCCGTGCTGGCCACCAATCTCACCGGCGCGTTCCTGGCGATCCAGCAAGTGCTGCCTTCGATGCTTAAAGAGCGCTGGGGCCGGATCATCAACATCTCGTCGATCGTGGGCGAAACGGGAAATCCAGGGCAATCGAATTACGTGGCGTCGAAGGCCGGATTGATCGGACTGACGAAGTCGCTGGCGCAGGAGATCGCCAGCCGGACGGTCACCGTGAACGCAGTGGCTCCCGGGTTCATCGAAACGGACATGACGGCGGTGCTTTCCGAAGAGGTGAAGAACACTCTGCTGGCGCATATTCCCTTGAAGCGATTCGGAAAGGTAGAGGATATAGCGGCAGCGGTGCGTTTTCTAGCCAGCGAAGAAGCCGGATACATCACAGGACACGTCCTCGACGTCAACGGTGGAATGTATATGTAGCGAGTGCACGGCGCACTTGTTCGAGAACATCCGGGGCCTCTCCATCGATGAGCGTTCCGCTGGGACGCCAGCGTGCGGCCATGCGGGGACTTACGAATCCCTTGGCGATACTGACCAGCGGAACTCCGCAGGCGGACGCAACGTGGCCCGCGGCGGAATCGTAACCCACGAATAACTTCGATCGGGCGATTTCGGCGGCGAAGGGAGCAAAGGGACCATCATGGGTTTGCGCGCCCGGCGGCAATGCGCGTTCGACGCGCTCGCGCTCCGCAGGGCTGCCGCCTTTGTCGACCAGAACCGAAGCGCCGGTGCCCGCGAGCATCCGTAGAAGCTGGTGCTCGAAATCATCGCTAAGCCGCTTGGCGGGATTTTCGCCGACACCCAGGCTCACTGTGATGTCGAATGTTGGTCCATCGCCAGGATGTGGCGCAACGTACGGACGAGCCTGGTGATCGTCGGCCCAGCGCGCCGCCAGATCGGGCAGTCGCTCGCCTCCATCGCCTCCAAAGGACCGGCTCTCGAAGAAGCAATAGTGATCGTCGGGACAAACACGAATCAGTCCGAGCTGTGTCAGACGCGAGTCTGAATCGATCACAATACCGTCGTCGATCCAAACTGCCGCGGACGCAAGCAGACGATCGCGCAGCGTACCTCCGCGAGCGTAGGGAACGTCTCGATGAGCGATGCGCGGATCGGCCTCGAACAGCTCATAGTTCTTACGCGGTCCAACGAACACGATCCCGGCGGATGGAAAGCGCCGCTTGGCCGTATCGAGTAACACGCTGGTGACTGCGACATCGGCGCCTAGGGTGATTCGGGAGAGCACGTAGACACGATTTGTGGCCGGCCACAAGCCAGTCTTACCAGCGACCCGGCGGGTACGGGGAATCAATTCGGGACAAACTCGAGCGATCACCTCGGAAAACAGCTGCGCGTAGGTTTCACAGAGGCGCGGCTCGAACAAGTCGCCTAGACGTTCCACGACGATCGAGAACAGCGCACGACCTTCATCCTCGGCGATCGCGCGATCCAGCAGTTCCGGAGACCACTGCTCCCCTCGCAGGCACAGATCGAGCAGCTGGTTACACGTACTTGCCAACCAGCAGCTCCAACTTTTTGCGAGTAGCCTCGGGAATCGCCTTGCGGTCGGTGATCAGAGCGTGGGACAGCGCCGATCCGCATTTGCAGGTGCGCATTTCCGGCATCGCGGCCACGGCGGCCTTTACCAGCTTGGCGGCGTTGGAGGCGTTCTGCGTCAGATTGGCGATGATGTCGTTCACCGTGACTGCATCATGTTCGGGATGCCAGCAATCGTAATCGGTCACCATGGCGACGGTGGTGTAGCACAGCTCGGCTTCGCGCGCGAGCTTGGCTTCCTGAAGGTTAGTCATGCCGATGACGTCCATGCCCCAGCTTCGATACAGGTTGGATTCCGCCAACGTGGAAAATGCGGGACCCTCCATGCAGAGATACGTTCCGCCCAGCTTGACGCGCACGCCCGCATCCTGGCCAGCGGCGTAGGCGACATCAGCCATCTGGGTGCAGATCGGATGCGCGAAGCTGATGTGCGCGACCAGCCCTTCGCCAAAGAACGTAGAGACTCGTCCACGCGTCCGATCGACGAACTGGTAGGGAATCACGAAATCGAGGGGCTTGTGTTCTTCTTTGAGTGACCCCACGGCGCTGAGCGATAGAATACGCTCGACGCCCAGCGATTTCATGCCCCAAATGTTGGCACGGAAGTTCAGCTCTGAGGGCGAAATGCGATGCCCGCGTCCATGCCGTGCCAGGAACGCCACCTCCCTGCCCGCCAGCTCGCCCACGATATAGGCGTCCGACGGCGCGCCCCAGGGCGTCGTTACCGTGCGCTCTTCATGCCTTTCAAATCCCGGCATGGAGTAGAGTCCGCTGCCGCCAATTATTCCGATGGTTGGTTTCATTCTTGTATGAGTTCTAAAAGCACTCCGCCGGTTGATGCGGGGTGAATAAATACGTAGAGATGGCCGCCGGCTCCAGCACGAGGCTCGTTGAGCAGGCGCGCGCCCGCCGCTTTGAGACGCTCGACAGCCGCATTCAAATCGGGTACCGTCAGCGCCACATGATGCAAGCCTTCGCCGCGCTTGTCGATGAATTTAGCGATCACCGAATCGGGCTCGGAGGCTTCCAGCAGCTCGATTCGCGATTCGCCCACCGGCAGTAGCGCGGCGTGAACTTTTTCGATGGCCACAGTTTCGCGCAGGGAAACAGTCAGGCCCAGCTGGTCGCGATAGAACTGGAGCGCCTGGTCGATGGAGCGAACTGCGATTCCGAAATGATCGATCTTAGCGCTTGAGCCAGTCATTGAGTATGGAATACGGATCGCGCTGGCGCGACGCCACCTCGCGGCCCGCCGCCAGAAAGTCTTGAGCTGGGAATCGGTCCAGCAAGCGTTCGCGCAGCATTTCGCGGAGTCGAACGGCCCAGATCTCGGCAGCGTGTTCCGGATTGCGCCCGCGAGGCTCCGCGCGTCTGGCAGCGGCCAGCACCTCCGCGACGCCCTTCCCCTCAAGTGCCACCGTGTTGACGATTTCGACTTCCGGGCCGTGCGCCAGACCCATTGCCGCATGGATTTCACGCTGTAGTTTATCCGCGCCAGGGAGATCGGACTTGTTGATGACAAACACTTGAGCGATCTCCATGATACCCGCTTTGAGCGTCTGGACATCGTCTCCCGCGCCGGGCGTCAGCACCACCAGTGTGGCGTGGGCCAGACGTGCGATCTCGACTTCGTCTTGGCCGACGCCGACCGTTTCGACTAGCACCACATCGCGCCCCGCCGCGTCGAGCAGCATCGTCATTTCGGTCGTGGCCCGAGCTAAACCGCCCAGCCACCCGCGCGTCGCCATGGAACGGATGAACACGCCCGGGTCGGCATGATGCTCCTGCATGCGGATGCGATCACCTAGCACGGCCCCGCCCGAATAGGGGCTGCTGGGATCGATAGCAATCACGCCGACCGTCTTCCCTTCCCCACGAATCAGGCGCGCAAGCTGATCGCATAGCGTGCTCTTCCCGGCTCCCGGAGGTCCGGTCACACCCAGGATGAGGGCGCGGCCCGTATGCGGAAACAGTTCGCGCAGCAAGGGCTCGGCCTCGGGACTGCGGTTTTCGATCCAGGTGGCGGCACGAGCAAGGGCGCGCAGGTCGCCGTCGACGATTTTCTGCGCGGCGTTGGTCATCAAATCAGCTCTTGAGCAGCTGCCGCGCGATCACCATGCGCTGGATCTCGCTGGTGCCTTCGCCGATGGTGCACAATTTCGCGTCGCGGTAAAACTTTTCGACCGGATAATCCTTGATGAACCCGTAGCCGCCGTGGACCTGGACCGCTTCATTGGCGACGCGCACGGCTACCTCAGACGAATACAGCTTGGCCATGGACGATTCTTTGTTCACTGGCGCTCCGGAATCTTTGAGCCAGGCCGCGCGCAGCGTCAACAAACGTGCGGCGTCGATTTCGGTGGCCATATCAGCCAGCTTGTTCTGGATCGCCTGGAATTCCGAGATGAAGCGTCCGAATTGCTTGCGCTGCTTGGAGTACTTGAGCGACGCTTCGTAGGCTCCTTGCGCGATGCCGACGCTCAGTGCGGCAATCGAGATGCGGCCGCCGTCGAGCACGCGCAGGCTATCGATGAATCCCTCGCCTTGCTTGCCGATCAGATTCGCGGCGGGCACGCGGCAATCGGTGAAGATCAGTTCGCCTGTGGGCGAGCAGCGCATGCCCAGTTTATTTTCTTTCTTGCCGGCGCGGAATCCTGGGGTGTTTTTCTCCACGATGATCGCCGAGATGCCGTGCGTGGCCTGGGCCCGGTCCGTCATCGCCATGATGACGAAAACATCGGCCGTATGCGCGTTGGTGATAAACGTCTTGCTGCCATTCAGCACCCAGCAATCACCCTGACGAACGGCGGCGGTGCGAGTCCCTCCAGCGTCGGAACCCGATTCGGGCTCGGTCAGCGCCCACGCCCCGATCAGTTCCCCCGACGCGAGTTTAGGAATGTACTTCTGACGTTGCGCATCATCGCCAGCGAGATAAATGTGATTGGCACACAGCGAAATGTGCGCCGCGATGCTCAGCGCGATAGAAGGATCCACGCGGGCCAGCTCTTCGACCAGGATGGAGTAGTCGACGTAACTATAGCCCGACCCGCCCAACTCTTCCGGAAATACGGCACCGAGCACACCCAGGTCGCCGAGCTTGCGGAAAATCTCGACTGGAAACTGCTGCGACTCATCCCACTCCATGACGTGCGGCAGCATTTCGGCTTCCGCGAACGCTCGAATGGTCTTGCGAAGCTGGTGGTGTTCTTCGGTGAATCCGAAATCCATGGGTGGCCGAAACTAGACGATCTCTTCGCGCTGCTGGTCCCAGCGAACCGTACGGCCTTCGCGATAGCTGTCGACAGCCATGCGGCAGGCGATCGAAACGCGATAGCCCAGTTCGAACGGACAGTTCGGCTCACCGCCTACGCGGACGCAATCCAGGAAATTCTGCAGATGCGCTTGCGGGACGTGAGCTGTGCGGCCGACGGCTTCCTGAAGGTCCGGGCGATTCACTTTCTGCGGGACATAGCGGACCTGGCTCGCGCGAGCGATCGATCCATGCGTGCCCAGCACGTCCTCAGTTACTCCCAACTGGTTGTTGCCCAGGCCCGAAACCCAACTGACCAGGATCTCTTCAGGCTGCTGCAGCGTCACGCTAACGGTATCGGGAACCTGGCGGCCGTCTTTCCAGAGGTAAATGCCGCCCTTCATGGTCGCCGATTGCGGGATGTCCAGATTCAGCGTCCCATACCAGAAGCTCAACTGCTGGCTCATGTGCTCGAAGACGCTTCCACCCGAGTAGTCCCAAAAATATCGCCAGTGCACAAAGCGATTCGGATCGAACTCACGCGAAGGCGCATCGCCCAGGAATGCCGCCCAGTCCAGGCGGTCGGGCGTGAGATCCGGAGTGAGTAGCGCCGGCCGGGCCCATTGCGGCTTACTGACCGGCGTGTTGCGATGCATCTGCATGCTGATCGCCGTGATCTTTCCCAAACGATCGGGTCGAGACAGAAATTGGCGGACGTCCGTCACGTGCCCGGTGGAGCAAGCCTGGTGTCCGATCTGGACCACGTGACGCCGGCGGTCGCCTTCGTAAACCGCGCGCATCTGCTTGGCTTGTGGCACACTCAGGGCCATTGCCTTTTCGAGATACACGTGCTTGCCGGCCGATATCGCATCGCAGAACTGTTGCGAGTGAAGATGTTGGGGAGTCGCGATGATCACCGCGTCCACGGAAGTATCGTCGAGCAGACCCCGGTAATCTGCATGGACCGACGCGCCGGGACCACTCCAGCGGCCGTTTCCAAACGTCTGGAAAAGACGTCGGCGAATCCCGCAACCTCGGTGTTCGGACATGCCCGGATGTGGTTGACCAGTTCCATGCCGCGGTCGCCTGCGCCGATGATGCCGAGGCGGATGCGGTCGTTGGCCCCGAACACACGGGCTGGTCCCGCAGCCAGGGTCCCGGCGAGACCGTAGGCGACCTTCCCAACGAAATTCCGGCGGGAATCCATGTATTTTCAGTGTACCAGGGGACCCGCCCCGACCTATTCCAGGTGCTTGTGGAAGCGCAGGACGCTGATCCACAGGATCGTCACGCCAAAAACGCCTAAGGCCAGCAGCTCCGGCCACAAGGTATCGAAACCCGACCCTTTCAGAAAAATGCCGCGCACGATTTCCAAAAAATACCGCATGGGATTGATAAACGTGAACCACTGCACCGGTTGCGGCATGCTGCGGATCGGAAACGTGAAGCCGCTCAGCATCTGGAAGGGCTGGAATAAGAGGAACGTCGCCAGGTTGGCTTGCTGCTGGGTGTGCGAGATGGTCGAGATCAACAACCCTGCGCCGAGCGTGGTAAGGATGAACAGCAAAGACGCCAGGCATAACAGCCAGAAGCTGCCCGCGAAAGGCATCCGAAATATCAGCAAGGATGCGCCCAACACCAGCAGCATGTCCCAGAAACCGATTACAACGAAGGGCAGCGTCTTACCGAGAATCAGTTCGGCTGGGCGGATCGGCGTCACCATAAGCTGCTCCATGGTGCCCAGCTCTTTTTCCCGGACGATGGCCATAGTGGTCAGCGACAGAGTCACCAGCATGATGATGTTGACGATCACGCCGGGGATGAAATAATTACGGCTCTTGAGGTCAGGATTGAACCAGACCCGCGCTTCGGTGAAGACCTGGGGAACCGCGGGATGCAGGGGCACACCAGCCGAAACCAGCTTCTGCCGCTGCCGATCCGCCATTACATCGCTAGTGAAGCGAGCGATGGTCTGGCCAGCGAAACCGGAAACGATAGAGGCTGCGTTCGAATTGCTTCCATCCAGCAGCACCTGGACGCTGGTAGAACGGCCGCGCTCGATATCGCGGGCGAATCCCGGCAGCACCCGGATCACTCCGTCCACCTGGCCACGATCCATCTCATCCTGCATTTGCTTCTCGTTTTCTGGCATCGCGACGATGATGAATCGTCCGGACCCCAAAAACTGCGAATACAGCTCGCGGCTCTGCGGGCTGTGATCCTGATCCATCCACGCGATCCTTGCGGTGTTCACGTCCAGGTTCGCGGCGTAACCGAAAATCAGCAACTGAATTAGCGGCGGAATGAACAGCATGCCGCGCATGCGCGGGTCGCGAAAGACCTGCAGAAATTCCTTGCGAATCATGGCGCGGAGGCGTTGTTTCATTGTGTATCTCTCACGCGATTTTCTGCCTCAGTTTGCGGACTGCCAGGAACGAGATAGCTACGGCATAGACGATCAGCAACAGCAGATCGAACCACAGGTAGCGTAACCCCAAGCCCTTGAGGAAAATCCCTTTGGTCATGTCGATGAAGTAGCGGGCCGGGATGACAAAGGAAATCACACGGATGATCCAGGGCATATTGGCGATCGGGTAGATGAAGCCTGACAGCAGGAACGCCGGCAGGAATGACGTTAGCGTTCCCATCTGATAAGCGGCGAGTTGATTCCGGAACATGGCGGAAATATACAGTCCCCAGGCCAGCGCGCCATACAGAAACACGCACGCCGAGAACAGCAGGAGTACCGGGCTGCCTTTCAGCGGCACACCGAAAATGACGACGCCCACGAACAACGCGATCAACATGTCCACCAACCCCAGCAGGAAATGCGCCGACAGTTTTCCGAGCGCCATTTCGATGGGACGCACCGGCGTCGAGAGCAACTGTTCCATGGTGCCGTTCTCCCATTCGCGCGCGATAGTAAGCGACGTGAGCAGCGCGGCGATGATCATCGTAATCACACCGATCAGCCCCGGCACAATGAAATTTCGCGAAAGCAGATCGGGGTTGTACCATACGCGCGCACTTGTATTTACCGGAGGCTGGAGCACGCTGCCCGAGCGCATACTCTGAGCATCCTGGCGGGCGTGCCCCGCGTAGGATTGGACCAGGCCTTCGGCGTAGCCCATGGCGATCGAAGCCGTGTTCGAATCGGTCCCGTCCAATAGAATTTGCACCGGTGCTTCCTTGCCGGAAAGGAGATTGCGCGAGTAATCGTACGGAATCGCCACGCCCACCAGGATTCGCCGCTGATCCATGGCGCGCTCTATAGGCTTGTAGGAATCGACCTCATCGACAATCTGAAAATATTTCGACCCGCGAAATTCCTGAACCAGGTTCTGACTCACGGCGCTGTGGTCGGCGTCATAGATCATGGTCGGGATGCGGTCGACGTCCAGGCTGAGCGCGTATCCGAACAGCAGCAGCACCAGAACTGGCTGGGTCAGCGCGGCCATCAGGCTGCGCGGATCGCGAATGATGTGCAGCAGCTCCTTGCGAGCCATCGCGCTGGTGCGTCGAAAGTTCATTTGGATACCGTTGCCCGCTCTTGTTCTTCGATTAGCCCGACGAATACGTCCTCCATGGATGGAGGAATCGGCTCCAACGCGCCGATCTTGATTCCGGCCGCGCTGAGCGCCGACTGGATTTCCGGAATCGCGCGCGTTTCGTCGTCCACTTTGATGTGCAGCCCGCTTCCAAACACCGCGACGTCGACGATGGCCGGTCGGCCTCGCAGCGCCTTCATGGCGCCCAACAGGTCGGTGGTCTCAAGCATCAGCAGATGGCGCTCGCCGAACGCGGTCTTCAACTCCGTCGGCGAACCGAGTGCGATGACACGTCCGCCATACATGAGCGCGATGCGATGGCAATACTCGGCCTCGTCCATATAGTGCGTAGTGACGAAGATGGTGTGGCCGGCTTCAGAAAGTTTGTAAATCAGATCCCAGAAGTTACGGCGGGCGACGGGGTCCACGCCGCTGGTGGGTTCGTCCAGGAACAGTATGGGAGGCTCGTGAAGGATCGCACAGCCCAGCGCCAGGCGTTGCTTAAGGCCGCCAGGGAGCTCGCGTGTCGGGGCCTTGCGCCTGTCTTCCAGGTTCGCCATGCGCAGTACATAGTCGCGCCGCTGCGGCAATTTATCCGGCGGCACGCCATACACGCCGCCAAAGAACTCGATGTTTTCTTCCACCGACAGGTCCTCGTAGAGCGAGAACTTCTGCGACATATAGCCGATGTTCTCGCGCACTAGTTCCGACTGCGTCGCGACATCGTACCCGCCGACGGTGGCCCTGCCGGAAGTGGGAGCCAGCAGCCCACACATGATGCGAATGGTGGTCGACTTCCCCGCCCCGTTGGGCCCCAGAAAGCCAAAAATCTCGCCCCGCGCGACGTCGATCGAAACGTCGTCGACCGCCACGAAGTCGCCGAAGCGCTTGACCAGCTTCTCGATCCGAACGGCGGGACCGTCGCTGGGTTTAGGCGGCAGCATGGGCGACTTCTTCCTTGCGCTCCAGCGCGATAAACACGTCTTCCAGCGATGGCACGATGCGCTGATACGTGAACGGAGTCAATTTCAGCAGATCCTCAACCCTGGTGACGCGCTCGTCCACGAACAGGTGATATTCGATTCCGGCGTGATACACACCCAGCACGCCAGGCTGCCGCTCCAGCAGCGGCCGCGCTTCTTCCGCATGCGCAAAATGGACGCGATAACACGTCTCCTCCAGGCTCTCCTTTAATTTCGCCGGGGTATCGCACCGGATCAGCCGGCCCTTATGCATCATGCCGACGCGATTGGCTCGCTCGGCTTCATCCAGATACGCGGTGGAGACCAGAACGGTCAGACCTTCACTCACCAGTTGATACAGGATGGCCCAAAAGTCCCGGCGCGAGACCGGATCCACGCCGTTTGTGGGCTCGTCGAGAAATAGTACACGGGGCTTGTGCAGCAGCGTGCACATCAGAGCCAGCTTCTGCTTCATGCCACCCGAAAGCTTGGCGGCTTGGCGTTTTCCGAACGGCTCCATGCGGGTCATTTGCATCAGGCGGCCGCTCAATTCCTCGCGTTCGTGCCCGATCACGCCAAACAGATCGCCGTAGAACGCCATGTTCTCGTTGACCGTGAGATCGCCATACAAGCCGAAGCGCTGGGCCATATAGCCGATCTGATCCTTCACCTGGTCGAGCTCTTTCGATACATCGTGCCCCGCGACAATCGCCTTGCCTTCGGTGGGATCCATCAGGCCACACAGCAGGCGCATGGTGGTGGTCTTGCCGGCCCCGTCCGGGCCCACCAACGCGAAAATCTCGCCCTGCTGAACTTCCAGGTCCAGATGACTCACAGCGGTGAGCGTGCCGAAACGCCGCGTCAACCCCTGCGCTGTAACAATGTTCACAACAGAATTTCCCCGTCCACCGGCATGTTGTTCTTCAGTTCCTGATGCGCATTGTCCACGTCGATCTTGATGCGGTACACCAGCTTTACGCGTTCTTCCTTGGTCTGGATCTGTTTGGGCGTAAATTCCGCCTCCGAAGAAATGAATGAGATGCGGCCATCATAGGTCTTGCCCTTAAACGAATCCGTGCTGAGCTTGACTTGCCCGCCCAGCTTGATGCGGCCCAGATCGGTTTCATTGATGTAGGCGCGCAGCCAGGGATGGGCGATATCGCCCAGGCTGACGATGGTGGTTCCGGCGGCGATGACCTCGCCCGCTTCCGCTGACTTCACCAGCACCACGCCGTCGATGGGCGCGACGATCGTCGAATCGGCAATCTGGGTCTGCGTCATGCCCACCTGGGCACGTGTACGATCGATTTCCGATCTGCGTGCGGAGAGCTCTTCTTGCTTGCGGCGCAGCTCGATTCGATTGGCTTCCGCCGTTTGCACGGCTGCCTGGGAGCGGGCCACTTGCGCACGTGCTCCCGCGATTTCTTCCTTGCGGGGACCCTCGGTAACCAATCCCAGCCGATCTTGCGCTTGACGAAGCTGCGCGGCGGTACTGTCGAGCTTTGCACGGGCCTGATCGTACTGCGACTTCGAAATGTCTTCC
>Ga0207687_10002371_pt1 | contig 12795 bp, 14 predicted proteins | sample KBSM54metaG_FD_184399 | JGI IMG/M metagenome (GOLD analysis project Ga0207687, IMG submission 184399) | Miscanthus rhizosphere microbial communities from Kellogg Biological Station, Michigan, USA - KBS M5-4 metaG (SPAdes) (version 2) | ecosystem: Host-associated > Plants > Roots > Rhizosphere >...
GCCGAGGTCGGCCTGCATCACCGTGAACTTCTCCAGCAGCCGGTCGCGCTGGGCGCGCAGATCCTTGTTCTCGGGCGGCGGCTCGGCTGCCGCTTTCACCTGGCCGTTGCCGTTGGCGCCGGCTTTTCCGGGCAGCTTCAGCTCGCGCAGCCGCTCGATCACGGTTCCGCCCCGCCTTCCGCTGGAGCGCCGCCGCCTTCGCCGCCGACGACGATCACGTCCGGCAGATTCTGCTGGGCCTTTATGTAGTTTTCGCCCGTCTGTTCGGGGTTTTCTTCGACCAGCTTGGTGTCTTCGGCTTCCTTCTCCTGGGAGGCGTTGAAGTTGGCCACTTCGTGGACGTCGCCGTTTTCGGTGTGGGCGACGACTTTTTCCTCCGGCTTGCCTGACTTCTTGGCGCTCGCCGTTTTGGCTTTGGCTTTCGCCGTCGCGGCAGTGCCGGTCGTCGCCGCGCCCGCGGTGCCGGCGGCAGTCGCCTGCCGTTCGCGCAGCGCCTGCAGCAGCGCCTCGTTGCCGTCGCCGCCGGAGCCGCTGTGGCCGACCATCACCCCGAGCGCGACGGCGATCGGCAGCAGGGCGAAGAAGCCGACCGCCGCGGCGCGGCTGGTCTGGTCCTTCTTCGCCTCCGCGGGCGGCACCAGCGGCCGCCGCGAGCGCTTGCTCACCATCGCGAAGTAGCGGGAGGAGGGGTTGGCGCCGTTGCCGCGCCGCGCCGCGCAGTTGACGCAGTAGCGCTGCTGCGGGTCCATCGGCGCCCCGCACTCCTCGCACGCCTCATACGTCTGCGGCCGACGAACGTCTTCGAGCTGGCTGGTCATCCCTTCCCCTTCTCGTGCTTGTGTTGATGACGGTGCTTTTTCTTCTGCGCCTGGCGCTTCGCCCGCGCCTCGAGGATGCGTTCGGATTGGGCTTGCTGGGCGGCGGCCTTTTCCTGGGTCGTCTCGCAGCCGGCGAGGCTGCCGGCTGCGAGGGCGCCGCAGAGGACGAGGACCGCGAGCTGGGGCGCGCGCCTAGCCGAAGGCACCGCTGACGTACTCCCGGGTCCGTTGCTCGCGGGGCGAGCCGAAGAGGGCGGTGGCGCTGTTGTACTCGACCATGTCGCCCAGGTACATGAAGGCGACGTGGTCGGCGATCCGGTAGGCCTGCTGCAGGTTGTGGGTGACGATGACCACGGCGACGTCGTCGCGCAGCTTCACGATCAGGTCCTCGATCACCTGGGTGGATTTCGGGTCCAGCGCCGAGCAGGGCTCGTCGAGCAGCAGCACCTCGGGCTCGGCCGCCAAGGCGCGGGCGATGCAGAGCCGCTGCTGCTGGCCGCCGGAGAGCTTCAGCGCCGGGTGGTCGAGGTTGTCCTTGACCTCCTCGAAGAGGCCGGCGCGGTCGAGCGCGCTGTGGACGGCGGGCTCCAGCGTCTTCTTGCGCGCCCGCCGCGAGCCCTGCTCCCGCAGCACGTAGGCGATGTTGTCGAAGACGCTCATCGGGAACGGGTTCGGCTGCTGGAAGACCATCGTCACCCGCCGCCGCAGCAGGGTCGGCTCGATCTGGGAGATGTCGACGTCGTCGAGCAGGATGCGGCCGCTGAGGCGGGCGCTCGTGGTCAGCTCGGTGAGCCGGTTGAGCGAGCGCAGCAGCGTCGTCTTGCCGCAGCCCGAGGGGCCGATCAGCGACAGCACCTCGCCCTGGCGGACCGGCAGCGAGACGCCTTTGACCGCCTCTTTGTCGCCGTAGTGGACCGAGACGTCGTCGATCTCCATCCGCCGGATCGAGAACTGCGGCGCCTTGATCGAGCGCCGGGCGGCGGTGAAGGTTCCCTGCTCGACCGGGATCGCCTCGGTCGCGGGCTCCGGGTCGTCCAGGCGCAGCCGTCGGATCGGCGGCGGCGCCGGGGGGGTGTCTGAGTTTTCCCGTCGCATATGGGGGTCGAACTCAGAAACGTCTGGGGTCAGTGACTCCACGTTCCTGCCTTTCTCGCGCGGCGATGGACGACGTCGACGGCCGCGTTTAAGGCCAGGACCATCAGCAGCAGGACGAAAGCCGCCGCGTAGGCTTTCTGCGGCTGGTTGAGGTTCCCGGTGGGGGAGGCCTCGTAGACGAAGTTGGTCAGGGTGGTGCCGGCCCCGCGCAGGTAGTCGAGCGGGAAGCCGACGCCTTCGACCGGGGCGAAGTTCTGGGTGGCGCCGAGGAGGACGACGATGATCGCGGTGTCGCCGATGATCCGCCCGAGGCCGAGCATGGCGCCGGTGGCGACCTGCGGGCGACAGGTCGGCAGCAGGATCCGCCGCGTCGTCGCCGCCTTGGTCTTGCCGACCGCATAAGAGGCCTCGCGGACGTGGCGCGGGATCGAGTTCAGCCCCTCGCGGACGCTGGCGACGATCAGCGGCAGCGCCACCAGCGAGAGCATCACCCCGGCGGCGAAGAAGGAGCGGCCGAAGACGACGCCTTCGGAGGTGCGGCTGAGGAAGCCGAGCGCGGTCGAGGAGAAGATCACCGTCCCGAACAGGGCGAGGACGATCGAGGGGATGCCGGCGATCGCCTCGATCGTCGATTCGGTGATGCGGGCGAGCGCCGCCGGGCGCCCGTACTCGACCAGCCAGACCGCGATCGCGATCCCGGCCGGCAGCGCCAGCGCGATCCCCATCGTGGCGACGATCAGGGTGCCGAAGAGGGCGTCGGAGAAGCCCCCGGTTTGGGTCTCGTCGAAGCCCGCCGCGGCGGGCGTCCAGAGCATTTCCGGGCGCAGGAACTTGATCCCCTGGACCAGCAGGTAGAGGACGATCGCGACCGCGATCGCGCAGAAGAGCAGGCCGAGGGTCCAGCAGATCGCCAGACCGATGCGGTCGCTGAGGCTCCAGGTGGCGCTGCCCTCGACCGCGCCCTTGCGCTGGTGCGCGCCGGGCAGCGGCGGCCCTTCCGGCGGTGGGACCGGGGGGACGGTGATCGACGGCGGCTGGAGGCTCGAGCCCTCCATCACGCCGTCCCGTATTTGCGCATCGCCCGCCGCGCCATCCAGCCGGCGAGGGAGAACAGCGCCGCCGAGAACAGCAGCACCGCGGCAATCGAGAACAGGGTCGCATTGAAGGGCGGCGAGCTGAGCTGGTCGATGTTCTTGACGATCGTCGGCGCCAGCGGCCGCGAAGGCTCGTAGATGAAGATCAGCCCGTCAGCGGGGTTCGGCGCGAAGGCGACCGAGCCGGAGATCATCGCCAGCATCACCGCCTCGCCGATCGCCCGGGCGACGGCGAGCACGGTGCCGGCGACGATCGCCGGGCGGGCGGCGCGGACGCCGATCTTCCAGGTCGTGCGCCAGCGGTTGACGCCAAGCGCCAGCGAGCCCTCCAGCCAGCCCGGTTTCACCGCCCGCAGGCCGTCGCTGAAGATCGAGACCATCAGCGGCGCGATCATCACCGTCAGCACCAGGACCGCCGCCAGCAGGCTGTAGCCGGTGAGGGAGATGACGCCGGCGACCGAGGCCTTCTGCGGCTCGGTGACCAGGTGGTTGCCGATGAACGGGACCAGCACCAGCACCCCGAGCAGGCCGTAGATGACCGAGGGGACGCTGGCCAGGAATCGAATGACCGGCTGGAGGACGTTGCTCATCCACTCCGGCGCGAACTCGACGATGAAGACGGAGACGAAGAGGGCCGAGACGAGGGCGATGAGGACGGCGCCGCCGGTGATCAGCAGCGTGCTCCAGATCAGCGGCCAGGCGTGGAAGGTGTAGACGTATTCGCCGCCGGTCTGGGCCGAGAGCGAGATCGCGTTGAGCTGGTCTTCGACCGAGCCCTGCCCGCTGAACCAGGCGAGGCCGTTGTGCGAGAACGACGGCCAGGCGTGGACGAAGACGGTGACGATCAGCGCCAGCAGCAGCGCGACGACGCCGCAGACCAGCGCGCCGAGCATCCGCTCGACGCGCTGGTCGGACCATTTCGGCCCGTACTCCTGAGGTAGCTCCTGCTCCAAGGCCTACTTCTTGTTGAACGCGGGGACGCCGCCGGCCGAGGTGATCACCGAGCCGGCGAGGCTGCTGCGCCGCGCCCAGTCGATGAACTTGAGCAGCGCTTTCGGGCTCGAGCTGCCGTCGCCCGGAAGGACGAGGAAGATGTAGCGCGAGAGCGGGTACTTCAGCGGCTCGACGCTGATCTTGCTTGCCGTGCAGGGAACGCCGTTGACCTTGAGGGTCTTCAGCCCTTTCTTCTGCCAGGCGAGGCCGGCGTAGCCGATCGCGTTCGGGTCCTGCTTGACCGCGTTGACGACGAGGCCGTCGGCGGTCAGCGCGTTGACGTTGGACGCCGGCGGTTCGTTGTTCAGCACCGCCTGGAGGAAGAAGTTGTAGGTCCCCCCATTGGTGTCGCGGCCGACCGGGTCGATCGTCGTGGTCAGGCTCGATCCGCCGACCTGGCTCCAGCTGGTCAGCAGCCCGCGGTAGATGTCGTGGGTCTGCTGGATCGAGATGTTGCTGATGCTGTTCTTCGGGTTGACGTCCATGCAGAGGCCGTCGAGGTAGAACTTGATGTAGGTCGTCCCTGCGTCGGAGGGCAGGGGAGTGCGGGCCTGCCCCGCGAACTGGCTGGTCCCGTTCTGCACGTCTTTGACGCCGGCGTTGCCGCCGTTGGCGGTGTAGACGAAGTGGACCTTGTGGTTGACCTTCTTCGTGTAGGTCGCGAAGAGGGCCTGCAGCACGGGCTGCGCGGCCACGGAGCCCGACCCGATCAGGGTCACGGCACCGGCCGACGCCGGTGCGGCGAGCCCCAGGAGGGAGATCGCCGCTATGGCGAGGGTCTTGATTCTCATTGCGGGGTTGAGTCCTTTCCTGCCGGGTAAACGACTTTGTTGACCAACTTGGTCGCATAACCCTAACAGGTTCTGTAGTTTATTGACCTTCTTAGTAAAGAATGGCCGCCGAGGGCAGCGAAAGAGCCGTGCGGGGGCCGCAGACATGGAGGATCAATTGCTGAAGAGAAGACTGTCCACCCCCCGAGCCGCGACCGCCGTCGTGCTGTCCGCGGTCGTCGCCGTCTCGGTGACGGTGGTGCCCTCGGTCGCCCAGTCGTTCCTGACGAGCCAGCAGGCGGCCAAGGTCTACGTGAGCAACAAGAAGGCGGGACAGCTGTTCCTGAAGAAGAAGGCGGCCTCGAACCTGTTCGTGGCGAAGGCGACGGCGCCGAAGCCGCCGGTAGTGGGGATCGCCGCCGGCACGGCCCAGTTCAACGCCGCCTCGACGGCGGCGGGCTACATCCCGACCGCGTTCACCTCGTTCGCGACCAAGGCGGAAGTCAGCTCGGTCGTCGTCACCTTCTCCGGCCAGGCGACCTGCGTGGCGGCGAAACCGACCGCGGACCAGGCCTGCCCGGTGCAGCTCCTGGTCGACGGCCAGTCGACCGGGAAAGTCAACTTCGCCCCGGCCACGGCCGAAAGCCCGGCGCCGGTTCCGCTCGTCCACACGATCGTGCAGACGACGGTGCTCGGCAAAGGCGGCCATACGGTCGCGGTCCAGTACGCCGGCGCGAAAAACGTCAACTTCGCGCTCAAAGGCTGGAACCTCGCCGTCCAGGCCTACCCGCAGCCCGACGAACCGCTGCAGACGGAAGAACCGTCGAAAGGCGGGTCGAAGTAGAGGCTCGCCGGGTGAGAACGCACTTCTTCCCGCATAGCGGAGAGAAAGGCGTTTTCACCGCCTGAAGCTCGAGAGCCCGGACCTCGTCTCTGCGACGGGGCCCGGGCTCAGGTTTCGCAGCCGGGACGCTCAGCGCATTCGCCGTCCATGGCTCAGCGCTGGGGACGGGGGAGGGAGTCGCCGAGGATCAGGCGGGCGCGGTAGAAGAGCGCCTCGTCGGCCCCCCGCAGAGCCGACTCGCGATTGCTCGTCTGGGTGGTCCGGTTCTGCCCGGTTCCAGCCGGGTCCTCGTCCCGCACCAGCCCGGTCAACCGACCCCTCGAGCGAAAGGTGGTCCGCTCGACGTTCCTGGTCATGCTGTCTCCTTTCCATATTTGTTGATCATCTAACTCAAGAATAGCAAAAGCGCGGAAAGAGCGCGACGTAGGGGGGAGAGAATGCATCTCTCTGCCCTTGAGACTTGGTGGGCAAGGAACTCCTCTACAAAGTCGCTTACGACGAGGCGGTGCGAGCGCTCTCGGAGCAGCGGGAGATGATCGACGGCCTGCGTTCGCGGGCGGGGCTCATGTTCTCCGCCGCAGCCGTTACGACTTCATTCCTGGGAGCTCAAGCCCTTCAGGGCGGAGAGCTGGGTCTCTTTTGCTGGCTAGCACTGGCAGGGTTCGTCGGCGTGGCCATGGCGATGCTCGCCATCCCCTGGCCCCGGCAGTGGGAGTTCACCGTCAATCTGCATGAGGTGATCGGTGGCTACATCGAGTCGACGTCACCTGCCCCGCTCGAGGAGCTGCATCGAGACCTGGTTATCAGCATGGAAGCCGGCTACCTGCGGAATAGCGCCGGCCTTGAGAAACTCGTTGTCTACGTCCAAGTTGCTAATGTCCTACTTGCCGTCGAGGTGATGTTGTGGACGATCGCCATCGCCTTGTCGACTTAGAAAGGTGCCATGACTGAGACCCGACGATCCACTCCAGCGCTGAAAACGAAACGGCCCAGTCTTATGCAGCCGGCAGAACCGACCTTCCGTGAAGCGCTGCGCTCCTTCATACCCGGCTGGTGGTTGAAAAGAGCGTCGCGACGCCGCCCTCCTTCCTGAGGCGGCGGCGTCAGGACGCGGCGAATTGGGGCGGGGCGTCACCCGGCAAGAAGACACCCCACCCCGTCGCCTCTTCAAACGGCTGCAGGTACCTCTGCGTCGCCGCCGTCGTGGGACCCGTGGGGAGTCGAGGCCCCTCGGGGGTGTGACGGCGACGTACCGTTGAAGCTTTTGGCTTGGACCGGGCGCAGGTAGGCGATCTGGCCCTCCCGCAGCTCCAGCCGCTGCAGCTCGGCCCGGGTCAGCTGGGCCCAGACCTCGGTCCCGTCGGAGAGCACGAGCTCGACCCGGATCTCGAAGCCGAGCGAGACGATCCGCTGCACCAGGCCCTCCTGGGTGCGCTCGTCGGGGTCGAGGACGACTTCCATGTCGTGCGGGCGCACGAAGTGGTCGCCGAGCTGGTTGACCTCGCCGACGAAGCTCATCACGAACTCGTTGGCCGGGTGCTCGTAGAGCTCGTCGGCGCTGCCCGACTGCTCGACCCGCCCTTCGTTCATCACCACCAGCTGGCCGGCGACGTCCATCGCCTCCTCCTGGTCGTGGGTGACGAAGATCGTCGTCACGTGCATCTCCTCGTGCAGGCGCCGCAGCCAGGTCCGCAGGTCCTTGCGCACCTTCGCGTCGAGGGCGCCGAACGGCTCGTCGAGCAGCAGCACCTGCGGCTCGACCGCCAGCGCCCGCGCCAGCGCCATCCGCTGCCGCTGCCCGCCGGAGAGCTGGGAGGGGTAGCGGTCGGCCAGGCCCTCGAGCTGGACCAGGTCGAGCAGCTCGTGCACCCGGCCGGCGATCTTCCGCTTGTCCTGCTTGCGGATCTTCAGCCCGAAGCCGACGTTCTCGAACACCGTCATGTGCTTGAAGGCGGCGTAGTGCTGGAAGACGAAGCCGACTTCGCGCTTCTGGGTCGGCTTCTTGGAGACGTCTTCGTCGTCGATCAGGACGCGGCCGGCATCCAGCGTCTCCAGCCCGGCGATCGCCCGCAGCAGGGTCGACTTGCCCGAGCCGCTGGGCCCGAGCAGGGCGGTAAGGGACCCGTTCGGGACCTCGATCGATACGTCGTCAAGCGCCTGAAAGTCACCGAAGCGCTTCTTGGCTCCCTCGACTGAGATTCCCATCAGGCGTCCTCCTTTCGTTTGAGGAAGTTCATTGCGAGCAGGGTCATCAGGGCAAGCAGGGCAAGCAGGACCGAGGCCCCGAAGGCCCCCGGCAGGTTGAAGTTCTCGTACTGCTTCTCGACGAAGAGGGGGAGGGTCTGGGTCTGGCCGGAGATCGAGCCGGAGACGACCGAGACGGCGCCGAACTCGCCGAGCACCCGCGCGGTCGTCAGCACGACGCCGTAGGCGACGCCCCAGCGGATCGCCGGCAGCGTCACCCGCCAGAAGGTCTGCCAGGCGTTGGCGCCGAGAGTGGAGGCGGCTTGCTCCTGCTCGGTGCCGATCTCCTGCAGCACCGGCACCGTCTCCCGCACCACGAAGGGCAGCGAGACGAAGACGCTGGCGATCACCATCCCGGGGACCGAGAAGAGGACCTTGATCCCCGCTTCGGCCAGCGCCGGTTCGAACCAGCCGGTGGTGCCGTAGAGGAGGAAGAGCGAGAGGCCGATGACGACGGGGGAGATCGCGAAGGGGAGGTTGATCACCGCGTCGATCAGGAAGTTGAACCGCCACTTATGGCGGACGAGCAGCAGCGCGCAGCCGATTCCGAAGACGGTGTTCAGCGGCACCGCGATCGCCACCATCAGCAGGGTCAGCTTCAGCGCGTGCAGCCCGTCGGGCGAGGTGATCGCGTCGAGCGGCGGCGCGATGCCGTGTTCGAAGGTCTTGTAGAAGATCAGCCCCAGCGGCAGCAGCAGCAGGAGGAGGATGTAGCCGAGGCCGAGAACGCGCAGGCTCCAGCGGCTGGTGGTGCTCGCCGTCATCCGTGACCGCCTCCTCCGTGGCCTCCGCCATGACCGCCGCCGTGTCCGAGCGAGGGCCCTGCGTCGCCGCTCATCGGCATGTTGGTGAGGCCGGCGCCCTGGGACCGCTCGTGGCGACTGCCCCAGCGCTGGATCAGGCTGACGAAGGCGAGGCAGAGAAGCGCCGCGAGCAGCAGCACGACCGAGACCGCGGCGGCGCCGGTGTCATTCCCGGACTCGATCTGCTGGCGGATGAAGACCGAGGAGACCTGCGTGTCCGGCAGGCCGCCGGCGAAGAGCAGCACCGAGCCGTACTCGCCGAGCGCCCGGGCGAAGGCGAGGGCGACGCCGGCGGCGAGGCCCGGCAGCAGGTTGGGGAAGATGATGCGGCGGAAGACCGTGAAGCCGCCGGCCCCGAGCGAGGCGGCGGCCTCCTCCATCTCGCGGTCCATCTCGATCAGCAGCGGCTGCACCGCGCGGACGACGAAGGGGAGGGTGACGAACAACAGGGCGACGACGATCGCCGGCTGCTGCAGGGAGATGTTGATCCCGAACGGGCTTTTCGCCCCCCAGAGCTGGATCAGGATCAGGCTGGCGACGATCGTCGGCAGCGCGAAGGGGAGGTCGATGACGGCGTTGACCGCCGCCTTGCCCGGGAACTGGTCGCGGACCAGCAGCCAGGCGATGATCGTGCCGAAGACAGCGTTGATGGCGACGACGATCAGCGAGCAGACGAGCGTCAGCTTCAGCGAGCGCAGCGCCTGGCCCTGGCTGACCTGGTCCCAGAAGTGGCCGAGGCCCTGGCTCAGCGACTGGTCGGTCAGCGCCGCCATCGGCAGCAGCACGATCAGGCTCAAGTAGAGCACGACGGCGCCGCGGCCGAGGCCGGCGCCGACCCCGGGCAGGCGCAGGCCTACCCGGGGGGCGCGTGAGCGAGTGAGGGTTCCGGCCTCCATCGATCAGCCCGAGGTCGAGACTCCGAGTTCGGTCTCGATCTTCGCGACCGAGCCGCTTTCTTCGTCGAAGAACTCGTCGTTGACTTTGCCCCAGCCGCCGAACTTGCTGATCTGGAACAGGTCCTTCGGGGTCGGGAACTGCTTCGGGTCGACCAGTTTCGGATTGACGGGGCGGTAGCCGTTTTCAGCCCACAGTTCCTGGCCTGCGTCGGACCAGAGGAACTTGAGAAAGTCTTCGGCTGCCGGCTCCGGCGCGTCTTTGGTGACCGCGATCGGGGTTTCGATCTGCAGCGTCGAAGGCGGGATCACGTATTCGACGTCTTCGCCTTCCTTTTCGGCCTTGATCGCTTCGTTCTCGTAGGTGAGGAGCACGTCGCCCTCGCCCTGCGAGAAGGCGGAGAAGGCGTCGCGGCCGCTGCCCGGCTGGGCGACGGTCTTTTCGAGCACGCTCTTGACCGCTTCCAGGGCCTGGTCGGGCGAGTCGCCTTCTTCCAGCGCCGAGCCGTAGACGGCCATGATGTTCCAGCGCGCCGAGCCGGAGCTGAATGGGTTCGGGGTGACGACGTCGACGTCGTTGTCCTCGATGTCCTTGAAGGACTTGATGCCCTTCGGGTTGCCCTTGCGGGTGAGGATCACGACGACCGAGTTGGTGGCGATGCCCTTATAAGGGCCCGATTCCCAGTCTTTGGCGACGATTTCGCCTTCTTCGACCAGGCGTTCCATGTCGCCGGCCTGGGAGAAGTGGACGACCGATGCGGGCTGACCCGCCACGACGGCCCGGCTCTGATCGCCGGAGGCGCCGAACGAGTTGCTGAAGCTGACGCCCTTGCCCTGCGAGGTCTTCTCGAAGGCGGGCTCGAGGGTTTCGGCGTAGACCGATTCCGGGGTGGAGTAGCCGACCACGTCGAGCTTGGCCCCTCCTGAGGAGTCGGAGCCGGTGGCGCTGCTGTCGCTGCCACCGCAGCCGGCGACGACGATTGCGACTAGCAAGGTGAGGGCGGCGAGGAGGCCGACCGTCACGCTGCGCCGCCGGGTAGTGCGAGCGTTCCGCATCAAGTTAATTCCTTCCTTTTTCGACTTACTTACTTTCTTGAGCGTCTTAATGCTCAATCAGTGGCGGGCACCCTAGCACAAAGTCGATCAGGAAAGTAGGGAATCCTGATCTGGATTCCGGGATTCCAGGTCAACAATCCCTTTTCGGCATAGACTGGCGCGATGAGCGTCGAGGCGCTGCGCACGCCGGAGGAGAAACTGGAGGGGCTGCCGGACTACCCGTTCGAGTCCCATTACCGCGAGGTCGACGGGCTGCGGCTGGCCCATCTCGACGAGGGGGAGGGCAAGCCGGTCGTCTTCTTCCACGGCGAGCCGACCTGGTCGTACCTCTGGCGCAAGGTGATCCCGCCGGTCCGCGACGCCGGCTATCGCTGCATCGCCCCCGACTACGCCGGCTTCGGCCGCTCCGACAAGCCCACCGACCTCGGCTGGTACACCTACGACCGCCACGTCGAGCTGATGGCGACGCTGCTGGAGGAACTCGACCTGCGCGACGCGACCGCGGTCGTCCACGACTGGGGCGGTCCGATCGGCCTGCGGCTGGCGGTCGAGCACCCCGACCGCTTCGCCCGCATCGTGATCATGGAGACCGGGCCGTTCACCGGCCACCAGAGGATGAGCGACGCCTGGTTTGCCTTCCGCGACTTCGTCCGCGAGAACGAGGACGTGCCGGTCGGCTTCCTGGTCAAAGGAGGCTGCAAGAACGACCCGGGCGACGAGGTGATCGCCGCCTACGACGCGCCCTACCACGAGACCGCGGCAAAGGCCGGGGCGCGCGCCTTCCCCCTGATCCTGCCGACGACGCCCGATGCGGTCGGCGCGGCTGAGGGCAAACGAGTGGCTGACGCTTTGCGAGAGGACGACCGGCCCGCGCTCGTGCTTTGGGCCGACTCGGACCCCGTACTGCCGTTCTCAGTTGGCGAGCGAGTCTCGAGCGAGCTGAACTTTCCCGCCCCGCGTCCTATCGAGAACGCCAGTCATTTTCTGCAAGAGGACGCCGGTCCCGAGATCGGATCGATCATCGCGGACTGGCTTCAGGCGTAGGAGAGAGCCGGGGTAGGGCTCGGCGGACAACAGCGGGGAGCGTCCGGCGAGCCCTACCCCGGCTCTCCGACGCCTCGCCGTTGCTCGACTAGTTCCAGCAGTTGGGCGTGGGAGCGGTCTTGGAGTAGTTGGACGCGGCGTGGTGGGGCGTCGTCTTCCAGCCAGGTGACCGTTCCAGGCCAGTAGGAGTTGGGCGGGTGGCCGGGGTTGTGGAAGGCGGTGGCGAAGACCCAGCTGCCGGTGTTGTGGAGCTGTCCGCCGCGAGGGAGGGGCCAGTTGGGTTCGTCGGGGAGAGGGCCGCCGCGGTGGGTGTGGCCGGTGATCACGTGGACGTCGTCGATGCCCAGATGGATCGCCATCTCGACGCCGGCGTCGAGGCCGCTGCGGAAGATCGCCGGCGGGGTGACGTCGGGGTCGAAGTCGGCGCGCAGGAGTTTGTTGAGGCTGCGGATCGCGGTCGGGAAGCTGGCGGCGGCGGCGCGGCCGCGCAGGGTGCGCGCCTTTCTCTCGCCGGCGAGGATTCCCCAGACTCTCTCGCCCGGGCCGTTGCGCCGCCGCTTCACAGGCAGCACCTGGGCGAGGCCGTAGGCGAACCCGTAGAGGGGGCGGAGCACCCGCTCGTAGTCGTTCGGGGTCGCGCGCTGCGGCGGCTTGCCGAGGAAGCGCATCAGCGTCGCCGCGGCCAGGCACTCGGCCCGCGGCAGCGAGAGGTGGGCGTCGAGGTAGTGGCCGTGGGTCGCGTAGACGTCGTCGCGCAGCCAGACGCCGGGGTAGGCGGCCTGCAGCCGCGCCGGTCCGAGCCACTCGTCGACCATCGCCAGCGGGCCGGGGGAGGGGGCGTAGCGGTGCTCGAGCCCGAGCGCCGGGTCGCCCTTTATAGAGAGCTCGTCGAGCAGCGGCTCGGCGAGGCGGGCGTCGTGGTTGCCGGGCACGAGCGTCACCTCGACCTCGCCGATCGCTTCCCCCAGCTCCTCGAAGAAGGGCCGGCTGCGCTCGAGCGAGGGGCCGACCGGAAGGTTGCGCAGCTCGATCACGTCGCCGAGCAGGACGAGGCGGTCGGCGCCGGCGATCTCCTCGAAGAGGATGCGGCGGATCGCGGGGTCGCGAAGCACGTCCTCGTCGCTGGCGACGCCGAGGTGGA
>Ga0207687_10002372_pt1 | contig 12792 bp, 12 predicted proteins | sample KBSM54metaG_FD_184399 | JGI IMG/M metagenome (GOLD analysis project Ga0207687, IMG submission 184399) | Miscanthus rhizosphere microbial communities from Kellogg Biological Station, Michigan, USA - KBS M5-4 metaG (SPAdes) (version 2) | ecosystem: Host-associated > Plants > Roots > Rhizosphere >...
TGTCCGTCAGCTTCACTTCCTTGGAAGGCGTGTTGGTATTGGTGTTGGCGTTGTTATTCGGATTATCTTCCTGCTCGCGCGAATAGTAATAATCGTAAAGAGAAACGCCGTTGTAATCGCGCTGAATCAGCCGTCCGCTTGGCGTGTAGTATTTGGCGGTCGTGAGCGCAAGGCCCGTGTTCTCAGACAGCGGATACACAGTCTGTACCAGTCCCTTGCCAAACGTTACTTCGCCCACGATCAATCCACGATCATGGTCCTGGATGGCGCCGGAAACAATCTCCGCTGCTGAAGCCGTGCCACGATTCACCAGCACTACCAGCGGATAATCTTTTCCGGCGTTGCCGTGCGCCGCCTTATACATTTTTTCCGGTGAGCTGCGGCCATGATGTGAGACGATGACCTGGCCCTTCTTCAGGAATTTATCAGCAACGCCCACACCCTCATTCAGCAGTCCGCCAGGATTACCGCGCAGATCAAGGACCAGCCCTTTCAGATCGCCAAAGCCTTGCAGCGCGTCTTCAACTTCCGTTTCCGTGGTTTCATTGAAGGCCGATATGTGCATGTAGCCGACGCCCGGCCGCACCATGAATTTCAAATCAACGCTGTTGCGCGGAATCTCGTCGCGAATCACGTTGAACTCAAGCGGTTTCTCAGAGGCCTCGCGCAGGATGGAAATGTGAACGTTGGTGCCTTTGGGGCCTTTCAGCAGGTCGGCAACATCGCTCACGCTCATGTTGTCCGTGGCTTTTGCATCCACGGCGATAATCACGTCGCCCGGACGCAGCCCAGCTTTGTAGGCCGGCGTTCCCGCGAACGGGGCCACTACGATGATCTTGTTGTTGCGCGGGGCAATCTGCATGCCCACGCCGTAATACTTGCCGCTCTGTTCTTCCCGAAGGAGCGAGTATGACTTGGGATCGAAGAAGTTCGAGTGCGGATCCAGCACGTGCAACATGCCGGGGATTGCGCCGTTGTAAATCGCTTTATCGGGATTTACCGGCTCGGCGTAATTCTGCTCGACGAGGTTATAGACCTCTGAAAACTGCTTGAGACCATCGCGGACATCATTGTCCGAAGCGCCAACCGCGGCAGAATTGCCTCGCTGGCTGAATGCGGCGGATCCCAGCAAGCCGCAGGTGACAATGATTAGGAGAACGAAGAAAAGAGAACGGTTTGTTCCACGAGACATGAAAAATCCCTCGGCCGCTAAGCCTCATCCAGATTGCAGAAACTGAAGTTAGTATAACACTCACCGCATCACGAGCTTACATGCATTCCGTCCCTAAATGGACGTTGGTGTTGCTACTCTGAAACCACGGTAATACACAAACTTCCGTACCTCTGTGAGATGCTCGTTTTTGCCACAAAGCTGCGGAACATTTTCAATTGGAAAAGTTAATGTAAAATCTCGATATTTTTTAAGAAAAGCTGCGGTATCATTAGGAAATCACTATGGACTTCGGCTTTTCTGGCGAGATCTTTTTCATCATGCTTCTGGCGCTCATCCTCTTTGGGCCCAAGAAGTTACCGGAACTCGCCCGTACCTGGGGCAAATTCATGGCAGAGTTCAAAAAGGCCAGCAATGAATTCCAGGGCCAGATTCATGATGAGATCCGTAAACTTGAGCTTGAAGAAGTGAACCCCGCCAAACACCTGGAACCGGAGATCGCCAAAATCTCCAGCGATGAGGACCTTTCTATACAGGGCGCACTCAACCGGCTGACAGAGCGCATGAAGAATACCGTCGCGCAGGATACCGATGTCTGATCTAGTGGCAGAACCCGAACATAAGGAAATTGAGCGGGAATTGCGGCAGATGGGCTCAATGAGCCTGTTCCAGCATCTGGAAGAGCTGCGCAAATGCATTATCCGTTCAGTTGCCGCCGTCGCGGTCGGCTTTGGCGTTTGCTGGTTTTTTGCCCAGGACAAAATCTATCCTTTCATTGAGAAGCCCATTGTTGATGTCTTCAAGAAATACAACATGGATCCTCATCTGACCTACCTCAGTCCTACCGATCCATTCAATCTGTATCTCAAAGTCGGCCTGATGGGCGGCATTTTTTTGGCTTCTCCAGTTGTCTTATACCAGGTCTGGAGTTTTATCTCGCCGGGGCTTTACCGGCATGAAAAACGCTTTGTCGTGCCTTTTCTGCTGCTCTCCGTCGGGCTCTTTCTGGCTGGAGGCTACTTCGGATACAAGGTCATCTTTCCCGTTGCGCTCGACTTTCTGATCCATAGCTATGGCGGAGCTTTCCGCGCCAGCATCACCATAGACGCTTACACTAAGTTATTCCTCACCATCATTCTCGGCCTGGCCATCATCTTTGAAATGCCTATTGTGCTCGGCTTTGCTGGATTGATGGGCGTGGTGAATGCAAAGTTCCTCTTCAAGCACATTCGTGGTGCGGTGCTGATCTGCGTTACCCTGGCTGCCATTCTCAGCCCGACCACTGACATCATGAACCTCACCATCTACGCTGCTCCCATGGTCATTCTGTATATCGGCAGCATTGGACTTGTATGGCTGGTCCACCCCAGGCAGCGCCGTAAGCGGGCAGAAAAGCGCAAGGAAAAAGACAGGGAAGATGGTAGATCGCTCTAAACGCCCCGTAGAATGAAGGACGTGGTTTTTGGAATCTGTGCGGCAAGGAGCGCAGGCGTGATCTCGTGTCTACGAATTAGTGCTGCTTTTATCCTGGTGCTGTCACTGGCCGGTGTAGGATGTTCCAAAGATAAGGCAGCATCTGCGGCCAGCGACACATCTTCTCCGCAATCTGCCAGTCAATCAACATCACCTGCCAAACCGGTAGAGCCTGTGGGACCTGCGCTGCATATCGATGCTGCGCGCGCCATGCAGTACACCAAAGAGATTGTTGCCTTCGGTCCGCGTTGGGACAGCAGCAAGCCGATCGAGCAAGTCCGCGCCTATATCAAAGACAAACTGAAGGGCGCTCAGGTGGAAGAAGATTCATTTATCGCTGAAACTTCCGCCGGCAAGATGCCGATGACCAATATCGTGGCCAAATTTCCCGGCTCCAAAGACGGCATTATCCTGCTGGGCTCGCACTATGAAACAAATTACTGGCTGCGTAACACGCCGTTCGTCGGCGCCAATGACGGTGCTGCAACCAGCGCTCTTCTGCTGGCCATAGCTGACCAGCTTCGCGGCAAAAAGCTGGAAGGCTACAGTATCTGGATTGCTTTCCTTGACGGCGAAGAATCATTTACTCGGCAGTGGCACACCAATGACGCGCTGTGGGGCAGCCGCCACTTGGCTAAAAAGCTGCAGGATGACGGCACCAGCAAAAAGGTAAAAGCGTTTGTGCTGGCGGACATGATTGGCGACGCCGATCTGGATATCTGTCGCGATGAGAACTCAACTCCATGGCTTGAAGACCTATTGCTCCAAGCTGCGACTCACCTTGGCTATCAGTCCCATTTCTTTACTTCGACCACCGCCGTGGAAGATGACCACATCCCGTTTTCCCGCGCTGGTATGCCTGTTCTGGATGTCATCGATATCGACTACGGTTACAACAACAGCTTTCATCACACGGTGCAGGATACGGTGGACAAGCTGAGCGTCGAAAGTTTGAAGATCAGCGGCGATGTGATCTTGGAAACAATCCGGCTGATCAATGGCATGGGCGATCATCTGCCACCGCCGTCGCAGAAGGGGCCTTCATAAATAAGAGAAACTACGCCGCCTTCCGCGGTTTAATTTCCATCGGCCTCAACCACGGTACCTTTCTGGCACACCTTGAACCGATATAATCGCTGCGTGGGAAATCTCATCGTGCGCGCGATCAGCGGCTAAATCATCCATGCACATTTGGTTCTGGATTGTCTTTAACGCTGCCATTCTTATCTTGTTGTTTCTCGACCTCACGGTCGTAAGCCGCAAGCATCGCGTCGTTCCCTTCAAACAAGCCTTGCTCATGAGCGCATTCTGGATCGGTTTGGCCATGGCCTTTGCCGTGTTCGTCCACCAGTGGTTTGGCGCGACCAAAGCTCTTGAGTTCCTGACCGGGTATGTTTTAGAAGAAGCGCTCAGCGTCGATAATCTATTTGTTTTCATCCTGCTGTTTGCTTACTTTAAAGTTCCGCCGGAAGAAGAAAAGACCGTCTTGTTCTGGGGAATTATCGGCGCGTTGATAATGCGCGGCGTGTTTATCGTAGCCGGCGTGGCCCTGGTGCAACGCTTCCATTGGATTCTTTACATCTTCGGGATCTTTCTGATCTGGACCGGCATTCAACTCATGCGCGGAGGGGACGAGGAGCAGGATCCCTCCCGCAACATCGTCTTGAAATTTTGCCGGCGCTTCCTGCCGCTCACTGATAGATATGAGGGCAAGAGCTTTCTTGTCCGTCGCGAAGGCAAGGTCCTGTTCACGCCGCTCTTTGTGGTCCTTCTGGTCGTGGAAACCACTGACATTCTCTTTGCCACAGACTCGATTCCCGCCATTCTGGCCATCACCCGCGATCCCTTCATCGTTTACACGTCAAACGTGTTCGCCATTCTGGGCCTTCGTTCCATGTATTTTGCTTTGGCAGGGATGATGAAGCTGTTCCACTATCTGAATTACGGACTGTCCGTGGTTTTGATTTTTATTGGCGCAAAGATGCTGTTGCCGGAGAGATACCACGTCCCAACGTGGGCAGCATTGGCGGTGGTGGCGGGTGTGCTGGGGCTTTCAGTGCTGGCTTCAGTTCTGTTTCCCAGGGCAGAGAAACCTAATTTGCCAGCCTAACGTGGCCTAATTAGGAAGAGCGCCAGGCTTAAGCGAGAGCAGTAAAGCGAATTGCTGTTCCGGTGAGAGCCCGGTGGAATTTCTGCGGCGGGCTGTGCCAAGGCGGTCTTGCGGCAGCATACCCACGCGATCCATGTCTTCATTCGTGACGTTCAATTCACGCAGCCCCCAAAAGCGTGTGCGAATGGCCTTATGGTGCTCATTGATGTAGCTGATTTCGTGCTCGGTAATCATGGAGAGCGCCTTTTCATAGGCGTCCTGGGGGGAATCGGCAAAAATCACACGCGTCTTCTTGTGGACCAGGTTCTTTGGATCGCCCTCAAGGGTGACTTCTTCAGTAAGCTCTGCGATATACCAGCGGTCGGCTGTCTGCGGTGAATGGGGCATGTTCTTCCTTTTCAACAGTATGCGCGGAGCTTTTCGGAACAAACACTTGCCCGGCAGATTTTTTCAAAACCCCTCTGGGTCTTGCTAGCACCCAGAAAGATCCGGCCTTACTCCATTAAGGGTATGTTAAGGGGGCAAAAAATAGAGGTTTCTGAAAAAATATTTAGCCTTGATTTTATTTAATTAGCTATGGGTCGGCGCCAAAGGACCTCAGGAGGTACAGGTTTCTGCGGAACCAAGGGGATTACCCGGGCGCCACAAAAGTAACTTGAGTCCTATCGATGCATCGTGAGACGATATGTCATCACTATTAGTGCTACTCTCCATTCTGGTGGGGCCATGGGAAACCATGGCCCTTTGGTTTTCCGGGAAGGCATGGTCTAAACGAAGCGGACGCCTTTTTCGCCGACGATGGAATGCTTTTTAAACCGCAAGTCGTCATGCTCAGGATAGTCTGTGCGGTAATGCGCTCCGCGGCTTTCCAGCCGGGCCAGCGCGGACCGCGCAATCAGCAGCGCCGCAGTATGGATATTTCTTGCTTCGCAATTGCGTCGTGATGTTTGTGGCGGCAGTTCCTGCGCGGATGCTTGAAGCTGCTGTATCGCCTCCGTCAGGCTCTGGCGTGAACGCACGATTCCAACTTTGTTCCACATCAGCTGCTGGACACCCTGAATGAATGTTTCTACGTCATGCTTTGCGACGGAATGTTCTACCGGCTCCGCCTTCGCGGCCGATGAATGCTGGGCCTGCTTCGTTTCCTGAATCATCGTGCTGGCCGCGCGCGCGCCAAATACCAGGCCTTCCAGCAGGGAATTGCTGGCCAGTCTGTTGGCCCCGTGGACGCCCGTACAGGCGGCTTCACCCGCGGCATAAAGTCCTTGAAGGCTACTACGTCCGTCAAGATCAGTGCGGATTCCGCCCATCAGGTAGTGTGCGGCCGGGCGAATCGGCACCTGGTCAACCGTGAGGTCCACGTTGTACTGGAGGCACGTCTCATAAATTCGCGGAAAACGCGCCCTGATGTGGTCGGCCTTCAAATGGGTCAAATCCAGATAAACCACCGGTTCTTTCAGGCGGCAAACTTCCAGTTCATGTGCGATAGCCCGGGCCACCACGTCGCGCGGTGCAAGCTCGCCCGCCTCATGGTATTTACCCATGAATCGATGCAGCTCAGAATTGCGCAGCACCGCGCCCTCGCCGCGAAGAGCTTCTGACAGCAGAAATCGGGGCGCGTTTTTGACGTAGAGGGCTGTGGGATGGAACTGCACAAACTCCATGTCACTGATCTCTGCGCCGGCGCGATAAGCCATGGCGACACCGTCCGCCGTGGCGACGGCGGGATTGGTTGTATTGCTGTAAACGTGGCCTGCTCCGCCGGTGGCCAGCAACACGGCTCCGCTGGTCACGGTATGCATCTCACCGGTGCCGGAGATCAGGCTTACACCGGTCACGCGGCCTGAATCCATGCAGAGCATGGCCGTAAATTCAAATTCTGAGAATGAAATATTTTTGAGCGAAGAAGCTTTCGCATGCAGTGCGCGCCCAATCTCGCGGCCCGTGGAGTCGCCGTGCGCGTGCAGGATGCGATCACGGCTGTGCGCCGCCTCGCGCGTAAACGTCAGCTTGGTTCCTTTGCGATCAAACTGCGTTCCCCAGTCGATCAACTCCTGAATACGGTCCGGGCCTTCTTCCACCAGGACATGCGCTGCTTCCACGTTTACGAGTCCGTCACCGGCGTTAATCGTGTCTTGCAGGTGCAGGCTGATTTCATCTTCGTCGCTCAAAGCGACGGCGATTCCACCCTGGGCATATTGCGTGGCTGATTCAGTAAGCTCCTGCTTGGCCAGCACCATCACCTTGCCGGCTTCAGCCAAAGCAATAGCCGCGCGCAGTCCGGCAATGCCTGCGCCAACAACTATGAAGTCCACCTGTGAAGGAGGTTTTTTCATGTAGCGGAAATGTTATCAGAGGAAGCAGATGCTCGCGCAGTCCACGGGAGAGAACCGAGAAGCCGGAAAATTCTCGGCAGCAGCTTAGCGCGCCGAAGCCGATTTTCCAGGGCGAATCATTTATCATCAATTTACGTGCAAAAGATCCGCGTAAGAACGAAACCGAATGGCTATGTGGTCCAAGTGGGCGCTGGCCTGCTGCGCCGTGCCGGACGCGAGGTGCGGCGCGTGTTGCCGTCCTCCGGCAGCCGCGTTTTTGTCATCACGTCGCCCAACGTGCGTCGCCATTGGGGCGAGGCGCTGGAAAAGTCATTGCGCGACACCCACCTTCCCTATGAAGTGCTGGAAATGCACGATGGCGAACCTGCCAAGCGGCTGCACACCGTGGAACAATTGGCGGAAAGTCTGGTGGATGCCAAGGCTGATCGCAAGTCGCTGCTGGTAGCCTTTGGCGGCGGAGTTGTGGGCGATAGCGCCGGTTTTCTCGCCGCAGTGTTTATGCGCGGCATCCCGGTTGTACAAATCCCGACCACTGTGGTGGCGCAGGTGGATGCCAGCATCGGCGGCAAGACCGGAGTGAATTTGCGCGGCGGCAAAAACCTGGTTGGCTCCTTCCATCAACCCAGTACCGTTCTCGTCGATCCGGATATTCTGACGACACTCGATGACCGCGAATTCCGCTCTGGCCTCTTCGAATCGCTCAAGTGCGGCGTGATTCGTGATAGCCATCTATTTGATTTTATGGAGCGGCATTCTAAATCGATTCTTGGCCGCGATTCGCGAAGCTTGCAGCGGGTTATCGGCGACTCCATCCGCGTGAAAGCCGATGTTGTTTCCGCCGACGAAAAAGAGTCAGGCCTGCGCCGCATCCTGAACTTTGGCCATACCATTGGTCACGCACTAGAAGCCGCTACGGATTATTCGCAAATCCTGCATGGTGAAGCCGTGGCCTGGGGCATGATCGCCGCGGCCGCAATTGCGCGCGATTCGGGTGCGTGCAATGCGGATACCGCCGAACGCATAATCAAAGCAACACGGCTTTATGGGCCATTGCCCCCAGTGTCATGCGATATCCAGAGCGTTTTAGGCCGCTTGGGTGCTGACAAAAAGACTGTCGCCGGGGCCGTACATTTTGTTCTTCCTCAGAAGATCGGCAAAGTAAAAATTTCAAGTGACGTGCCGCCCAATATTGTGCGCAATGCCGTGGAGTTGATCAGAAACCATGCCTGAGCAGGCCAAAACTTCTATCGCCGACTCCAGCAAAGTGTCCGCCGTGAACCTTTCCGGCGGTGTGCGGGGAACCACGCCCGCAGGCACATCTGATGAGCGCTCGGCCGCGAACGCCGTGCGGCAGATGTTTGATGAAATTGCGCCGCGCTATGACTTTCTCAACCACATTCTTTCCATGAACGTTGACCGACTGTGGTGGCGGCGTACAGCCCGAACTTTCACTCATATCCTTTTGCGCAGCGATGCACGCGTGCTCGATCTATGCGCGGGAACCGGAGACATGTCTGTGGCGATGCGCGCTGTAGCATCGCGAGAGAAGAGCAGCGCCACAATCCTGGCACTCGATTTCTCTCACCAGATGCTGCAACACGGCCTGTCTAAGTTCAACGCAAAGAAGATCCAGCCCGTAGAAGCCGATGCTCTCCATCTCCCACTAGCTGATAACAGCGTAGATCTGGTCGTCTCCTCTTTCGGCTTCCGCAACCTGGCGAACTATGACGCTGGTCTCCGCGAGATCTTCCGCGTTCTCAAGCCGCAGGGTGAAGTCGGCATATTGGATTTCAGCGAGCCCGGCGGCCTGCTGGGCAAACTTTACGGCTTTTACTTCCGCAAGGTTCTGCCAAAGATTGGAACAATGATTTCCGGCGTGCGCGGCCCGTATGAATATCTGCCTGCTTCAGTCCACAAATTTCCCGCCCCACAGGAAATGCTCCAGCGCATGGAATCTGTCGGTTTCAGCGACGTGAGCTGGACGCCATACACCTTCGCCATTGCCGGCCTGTATCGCGGCAAAAAACTCTAGAATCGGCCTTAGCGCTCCGCTATTCCATTGCTCCGGTGTAAATCGCCATGCCAACTACGGCGTCCACTCCGATAGCGTCCAGTTGATCCACTTCAGCGCGCGAACGAATTCCACCGGCCACGATCATTTTATTTTTGGTGAGAGCGGCTAACTCGCGCGCTACTTCGATAGGAAATCCCGTCATCGTTCCTTCCGTATCGATATGCGTATAAAGAAATGCGCTGCAATATGGATCGAGAGCGTGAACCATGTCTTTCGGATTGACGGTTGTGCTTTCCTTCCATCCTTGTATAGCGACCTTGCCCTGGCGTGAGTCGATGGCAAAAGTTAAATGTTCTGTGCCCAGAGTTTCTGCTGCCCTCGCCGCAAGCGCTGTGTTGATTGCACCGTCCTTCAGCAGTGCCGAGCCAAGAATCACACGACTTGCGCCCAACGCCAGTAGCTCTCTGGCGCGCGCAACCTCACGAATGCCGCCGCCGGTCTGGCAGGGAAGCCGCTTGCAGATCATCGTTATTAATTCGCGATTGTTGCTGCGACCCATGGCCGCATCAAGATCGATGAGCTGGACGAGAGGGAACGTGGAAAAGCGTTCAATCCAATATTCAAAGTCATCAAACTCCAGGGCCTTCTTTTCTCCCTGGACAAGCTGCACAATCTTGCCGCCCATAAGATCAATGGATGGAATCAGCAAGGCCACCTCATGGGAATACCCTCGCGACGTAGCGTCTCCTTAAGTTCACCAATGCCGTGGGTGGCGAAATGAAAAATAGAAGCCGCCAACGCCGCGTCAGCGTGACCGGAGGAAAATACGTCAATGAAATGCTGCGCGTTGCCTGCGCCGCCGGAAGCAATTACGGGAATGGAAACAGATGAAGCAACGGCCGACGTAAGCTCGCAGTCAAAGCCCAGTCCGGTGCCGTCGCGGTCCATTGAGGTCAGCAAGATTTCGCCAGCGCCGCGTTCTTCGGCTTCGCGCGCCCACTGGAGCGCCTTTTTTCCTGTGGCAGTGCGCCCGCCAGAGACGAAGACCTCAGCGGTGTCTACAGTACCGTTTCCGCGACGCGCGTCAATAGCAACAATCACCGCCTGCGACCCAAAGCGCCCAGCGATCTCGCCGATCAGCGATGGATTTGCCAGCGCAGCGGAGTTGATGCTGACTTTGTCCGCGCCGGCATCAAAGACCTGCGCGGCATCCTGTAACGTTCGAATGCCGCCGCCGACAGTGAAAGGCACAAAAAGATCGCGGGCCGCTCGGCGTACAGTCTCCACCAAAGTCTTACGGGCTTCGGATGTTGCGGTGATGTCGAGCAGCACAATCTCGTCAGCCCCGGCTGAGGCGTGTGCGACTGCCAGTTCCGCGGGATCGCCGGCATCACGCAGCTGCTGGAACTGTATGCCCTTGACGACGCGTCCGGCATCCACGTCAAGGCAGGCGATGATGCGCTTGGCCAGGCGTTCATTACAAGGCACAGAAATTCTCCAGGATATTTAAACCCGCTTCAGCAGATTTCTCCGGATGGAACTGCACGCCAAAAATATTGTCGCGCTCCACCGCCGCAGAAAAAGTACCGCCATAATTTGTGCACGCCGTTGTCTCAGCGATCACGGGAGCGCGGTACGAGTGCGTGTAATAGACGAACGCTCCGCGGTTCACTCCCTGGAGCAGGCGCGATCCCGGCCGCACTTGTAATTGGTTCCAGCCCACGTGCGGCGACTTGACTGAAGCAGCGAAGCGCGAACACTCGCCGGAGAACAATCCTGCGCCCGGAGTTTCTGGCGCTTCAGTACTTCCCGCAAATAGCCACTGCATGCCGACGCAGATTCCCAAAAACGGTTTGCCGCTCTTGATGGCATCGAGGACTGACTTACGCAAGTGTTCATTCAGTGATTGGCAGCGGCTAAAGTGGCCGACTCCCGGCATAACAAGTTTTTGGGCAGCAGCGATTACGGAAGGATCGGAAGTCACCTGCGCGTCAGCGCCCAGATGCTCCAGCGCTTTTTTCACCGAGCTGATGTTGCCCGCGCCGTAATCCACAATCGCGATCATAAAAGGCCCTTCGTGCTGGGGAGCATTTTGGCCAACTGCTTATCGCGTGAGCAGGCAACGCGCAACGCGCGGGCAAAGGCCTTGAAGAGCGCTTCAACCTTGTGGTGGTTGGATCGTCCGTAAACGGTCTTGAGATGGACGTTGGCGCGCGCGCCGCGAGCAAAGCCTTCAAAAAAATCGTAGACCAGTTCAGACTGCAGATCGCCTACCAGCCGCGTTTTCACCCGAGTATCTACCACTGCGGAGGCGCGTCCACTGAAGTCGATCGCGGCCAGCCCCAGCGTCTCATCCATCGGCATCAGAAAGTATCCGGCGCGCATGATGCCGCGCTTATTGCCAAGCGCTTTGTCAAACGCCTCACCCAGGGCGATGCCCACGTCTTCCACGGTGTGGTGCTGGTCCACGTCGAGATCGCCAGTGGCTTTCAGCTTCAGATCGAACGCGCCATGGCGGGCAAAAAGCTCCAGCATGTGATCAAGAAAGCGGATGCCGGTGGAGACCTCATAACGGCCACTGCCTTCAACGGTCAACGCGAGTTTGATCTGCGTTTCCGTGGTCACCCGTGCGATGGACGCTTTTCTCATCGCGCTGCCTGATTCGCGGGAAGTTGAGAGAGTACCTGCTTCAGCTCAGCTATGAGCCGTTCCATTTCCTGCTGCTTGCCGATTGTGATGCGCACACAACCTTCGCAATCAGGCCGATCACGCAGCGCAATGCCGCGAGCGCGCAAGGCTTCAAGAATGGCTTTTTTCTCTTCGCCAAAACGGCAGAGGATGAAGTTGCCATGGCTGGGCCAGCATTTGAAGCTGAGTTTTTCTAATTCATTGTGCAGCCATTCCCGGCTGGCGATGACCTGGGCAACGTAGTCGGCCACAAACTGGCGATCTGCCAGCGCTTCAGCCAGGCACTCGATGGCAAACGCGTTCACGTTGAAGGGGGATGCCATGCGCCGCAGCACTGATATTTGTTCTTGGTCACCGATCATTACACCCAGCCGCAGCCCCGCTAGCCCATAAGCTTTGGAAAATGTGCGGGCAATGAACAGGTTGGTCAGCTTGCCGATTTGGTCGAGCATGGTCTGGCCATAAAAATCAAAGTAAGCTTCGTCCAGCAGGATCGCGGCATCAGGCGCGGCCTGGATGATTTGCATGATCGCTGAGCGCGGCACATCGATCCCTGTGGGATTGTTGGGATTGCAGATGACGACGATTCGCGTTCTGGTCGTCAGAGCCTTCAACACGCGTTCCAAGGGAAAGCTGAAATCGGGTCCTGCCGGCACGCGTACGACCTTTGCGTGCTCCATTTGCGCGAACACTTCATACATGGCAAACGTCGGAACCACGATCACGATTTCATCTTGCGGCTCCAGATAGGCGCGGCAGAGAAGATCAATGGCTTCATCCGCGCCGTTCGTGAGCAGAAGCTGTTGCGGCGCAACGCCCAGAAAATCCGCTACCAGCTTTTCTCCGGCCTCGCGTCGTGGATACAGCGCCAGCGTGCGCGCATCCATGCTGTTCAACTTGGCAAGCACGCGCGGTGAGCAGCCCGTGGTGCTCTCATTCATGTCCAGGCGAAGTTCTGTGTTGGGACTGCTGAGCGGAGAATGGTATTCGCGCATTTCGC
>Ga0207687_10002380_pt1 | contig 12765 bp, 10 predicted proteins | sample KBSM54metaG_FD_184399 | JGI IMG/M metagenome (GOLD analysis project Ga0207687, IMG submission 184399) | Miscanthus rhizosphere microbial communities from Kellogg Biological Station, Michigan, USA - KBS M5-4 metaG (SPAdes) (version 2) | ecosystem: Host-associated > Plants > Roots > Rhizosphere >...
GTTCCAACACGTGCGTCCATATTTCGCGAGAAAGCGCCATAGTCCGGGAAACGCGAGCGCATCCGCCAGATCGCTTAGGTTGACATCGCGCTTGGAGTAGCCCTCGCGCGCAAACGCCAGCACCGCATTCGGCCCGGCTTCGATGCCGCCCGCAATCCTGCGCGTGTAATGCACGCCGAGAAAAGGAAAACGCGGGTCCGGTACCGGATAGATCAGATTGCGTACCAGGAACTGCCGCTCCGGACGAAGCAGATAATACTCGCCTCGAAAGGGCACGATGCGCACATCGCGCCTGCGTCCGGCGAGTTCCGCCACTCGATCCGAGTACAATCCTGCGCACGCCACCAGGAAATCGCAGGACGTCTCGCCCGCGGTGTGGACGACGCGCCAGCCTTCCGCATCCCGATGCATGGACGTGACCCGTGCGCTGGTGATAATTTCCCCGCCCTGGCTGCGCACCAGACCGGCCAGCGTTTCGCAGACCGCGGGATAATCGGCGATCCCCTCTTGCGGGACGTGCATCGCCTGAACGCCCCCTGCGTGCGGCTCGATCTCACGCAGCTCTTCAGGATTCAGCAGGCGCAGCCCGGTCAATCCGTTCTGGAGTCCGCGTTCGAATAGCGACTGCAGACGAGGAACCTCTTCTGCGCTGGTGGCGACCACGACTTTGCCGCACACATCGTGCGCGATACCCTGTTCCCGGCAGAACTCGACCATCTGACGAATCCCGCGCACGGCCAGACGCGCCCGTTTCGAACCAGGCTTGTAATTCAGGCCGCAGTGCAGCACGCCGCTGTTGTGACTGCTCTGATGCCGGCCTGTGTGCGGCTCCTTTTCGAGCACCGTGACGCGCGCATCCGGCATCCGCCGCTGCAGTCGATACGCCGCGGCCAGTCCAACGATGCCGCCTCCGATCACCACGACGCGCATAAACGTTCATTCTCTCCTATCGGATCGCCGATGCAGCGTTACACTAGTGGCTTCATGGATCGTAATCCCGTGAATCAGATTCTGGAACGCGAGCTGGAGTATCACGAGAAGCTCTACGCCGGTTTTGCGCAGACGCATTTCGCGCGTCCGGCGGTTCGCGCTCTGCGTGCCCATATGGTGCAACGCGTGCTTGCGAAGACCGGAGCGGGCCGTGAATCGCGTGTGCTGAGCCTGGGCTGCGGGATTGGCGATACGGAACTTCTGCTGGCTCCCCACGTGCGCGAAGTAGTCGGCGTGGATCTGTCTCCGGCGGCGATCCGGCAAGCCGCGCTGGACGCCGCCAGCGCCGGAATCACCAACGCCCGGTTCGAAGAAGGATCGCTCGAATCGATCCACGACAGATTCGACGTGGTCATCGCGATTTTTCTGCTGCATCATCTGCCCGATTCCATCCTGCACCACGCGCCGGAGCTCATCCGTGAACGTCTCACTGCCGGCGGCAAGTTCTATTCGCTCGATCCCAACCGGCACCGGCTCTCCGGCTTGGTGGGGTCGATCTTATTCCCGCGGCTGATGGCGAAGTATCAGAGTCCGGATGAGCGGCAGCTCGATCCGGAGGAATCCGCGGCGTATTTTCGATCCGCGAATTTCATCTGCCGGAGCAGTATGTACGATTTCGTGTCGTCTCCCCTGGCGGGATTGTTCCCGGGTTGGCGGGCCGGTTATCAAGCGGCGCGCGGCCTGGATGAGTTGCTGATTCGCACCCCGGGTCTGAACCGGCTGGGAAGCAATTTCGAACTGCTGGCATGGCCATCCTGACGATCTCGGGCTCTCCGGCATCGCGCTTCGAGGAAGTTGCGCACGGATGCTCCCAGTTATTGGGATATGAATTGGTCACCGAATCGCGTCTTTCCCAATGGATGGCCGAGGAGTTCGGCGATACGCCCATTCCCAATCGAGCGTGGAGGCCCGCGGCGCTATCGATCCTTACGCGCATGGCCGCCGAACACCACCTGGTCATCTGCTTGTGGGGCGCCCAGGCGCTCTTTCCATCCTCGCCGTTCACGTTGCGCGCGGGCATACTCGCGCCCGACGCACGCCGGCTGGGCAACGTCATGCTGGATCAGCGGCTGGATCGGACGGAAGCCAAGGCAGCCTTGCAGCGGACGGATCGCGAGGCCAAGCATCTGCACAAGCTGCGTCTGGGCCGCACCCGGCCGCAGCCCGACTCATTCGACGTGATGCTGAACAGCGAGCATCTGGATGCCGCGCAAATGTCGGCGATCCTGCAAGCGTCGGCGGCAGCGCACGGCCTGTCGCAGCAAGGCTTGCTGGCGCCGGAGACCGCGGCCGGCATGCAGTTCGAAACCCGGCTGAAGCTGGCACGCTACGGAATCACACCTGTCGCGCACGCCAGCCTGAAGCGGCCCGCATTCAATCATCCCAGCGAGCAGATCTTCGCCAACCTTCTGGATTTCTATCGCATCTCATGGGATTACGAGCCGCGCAGTTTCCCGTTACAGTGGGACAAGGACGGCCGCATCACGGAAGCGTTTACGCCGGATTTCTACCTGCATGAATTCGATCTCTACGTGGAGCTGACCACCATGAGACAAACTCTGGTGACGCGCAAGAATCGCAAGATCAAAATGTTGCGCGCGGTGTACCCGCACATCAATATTCAGGTCTTCTATCAGAAGGATTTTCAGGATCTGGTGTTCAAGCACGGCTTAAAGGTCGGCGCACGGTGACCGCTCCACCCGGCATGGAGCGCGTGCTGTTCACGGAGGAGCAGGTCAACCAGCGCATCCTCGAAGTGGCGGCGGAGATCAGCGCAAGGTATCAGGGTCGCGATCTGAAGCTGATTGCGGTCCTCAAGGGCGCGGTCTTCTTCCTAACCGCGCTGGCTCGCGCCATTGAGATTCCTCTGCAGGTGGATTTCCTGGCCATCTCCAGTTTCGGCGGCACCACACCGGGCATGGTGCGGATCGCCAAGGACCTGGATCACCCCATTCAAGACGAGGATGTTCTGCTGGTAGAAGACATCGTGGACACCGGCTTCACGACGCGTTACCTGCTGCAGACGTTAGCCGGTCGCGAGCCGCGTTCGCTGGGAATCTGCACGCTGCTGGACCGGACGGTGCGGCGCATCGTGCAAGTTCCGGTGGACTACCGCTGCTTCGAGATCCCGGACCGTTTCGTGGTCGGCTGCGGCCTGGACTACAAGCAGCGCTACCGCAATCTGGGATACATCGCGGTGATGGATCCGGATAAGAGCTAGCGTTTCTCCGGGATCATGCGCATCCCGTGCTTCGGACGCAGTGTGATCCGGGCGTGCGTCTCCACCGGGTGTCCGGGTTCCAGACGCAGCCGCCAGCGTTGTCCGAGCGCGGCCAGAATCAGGATGCCTTCCATCCACGCGAAGCGTTCTCCGATGCACACGCGTGCACCGCCCCCGAAGGGAAAGTATCCGAACTTGGGACGCGCCGGATCCTCGGTGAGCCAACGCTCAGGACGGAACTCCAGCGGATCCGGAAACCAGCGAGGATCGCGATGCACGGCATACGGGCTCATCAGCACCACCGAACGAGCGGGAATCACAAAGTCTCCCACGGGATAATCTTCCAGTGCGCGCCGGCCGATCGCCCACACCGGCGGAAACAGCCGCATCGATTCGGCAAGCACGCTTTCGGTGTAACGCAACTGCGGAAGGTCTTCGAAGGACGGAAGCCGCCCGGCCAGAACCCGATCGAGCTCGGCATGGAAGGCAGCTTCCGCTGGTGGATTCTGCGAGAGCAGGTACCAGGTCCACGTCAGCGCATTCGAAGTGGTTTCGTGTCCGGCCAGAAACAGCGTGAGAGCCTCATCTCTCACCTGCGGATCGGTCATGCGGCCCTGATCGTCTTCATCGCACGCCAGCAGCAGCATGGAGAGTAGATCGCCGGCATCGCGCCCATCCACCCTGCGTTCGGCGATCAGCCGGTAGATGGTTTCATCCAGCCGCTTGCGCGCGCGATGGAAGCGCCGAACCGCGGGCAGCGGCAGCTTCTCCAGAATTTCCGAGAACGGCATCAGGATGATTTCGAACAGATCGAACACTTGCGTGAGAGCTGTGCCGATTTCGTCCGCTTCAGAATCGACCTCGGTGCTGAACAAGGTCTTCGCCACGATGGCCAGCGTAAGGCGCATCATCTCCTGCAGCACGTCCATGGACTGGCCGGGTTTCCATTGCTCCCGCAGCACCGCGGAGCGTTCCACCATCACCGCGCCATACCCTGCCAGGCGATCACGATGAAACGCAGGCTGGACCAGGCGGCGCTGGCGGCGATGGAGATCGCCTTCGCTGGTCAAAAGGCCGTCGCCCAACAGCACGCGAGCGCGCTCCAGCATTCTGCTCTTCTTGAATTTGTTCTGATGTGTGACCAGAATGTCGCGGATCGCGTCAGGATGGCCTACCGAGTAGATTTTCTGGCGGCCCAACGGGATAAACACGATGTCGCCGTACTGGCGAGCCATGCGCTCGTGAAACTCGGCCGGGTTCTTGCGAAACTCCGGCAACACGCCGACCAGAAATCGGCCCTTCGGCCCGGGAGGGGTCATCTGCATCGGCACGTGGCCACGATTATAGCGGCCCGCTTCGCCTACTGCTGCTGTTGTTGCTGTTGTTGTTGCAGCAACAGCCGTTCCGCTTCGTCCGCGGCGGCGATGGCGGCCTGCCACTCATCCTCCGGCACGCTGACCTCCAGCTCCGGAGGAGGCGGAGCGTCCGATGGCGCCACCCGTACCGATACCGTAAGCTGGCTGGCGGAATCACCTTTGAAGACGCCTTTGGTCGGCGGCACGTCAGCGTAGTCGCGTCCAATGGCGACGCGGATATGGCGCTCCCCGGCGATCAGGTCATTGGTGGGATCGAAACCGATCCATCCAAATCCCGGCACCAGCGCTTCCACCCAGGCATGAGAGGCTCCTTCGGGAGAACGGTCATGACCCTCCGACCGGGGATAGAGGTATCCGCTGACGTAGCGGCACGGAATCCGAACGTGACGCACCAGCGCGATCATGATGTGCGCGAAGTCCTGGCAGACGCCCTGGCGCGCTTCGAGCGCATGGTCGATGGGTGAATCGACGCGGGTGGCCTTGGGCACGTACTCGAACCAGCCGTAGATAGCCGAGTTCAGCTGCCGAAGAAAGCTCAAAGGATCCTTGCGGCGGTGCACCGCCAGCGACTCGATCAACTGCGACAGCATGGCGGTCGGATGCGCGAACTGGCTGGGCATGAGCGTTTCCCAGTAGTCGCCGGCCGCTACTTGCGCGTCCAGATCGTCCCAGGCCGAGGACGCCAGACTATCCGGCAGGTAATCGGGCGCATCCACTTCAACGAGGGCTTCGGCAACGATCTTCAGTTCCCGGTGCTTGCCGGGAACGTCGAAGTGGTGGACGTTGTTGCCCAGATAATCGCGATAGGAATACAAACGCGTTCGAGGCTCGACGGAAAGCAGGAAGGAAAGGCAGCGCTGTCCGCCCTCGGTTCGAGGATGCATGCGCAGCTCCATCTGACTCTCGCTGACCGGAGCGCTGTAGCGAAAACGGGTGAGGTGGCGAATCGAGTAGAACATGTCAGGCCTCCAGAGCCGCCTCGATGGGGTACGAAATGTAGGTCTGATAAAGAGCGCCGTGCACCTGCGCGCACTGGCGCCGGATTTCATCCAGGTAGCCCTCCAGGTTGCCGCCCATGATCTCGTCAATATGAGCGAAATCGAGAGTGGCCCGCAAGCGTCCCGCCATTCGTTCCACGCGCGCCGACCTGCGGCTGCCGGCTTCTCGTCCGATGTCTTTGATCGCGGTCTCCAGCGCTTCCGCGGAGAATCGCAGGGAATGCGGGAAGCTGGGATGCAGCACCAGAAACTCGGCGATGCGTTGCGGTTTAACGTCGGCAGTGTAGGCCTTGCAATACGCCTCAAACGCCGTGCAGGATCGCAGCAAGCCGATCGACTCCAGATAGGCGCGCTCCGCGCTGGGTTGTCCCGTCTGGTGAAATTCGTGGAAGTGCGCGCCCACCAATGTGGAAAGCGACATGGTCCGCTCCAGAAAGCGGCCGGCCTGAATGAACTGCCAGCCTTCCCCGTGCGTCATGGTCGAATCCGTGATGCCCTGAAAAAGATGCGCCCCTTCTTTGATGGATTGCAGGAAATCGCGGGCGTCCCAGGCTTCCTGCGATCCGCCGCGGCGCCGCACGGCGTGGAACAAGCGATTGAGCTGCTCCCACATTTCCGAGCTGATCTGCTCACGGACCTGACGGGCGTTTTCGCGGGCGAACTCGATACTGGCAACTATGGAGTGCTGGTTCGATGCGTCATGCAACAACGATTGCGCCAGGACCTGGGCGCCGGCGACATCTTCAGACGGCAGCTCGACTCCCAGCGAGCGGAGTACGCGCGCCCAATCCAGATCGTCGGATTTGGAGCCGCGCTCCAGCATCAGGTTGAGCTGGATGTTGATCACGCGAGCGGTATGCTCGGCGCGCTCCAGGTAGCGGCTCATCCAGAAAAGACTATCGGCCACTCGAGAAAGCATAGTTTTAATCGCGCACAACGGAACGCGGCCGCAGCATCCTGTATCGCAAGGATGGAGGCCGCCGCGTCCTGTGCGCTCCACCGGACTTCATCGTTAATCCAAAACCCACGTATCTTTACTGCCGCCGCCTTGCGAGGAATTCACCACCAGGGAACCCTTCTTAAGCGCGACTCTGGTAAGGCCGCCGGGCACGATGGTTACCTTGTCGCCAAACAGAATATACGGACGCAGATCGACGTGCCTCGGCTGCACGGCGCCGTCCAGGAAACAGGGCGCACGCGACAGGCGAATGGTCGGCTGCGCGATGTAGTTGCGCGGGTCGGCTTCCACCCGCCGCCGGAATTCGTCGCGCTGGGCAGCGGTGCTATGAGGACCGATCAGCATGCCGTAGCCGCCGGATTCGCCCACCGCTTTGACAACATACTCCTGCAAGCGGCCCAGCACGTGGGCGCGCTGCGTGGCATCCGACATCAGAAACGTTTCGACGTTATCCAGCACCGGATCTTCGTTCAGGTAATAGCGAATGATGGCCGGCACGTAGGCATACACGGCCTTATCGTCGGCGACGCCGGTGCCGAGCGCATTCGCCATGCTGACATTGCCCGCGCGGTAGGCGTTGAACAGGCCGGGAACTCCCAGGCTCGAATCCGGGCGGAAGGCCAGCGGATCGATGAAGTCGTCGTCGATGCGGCGGTAAATCACATCGACGCGGCGCAAGCCGGCAGTGGTGCGCATGTAGACGAAGTTATCGTGCACTACCAGGTCGCGGCCTTCGACCAGCTCGATTCCCATCTGGCGAGCCAGAAACGCGTGTTCGAAATAGGCCGAGTTGAAAACTCCAGGGGTCAGCAGAACAATGGTCGGCTCGGAACTGCCTTGCGCCGAGCCCTGCGGCGTCAGCGCCCGAAGCGTGGATAGCAAGGCCTGGCTGTACTGCTCGATCATCTGCACGCCGCACTGGCGGAACAGTTCGGGGAAGAGACGCTTCATCACTTCCCGGCTCACCAGCATGTAGGATGCGCCGCTGGGCACGCGCAGGTTGTCTTCCAGCACAACGAACTCGCCCGAGGGCATGCGGATCAGGTCGGTACCGGCAACGGTGACGTAGGCGTCCTTGCGGACGTGGAAGCCGCGCATCTGCCGCCGGAAGTGTTTGCAGCTATAGATTATTTCGCGCGGAACGACGCCGTCATTCAGGATTTTGCCCTCGTGATAGACGTCCTTGAGGAACAGATTCAGGGCCGTGATGCGCTGCTCCAGACCGCGCTCGATGCGGGCCCACTCGTCCCGCGTCAGGATGCGGGGCAGCAGATCGTTGGGGAAGATCTTCTCCGTGCCTTCTTCCCGGCCGTAGACCGTGAACGTGATGCCCTGGTGCAGAAAGGACAGGTCGGCGACCTGCTGGCGGCGGCGCAGCTCGTCCGGCGACAATGCGCCCAATGCTTCGTAGAGATGGCGATAGTGAGGGCGAACGGCTCCCGTGCGATCGACCATTTCGTCGAACGCATCGTCCAGCTCGTATTCGTGGAATGGCGCCGGAAGCGAGTGCTTACGGGCTATCGCTGCCATGCAGCCTCCTCAGCTCGAATCGCCTGCTACAAGGAAGCTATCGGACCTTCAGTTTAGCACGCGTACAACAAAACGAACCCACGGAAACCCTCCCTGCTTTCATTCCCTGCCCTGGTAGATATCGTGCAAGCGCAGCAGGCCCAGGCACATGCCGCTGCCATCCACTACGGGAACAACCGAGATCTGCGAAGGCCGATCTTCCATAAAAGCCAGTGCTTCGTGCAGCAGCGTATCCGGGCTTAGGGTGGACGGACGAGGCGTCATGACGTCGGAAGCGCGCAAAGTCCGGATATCGTCGTGGTCCTGCAAGGCACGGCGAACGTCGCCGTCGGTGATAAGTCCGGTCAAGAGCCCCGCGGACGATACGACGCAGGCCGCACCCAAGGGATGCTGGGACATCGCGATGACGACATGCTTGAGAGAATCCTCCGGCTTGACCCAGGCCACTTCATCGCCGCGGTGCATGACGTCGCCGGCGCGAATCCTCAGATTTCGTCCCAGCTGTCCGCCGGCGTGAAGGCGCGAAAAGTCTTCCGCGGTGAAGGATCGGGCTTGCATCAGGGCGATCGCCAAAGCATCTCCCAGGGCCAGCGCGGCGGCTGAACTCGCGGTGGGCGTGAATCCTTCCGGATCGGCTTCCCGGGCGATGCCGGCGTCGAGAACCACGTCCATTTCCCGGGCGAGCGGCGCAGATGGATTCCCCAGTATGCCGATGAAAGCAGCGTTGAACTCCCGAAGCGGCGGAAGCAGATCCAGAAGCTCGGCTGTTGCCCCGCTTTTCGAGATCATCAGCACGGAATCGCCCGCCTGGCAGACGCCCAGGTCGCCATGAGCCGCCTCTGTGGGATGCAGGAACACAGCAGGTGTGCCGGTGCTTTGCAGGGTGGCGACGATCTTCCGGGCGATGTGGCCGGATTTCCCCAGGCCAGTGACCACCAGCTTGCCGGAATGACCCAGAATCAGCTCGACGGCGCGGATCAGATTCTGGTCCAGACGGCCGGAGGCGGCCAGGATCGCCTGGGCCTCTGTTTCCATCGCCTTACGCGCCGCTGCGAGCCATTGCGCGCGCTGATCTACTTTACCGGTGGAAAGCATCCTCAGGCGTACTGTAGCATGGCGCTCCGATTTCCGGCGACTTTCGCAAGTCCCCCCTCATCTGTTACGTTTGAGCATGAGCGCGTGATGGACCCTGCTTGTCTGCGTCACACAGAAGTTCCCGGCACCTCGAAGCTTTTCGCCGATTTTTCCTATCATTTCGATCGGGTGGCGGGCTTTTACGGCCACAACCCGCATGACCCGGCGTCCTATGGTGCCGCTGCAGCCGAAGTTGTGTATCCAGATGAACGGCGGGCCGCGGTCGCACGAGTTCTAGAATCGCAGAACCCTGGTAACGCGTTGGTCGCGCGATTCGCCCGGCCTGGGACCGTAGCAGTCCTCACGGGGCAGCAGGTGGGCTTGTTCTCGGGTCCGGCCTATACGGTTTATAAGGCGCTCACGGCCGCGCGCCTGAGCGAAGATCTAAACGCCCGCGGGATTCCCGCCGTGCCGATCTTCTGGCTGGCTACTGAGGATCACGATTTTCCCGAAGTCGATCACGTGTGGATTTTCGATGCCGGACATTATCCGGTTTCGCTGAATACCGAAGCACCTAAGGGTTGGCAAGGCCGGCAGCGTCCCGCGGGCGAGTTTCCCGTGGAACATCCGCCGATCGAAGAACTGCGCAAGGCGCTGGCAGGGTTCGCGCACGGCGAGGAAGTGATTGCGGCTGTGGCGGATGCGTATTCGCCCGGACTGACGATGGGCGCAGCCTTTCGAAAGCTGCTGGCGAAGCTGCTGGGAAATATCGGGATGCTGGTGCTGGATCCGCTGGACCCGCAGCTGCGGAACGTGGGAGTTCCCTTCATGGCGCAGGCTCTGGCGGCGGCTCCGGATCTGAAATCTGCTCTGCTGGATCGCAACAAAGAATTGCAGGCCGCGGGATATCACGCGCAGGTCAACGTTGAAGAAAACAGCTCGCTTTTCTTTTTGTTGGAGAATGGCGAGCGCGTCACCCTGAAGCGCAAGGATTCGGAGTTCGCCGCAATGCAGGATCGGGCCGCGGCTATCTCGCCCAATGCGCTGCTGCGTCCTGTGTGGCAGGATTACCTGCTTCCCACGGTGGCGTATGTGGGCGGGCCGGGTGAGCTGGCGTATTTCGCCCAATCCCGAGTGCTCTACAACCGTCTGCTGGGCCGCATGCCGGTGGTGACAGCGCGCGCAAGCTTCACGCTTCTGGATGCGCGCGCCGCAAAGCTGCTGGGCCGCTATGGCCTGACCATGCGGGACGCGTTGGGGTCCGAGGAATCGCTGAAGGAACGGATCGCACAGTGCCTGATCCCCGAATCGATATCGAAGCTGTTCGAAGAGACGGCGTCGGAGACGGCTCGGCAATTGGACCGGCTGGGCGGCGGGCTGGAGCACTTTGACCCGACGCTGGCCGCATCCTTAACCAAGAGCCGCGGGAAGATTCTGTACCAGATCGAGAAGACGCGCAAGAAAACCGAACGCGAAACGATGCGGCGGGATGCGCGGGCCTCGGAAGAATCGCGCTATCTGAGCGCGCTGCTGTATCCGCACAGGCATCTGCAGGAACGCTTCTATTCGATCCTCCCGTTCATGGCCGAGCATGGCCTGGATTTGGCGGATCGATTATACGAAGTGGTCCAGATGGATTGTCCGGACCACCGCGTCGTCACGATTTAGGAAGCGGGCGTTACAACGACCGCAGGAAGTTCAGGATGTCCTGCTTGTCGGACACGGACAGCAGGTTGAAGCCGTCGATGACAAGTTTGGCCTCGGAGCCCGTTGACGAGTGCTCCTGAATGGCTGCCAGCAGATCGCTTGTTCTTCCGTCATGCAGAAAGAAATAGCGCTGACCGAGTCCCCATAAGGGCGCCGTACGGAATTCGAAACCGTTGGCATTGCCCTGTGAAATTCCGTCGCCGAGCGCGCCCATGTTGTGCACCAGCAAATCCGAGTAGAGATTGGCCGTCTTGTTCGCAAGCGCCGCGGTATCGTGATCTCCCGTGGGCAATGAAGGCGTGTGGCATGCGGTGCATCCCACCGAGTCGAACAAGGCCTTGCCACTCGTAATCGACGCCGCGCTGGCGCCGGTAAAGGATGTCACTGGAGTGGGAGGCGCCAGGAAGCGCATGAAGTTCGCGAAATTCACAGCGTCGCCGGGAACTTTTTGTGGCTGCGTCTGGTCGTAGTGGGTGTGATCCTGAGCGGACCCTACCACGCGGCAGGTCATAGGATCCTGTACGCCGGCTTCACCGCGCTCATCGGGAAACAGGTCATTGGTGACGCCCTGCTCGACGTTGTAGGCCTCTCCGGCAAAAATAATCAGGGACTTGTTCTGGGCTTTCCAGCCGAAGCGCGTAATCGTTCCGTCATTGCCGCTCCGATTCGCGTGGCCTGTAACTCCAAAAGGCTTTACAGCGGACTCCAGCGCAGCTATGGCGGAATCGGGAATGGCTTCAATGAGTCCAGCTCCGAACGTCGGCGTGGGAATACGGAAGCGGAGATCCCCGGCGAGCTTGTGTGCCGCAAAATCCGGCTGTGCGATGTTGCACCCGGCAGGAGTATCGGACCGCCCCATGATCGTGAACAAATCATGAACGCCTCCATCGGAAGCGAATCTTACTTCGCGCACGGGGCCAGTGAGACTAATGATGTTCAAATTCTGCAGCGGTGTTACCTGGCTGGTGGGCGCCACCGTTACTTGCGGATTCAATCTCGGACTGGATCCTCCAACGCCGGGGAACTTATGGCACCCGGCGCAACTGTCAAGGTTGAAGCGCGGCCCCAGCCCTTCTTCGGTGTCGGGGATGGTGCCGAGTACAGAGGCGACCTCGGCGAATGCGTCCTGGCCGGAATTAAAGAACTTGCCCTCTTTCAATGTCAATCCCGGGATTGCTCCGCCGGCGCCGGGGGCTCCTCCGCGAACACCCGGGTCGGTCTGGGCAAGCGTGGTGGCAGCGAACGCTAATACGCCCAACGAAATCCTAATCGAGCCGTTTAGAGACACTTGTGGCATACACGTTTCCTCCGAAGTGTTTTGAACTTCTATTTCCCCGCTGGGTCTATCCGCAGACTGGAAAGTACCATGTAGGGGATAGATCTTCAATGAAAAAACTTTCGTAGAACTCGCCTAAGCAAGTTCGAATAAGCGTCATACGCCGGCGCATAAACTTGAAGAAACCCGGCACATGCGCCGTCCAAGGGAATGGAGCTAATCTGAGCGATCCGGAAATACGAGAGGTCGTGGAAGGTTGCCGCCGGGGAGATCGCGAGGCGTTTCGCGCGGTCTACGACGCGTACAAGGACAAAGTGTATTCCATCGCGCTGTACTTCTTTCACGGAGATCAGGCCGAGGCGGGCGACGCGACGCAGCAGGTGTTTTTGAAACTGCTCACCAGTATCGGAAGCTTTCGTGGAGAAGCGGAATTCTCGACGTGGCTGCACCGCCTGGTGGTGAATTCCTGCCTGGACGGATCGCGCAAGAGTAAATCGCGGGAGCGGTTCGCCGAGCCGGAGGAGATGGCCCGAATCGCCGATCCGGCTTCGCATAGTGAAGACCTGGAGCGCAAAGAGGTGGCCGGCCGGGTGCAAGCGGCGCTGTCCTCGCTGCCACCGAAGCTGCGCATGCCG
>Ga0207687_10002381_pt1 | contig 12760 bp, 19 predicted proteins | sample KBSM54metaG_FD_184399 | JGI IMG/M metagenome (GOLD analysis project Ga0207687, IMG submission 184399) | Miscanthus rhizosphere microbial communities from Kellogg Biological Station, Michigan, USA - KBS M5-4 metaG (SPAdes) (version 2) | ecosystem: Host-associated > Plants > Roots > Rhizosphere >...
CTTCAGAGTCAGAACCAGTCCGGCGGGGCGGTAACGATTGGAACTTATACCGAGCATGGCGGGACAGTAGAGATGACATTGGCCGCCCTCGAAGCAAACATGCCGGTCAGCGTTCAAAGGGTTATCGATCAATATAGGAGATCGGTAATCTAGTGTCGCTGTTCGATCAACTTCTGTTCGAACGCTGCTCCATCCTGTCGAATGATTCCGACCCGGAAAGCATTGACGGGCAAGAATCAAGGCAAGTTCCAGACTGGGATGTTGTTGCGGAGGATGTTCCCTGCCGCATCGACACGAACGCCATTGGACGAGCAGAAGAAACCGACGTTGAGCCCAGAGTCGGACTGCTTCGCAGGCTGATTTACATGCGATCGCCAGTGCTATCGAATGGCCAGGCATTGAATCCGCATCACGCAATTCTGGCGAACGGAGTTTATTACGACATCGTTGACACGAAGCCAACGAAGGACGCCAATTCCCTGCACCATTTGGAAGTCGAGTGCAAGCAGTTGATTACTCTTGAGCAGGGGGAATCCGGATCATGAGCAAGACTGACAAAGAAAAACTAGATGAGTTGTACGAGTTCAAAGAGACGTACATTTGGGCGTCCGTGATTGCTGTCATATTGGTCATTGCTCTGTGCATATTTCGCTAGATGCCTTGGACCCTAAATCTCCGAACGGCTGAAGCACAGGCAGCAATCAGCGCGGCCATATTCGAATCTCAGCAGGAGACGTTTGAGAAAGACATTCTAGTCGAGGCTGAAAATCTCTCGCCCGTCCGCACAGGCACCAACGTCGCATCGATCCAGACCACAACAGAATTGACTGAGCAAGGGCCGAAGTCGGAACTGTTCACGACTGATGGGTATGGCGGATTCCTCGAGGTCGGCACGAAGAAAATGGCAGCACGACCGTATCTGTATCCGGCATTTTTGCACGGGATAATCAATTTCCCACAGCGCGTCTATCGTCGCCTTCATGGTTGATCCAGCTTTACTCGTAAAAATGTATCTGCTTCAGGATGCGGCCCTCGTCGCAATGCTGGGGCGATATACAGTCCGCCGAGGGGATTTGCCTCCAAAGTTCAACCCTGTTCTGGGCGCGTGCATCACCACTTCGATGCATACAGGAAAGGCACATGCAGAAGTTCTTCCTATCCGTGCCGACTGGGTGCGCGTGCGAGTTTGGGCTGGTGTCAATCAATACGCGCAAGCCTGGAACATTTACGGCGAAGTCAATCGCTGGCTGCATGGGCAGAACAACGTTGACCTTGCGCCCTACGGCTTCATGCTTTCCAGTGAAGAACAGTCTGCGCAGGAAGTTACAGATCCAGGGCCGGGAGACAGCCTCGGATGGAGCACAGTCAATTCTTTTTACCTGATTCAGTCCAGACCGTCGTAACAGAAATCCCGCTAGAAATCCAAGGAGAACAACATGTCAATAGCAGAACCCACAGTAACAAACGTCGCAATTGGCCCGGCAGTCATGTGGATCGCAGCCAGCGGAACTCCTCCTCCGAGTTTCGCAACCAAGCCAGCCAACGCCGATTGGATTGCCGCAGGATTTCGGGCGGTTGGCTACACCGAATCCGGCGTCGATATCGTCACCACTCCAGCCACGAAAGACTTCACTCCAGATGAAGCGATCGCTCCGATTCTCACAACCGTCACCGGAATCAAGGTAGAGGTGAAGGCGACTCTCTGGGAAACAAACCTAGAGAATATCAATGTCGCTACGGCGCTGTCTTCCCTGTCTAACCCAGGGCTGGGAATCAAAACACTGAGCGTTGGCAGCGGAAATCCTCTGCTCGAATGGGCCATTGGAATTCAGTCTGCGTCGCCAGGCCAGAACTTTAGCGATGGCAGCGTTACGATGGTATGGCGTGTAAACGTCACCAGCGCTATCTCGTTGAATCGGTCGCGCAAGGACATTGCGAAGCTGGCTTGCACATTCAATGCGCTGACTGATTCGAGCAAATCTTCCGGCGTCGATGTCTATGAGACGATCGACTTCACAGCCGGCAGCTAGTTCTCTCCTCCCCTGCATCACTTCGAATGAATGAAAGGGATAGTTATGCCTACAGAAGAAGAAAAAGTAGTTGCGCAATTGCCGCAGATGGTCACATTGGGCGGCAAGAAATATGAAGTAAAGCAAATGCCCATATTGGAAATGCAGAGATGGCGCGAAGAATACGGCGCGAAACTGGCGAAGGCAATGGACGTGTATTCATCCGCGCAAGGCCCCAGTGCAACGGAAATATTCGTGGATTCGCCAAAACTTCAGATCGAGATCGTATGCAGTTATATGGGGCTGAAGGAAGAGGACGTTGTATCCAAATGTACGGAGCCAGAACTTTTCGCGGCATTCGCTGCAATCGTGGGGTTTGCCTCTGGCCCTTTTTTGGGGACGAGGATATTTATGGCCAACTTGACGGATCAGATGAACAAGATCAGTTCAAACCTAGTATCGGGGGCATCCTCGAGGTTGCAATGACGGAGTGGGGCCTTCCTCCAGAATATATTTTGGAAAATTGGACCGAGGCCAAACTTCTCTTGATGTTCAGTAAGCGCAACGAGCGCATCCAAAGAATGAATCTATCGTACGAGCCAAAGGAGAAACAGCCGCGGAGAATTTCTCGGCAAGATATGGCCGAGCAAATGAAAATGTGGTCGCAGCGCGGAATCAAGATAGGCAGCATTTAACATGTCATCTACCGGAATAAATATCGGGGATGCCGTCTTAACCTTTCTGGGTGATACATCCCAGTTAGATCAGACAGTCGCTCGTCTCGGCATCGAACTTCCCTCCAAACTAAGATCGTCAAACGATGTCGTTGACGCCTTAGGCAAGAACTTCACCACGGCGGGAACGGCTGCGTCTGCGGCCGCCGACAGGATTACATCCAAGATGGCACCAGCTACAGCCAGCGTGGGCAATCTTGGAAAGGAACTCTCTTCGACCTCAGCATCGGCAGTTGAGGCTGGCGCCGGCCTTGCGAAGATGGGAGACGGATCGCTCCAGGCTGCAGGCGATGTGGAGCAATTGTCTGTCGAGATGGCCGTCGCAACTTCGGGCGCTAAAGAGTTGGGCGACGTAATGACCCTCTCTGGCGAGAAAGCCCGATTCTCAATGTATGAGGCACGCGGCGAAGCTCAACTGCTGGGCGAAGCTATCGGCGTTCAGCTTCCGCGACACGTCAACACATTCCTGGCGGAACTTCCGGGCGTTGGCAAGGCACTGTCTGCGGCATTCGAAGCGACTGCGGTATTTTTCCTGATAGAAGCTCTCATCGAGGGCTCTAAAAAGCTGTCCGAGTTCATCGCGGACACTTTCATCTTTACGGAGGCGATGAAGAAGTCCGATGAGATCACGAAGGAGATGGACGTTGAGCTTCAGAAGCACAGCGAAACAATCAAGAAGCTAAAAGATGATTATCTGCTACTCGGCTTGACCGGAGTTGCCAAGACTTCGGAGCAGATGAAACTGCTCAATGAGCAGATCAAGCAGAATGCCGCTGGATTCGATGAACTGCAGGCAAAGGCTCTGGCTGGAGATCCTGAAGCGCAGAAAGATGCTGCTATCCGCGTAGCCACCGCGAAAGACTTGCAGCAACAGTTAACGAATCTCTCCAAGCAGGGGGCAATTGAACGCCAGGAAGTGGCTCACAAAGCGGCGCTCGCGGAAGTTGAGATTGACAAGGAACGTGCCGATTCCATAGCACTACTGAAAGCGAATGAAAATAAGCAGTTGGCGGCGGACGCGGGCAATGGCGCGGCGATACTTACGCAGATTGATGCTCGCTATCAACTCGATATCTACAACAATCAACTTGCAGCGCTGCAGCGCAAACTGGCGCTGGACAAGACCGACCGCACCAAAGACCCAGGCCTGATTTCTCAGGACAATGAAAAGATTGAAGCCCTGCAGCGCGATCACGCTTCGGCGCTTATCAAGATTTATGCAGACACGGTCGCAGGGATCAATGCGTTATCCCTTGGAGAATCGGGCAACCGCACGGGCATTGCAGATGCAATTTTGGGAACGGACTTTCAAGACAAGTTTCAGCAGGCAGAGCATGCTGCCGCGGATCTAGGAATCACCCTGCAGGGTTCTATATCGGAGGCCGTCGATAAAGCAAAGGCGGCATATGAGGAGCTGAAACAGTCCGGAGTAGCCAGCCTTACCGATATCGACAAAGCGCAGATAGTTCTGCTGCAGAATCAGATTGAACTGGCGAGGCAGAGCGGCCAGAGCTTCGGGGAATTGCTCAAGCAGTTGAACCTCACGCAAGAGCAATACGACAAGCTAACTGGCGCGATTGCGAGAACTACTCGACAGTCAAAAGATTTCCTGCAGCAAATCAAGACTGATCAGCAGGGCGCTTTTAATGCAACGAAATCGCTGACTCTAACGCTGGGTGATGCGTTCAATCAATTGGCGGTCGGAATTGAGTCGGCGGTAGCAGCGGCCATCCTTGGACAGAAAAGCCTTGGCGAAGCCCTTCGGGAATCCGTCGCGCAGGCGTTAGCAGCCTATGCTGCACAGGAACTCGTTAAAGCCATCATCTACACAGGTGAAGGGTTTGCTGCACTGGCGAGATACGATTATTCAGGCGCGACTAACTTCTTTACTGCTGCCGCCTATGCTGGTGCCGCGGCTGCAGCCGCGGGAGTTGCCGCTCATTTCTTGGCGCCTCCGCAATCTTCTTCCGGAGGAACGTCAACCGCGGCGGGCTCTTCAACAGGCGGGCAGATATCGGCAACCCAGCCAGAGCAGGCTCCTGTCCAGACGGTAAACACTCAGCGCCTCGGGAGCGGCGGCCTGATTACGCAGCGGACTCTGGCTGTCATCGGAGATGCAGCCACGGGCAGCGGTTCACAGCGCGAGGCGGTAATTCCTGTGGATGACTCGAGGTTTATGGATGCCGTAGCAGGCGGATTAGCTCAGAGGCTTGGGCCGTCAGGAAACGTGACCCACGTAACCTTTCACGTAGAAGGACTTGTATCGGCCGATCACCTGCACAAGTTTGTGAAGAAGGTTAGCCAGAGCATTAACAAAGGCAGTGTTCGTCTGAACGCGAGCAATTCACTTAGAGTCACTCGCAGAAGCTAGGGCAGCTTTCACTTCCTCTGTCACGTCTTTTAAAACGGCATTATGTTTCAACGCTTTTTCACCGCATTCTTCGTTAAAGAAAGCGCCGAACATGGCCTGCGCATAATCATCGGATGCATTCTCGGTCAGCATCTTATAACCCTTTTTAGATTGCACCGAAAATACGGCCCTGGATGCGTTCATTCCTCCGAAACCGTTACGGGCATAGTACTGGTAGCAGACGGCCTCGCCTGTTTTGAGCCCACTCATTAGCCAAACCTTGCCAATCTTGAAGCTATCGGGATCACGCATCGTGGAATGCAGCAGCTTGGCGCCATCGACGGCCCTGGCAAGGCTGGCATCTTCGGCAACAGCGAAACAGGCAATCAGCAGGAACGCTAAAACCTTCATGGTTCATATCCTCGAAAACGGGCGTAATTCTGCCACGAAAGACAATGCTTCGTCCATACGCCTTTCGTTCGCTATGCAAAGCGCATGAGATTTTTTAAGTGGTTTGGAGGTAACCGAATGGGACGTGATAACAGCAACCCTCTGGGCGTGACGCTCTCGATCAAGTTCGACCCAGAGCAGTTCGACACTTTGAATCACAAACTGGACAAGATTTTGGCCCAGCTTCCGGACGCGGCCAAATTAGCTTCTGTGACTGCGGGCTTAAAGAAGTCGGAAGACGCTTTGAGCACGGCTGTTGAACAGAATCAACCAAAACCCTAACCCCCAAAGGAGAAACTAAATGTCAGCAGAAATGGATGCTCTCGCAACCCAGGCAAAGGCGAACGAAGATGCCGAAGCCTCCGCAGTCGCACTCCTCACTTCGCTTTCGGCTCAAGTCGCTGCTACAGCGGGCGACAAGGCCGCAAGCCTGCAACTGGCCGCCGATCTGAAAACTTCCGCCGATGCGCTGGGCGCAGCGATCGTCGCCAACACCCCAGCCGCCTAAATGACTGCCGCGAAGTTTGAGGACTGGGCCAAGACTTTCTGCCTGCTTTCGCAGATGGAAACCGTCTTGGCCCGGCGCGGCAAAATATGGTGGTGCGCTGTTGCACAGAACCATCGACGGCGAATGCTTGAAGGTCTTGAAATCGCTCTCCGCAACGAACAATGAAACGCCTTCTTCTATTCCTCTTAATTGCGCAACTGGCTTTCGCGGGAACCGTCTCGAATCTGGACGACCTTCCCGATTCAGGCGGCGGAGCTTGCACAGGCGCGTGCTGGCATTGGAGCCATGATGCGGGAACGCCAGGGACTTCTTCGGCGACCAGTTCCCTCACAGGAACTATTGTTGGATGTCCTGCATCGCGGGACGGCCAGGCGCGAAGATTCAATTTCACATGGACGGCTGGCGGCGGAACGCGGACATCAGTTTCTCTGGGCGGAAGCCATCTCGATGCTACCGCAACTAACTTTGTCTATGACGTTTGGTTCTGCGTCTCGGATACGGGCCATGTCAATCAATTGGAGTTCGATCATAACCAGCGAGTCTCGAGTGGCGACACGGTAATCCTGGCAACCCAATGCAATCTTACCCGCGGCCTTTGGCAGTACGGCACCAACGTGCTGGGCGCGGCGCACTGGAACGACTCTTCGGCCACATGTTCTCGCGCCTCTGTAACCTCTGGAGTTTGGCATCACGTCATCATCACCGAGCACCACAATTCTGACGGGACTCTAACTACGCACGACACCGTTTCGTTTGACGGCCATTTGCAAAACTTCGGATCGGCATCAGGGCCTAGCAACTTCTCACTGGGCGATTCTCCCAACGGAATCCAGTTTTCAAACTTCCAACTGAACGGCGACAGCACGTCAAACTCGACCATTGCCTATCTGGATTCCATGACCATCACTTCTTCGACGCCTCCGAATGTGCCGGCAAAGCCCACAGGATTGAACGCGGTAATCAACTAAATGGCCTACCCTGTACCAGCTATTGTTTACGATCCCGGCACCGGATCAGTAACTCTTTCGCCCACGCTTCCCAATACCAAGAAGCCAGGACTTAACGACGGCAACGACGATCAGAGATCGGCACAGAGAACGGATTCCATCACAAGTTCTGGCATCGTTCAGGCAGTCATTGAGCGCGTGGACATCTTCCGCGCCATAACTTTTGAGCTAGTAGCAATCAGCGAGCTTCCATCGTGGGCGGCCTTCTTTGATTACGCGGTTCAGGGCGGAAAGTTCTCCTATTATCCCGACGCTAACCTAACCGATCATCAGGACTGGACGCTCGAGGACACAGCATGGAAGCCGCAAAGGGCCATTATCGGGTATGCCACGTTCACGTTTAATGTGCGCCTGGTGGTGGGAGATTCGGGAACGATCAGCACGGGCACGGGCGGCGGCGCGGGAACGGGAACGATTACGACGGTGAGCGTGACCGCTCCAAATTCGGGAGACTTTGACTGGCCACATGGCGTAACTGGAACAATTCTGGCTGTGATTCCCGAGGAAACTTCATCTGGCCTGTTGAGGATTCAAGATCCCGCATTCGACGGCACAAATCTGCACCTGAACGCATCCGCAAGCGGAGTGACGGGGGTTGTCTATGTCTTTTCGTAGCATTCTAATTCTGCTTCTGTGCTCGACCGCTTGGGGGGATATTTACGTTTCTTCTACTGGCAGCGGCAGCACCTGTTCATCCTCGGTTCCCTGTTCAGTATCGACTGGCTTTGGACAATTCTCCAGCGGAAGCTCTACAACGATCCACTTCGCCAGCGGAACATATTCAACCGGCTTTGACGTAACTAAGAATGGAACCTCCAGCGGATCGCCCTTGACGCTGCAGTGTGACAACGGAGCCGCTTCCGCAATCTCCGCGCAGAATCAATGCAAGGTTACAGGCACGATTAGCTTCGCCAACATCGGCATTTTCGTAGAGGCAAACAATGTCGTCGTAAAAGGCTTTGATGTCGGAAACAACCCAAACATGGGCGCCGGGATCATTGGGGCGAATGCTAATACCAACGTCCACATATTAGGCAACTACGTTCACGACCTCGCCCAGAATGTCTACAACACGGCCCACGCTACTCCACCGGGGCCAGGCTGCCCCGAGAACGGCGCGATCGGAGCCGGCAGCGTAGGCATACAGGTTAATGGGAACATTGTTAAGAACTTCGGCAAATGGCCCAAAGACTCAGCCTGCCACGTTTCGCAAGGAATTTATGTCCTCGATGGACAGGTGTACAACAACCTGGTTACCGGAGTCCCGGTGGGCGGGATTCAGATTGCCTATGCTTGCGGATCTCAAGTATCCAACAACGTAGTCATCAGCGCCGGCCAGGGAATCATCATTGAGAATAACAACGGCTGCGCGGGCCACAATACAACTGCCAACAATTACATCGGGGCGATTAGTTCCGGAGGTAATGCCATCTTTTTCCTGAGCGGAACGGCAAAGTGTACGTCCGGCAATCCAAACCTTTTTAGTCACAACATTACTGATGGCGGAGTGGGCGTGTTCTCGGCTGGACCATTTAGCTGCGACACGGTCACCAATGCCGGCACACCGGTTCAATCAGGCTCCTCATTCTTTGTAAACTATCAACTCAATGGCACGGGCGATTATCACCTTAAATCTGGAAGCGCAGGGATTGGAGCCGGTAGCACCAGTTGCACTTCCGGAGGCACAAGCCCTTGCACTCCTGTAAATGACATAGCGGGAATCGCGCACGGAACTCTCTCCGTTGGGGTTTACAGTTCAACGTCCGCTCCTAATATCCCGAATCCTCCTAGCGGGCTTGGCGTGGTGGTCAATTGAAAACCCTAATTGCGGTCCTGATTCTCGCGGGCGCAGCCTTCGCCCATACTGTCACGATTACATGGGTTGCGCCTACACCGGCTCCTAGTCCTGCCCTGACCTCTTACAAGATTTACCGCGGCAGCGCGACTGGAACGGAAACGTTCTTCGCCTCAGTCTCCGGCACGACGTTGACCTATACGGATACCACGGTCATAAACGCGCACACCTATTTCTACAACATAACCGCGGTGAATGTTAACGGGGAAAGCGCCCATTCCTCCGAAGTGTCGGCCACGATTCCAGGCATTGTAGTTGCCCCAACGACACGCACGTTCCCCAAAACTCTCACAGGGGCGAGCAGCGCAACGCAGAACATCGTGATTACGAACTCCAGCGGTTCTTCCCAGTCCGTCACTTCTCTGGACATGACCGGCAATTTCACCGAGACGGACGATTGCGGGACCAAGCCCTTTACTCTTGCTGATTCTGCATTCTGCACGGCGGCTGTTACGTTCAGCCCTCTAGGTACGACCAAGACACAGACTGGAAGCATGCTGGTTAATTCCGTCGATGGCAGTGCGGCCACGGCAACATTTACAGGAACCAATTCGGCGCCGGTTCCGCATGTGGTTCCTCCCTCCGGAGGCCAGCCACAAACCAACGATGTCACTGGGCGCGAGGAAGAACAGCAACTCAATGCTCAATGGACTAATGGCGTGGCTCCAGGCTATGCGCCGGAGAACTGCGGCGGCCTGAATCTATGTATCGGATCAGGGACGGCATTCAACAATGGCACGATGATTCACTATGGCGGAGGAACCCTAGCGTTGACCGACAATGCCACGAATTATGTTTATTTAAATACGGGCGCGAGTCTCGCACCGGCCAAGAATACCAGCGCTTATGCCTGTCCGAATTTGCCCATTGCAAAAGTTACCACGGCTAGCGGAGTAATCACGGCCATCGATGATGACCGAAACATGTTCCGTTACTGCCCATGACAATTCTTTCGGTTACCGCGCCAAACGCAGGCGATTTCTCATGGCCTCATGGATTGGGCACTACTCCGCAGGCCGCAGTTCCAAAAGAGACTTCTTCAGGGCTGATGCGTCTCCAGCCTGCGCTCTATGACGGAACGAATGTTTTCCTGAACGCTTCCGCGTCCGGCGTGACCGCTTTTCTATTTCTCTGGTAGGGAGGACAAATGAAAAAAGTACATGCGCTTCTGCTTCTGATTATCCTGTGCTCGATTTCTTCTTTGGCGCAGGCCGCACATTCCGTAACTCTTACATGGTCCGCTGGCACGGGCGGCGGCGTGGCCACAAGCTATGACATCCAGCGTTCAGCGATCAAGGGCGGGCCATATACCTCTATCGGGACGAGCCCAGGCACTTCCTTGGTTGATTCTTCCTCTGCAGTTCAAGTTGAAGGCGCGACTTTCTTCTATGTCGTAATCGCCAAGAATGCGGCCGGCAGCAGTGCGCCATCGAATGAAGTATCGGCCACAATTCCGACCTCTGCGCCAGTGCCGCCTGTGCTCGCTCCGCCTGTGGTGAAATGAACGGTCTGATTGCATCTGCGGTTCTGCTCTCGCTGCTTTCAATTCAGGCGACATGCGCCTCGTCCGGGCATTCCGTTCTCTTGACTTGGAAGCAGCAGCCACAGCCCACAAACGTAGTCATCGCGCAGCAACGAATGCATAGGGCTGCATCATGCTCCCAATCCCAGCAAGTTGTAGTTGCAGTCGGACCAGCGGCAAGCACCGTGACAGATACGACCGTTCAAACCAAGCAGCAGTATGCCTATTGGATAACCGTTGTTGACAAGAACGGCGTCGAAAGTCCCAAGTCGAACTGCGTTACCGCATCCATTCCATGATTACTCCTTCGCCAGCCTTTGCCGCGGCAAATCTTGCCATGGTGAAGAATCCCATTCACATAATCGAGATCGAAGGGTACTCCCGCGTCTTTACCAACAAGCCGACGGGAATCTCGGGACAGTTTCCTTGGATCGTTTCTATCGGGGATCTCTCTATCACCGTCAGCGATATGGACGGCGGCGCAGACTTGGGGGATTTGAGCTTTAACGTTCAGGACAGGGACCAAGCCATCACCGGAGATTTCCCCGGATTCACATTCGAAGGAAAACGAGTTCTGCTTAGGACTGGATTCGTTGGCATGGATCAGGCTGACTTCGTCACTCTGTTTACAGGCCTGGTGAATACCGTTTCATCTGACAATGCCAACGCGGAATACACGTTCGATTGCGTGGACATTCGGCAAGAGCTTACAAAAGTCGTTTACGTGACAGCAGATGACGGAGCAGCGACAGACAGTGACCATCCGCGGACACTGAATGGACACCCGCTCGATATTCTGATTTCACTTCTGGAAAATGAGATTGGGCTTGCGCCGACAGACATCGATCTCGCCAAGATCCAGACCTTCCGTGACGGCGTTTATTCTGGGATGCACTTCCAGTTCACGATTACCAGCCCTCCGGCGGCTAAAGACTTCATCGAAAACGAACTGATGAAGCCGCTGGGCGCTTACATCTGGCCTAATAACGAAGGCCGCATATCGGTAAACTTCTTTTACCCGCAAGCGCAAGCGCCTGTTCTCACGCTTACGCGAGATAATCTGACCTCGATTCCACTGACTGAACAGGCCGAATTAATCAATACGGTTCATTTCCGATTCGATCAGAACGCGGATGGCAAGTTCCTTGGGGATACGGTTCAGGGATTCGCGCCGAGCATTGCCACCTATGGCGATTCGCCTGAGCACGTCATTGAGAGCGCGGGCATGCGATCGGCGTTTCAGGGGTTCTTTATCGCGGCTCTGACCTCACGCCTCATCTTCCTTCGTTACGGCAACAAGACACTGCAAATCGGCGGGAACAATGAAGTCGATGCCCTGTGGGACGCCTGCATTGTAGAGCCTGGAGATCAGGTTCTAATCACACATCCGCAGGTTCCCGACAGGAAGGCCGGCGTCATGGGGATTACGGAGCATGTTTTTGAGCAGATGGACCGGGTTTATCACTTCGACAGCGCGACCGTGGGGTTAAAGCTGCTCGACCTGAGCGGAAGCACGTTCAAGACTTATTACATCGCTCCTGACTGCGAGCCTGATTTCACAGCCGCATCCGACGCGGACAAGGCACACTATATGTTCCAGTCGAATGATGCAGATCAGTATTCGGATTCATCCCCTGCTAATACTCTTGCCTAATGCCGCTCACGCTTAATTCAATAGCTGGATTCTCCGACCTGCAGAATGCTGTGCTCCAGGCGGAGCAGCCGGCGCTGGGTCTGCACGTTGCGGCCATTGCGGGGAATGCCCAATTTGGCATGACGCGGCTTGAGTTCTTTCAGGGCAAATACCATAACGGCGATACCGTCATTCTCCCGACGAGCCCGATAGATCGCTACAACTACAGCCGAGATGAACTGCTTTATCTGTGGACAATAAATAACTCAGCGAATCCGGCAACTCACTGGTTGAGCGGACCTGATTGCCTTTGGTACGGGAACTGGAAAGTCGATCAGACTACTGGCGCGGTTTCCTGTGAAGAGTGGTACAGGAAATCCAGCGTTCACAATCCAGACCCTGCAGTCTCTCAAGACGGAGTTTTATTCGTCACCACAGTTGCCCAGAGAGAACTGACAAATCTAATTGTTCAGCACTCGCCGCACTTCCACGGCGATATGAGCCCGTCAATCGGCATCGACAAGCCTTGGCAGCAATGCCTTGCGCAGAAACTAAACGAAGGCGCGAAGTTCTCAGTCCTGAATACCGAAGTCATGTATATGGGCGAGTTCATCACAGATGACGTTGTCCCGGCTCCCGTTTCGCCTGCTGATGGGCACACCTATTCCTATTCGGACTGCATCTTCTATCCA
>Ga0207687_10002385_pt1 | contig 12744 bp, 11 predicted proteins | sample KBSM54metaG_FD_184399 | JGI IMG/M metagenome (GOLD analysis project Ga0207687, IMG submission 184399) | Miscanthus rhizosphere microbial communities from Kellogg Biological Station, Michigan, USA - KBS M5-4 metaG (SPAdes) (version 2) | ecosystem: Host-associated > Plants > Roots > Rhizosphere >...
TCAGCTTACGACCCTCAGGACACGGTGACGGTGGTGATCATCCCGTGTTTGAAGTGCTCCTGGAAGTCACTCGACGTGTCGGGCAGGAAGCACATGAAGACGTAGGTGCCCTTGGCCAGCTTCAGGTCGAAGTTCTGCGTGGTACCCGGGTCGACGCCGGCGATGCCACCCACGCTGGTCGCCGGCGGCGGGCCTGAAGGCTGGCCGCTGAAGTACGTGACGAGGTCGGCCTGGGTCGCGCCCTGACCGAGCTTGAAAATCGCGAGTTCGTGCGCTTGCTTGCCCGTGTTCTTGAAGCTGAACGTGCCCGTGCCGGAGAAGTTCGCGGGCACGATGTAGCCGAACTCCTGCGCGCTGATCTCCTGATCGCCGGCCGGCAGCGCCTGCGTGCTCGGCGGCGGCGTGACCTCGAGCTTGGTCACCATTCCGTGCTGCGCGTGCGCCTTGCCGTCGGGCGCGCCCGGGATGAAGCACACGAGCGCGTACGTGCCCGGTGTGACCAGGCTCGTCGCGGAGGCGGACCCACCCGGGTCGACCGCGTTCGGGCCACCATCGTTCTCACCTAGGGCGGCCACGCCGGCGGCCCCTTGCGCAACCAGCGCTGTCTTGTACGCATCGAAATCGCCGTCGGTGACCTTCACGAGCTGGACTTGGTGCGTCTGCGTGCCGCTGTTCGAGAGTTTCACCGCCACGAGACCAGCAGGCACCGACTGCACTCCGGCAGTGTCGAAGGAGTACGTGTTCGGAGCCGGTTCCGCCGCGGTGACGCTCAGCGCCGCCGGCTGGCCGGTCGGGGCGCCACTGGCGGACGCGCTCTCCGAGCTGGACGATGACGCGGACGGAAGCTGGTTCCCGCTGATCCCTGGCCCTGGCTTGCTGTCGGCCGCGCACGCCGCAAACGCAAGCACTGCCGCGACCGCCGCCCCGAGCTTGAGCATCGACTTCGACATGGCGTCAGGGTCTAGCAGACGATGCCCACGCAGCCAGCACTTCCGAGGTGGTCGTGACGGTCGCGATGAAGGCCAGGGTGTTGTCGATCACGGCGTCGGCATAGGAGGCCGGCACGCCGGCCACCGCATCTCGCGGCAGCACGAACTGGTAGCCGGCGTTCACCGCGTCCATCGCGAAGTTGGTGATGGCGACGTTCACCGAGACGCCGACACCGACGACTGTCGTGACACCGAGGTTGCGCAGCACGGCATCGAGGTCGGTGCCGCCCATTGGGCCCAGGCCGTGGAGGCGGCTGAGCACGAGATCCCCAGGATCCACGCCGATCTCCGGCACGACCTCGGCCGCGTGTGAACCGGGTTCGATACGGATGCCGAGCTTCCGCGTGCCCAGAAAGAGACGGGCATTGCGATTCGAGCCGCGGTCGTCGGGCCGCCGTACGGCGAGGCAATGCACGACGGGCACGCCCGCGGCCCTTGCGGCGGCGGCGAGCGTCGCAATGTTCGGCACCGCGGCGCGCTGCGCTTCGTCGGCCAGGTCGCGCAACACGGCCTCGTCGCCGATCACACCGTTCTGACATTCCTGCGTGACGAGCGCGGTGTGAGCCGGATCGAGCAGGTCGACAAGGTCGACTGGCATGGCCGTACGATAGTTTCTGACGGTCCGTCAGAAACGATCTCCTGGGAGCACCATGGACCCGGCGGCACTGCCGAAGATCATCAGCGTCGACGATCACGTCGTCGAGCCGCCGCACGTGTGGCAGACGTGGCTCCCCGAGCGGTTCCGTGCCCGCGGCCCGCGCGTCGAACGCCGCGGCATCGGCACCATGAAGCACCTTGGCGGCGGCACCTACGAGCAGACGTTCGACCCTGGCGGCCCTCAGGCCGACTGCTGGGTGTTCGGTGATCTCGTGTACATCCACAAGCGACACGTCGCCGCCGTCGGCTTCGACCGCGACGACATGACGATGTCGCCCATCACGTACGACGAGATGCGCCCCGGTTGCTACGAGCCCAAGGCGCGGCTCGAAGACATGGACATGAACTGGGTCGACAAGTCGTTGTGCTTCCCGACGTTTCCGAGGTTCTGCGGGCAGACGTTCACCGAGGTCGACGACAAAGAGCTCGGTCTCGCGTGCGTCGAGGCGTACAACGACTGGATGGTCGAGGAGTGGTGCGGCGACTCGGGGGGCCGCCTGATTCCGTTGACCATCGTGCCGTTGTGGGACGCCGAGCTGGCCGCCGCGGAAGTGCGCCGCAACGCGGCCCGTGGCGTACATGCCGTGTGCTTCAGCGAGATCCCGAGCCATCTCGGGTTGCCGAGCATCCACACCGGCCTGTGGGACCCGTTCTTCGCGGCGTGCGCGGAGACGGAAACCGTCGTGTGCATGCACATCGGTTCGTCGTCGCGCATGCCGGCCACGTCGGGCGACGCGCCGGTGGCGGTCGCGGCCACGTTGAGCTTCAACAATGCGATGGCGTCGATGACCGACTTCTTGTTCAGCGGCGTGCTCATCCGCTTTCCCGAGTTGCGGCTCGCCTACAGCGAGGGCCAGATCGGTTGGATCCCCTACGTACTCGAACGCGCCGACACCGTGTGGCTCGAACACCGCGCGTGGGGCGGCGTGAAAGACACGATCCCCGAGCCGCCGTCGACGTACTACTACCGGCAGATCTACGGCTGCTTCTTCCGCGACAAGCACGGCATCGACGCCATCGACAAGGTCGGCGTCGACAACATCACGTTCGAGACCGACTACCCGCACACCGACTCGACGTGGCCCGACACGCAGCAGGTGGCAGCGGAACTGATGGACGGCCTCGCGCCCGACGTCGTGTACAAGATCATGCGAGGCAACGCGATCCGCATGCTCTCGCTGCCCGTTGATCCCTGAGTCGATCGCAGGCGCGGCCGATCGGTTCTCGACTCGGCCCGCGCTGATCGAAGGCGACCGGACGGTGACGTTCGGCGAGTTGCACGCGCTGAGCGATCGCGCCGCCGCGGCACTTGCCGGCGACGGGATCGTCGAAGGTTCCGTCGTCGCGCTCACGCTGCCGTCGGGGATCGACTACGTGATCGCTTACCTCGCCCTCGCCAAGCTCGGCGCGATCACGGCAGGCATCAACACGCGCATGAGCACCGACGAGCGCGCACGAGTGCTCGATCGGTTGCAGCCCTACGCCGTGCTCGACGCGGTCACCCTCGCGCCCAACGGATCGCTCCCCGCCATCACGCCCGACCTCGATCGGATCGTCACGATCGTGTTCACCTCCGGCACGAGCGGCGAGCCGAAGGGCGCCGTGTTCACGAACCGCCAGCTCGAAGCGATCACACGCATCGACGCCGGCGGGCTCGACGTGTGGGGCAGCGGCGGACCACTCCTCGGTGGCACGCAGTTCTGCCACATCGGCTTCATGACGAAGCTGCAGTGGTACCTCCGGCTGGGTTGCACGCTGCTCGTGCAACCACGGTGGCGCGCCGACGTCAGCTTGCGGTTGATCGCCGAACACCGCATGCGCAGCGTCGGCGGTGTCGCCGCGCAGATCGCGCTACTGCTCCGCGAGCCCGACTTCGACACGTTCGATCTGTCGAGCGTCGAAACGATCATCGTCGGCGGCGGCCCGTCACCTCCCGAGCTCGTGCGCGAGGCGCGGCGACGGTTCGGCGCGACGTATTCGATCCGTTACTCCTCGACGGAGTCGGGTGGCGTGGGAACGGCAACCGCGTTCGACGGCCCCGACGACGAAGCGCTGCACACGGTCGGCCGGCCGCGGCCGGGCGTCGAGATCCGGATCGCCGACGACGGCGAGCTGCTGCTGCGCTCCCCCGCCGCGATGGTCGGCTACTGGCGCGATCCGGAGCGCACGGCCACGACGATCGATGCGGACGGATGGCTCCACACCAGCGACCTCGGAGTCATCGACGACAACGGCTGTCTCCGCATCGTCGGACGCACGAACGACATGTACATCCGCGGCGGGTACAACGTGCACCCGCTCGAGGTCGAAGCCGTGCTGATCGAGCATCCGGCCGTCACGGCCGTGGCGATCTCACCCAGGCCCGACGACGTGATGGGCGAAGTCGGCGTTGCCATCGTCGTGCCGGTCGATGCGACGCGGCCGCCGACGCTCGAGGACCTACGCGCGTTCGCTTCGAGCCGGCTCGCGGCCTACAAGCTGCCGGAGGCGATCCGAATCGTCGACGCCCTCCCCATCACGAGCATGGAGAAGCTCGACCGCGCCGCGCTGAAGCGCGACTTCTAGTTGCCGATGGAGTTGGCGACGTTGCTGAAGTTCGTCGACGCGTTGCCGCCGAGCAGTGTGATCGCCGCGATGCAGACGATTGCGATCAGTGCGACGAGCAACGCGTATTCGACGAGTGACGCACCGCGGTCGTTGTCGAAGTGGCCACGAAGCCACGTGGTGATGAAGTCATGGGTGACGAGCATGGCCGAGATCTCGTCACCCGATCGGGCGCGGTTGACATCATTTCGATGGGCTGACCCGGGCCAGCGAATTCCGGCTAGTTCTGCGACCTAGACAAACAGGCCGATCGCGTTGTCGAGTGACCAGTGCTGCCACGCGTGCGTGCCGAGGCAGACGACCGCGACGAGGATCATCATCAGGTTCTGACCCTGCTCGGCCCAGTCCGTGATCATCATCACGAAGTACATGAGGTTCAGCAGGATGCTGAAGACCAACGCAATTGGCGACAGGAGACCGAGCGTGATGCCGAGGCCGAGCGCGAGTTCGCCGAACACGACGACGTAGGCCATCTGCTTGGGTCGCGGGCCGACGACCTTGTTGAACCCGTTGCGCACGAACGCCCACTTGTGCTTGTCCGCGACGGACTGCGCCCACGCGATGCCGGTGCCGCGCTCGAACCAACCCTTCTTGTCCTTGTGTCGCCAGCTCTCGAGCCACCACAGCCCGAGGCCGATCCGCAGGACGGCGAGCCACTCGAGCCCGCTGAGCCAGGTCGTCACGACAGCACCTCCGCCAGTCGATCCGTCAACCGCGGCACGACCTCGTGCCAGTCGGCCACGATGCCGATGTCGGCGTGGTCGAAGATCAGCGCATCCGGGTCGTTGTTCACGGCGAGGACCGTACCCGCGGCGCGGATACCGACCGAATGATTGAACTTCCCTGACAGGCCGACGCCGATGTACAGCTGCGGAGCGATGCTCCGGCCGGTGATGCCGACCTGCCGAGCCCGTGGCAGCCACGCCTTGTCGGTGACCTTGCGGGTGGCGGCGAGCTGCGCGTCGAGCAACCGCAGCAGCGGCTCGAGCTCGGGGTACTCGTCGGGCTTCACGCCGACGCCGACGCACACGACGCGCTGCGCGTTGGCGAGCTCTTCGATGTCGTCATCGCGGGTCGTGCTGAGGATCTCGACGCGACCGCGGGCCTTCACCACGAGCCTCACGCGCTCGACGTCGGAGACCGGTGTCGCCGCGGACAGCACACCAGCGCGCACCGTCGCCATCTGGATCGCTGAGCTGCAGTAGATCGCGGCCACGAGCCGGCCGCCGAACGCAGGCTTCCACGCGAGCAAGCGCAAGGCTCCGGTCGTCGCCGCGCGGCTCACCTCCAGCGCGACGGCGTCGCCCGTGAGCCCGGCCTGCACGCGAGCGGCCACTCGACCTCCCACCTCGCGGCCCCACGTCGTGCTCGGCAGCAGGATCGCCCACGGTTGCGCAAGGGTCGCCCATTCAGCGAGCGCGACGGCGACGTCTTCCTCGACCGCGTCGTCGTCGGCCGCCAGCGCGACGACGTGACCGTCGATGTCTCCGGCCAGTATCTGCGCCGTGCCCGACAATTCGGCGGTCAGCTGCTCACGTCCCGGCTCGACGGCCACCGCGATCACCGGTCCCCCGCTTCTCGAGGCGATCGCGAACGGTTTCCTTTCGCTATCGCCTCGAGTTTGTGAAAGGTCGAAGGCGCCGCGCTCGATCAGCAGACGTATCGCCTCGTCGACCTGTTGGTCGACCGAGCCCGACAGCTGGACGTGGGCGCGCTCGATCTCGAGCACGCGCACCTCGCCGACGTACGTGCCGCTGCCTTCTTCGCCCCAGGGACCGTCGCCGAGGTCGGCGGCATGCAACACACGAATGCGATCGGCGGCCACCGCGGCACGTCCTTCGGGGTCGACCTTCGCCGGCTCACACAAGCGCTCGGCCGTCGACACGATCGCCGGCAGGTGCACGACGCGCTCGCTCTGGCCGTCGTCTTCCTCGCACAGCACGCGCAGCTGTCCCTCGCCGAGATCGAGTTGCTTCACACCGGTGACGAACGGCAGGTCGAGCAGCTCCGCGACCTCGGGACCGACCTGACCAGTGTCGGCGTCGACCGAGTTGCGGCCGACGAGCACGAGGTCGAACGGACCTTCGCGGTCGAGCGCAGCGGCGAGAGCGCGCGCGGTGGCGAGCGTGTCGGAGCCCGCGAACGCCGCGTCGGTGATGAGCACGCCGTCGTCACAGCCCCACGCGATCGCCTCGCGCAGCGCGTCTTCTGCGGAGGGCGGGCCCAACGTGAACACGGTCGCCGTGCCGCCGGTCGCGGCGGCGAGCTCCGCGCCTTTGCTCACCGCGCGACGGCAGTACGGGTTGAGCTCGAGTTCGAGCCCTTCGCGCACGAGGCGCCCGCCGGAGCCGAGTTCCATCGCTTCGAACTTCGGCACCTGTTTGACGAGCACGGCGATGCGCATCACGCCGCCATCAACGAGGCAAACCCAAGAGCCGCTCGGCGATGATGTTGCGCTGGATCTCGCTGGTGCCACCCGGGATCGTCGCGCCGAACGACCGCAACCACTGCGTGACGAACGCACCTTCGCGCCACACCTTCGGCCCGAAGTGATCCACGTCGATGCCGACGACGCCTGACTCTTCGGTGCCGAGGAGCAACGCGCGTTGCAGCGCCTCACTCCCGAAGAGCTTGAGGATCGAGTGCTCAGGCGCCGCTTGACCCTTCGCGAACTTGGCGAACCCGCTGTAGCCGAGCGCTTGCAACGCTTGATGATCGATGTAGGCGGACGCCACGAGATCGCGCTGACGCGCGTCGAACCCCTGCTCACGTCCGAGCTCCACGAGATGGTCGATCACGCCCGCAAGGTCGTACGCGTAGTTGATCCACAACATGGCTCGTTCGTGCGCGAGCGAACCCATCGAGAGCCGCCACCCGTCGTTCAGCTCACCCAGCAGGTTCTCGCGGGGCACCTCGACGTCTGTGAAGAACACTTCGTTGAAGTCGGCGTAGGTCGGTTCGGTGAGCTCCGCAATCGGTCGGTGCTCGATGCCCGGCGTCTTCATGTCGATGATGAGCACGCTGATGCCCTTGTGCTTCGGAACGTCTGGGTTGGTGCGCACGAAGCACAGACACCACGCCGCGTGCTGCGCGCCCGACGTCCACACCTTCTGACCGTTCACGACGAATCGGTCGCCGTCGAGCACCGCGCGTGTCGTGAGCGACGCGAGGTCGCTCCCCGCGTTCGGCTCGCTCATCCCGAGGCACCAGCTGATCTCAGCTCGCAGTGTCGGCAACACGAACTTCTCGCGTTGTTCGGGCGTGCCGAAGTCGAGGATCGACGGCGCGATGATCGCGAGGCCCTGCGGGTTCATGCTGCGTCGGATACCGCGCCGCGTGATCTCGTCGAAGTAGATCATCTGCTGCGCGGGACTCGCGCTGCGGCCGCCCAGCTCCGGCGGCCAGCCCGGCACGAGGTAGCCGTTGTCGAACAACGTGCGCTGCCAACGCACGGCCCACGGTCGCAGGTCGGCGCTCGAACGGAACGGGTCGGCCCGCTCCTCCTCGGTCGGCGGCGGGTTCTTCTCGAGCCAGTCGATCAGTTCGACGCGAAACGCTTCGTCGTCGTCGGAGAAGTGCAGCTGCATGTCAGGTGGGCGTGAACGACGCCGTCAGATGCTTGATGCCATGGATGAACGGCGACTGCAACATCTGTGGCTCGCCCGTGGCCTCGATGTCTGGCAGGCGCTTGAACAGCTCGGTCATCATCACCTTGATCTCGCGGCGGGCGAGGTTGGCACCGAGGCAGAAGTGCGGGCCGCCGGCGCCGAAGCCGACGTGCTCGTTCGGCGTGCGCTTGAGGTCGAAGCGGTACGGATCGTCCCAGAACTCTTCGTCGCGGTTGGCGGAGTTGTACCAGAGCACGACCTTGTCGCCGGCCTTGATCGTCTGGCCTCGCAGTTCGACATCTTGGGTCGCCGTGCGCCGGAAGTGGATCACCGGGCTCGCCCATCGGACGATCTCCTCGACGGCAGTGTCGATCGTGTTGTCGAAGTCGTCGAGCAGGATCTTGCGCTGGTCTGGGTGGCGCGTGAGCTCGAGCAGACCGTGGCTGATCGCGTTGCGTGTGGTCTCGTTACCCGCAGCGACGAGGAGAACGAAGAACGAGCCGAACTCCGCCGCCGTCAACCGCTCGCCGTCGACCTCGGCCTGCATCAGCGCGGTCGTGATGTCGTCGCGCGGGTTCGCCACGCGCTCCTCGCCGAGCTTCTGCGCGTAGTCCCACAGTTCCCAGCCGGCCTGGAAGATCGCTTCGACCGTGCCGCCGTACTCGGGGTCGCCCCCACCGAGCAGTGTGTTGGTGCGGTCGAAGATGAACCGCTCGTCTTCCTCGGGGATGCCGAGCATCTGGCAGATGATGTCGAGCGGGAGGCGGGCGGCGACCTCTTCCACGAAGTCGACCTCGCCCTTCGATGCGACGTCGTCGACGATCTTCGCGGCGAGGGTGCCGACGTAGTCCTCGAGCTGATTGATCATCCGCGGCGTGAACCCGCGGTTGACGATGAGGCGCATCTTCGTGTGGCGGGGCGCGTCCATGTTGATCATCGAGCCGAGGAACTCGTTCACCTCGGCCGGGAAGTCGGGGATGCTCGTGCCCTGGCCCGAGATGAAGAGGTCGGAGTTGCGGCTGGCGAAGAGGACGTCGTCGTACTTGACCAGCGCCCAGTAGCCCGGACCTGCCGGGAACATCTCGAATTCGGGCTCGGTGTGGAACGACATCGGGCGTTCCTGCCGCAGCTTGGCGAACATCGCCTCTCGGTCGAGGTCGTTGTCCGGCCAGATTTCGAAGTTGCCGAGATCGATGTCACCGGCGGGCACCGGGTACTCGGGCAGCACGAGACTCATGCGGGGACGGTAGACGCTGCGGTCGTCGCCGCGCACTTGCGCGAGCGCCAGCCGAGCGCTCGCCTCGACGTCGCGTTCGGCGCGGAGGGTGCAAGGATTGGGAGGTGCGTATCTCTCGGTGGCTACTGACCGCGTGTCTCACGACGGCAGCGTTTGCGGCATGCGGGGGTGGAGGTTCAGATTCCTCGACGGTCGGCACGAACTCCGCAACCTCATCGAGCGAAACGTCGTCGGCCCCCGCTTCGTCAGCCGCGCCCGCCGGGGCGTGCGCGCTCGTCACGAGCGATGAGGCGGCGCACTTGCTCGGCGTCGCCGCCGTGCAGGGCTCCAACGGCCCGAAGGAATGCTTCTACACGGACACGGCCGGGTCCGGGGCGCTGTTCAAGGTCGACATCTCGTCGCCCGTGGATGCAGCCACGTTCAACGCGAATCGAGGGGCGAAGGGGACCAAGGTCGATGGCCTCGGCGACGCCGCGTTCGTGCAGGTCTTCTCGACGTCGCCGTCGTCGGCCGCGGTCTTCGTGCTGACCGGAACCACGGAGATCGACATCACCGCGCAGTCCGCCTCGAGCACGCTCGACCCGACCGCCCTCGAAGCGGCGGCTCGTACCGCCGTCAGTCGCCACTGATCCACCGCGAGGTCGTCACTCCGCCGCCCGCGGGTGCGCCGCCAGAACGGTACGGTCGCACTCGTGCCTTCTCGCAAGACTGTCGCGGCGACGGTGCTCGCCGCGTTCGGCGCCGCCGCCGCGACGTACATCGCCGTCAAGAAGGCGGGCGAGAAGAAGGCGAACGAGCGAACATCGCCGTTGACGTCGACGACCCGGGCTGCGCGCACGGCCGACGTCGCGCGCATGGGAACGAAGGCCGGCGGGTCGTATGCAGTGCATCGCGCTCGGCGCGCGTTCGCGTCGGCCGAGCGCAAGGAGGAGCTCGACGTCGAGCACCAACTGCGCACGGCCGAACAGGTCGCGGAGGCACTCGGGCACATGAAGGGCGCCCTGATGAAAATCGGGCAGATGGCGAGCTATCTCGACCAGGGTCTGCCCGAGCCGATCCGCGAGCAGCTCGCACAGCTGCAGGCCGACGCGCCGCCGATGGCGCCCGAGCTCGCCGCCGAGGTCGTGCAGCGGGAACTCGGCGCCGCGCCCGAGACGATCTTCGAGACGTGGGACCCGGTCCCGTTCGCGGCGGCGTCGATCGGGCAGGTGCACCGGGCGATCACGAAAGACGGGCGCGCCGTCGCGGTGAAGGTGCAGTACCCGGGCGTCGACGAGGCCATCGAGGCCGATCTCGCGAACGCCGGGATGCTCGTGCAGTTGATCGGCATGGTGTTCCCGGGCGTCGAGCCCGAACCCATCGTCGACGAGCTCAAGCTCCGGTTGCGTGAGGAGCTCGACTACACGCTCGAAGCCGAGAACCAACGCCTGTTCGAGCGGTACTACCGCGACCATCCGTTCATCGCGGTTCCCGCGGTCGTCGACGAGTTGTCGTCGCGCCGCGTGCTCACGACCGTGCTCGCCGACGGCGCGCGCTTCGACGAGTTGCTCACGTGGTCGCAGATCGAGAAAGACCTCGCGGCCGAGGCGATCTACCGGTTCGTGTTCGGGAGCCTCTACCGCTTGAGCGCGTTCAACGGGGATCCCCATCCTGGCAACTACCTCTTCAATCCCGGCGGACGGGTGACGTTCCTCGACTTCGGGCTCGTCAAACACTTCACGGCCGACGAGCTCACGTTGCTCGCGAACATGTCGGAGACGTTCGCGATGGACAAAGACATGGCGAAGTTCCGTGTCGCGATCTCCGAGAGCGGCTTCCTGCCCGACCCAAGCAAGTTCACCGACGAACAGATCGAGTCGTACATGCGGCACTTCTGGGAGTTCGTGATGGACGACGAGGAGCTCACCACGACCCCCGAGTGGTCGTCGGAGAGCGTGCGCCGTTTCTTCGATCCCACGGGTGGCTTCGGCGAGATCATGCGGGCCGTCAACGTGCCGGCGAGTTTCGTGATCCTGCAGCGCATCAACCTCGGCCTCGGCGGCGTGTTGGGAGAACTGCGCGCTACGCGTAACTGGCGCCGCATCGCGATGGAGCAGTGGCCGTTCGTGAACGGACCTCCGTCGACCCCGCTCGGCCAGGAGGAAGCGGCGTGGCTGGCGGGACGGGCCCCCGACGCCGCCGCCGACCCTCAAGGGACCGAGCCGGCGTCCGCTCAAACCTGACACGAGCGTCAGGTATCGTGGCCGCCTTGCGGGCCATCGACCTCGACACCTTCTTCCGCCCGCGCTCCGTCGTGGTGCTCGGCGCGTCGGACACGCCCAACAAGCCGACGTCGGCGATGACCCGCAAGATCCGCGCCTGGTCAGACCAGTTCGGCGCCGCGTTCCATCCGGTGAACCCGAATCGCGAGACGGTCGACGGCATTCCGTGCTTCCAATCGATCGGCGACGTTCCGGGCGAGGTCGACCTCGCGATCATCCTCACGGGAAACGCCGTCGACGCGTTCGAGTCGGTGCTCGTCAAGAAGCCAAAGTTCGCCGTGATCTTCGCCGCGGGCTTCGCCGAAGTCGGCGCTGAGGGCGAACGCGCGCAAGCGCGCCTCGCGGAGATCGTGCGCGCATCCGACACGCGGCTGCTCGGACCCAACACGAACCTCAACGCGTTCGAGACGTTCCGCGACGACCTGCCCGGCAAGCGACTCGCGCTGATCACGCAGTCGGGGCATCAAGGCCGTCCCCTGTTCCAGGCACAAGACCTCGGCATCGCGATGAGTCATTGGGCGCCGACAGGCAACGAAGTCGATCTCGAGTTCGCCGACTTCGCGCGCTACTTCGCCGATCAGCCTGAGGTCGGCGCGATCGTCGCGTACATCGAAGGCTTCAAGGACGGTCGCACGCTGATGGAAGCCGCTGATCACGCGGCGCTGCGGGGTGTGCCGATGGTGATCGTGAAGGTCGGCCGCACCGAGGCGGGCCAGTCGATGGCGAAGAGCCACACCGGCCACCTCACCGGTTCCGACGCGGTGACGAGCGCGGTGTTCCGCCAGTTCGGCGTGACGCGCGTCGACGGTCTCGACGAGTTGCAGGACACCGCCGCGCTGCTCGCACGCTCGGCGAAGCCGAAAGGAGATGGCGTGTGCATCTATGCCATCTCCGGTGGCACCGGCGCGCACATGGCTGATCTCGCGTCGGCTGCGGGGCTTCGTCTTCCCGATCTCACCGACGCGACGCAGACCGCGCTGCACGAGTGGATCCCGACGTATCTGCGCGTCTCGAACCCGGTCGACAACGGTGGGGCGCCATCGGCCGACTGGCGGGGGCGCAAGATCCTCGACGCGATCGTCGCCGATCCGAACGTCGACGTGATCATCTGCCCGATCACGGGCGCGCTGTCGTCGATGTCGAAGCCGCTGGCCCGCGACCTCGTCGAGGTGGCCGAGAGCACTGACAAGCCCATCTGCGTGATCTGGGGTTCGCCCGTCACCGAAGGCGAGAAGGCCTACGAGATCCTGTTGACGTCATCGAAGATCGTGACGTTCCGCACGTTCGCCAACTGCATCGGCGCCGTGCGCGCCTACTTCGACTACCACGAGTTCGCGGCGCGCTACCGGTCGCCCTTCAAGAAGGCAACGAAGCCGAAGCCGGTCGCC
>Ga0207687_10002386_pt1 | contig 12742 bp, 9 predicted proteins | sample KBSM54metaG_FD_184399 | JGI IMG/M metagenome (GOLD analysis project Ga0207687, IMG submission 184399) | Miscanthus rhizosphere microbial communities from Kellogg Biological Station, Michigan, USA - KBS M5-4 metaG (SPAdes) (version 2) | ecosystem: Host-associated > Plants > Roots > Rhizosphere >...
CCACCTTCGTTTCCGACCGCATCACCATGAAACCGAACACTGCGATCGGCTTCCTGTTCCTCGGCCTCGCTTTGTTCCTGCTGACCTCGTACTCGAAGGGCCGCAAAACCCAACTCTGGTGTGCAGCTTCCGCGACGGCAGTCATTCTCGTAGGTCTGCTTACGTTGTCTGAATATCTTTTCCACGTTGATCTGGGGATTGACCAGCTTCTGTTCAGGGACCTGGTACAAATGCACGATCCCGGCCGGATGGCGCACATTACGGCAGTCAACTTTTGCATTGTCGGGTTGAGCGTCCTGCTGCTCGCTCTCTCTGAAAGGCGGGCAAGCATTTCACAGGCGCTTGCGGCCACTACCGGTCTGAGTTCGATCTTCGCGATCATCGGATACCTGTACGGTGTGCCCGTGCTGTACGGCTCAATCGAGTACACCTCGATGGCCATCCACACCGGCGTCGGATTCCTGGTGGCTTCGCTTTCGGTGCTGTTCTGTCGCCCGGATCTGGGCCTGATGTCGGTGCTGACCAATCCTTATCCGGGTGGCTGGTTGGCCCGGAAACTCCTGCCGGTTGCAGCGTTTGCCCCCGCTGCTCTGGGAGCGGTGTGCATCCATAGCGGGTGGTTTTCGAGCGACGTGCGTCTGAACATCGCGTGTCTGGTGGTCAGCCAGATGGTGTTGTTCATGGCGTTCAGCCCTGCGCCGGAGCGGGGGCGTTGACCATGACGGCGTCGGCCCGATAGGCGATGCCGTGGCGCATGCGGCCGCCGAACTCGCTCTCGTCTGCTCCCTGGCTCTTGAGAGCGACCTGGCCGTCACGTCCTCCTACCGCTCGTTTGCACAGTACCTCTGGGATGAGGTCTTCGAAAGCGAGGCGATTCAGGAGCATCTGCTCCTCAGCGCCGCATCCGTACCGGCGGTGGACCTCTACGCATGTCTGCGCGATTGCGGTTACGAGGACGAGACGTTTCGCACCCGGTTGCGCGCGTTGCTGGATGAAGGTTCGTTGCTGAGCACTGAGCGCACGCCGACTGGCGAGCTCGACCTGCTCAGCGCCTTGGCGACCGCCGGCTTGAGCGATCGCATCCCGAGAACGGACTCGGTCTATCCCCGCACCCTCCTGGCTGCGTGCCCTAGCCTTTACCGACTCACGGACGCCGACGCCTACGCCCTCACCCATGCTCTGTTCTTCTTGACCGACTTTGGCCGCCATCGAGCGTCCTGTATTGAGCCGGAGGTGTCGCTCTGGTGCAGGACGTCGTTGCCCCGTCTTCTCGGCTTCTACCTGAAGCGCGGGAACTGGGATATCGCCGGGGAATTGTTGATCGCGCTGGCTTCGGTCGGAGGCGCCTGCCTTCCGCCATGCGAGGAGGCGTGGACCCTGATCTTCCACGCCCAGAACACAGATGGTTCGTTCCCCGGTGGTGACCTCAGCCGAGCGACGAACACCGGGGACGAGCGGCAGAGGTTCCGAGCGGATTACCACACCACGCTGGTCGTACTGCTCGCGATTTGGACTGTACTTCGCCACTAGCAGCCCACGGAGGAAGTCGCATGTCAAAGTCTACGGCCGCCCCGAAGTCGACGACACGCACCTTTGCCGTGGCCAGAGACGCGGCCCGTCCCCTTCTGGCCGCCCCTGTGAAGGGTCTCGCCATCCCACAGGTCCCGCCGGCCGCGTATATGCCGGTCCTGCAGGCCCACTGTTCTGTGCTCGCCGGGGCTGGAATCAACGAGCTGGGCAGCCTGGGCAGCATGAGCATCAATGGCAACGTCGTCGTACCGGTAGGCCTCGTCCGGCCCACCGTTTCGGAGGCCCAACGTCGGAAGGTGACCCTTTTCCAGGAGGCGCATCAGTTTCGTACCGGCGCACGGGGTTCCCGGTTCGTAAGGATTAGTGGCACCGCAACGTTGCTCACAGCTCAGCCGCTAACCCTGAAGGTCCGTGGGAATCCGAGCAGGTCGGCCATGCTGCCGCCAGATCTGTTTCTGAACGTCTCATACCTGGTGGCCCAGACACTCACGCTAGCGAATGGCACCAACCTGATCCTGCTCGACCCGCTCCAACATTTAATCGTCCTGGCCGAGCATCTCGTCGTGGGCTCGAATGTGACTGTGAGCTACGAGCGGGCGCCACACATAACAGCCGCCGTGCCTCCCAAACCGGGCAAGCCAGGTACACCCACACAGGCGTCGCCCTTCTCGGACGGCTACCGGGGAAGCGACGGCACGGCTGGCGTGAAGGGCGGAATCGGCCAGTCGTTTCATTCTGCGCCCGAGATCGAAATCTGGACGCTCGACCTCACGGGGACCCCAGCTGTGGACCTGCGAGGCCAAGACGGTAGCCAAGGCGGTCCCGGCGGACCAGGGGGCGACGGAGGAAACGGCGGCCAAGGGAGCAACGGCAAAGACGCGTGGGTCGGCTGCAAGTACGGGCCCGGCAACGGTGGCGACGGGGGGATCGGCGGGCGTGCTGGCGACGGCGGGCCGGGCGGCAACGGGGCCCCGGGCGGACGCTTTCAACTCTTCGCCCCGGCGGGTCAGTTAGCGAATCTGATGTCGAGTGGGTTCTTCGTCTCTGTCGACGGTGGGCAGGCTGGCGCTGGCGGCATGCCGGGAGTGCCCGGCAGCGGGGGCTCGGGCGGGCCGCCGGGCGGTTTTCCGCCCAGTTGTTCCGGAGTGGCCGCCTCGCGGCGAGCCGGCAACGCCGGGGGCCAAGGTGCGGTGGGGCAGCAGGGCCTGGCGGGTCAACCGGGGCCCGTCTCAGGGACCGACCCCATCAAGCTTGTGCCGATTCAGCCCTATGACTTCACCACCGCCCTGCTCAAGCCTGCGATCATCAGCCTGTCAACCTCCTACGCACACGAGGGCGACCAGGTCAGTGTCAACGGCAAGGACCTCGCCACGACCGACGTCGTCCGGTTTCAGGTCGACGCCACCTCGAATGTGTCGTGCGCGACGACGGTGTTTTCGAACACGGCGGCGACGTTCGTCGTGCCCGCGGTTGCCGGTGGGCCGCGGACCCTCTTCATCGAGCAATCGGACGGCACCCGGACGAACCTGACGACGCTCTACATCTTGCCGACGATCAATGGCATCGAGAACGGGCCCCGCGTTCGCCCCGGTGCCGTAGTTAAGGTTTTCGGCACGGGCCTCGCCTCCGGCGCCCGCATTCTCGTCAACGGCCTCGACGTAGGCCCGACGACCTTCATCGACCCACACACTGTCAGTGCAGTCGTCATCCGACCAACGGCGGGGATCCAGCCCAACCCAGATGGTGAGGTAGTCGATTTCCAAGTTGCCCTTCAGGATCTGACCCAGAGCAACACCATTCAGATCGTCCTCGATACCTACAAGATCGTCGTGGTGGGCGATTCGATTGCTTGGGGCTGCGGACTCACCGAGTCCGAAAAGTTCTCGACGCTTGTAGCCCAGCGGGTGCAACAGGACAATGGCGGAGGTATCGGGGTGTACAGCGACGTCGCGGCCCACACCGGTGCCATCATCGGGCGCACAGTTACCCAGCCTGCCCCTGAACTGCCCGGTGAAGTCCCCACGTCCGGGCCAACGGTATTCCAGCAGGTCCAGAAGTTGGCGGCGCGTCCAAGCGCCCCCTTCGTGGATCTGGTCCTCGTTGACGGTGGAATCAACGATATCGGACTGAACCAGATTTTCGACTGGATGTCGACGGTTGACATCGCGTCCGCGTGCGTCCAGTACTGCCTGGACGACATGAAGCAGCTCCTGTCGGCGGTCGGTGCCGGGTTCCCAACCGCCCGAGTCGTCGTGACCGGCTACTACGCCCCGCTCTCCAACGAGAGTGCCGACAATCTCGCGGAGCGGTTCATCGTCGGTTTCCTCGCCATGTTCGGCTTCGATGCCATCCTCGCAGTGAAGAAGTCTGACCTCGCCAAGGTCTACGCCCGGTGCGCTTTGTTTAAGAGCGAGGCGAACACCAGGCTCGCGCAAGCAGTGTCGCAGACGAACGCTGCGTTGGGCGGTGCCCCGCGGTTCTTCTTCGCCGATCCGAGCTTCCATTCCACGAATGCTGTCTTCGCGTCCGTGCCGTGGGTCTTCGGAATCGGTTCCGATCTTTCACCCGAGGACGGTATGAGGCGCAAGCGCGCGTTGATCTGTGCGTCGGAGTCAGGCGACGACGGAGAGTTGTTCTGCGTCCGCGCTTCAATGGGCCATCCGAACCCGATGGGTGCCCAAGCTTACGCGCAGGCGATCTACCCATATCTTAGCTGAGGGTCGCTGGCTCCGGTCCGGAAGAGGGAGGAGGAGGAGGAGGAGGAGGAGGAGGAAGAAACCGTGTGACGACCGTGGTAGCGGGTGTCACCGACGGCCAAAAATTGACCCCCTGCGGCGAGAGGGGGCAGTTTTCAGCCGTCACCGACACCATGGATTCTTGAAGGCAGAGGCACTGCCGGATGCGCGCCGACCGGTCAATACGGTGGGCTGATGACTCGGATTGGTGGTCAGTGCTTGAGGTCCTTGGAGGGTTCCAAGGAGTCGCGGGTCCAGTGCGGCGGGAGGGACGATGTGGCAATGGTTCGAACTCCTAACCTTTTGATTCCCCATAGAGGATCGTGAGTCAAGACGCCTTCTTCTTTGAAGCCGCGTTCGGATGGTTGACATCACCGGAACCGGGGCCGACGATGTGTCCCGGGGAAGGTCGCCCCGTTCGCCCGGGCCTCATGCGTCGGGCTTCGATCGTCCGGCGTGGACGTTCTTGGGGGCCTTCCCCGCCTTCTTGTTCCGGCGGCGGGCCCGCAACTCGGCCGGCACCGTGAATCGCTCGGCGTGATGGCCTCGGCCTCCTCCGGTGTTACTGGCGTGCCGTCGACGTCGCAGACGACGTAGGGCATCCCCCGTTCCATCACGGCCCACGCCCGCTCGGCCAAGTTGGCGGCGACCACGCAGCGAGCGCCCAGGTGGTCCTTGCCCCGCTCCACAATCTGCACGTCGTAGATCCGGGCCAGCTGGGGGTCAAGCTTGCGGGCGTGGTCGGCCGCTCGCACCAGCGTGGTGCACAGCAGCGACGACCCGGCCTTGGACATCGCCTGGCCCTTGCGCTCTGGCCCGTCTCCGACGCACGTGGAGCTAGCCCGGTGAAAGACCGGAACTGCTTGCCCCGTTGAAGTGGGCCGGATCGCCCATACACGCCACCAGGGCGGGGCTGCCGACCTCGGCCAGGCCCGGCAGCGACGGCCCAGGGCACCCGGGTCGACCCAGCGATGGGCCTCCTCGCGTTCGGTGGCGTGGACGGCGAGCTCGGCTTGGATGGCCGGCAGCAGGCGCACCTCGGTGGCCACCTCGGCTGCCAGATCGACGAAGGCGACGCCGGGATGGCCGGCGTAGAGCTCGATGGCGGAGCGGGCGGCTTCGAGCCTCCACGCCGGGATGGCCGGCGTAGAGCTCGATGGCGGAGCGGGCGGCTTCGAGCCAGACCTTTGCTCGGGCTTCTCCAAGGTGGTTGTTCGAGGCCTTGGCGATGGTGGCCGTCAGGCGCTTGACGCCCACCTTGACCAGCACGTTCGGGTCGGCCCAGCACTGGAGCACAGCCAGGTCGGCGACACCCACCTCTCTGGTCAGCGGTGTCATTGGCACGAGCTGGCGGACCAGGTCCTTGATGCGGACCTTGTGTTCGGCGCCGGCCTTCCTGAGGCAGTCGGTGGCCCGCACCCGACGGTCGAGGGCCGCCCGTTCCACACCGGGCCGGTGGGCTCGATGACCAGCTTCAGTCGCGTCCCCGCCGGCGTGTTGCCAGGGCGACGGTCTCGACCTCGGTCAGGCTTTGGAGGGTGGGTTGGGCCTTGCGCTTGGCCAGGGTCCTGCCTTCCCCGTCGAGCACCCGCACGGTGTCGGCGCTGACGATGCCGAGGTCGATGCCGACCAGGCGTCGATGGTTCATGTCCTCTCTCACGGGCGAAAGGCACGGACCGTTAGGATTTCTCGTCGGACGTAGAGATTCCGTCAAGAAGGGACGACGGCGGCCGGTGACAGCGTTCAACTGATCGTGATGCGTCGGGTGTTCGGTGAATCGTCGGAGCGGGAGTCGGTGGCGTCGGCCCTTGGCGGGTTGGCCGCGATCGTGGCCGCCGGGGTGTTGGTAGGCGTCCGGGGGACGATCGACAACACCAACATCGCCCTCATCCTGGTGGTCGTCGTGGTCGCGGCGGCCGCCGGAGGGGGTCGGCGGGCAGGGGCGGTGACGGCGGTCGTCGCCACCATGGCGTTCGACTTCTTCCACACCAAGCCCTACCTGTCACTCAAGATCGACTCTGGCGACGACCTGGAGACGACGCTGCTCCTCCTCGTCATCGGCCTGTTGGTCGGCCAAGTCGCGCTGTCGGGCAGGAGGTGGGGCGCGGAGGCCCTCGAGGGCCGGGGGGAAGTCGAGCGTCTCTACCGGGTGGCCGAGCAGGCGGCCGAGGCGGGAGAGCTCGACGACCTGGTGACCTCCGTCCGAACGGAGCTCACCGATCTGCTTTCCCTGACCGACTGCACCTATCAGCCGGGCCCGGCACCGTCGGGCCTTCCGGTCCTGTCGCCCCGGGGCTGGGTCGACGTGGGCGCGGTGCACCGGTCCACCGACGAGGGACCGATGCTGCCCGCGGAGGGCTTCGTGATCCCGCTGCGCAACCGGGGCCAGGTCCTCGGCCATCTCGTCTGTGCACCCGCGGCCGCGACGGGCGTCTCCTTCGAACGCCGGCGGGTGGCCGTGGCTCTGGCGGACTGTCTCGGCTTGGCCATGGCCGCGGGCGGGTCGTCGGCCCCCCGAGCCGCAGGCAGCTGACCCACCCGACGACCAGCCGGCGGGTGACGTCCGGTCAGCGGGCCTGCAACGCGTAGCCCTGGCCCCGAATCCGTCGCACATGGAGATCGACGGGACGCACCCGGGACCGGAGATGGGTCATGTGATTGCGCAGCCCGGCGTCGTCGCCGAGCACCGCGGCCAGGTCGATGTCGGGGACAACCGTCCCGAAACGGGCGGCGAGGACCCGCGCCAGCGAGGCCTCGTCGGTGGAAAGGGGAAGCAGCTTTCCGTGGTAGCGCAGCCTGCCGGCGCCGTCGACCGTGGGGGGCATGCGGTGGGCGACGGCCCGTGTCTCCAGCGCCATCACCCGGCCCCGCAGGTCGCGGTCGTCGCCGGGCATGCGCACCCAGTCTTCCAGGCAGCTCGTCGGCACTGGCGGCTCGGCATCGAGGTCGACCAGGTACAGGACGGCGGCGCCGGCCGCGACCAGGCGGGCGGCGTCCTCCCGCTCCTCGGGCCACCGCACGAGGATGACGTCAGCCATCGTCGGCGGACCCGGTCGACGGCGCGACCGACTCGTCGCCGGGCTCGAAGCGGAAGCCGATGCCGGGCTCGGTGATGAAGTAGCGGGGTTGCGGGGGTTCGGGCTCGAGCTTGTGGCGGATCTGGGTCATGAAAACCCGGAGGTAGTTGGTTTCCTTGCCGTAGTTCGGTCCCCAGACCTCCCGCAGCAGCTGTTCGTAGGTCACCATCCGCCCCGCGTTGCGGACCAGCACCTCGACGATGTGCCATTGGGTCGGTGTCAGCCGCACGACCGAGCCGTTGCGCCGAGCCTGGCGGGCAGGGAAGTCGATGGTGAAGTCGGGCGTCGTGACCACCGCCCGGCCCTCGGGGAGGACCGTCCGGCGCACGGCGGCTCGGAGGCGGGCGAACAGCTCGTCCATGCCGAAGGGCTTGGTGAGGTAGTCGTCGGCGCCGAGGTCGAGCGCCTCGACCTTGACCGCCTCGCTCCCTCGTCCCGAGAGCACCACGATGGGCACCGCGCTCCAGCCCCGGAGCCCCCGCACCACGTCGAGACCGTCGATGTTGGGTAGGCCCAGGTCGAGGATCACCGCGTCGGGGTGGTGCCGGGCCGCCAGCTGCAGGGCCTCCTCCCCCGACCCGGCCAGGTCGACGTCATAGCCCCGCGCCCGCAGGTTGATCTCGAGCGTCTTGCGGATGCGGGGGTCGTCGTCGACCACCAGGATGCGACTCACCGGGTGACGACCTCGTCGGCGCCGGCGCCGGCATGCTCGCCGTCGTCCACGGGGAGGGTGATCACCATGGTCGTGCCCCCGCCGGGCGTGTCCTCCACCGTGACCTCGGCGCCCATGGCATCCACGAACCCCTTGGTGACAGCGAGGCCGAGGCCGATCCCGTCGTGCGCCGCCGGCCCCCCGTCGCCCAGCCGTTGGAAGGGCCGGAAGACGGCCTCGCGCTGGTCGGGCGGTATGCCAGCCCCCTGGTCGACCACACCCAGGTCGATCGTCCCGCCCACCGCGCAGGCCTGGACCCGCACCGCGGTCCCGGGCGGAGCCCACGCCAGCGCGTTGCCGATGAGATTGGCCAGCGCCCGCTCCAGGAGCGTCCGGTCGGCCCGGGCCGGGGGCAGCGTGTCGGGGATGTGCACCACCACCGCCGTGGTGTCGACCGCGAGGCTGGCCAGCGCGGCGTAGACGACCTCGTCGACCGGGACTGCCTCCAGGCGCACGCCGAGCATCCCCGCCTGGAGACGGCCCATGTCGAGCAGATTCGAGACCAGCGCGCTCAGCCGGTCGACCTCCTCGTCGATCGTCTTGCAGAACGTCAGCACGGTCTCCCGGGGCCACTCGACGTCGTTGCTCAGCAGGCTGGTGGCGGCGGCCTTGATGTTGGCCAGCGGGCCCCGGAGGTCGTGGGAGACCGCGGCCAGGATGGCGTTGCGCACGTTGTTGGCCTCGGCCAGGGCGGACGCGGAGGCGGCCTCGGCCTGCAGGCGGAGGGTGGACTGCGCGACCCGCAACTGCGAGACGAAAGCGGCCAGCAGGCGTCGGTCGTCGACGGCAAGGGGCGGGCCCGAGATCACGAGCATCGACTCGCCACTGAGGGGGGCCGAGTACGTGGCCGCCTCCGGGCTGGCGGGCACCGGCTGCCCGGCCGACGCCTCCGTCCGCCATCCGTCCCCCGTCGGCACCAGCACCGCCGCCGCGTCTATGGCCAGCGTCGCCTCCAGCTCCCGCACCAGCCGGTGGAGGGCCTCCCGGTCGAGGAGGGCGGTGCCCGACGCCAAGCCGGCCAGGGCCTGCGTCTCCGTCCGGCCCCGGGCCAGCTGGGCGCTGCGGCGGGCGAGCTGGTCGACCAGCCCGCTGACCAGGGCGGCCACGGCCACGAACACCACCAGCGCCACTGCGTCGCGGGCCAACGACAGCCGCAGGCTCTGGGTGGGCGCGAAGTAGAACCAGTCGGCGAACAGGAACGCGACAACGGATGCGACCAGGGCGGGCCGCATCCCACCCACGAGGGCGACGCCGATCGGCGCCAGGAGCAACAGCAGGAGCATCCCCGGGACACCGACGGCGTGCTGCAGGAGCAGCAATCCGACCGCCACCAGGGGCACGCCCACGATGGCGAGAACCCAGGCCAGCATGGTCGCCCGGCGGGAGCGCGGGGCCAGGGGATAGCGGCGGAGGTTGGCCGACGGGGCGGGAGGTGACGTCGGCTCGGGCGAGATCACGTGGACGTCGATGGGTCCGCCGGCCGCGGCCCGCATGACGCGGTTGACGACCGAGCCCTGCACCAGCTCGGCCCACCGGGAACGTTGCGACGATCCCATCAGGAGCTGGGTCGCGTTCTCGGCCAGGGCGAACCGCACGAGGGCGTCGGCGGTGTCGCTCCCGGTGATCTCGGCAAAACGGCCGCCGAGCTCCTCCAGCAGCAGCCGGTGGCGATCGAGCAGGTCGAGGCCGGGACCGGCGAGACCGTCGCCCACCTGGACATGGACCCCGACCAGCTCCGAGTGCGAGCGAGCGGCGATGCGGGCCCCCCGGCGGATGAGACGCTCGCCGTTGGGCGCCCCCGTCAACGCCACCACCACCCGCTCCCGGGTTTCCCACGGCTCGGCCAGCCCGTGTCGCTCCCGGTAGTCCTGCAGACCCTCGTCCACCCGGTCGGCCACCCACAGCAGGGCCAGCTCCCGCAGGGCGGCAAGATTCCCGACCCGGAAGTAGTGGCCCAGGGCGGCGTCGACCTTCTCCGGGGCGTAGATGTGACCGTGGGCCATCCGCCGGCGGAGGGCCTCGGGGGACATGTCGATGAGCTCGAGCTGGTCCGCGGCCCGGACGACGGCGTCGGGGACGGTCTCCCGCTGGGTGATGCCGGTGATGCGAACCACGACGTCGTTCAACGACTCGAGGTGCTGGATGTTGACCGTCGAGATGACGTCGATGCCGGCCGCCAGCAGGTCCTCGACGTCCTGCCACCGCTTCTCGTGGCGGCTGCCGGGCACGTTGGTGTGGGCCAGCTCGTCGACCAGGGCCACCTTCGGCGCCCGGGCCAACACCGCGTCGAGGTCCATCTCCTCGAAGGGTTGGCCCCGGTAGTCGATCGTGTGGCGGGGGACGACCTCCAGGTCGCGCCGCTGGGCTGCAGTGGCCTCCCGGCCGTGCGTCTCCAGGTAACCGACGACCACGTCGGTGCCACGCTGGCGCCGGCGCCAACCCTCGTTGAGCATGGCGTAGGTCTTGCCCACGCCCGGCGCGGCGCCCATGTAGATGCGCAGGAGGCCCCGAGCCACGGCGGTCAGCCCATCTCGTCGAGCGCCAGGTTGAGGGTCAGCACGTTCACACCATTCTCGCCCAGGAAGCCCCATTGGCGGTGCTGGGTGTGCTCGTCGACGAGGCGGAGGACGCGCTCGATCGGCAGGGAGCGGGCCTCGGCCACCCGGGAGGCCTGCAGGCGGGCGTAGGCGACCGAGATCTGCGGGTCGAGGCCGGAGGCGGACGCGGTGACGGCGTCGATCGGCACCGCGGCGTCGGGTGCCACCCCGTTTTCCTCCCGCACCGCGGCCACCCGGGCGGCCACCGCGTCCAGCAGCTTCTGGTTGGACGGCCCGAGGTTGGAGCCGCCGCTGGCCAGGGGGTCATACCCGTCGCCCGCCGCCGACGGCCGGGGGTGGAAGTAGGTCGGCCCGGTGAAGCGCTGCCCCAGCAGCGACGACCCGACAGCCTGCCCGCCCTTCTCCACCAGTGACCCCTCGGCTCGGCTCCTGAACGCGACCTGGCTGACGGCGGTGACCGCCAGCGGGTAGGCGAGTCCGAGCAGAACGGTCAGCACCGCTGTCACCCGCAGCCCGGTGAGCAGTTGACGGATCATCGATCTGGGCATCACCTCACCCCCAGGGCCGCCACGACGAGGTCGACGGCCTTGATGCCGACGAACGGGGCGACGATGCCGCCCAGCCCGTAGACGAGCAGGTTCCGCCGCAGGATGGCGGCCGCGCTCATGGCCCGGAACTTCACGCCCCGCAGGGCGAGCGGGATCAGGGCCACGATGATCAGGGCGTTGAAGACGACCGCGCTGAGGATCGCCGAATGCGGGCTGTCCAGGTGCATGACGTTCAGGCGGTCGAGGGCCGGGAACACCCCTTGGAACATGGCCGGGATGATGGCGAAGTACTTGGCCACGTCGTTGGCGATCGAGAACGTGGTCAGCGACCCCCGGGTGATGAGGAGCTGCTTTCCGATCTCGACGATCTCGAGGAGCTTGGTCGGGTTCGAGTCGAGGTCGATCATGTTCCCGGCTTCCTTGGCCGCCTGGGTGCCGGTGTTCATGGCCACGCCCACGTCGGCCTGGGCCAGGGCGGGGGCGTCGTTGGTCCCGTCGCCGGTCATGGCCACCAGGAACCCGCCCGCCTGCTCCTTGCGGATGAGGGCCATCTTGTCCTCGGGCGTGGCTTCGGCCAGGAAGTCGTCGACGCCAGCCTCGGCCGCGATGGCGGCCGCGGTGAGGGGGTTGTCGCCGGTGATCATCACCGTGCGGATTCCCATCCTCCGCAGCTCGTCGAAGCGGGCGGCGATGCCCTCCTTGACCACGTCCTTGAGGTGGATGACGCCGAGGACCTGGCGCCCATCGGCCACCGCCAGAGGAGTCCCGCCGCCGGCGGCGATGCGAGCGACGATGGCGTCGAGCTCGGGGGGGACGGCGCCGCCCCGGGCCACGACCCACCGCACGAGCGAGTCGGTGGCGCCCTTGCGGATCGAGCGCTCGCCCACGTCGACGCCGCTCATGCGGGTCTGGGCGGTGAAGGGGACCATCGTGGCGCCCACCAGCTCCCGCTCCCGGATGTCGAAGCGCTCCTTGGCCAGGACGACGATCGACCGCCCCTCGGGGGTCTCGTCGGCCAGGCTCGAAAGCTGGGCCGCGTCGGCGAGGGCCTGCTCGGTGACGCCCGGCAGGGGCAGGAACTCGGCCGCCTGGCGGTTCCCCAGGGTGATGGTGCCCGTCTTGTCCAGCAGCAGCGTGCTGCAGTCGCCGGCCGCCTCCACCGCCCGACCGGACATGGCCAGCACGTTGCGCTGCACCAGCCGGTCCATGCCGGCGATGCCGATGGCCGACAGGAGCGCCCCGATCGTGGTCGGGATCAGGCAGACCAGCAGGGCCACCAGCACGACGATCGTCTGCTCGGCGCCGGAGTAGATGGCGAAGGGCTGGAGGCTGACCACGGCCAGCATGAAGATGATCGTCAATCCCGCGAGGAGGATGTCGAGGGCGATCTCGTTGGGCGTCCTCTGCCGGCTGGCCCCCTCCACCAGGGCGATCATGCGGTCGAGGAAGGTCTCGCCCGGCCGCGACGTGATGCGGACCACGATGCGGTCGGAGAGCACCCGGGTACCGCCGGTCACGGCCGAGCGGTCGCCGCCCGACTCCCGGATCACCGGTGCCGACTCGCCGGTGATGGCCGACTCGT
>Ga0207687_10002391_pt1 | contig 12717 bp, 15 predicted proteins | sample KBSM54metaG_FD_184399 | JGI IMG/M metagenome (GOLD analysis project Ga0207687, IMG submission 184399) | Miscanthus rhizosphere microbial communities from Kellogg Biological Station, Michigan, USA - KBS M5-4 metaG (SPAdes) (version 2) | ecosystem: Host-associated > Plants > Roots > Rhizosphere >...
CACGTGGATCTGACCAAGCGCTTCCAGGAACTCAGCCTGGAAGTGGAGTTGGGCTTCGACCCCGAACAGACTGCCCGCGAAGTACAGCGCTGCCTCAATTGCGATATCGAAACGACGTTCAGCGAAATACGCTGCATCGAGTGTGACGCCTGCGTCGATATCTGCCCCGTGCAGTGCCTGACGATTACTCGCGATGGAGACGAGGCTGAGCTTCGTACCCGGCTTTCCGCGCCCGCCGTGAACCTGACCCAGGCTATTTACGCGTCGAACCCATTGCCGCAGACCGGGCGCGCCATGGTGAAGGACGAAGATGTCTGCGTCCACTGCGGATTGTGCGCCGAGCGATGCCCTACGGCCGCATGGGACATGCAAAAATTCGACCTCATTATTCCTTATGCAGGAGCTGCATGCACGACGTCCTCCGTACGCGCGTAAACGACTTCGCGGTCAAGCTCGCGAATGTCAATGGCACCGGCTCGGCCAGCGCCAACAGTCTGCTGATGCAGGCTATCTTCCGCATGGGCATTCCGGTATGCGGCAAGAATCTGTTTCCGTCGAATATTCAGGGTCTGCCGACCTGGTACGAGATTCGAGTCAACAAGGACGGCTACTCGGCGCGCGCTCTGGATTACGATCTGATGGTCGCGATGAATTCGCAGACCTACGATCGCGATATCCAGGAAGTCCGCCCCGGCGGGTACCTGCTATACGATTCCTCCTGGCCGCTGGATCCTGATCTTCACCGCGAAGACATCACGTTTCTGGGAGTCCCGCTGGCGGAGATGTGCAACCAGGCTTTCGACGATCCTCGCGCGCGCATTCTGATGAAGAACATCGCCTATGCCGGAGCGATGGTGGCGGCGCTGGATATCGACATGGACGTGGTCAACGCGCTGCTCGAAGAGAAATTCGCCGCCAAAAAAGCGCTGCATGAATCGAATCGCAAGGCGCTGAATCTGGGCTATCAGTACGCCAAAGATCATTTCGACTGCCCGCTGCCGTTCCGTCTGGAAAAGATGGATGGTAACGCAGATAAGATTCTGATCGACGGCAACACAGCGACCGCCTTAGGCGCGATCTATGCCGGATGCACCGTGGCGGCCTGGTATCCCATCACGCCGGCTACTTCGGTGATGGATGCGTTCAAGGGATTCTGCGAGCAATATCGCAAAGATCCGGAAACCGGCAAGAATAACTTTCTGATCGTGCAGGCCGAAGATGAGCTGGCGGCGATCGGCATGGTGCTGGGGGCATGCTGGAACGGCGCACGCGCCTTCACGTCCACCGCAGGCCCCGGAATTTCGCTCATGAACGAGCTGCTCGGGTTCGGCTACTACGCCGAGATCCCGGCCGTCGTGGTCGACGTGCAGCGCGTGGGTCCGTCCACGGGCATGCCGACCCGCACCCAGCAATCCGACGTGATGCTGGCGGCGTACGCGTCGCATGGCGATACGCGCCACATCCTGCTGTTCCCGGCGAATCCGCACGAGTGCTTCCATTTCGCCGTCAAGGCGTTCGATCTGGCCGAGCAGTTCCAAACGCCCGTGATCATGATGTCCGATCTGGACATCGGCATGAATGACTGGGTGGTGCCTCGCCTGACCTGGGACGATTCGTATCGTCCGGACCGCGGCCGCGTGATCGATGCGGAGGAGCTGGCCGCAAAAATCAAGAAGTTCCAGCGCTATAACAACGAGGATGAGAACTTCGTCGCTCCGCGAACCTTACCCGGCGTTAGCGAAAAGGGCGCCTATTTCGTGCGCGGATCCGGTCACAACAAGTTCGGGGGATACACGGAGATCCCCGACGAATATCAAGAGGTGATGGACCGGCTGAAGAAGAAGCACGCGGCAGCTGCGAAGTTTATCCCTGAGCCGGAGGTCGTCTCCCGCCCGGGCGCGCGCTTCGGCGTGATCGCCATGGGCGGCTGCGATCCGGCCGTCCGCGAAGCCATGGATCAACTGGATCGCCAAGGCACTCCTGCCGATTATCTGCGCGTGCGCGGATTCCCGTTCGGCGAAGCAGTGGAAAAGTTCCTGGCCGATCACGATTTCTGTTTTGTGGTGGAACAAAGCCGCGACGCCCAGCTTCGTTCCCTGCTGACGCTGGAAACCCGCGTGCCGAAGGAAAAATTGAAGAGCGTTTTGGTATACGGAGGATTCCCATTGAGCAGCCGTCACGTTGTTCAGGGAATTCTAAGCCAACTGTAGGAAGGCAACTTAACGATCATGCCGTCGATCGCAAAACCTATCGCCACGCATCCGACCTTGCAGCGGAATGCGCTCGGCCTGACCATCCGCGATTACGAAGGGTCCATGTCCACGCTGTGCGCGGGCTGCGGGCACGATTCCATCACCGCCGCCGTCATCCGCGCGCTGTGGGAACTGGACACGAAGCCTCATATGGTCGCCAAACTGAGCGGCATCGGCTGCTCTTCGAAAACTCCCACGTATTTTGTGAGCGGCGCGCACGGATTCAACTCCGCGCACGGACGCATGCCCGCCATCGCGACGGGCGCCGCAGCCGCCCATCGGGACCTCCTGTATATCGGCGTTTCCGGTGACGGCGATTCTTTGTCCATCGGCCTAGGCCAACTGTGCCACGCGATCCGCCGCAATGTGCGCATGGCGTACATCCTCGAAAACAACGGCGTCTATGGGCTGACCAAGGGACAATTCTCCGCGTCGTCCGATGTCGGATCCAAGAGCAAACGCGGCGAGGCCAATCGCATGGCTCCCATCGATCCCGTGCGGCTGGCTCTCTCCCTGGGCGCGACCTTCGTTGCGCGCAGCTTTTCCGGCGATAAAGAACAGCTGGTCCCGATCCTCAAAGCGGCGTTTGCGCATCGCGGCTTCGCACTGGTCGACGTGGTGTCGCCTTGCGTGACCTTCAACGATCACGAAGGGTCCACCAAGAGCTACAAACACACACGCAAGAACACGCTGCGGGCGACGCAGGCCGATTTCGTGCCGCCTCAGAGCGAGATTCTGGCGCAAATCGGCAAATCCGGCACGACCTCTGTGACCATGCACGATGGCAGCGTGGTGAACTTCACCGCGGTTCCGAAGAACTATGATCCGACGGATCGCCGGAAGGTGGCTGCGTACCTGGACGAGCAGCCGGCGAACGCGGTGGTCACGGGACTCCTCTACATCGACTCGAGCGCGCCGGATATGCATGAGCTGGGCGAGTCGTCGCCGACGCCTTTGCGCGATCTGGCGTATGAGAAGCTGTGCCCTGGGTCGGCTGAGCTGGATCGGATGCAGGAAGAGTTTAGGTAGGAACTAGTCGCAGCCCAGCGAAAATCGCAGCGCGGCACAAATCTCGTTCATCCGCTCGGGGCTGAGTTGCGCGACGCGTTTTCCCAAGCGCTTTTGCGGAACTGTCGAGGTATTGTGAAGATTCACCACGCAGGGCCCCTTCATGCCATCATCTTCATCCAAGGGGACTTCGGATGGAGCGCCGCGCACCGTTGAGGTAACAGGCGCGACCGTTACTTTGGACAAATGAGGAATCAAGTTGTCGCGCGTCAGGACGACCACCGGACGCAGCTTGTCCGGAGGCGCGAACGGATAGAGCCGAACCTCGCCCCGGGCTATTCTTCCAGCCATGCTGTCTCGTTCTCCCAGAGCGCGATCTCTTCAGCGGTTTGGGGGAGAGCCTCGTAAGCCCGGCGGTCACGCTCTTCCATTTCCCGGATGCGTTCCCGCTTCAAGTATTCACGCAAGGCATCCCGGAAAAGCGCCGAGCGATTCACCTTCTTGCGCTTCGCCGCGCGGTCAGCGGCTTGCCGCAGCTTGGAATCGATGACAACCTGGATAGTTTCCATTGTGGACTCCATTCCACAGTATACTCCACATATGAGGCTGGCCAATCTCAAGAAAGAACTCGCGGCCGCGGCCGATCCTGAACGCGCCCGCAACTCCGCCTGGTTCTTCAAGACCGGCGAAGGCCAGTACGGACAAGGCGATCAATTCATCGGTCTCACCGTCCCCACAATGCGGAGGATTGCCCACCGCTACATCCACTTGCCTCTGGCGGACGTGGAAAAGTTATTAGCTTCGCCGATCCACGAACATCGGTTCGTGGCACTCGAGATTTTGGTCGCCCAATACGAGCGGGAAAACAGTCCGGCTATCGTCGACTTCTACCTGAAGCACACACAGTTCATAAACAACTGGGACCTGGTGGATACCTCGGCTCCCTACATCCTGGGACAGCATCTTCTGATACGCCCCCGCAAGATTCTCTATCGTCTTGCGAAATCCAGGAACCTTTGGGAGCGCCGGATTGCGGTCATCGCGACCATGCCCCTCATCCGCGCCGGGGAACTCGAAGACACATTCGCCATCGCCAAAATCCTGTTGCCCGATGAGCACGACCTGATCCATAAAGCCGTCGGATGGATGCTGCGCGAGGCCGGGAAACAATCCGCTCCCGCTCTGGTAGCTTTCTTGAAGCAGCATCACGCGCAGATGCCCCGGACCGCGCTGCGTTACGCCATCGAGCGCTTCCCACAGGCCCACCGCAAACAGATGCTAGCCGGCCGATTCTAGTGCGTCATCGCATAGACTACGTGGTTCAGTGCGATGCGAATCCCGAGCGCTGAGAACTTCTCGGGATAGGAAGGATCGTCAGCCCACTCCCACGAATCGCCCGTATCGTTGTTAAACCACACCGCGATGGTCATACGGCCCTTTTCGTCGAAGACACCCTTAAAGTGGGGATCGTAAGAGACTCCATCCAGCGGACGCATTCCATTGAATCTGGCCCATTGGCCCAGGATCTGATATCGCTGGTTGAGGTCGAACAGCATATGGAACGGCTGCGCCTCGTCCCCCAGCTCCGCCAACTCACGCTGCGGGTAGAGTTGACTTACGGTCTCGATGATCGCCTGATGTTCGGCGGGTCCCCACATATCGTCGGCGATGAGGAAGCCACCACGATCCAGGTATTCTCGCAGCTTCGCCGTCATAGGCTCGGTGAGCTGAATGCTAGTGGTGCGGACAGCGTATAGCATGGGCCAGTTGAAGACGTCGTCCTCGTCCTCGAGATTAACGGGTTGCTCAATGGGCCGGGCATTGATGCGCGTAAGCCGGCGCACTGCGGTCATCAGATGGCGATCCCCGGACGGATAGTCGTTGGTCCAATTGGTTCCGCGCCCGCCTTGGCGCCAGTCCCGGCCGAAACCTCCAAAACGGCGGCCGCCGCCACCTCCGGATGGGTACATCAGGCGGCCCCAAACGAATTCGGTGGGATTGAGCGCATCCGGGGCCAATGGCACCCGCGCGTCTTCGCCCTCGAACTCGCGGAAATCCCGCTGGTAGGAATACAGGGCGCCGGTGCAGGCCGCCACGCCCGCAACCATCAAAATCGCCCTCGGCCAATTCACAACCCGAGGATACCATCGGACCCTTGATAGAATTGGGCGTTACGACTCCCGGAGGGCAATCTGTACAGGACGCTGGTCATTGGATTATCGGTGATGGTGGTTACCGCCGCGGTCCTTTTTGCCCTGCGTGATCCTCGCGTCAACAAGCTCTTTCGCACCAAGATTCCCGGTTATCCCCGGCGGAGGCTGTTCCTGGCCGCGGTCAGCTTCTTTTTCACGTTTGCCATCGCCAGATCCCTGGCTTACGCGAATTTCCACCAGATCGGTCCGTTTCACGATCTCTACATCCATGGGCGGCATGTTCATCACCTGGTCTGGGGGATCCTGTTGCTGCTCGGCGTCGGGTATAGCTGGCTGGCGGGCTGGGGCGCAGGCGCCAATCACGCCGCCACGCTGGCTGTCCGGCTCATGGCGCTGCTCTACGGCGCGGGAGCGGCCCTCACTCTCGACGAATTCGCATTGTGGCTGAACCTGGAGGACGTCTATTGGGCGCGCGAGGGGCGCGAAAGCATCGACGCGGTGATTTTGTTCGGAGCTCTCCTGCTGCTGGGCATCTGGGGGCGCGGGTTTTTCGTGGCCCTTGGGCGCGAGCTCATGTTCTTTCGCAAGAGCCCTCCTTGAGCCGTTTTTCGCCTGTAACTTGATGAAAGTTGACCAAAAGCCTCCAATGTGATAACTTCATCTGTTTAAGAAATAGTCTGCTCGTTTCTTAAAGCCGTCGGTTCCCTACTCAAGTTTTTTAATGGAACAAACTTTACAATCCCTTGGTGGGATATTACTGAAGTCCATCCCCACCATCGTCTTTCTGATCATCCTGCATTTCTATTTGAAGGCCATGCTGTTCGGGCCTCTGGATCGCATCCTCAAACAGCGTCGCGAGCTGACGGATGGAGCCCGCAAGGTTGCCGAAGATAGCCTGGCAGCCGCCAAGCGCAAAGCCGACGAATACGATATCAAGCTTCGCGAGGCCCGCGGCGTCGTCTACAAAGAGCAGGAAGAGATGCGGAAACGCTGGCTGGAAGAGCAAGCCAACGAGGTGGCCCAGGCTCGCACACGTATGGAAGCCTCCGTGAAGACGGCCCGGGAAGCGCTGGCCGCCGACGCTGCAGCCGCCCAGGGTTCTCTCAAGGACGCCAGCTCAACCCTGGCCGATCAAATCGCCGAGACAGTTCTAGGCAGGAAAGCCGCATGAAGCGCTGGCTGCTGGTTACCTTGTTCGCAATCGGTACGGTGTTCGCCCAGGAAGCTGGTGACCACAAAACCAGCGAGCCCGAAGGTCCCGGCGAAATCTGGAAATGGGCCAATTTCGTGATTTTGGCCGTGGGGATCGGGTATCTCATCGGAAAGCATCTGCCGCCGCTGTTTGCGTCGCGCAAGACAGAAATCCAGCACGGCATCACGGAGTCGCAGAAGATGAAGCAGGACGCCGAGCGTCGCGCGGCTGAAATGGATGCCCGCCTGACCGCCCTGGGCGCCGACATCGAAAAATTCCGCGTGGAGTCCGGTGTGGAAATGCGGCAGGAGGGCGAACGCATCGCCCAGGAGACCGCCGCACAGATCAAGCGGATCGAAGAGCAGGCCGCGGTGGAAATAGATACCGCCGGGAAAACCGCGCGCCGCCAGCTTAAAGAATATGCCGCTGAGCTCGCGCTGGGCTTAGCCGAGGAACGCCTGCGCGCCCGCATGGATAGCGCCACGGAATCCGCGCTGGTGACTAATTTCGTGCACGATCTGGAACGTCAGACTTCGCAGAATGCGGGGTCCAAGAACTAAACATGCTTTCGGTCGTAGCAGCACGATATGCGCGCGCGCTGGTAGAAGTCGTCACCGCGCCCGGCTCGAAAGTCGATCCAGCCCAGGTGCTTTCTCAGCTTCGCGCAGTGCAGGCGCTCATTCATGGCTCGCAAGTTCTGCAGAACGCGCTGGGTTCGCCTGCGGTAGCGCCATCCCGCAAGCGCGCCGTCATGCGGCGATTGCTGGAACCGATGGGCGCGCTGGATCAGGTTCGCAATTTCGTGTACGTAGTGATCGATCATCGCCGCGCGCATGAATTTTCGTCCATTGTGGACGGATTCGAAAAGCTGCTGGATGAGAATCTGGGATTCGTCTCGGCGGAAATCCGCAGCGCGGCGCCCCTCACGGATGCGCAGCGGGCGACGCTGGAAACCCAGGTGTCGCGCCTGGCAGGCAAGAAAGCCAAACTCAAGTTTTTGAGCGATCCAACGCTGATCGGCGGCGTGGTCGCGCATGTGGGCTCCACCGTCTATGACGGCAGTGTGCGGGGGCAATTGGAAAGGCTACGAACCAGACTGGGAGCTCAGTGACTTCCCTGTAACGAAGATTATCTATGGCTCAAATACGGGCAGATGAAATTTCGCGCCTGCTGCGCGAGGAAATTGACAATTACGACCGCGCGGTCAACGTCGCGGAAACCGGCTCGGTGATCTCGGTGGGCGACGGTATCGCCCGCGTGTACGGCCTGGAGAATGTCATGGCCGGCGAGCTCATCGAGTTCAAGGGCGGCATTTCCGGTATCGCCCTCAACCTGGAAGAAGATCAGGTCGGCGCGGTGCTGCTGGGCGAATACGCCGGCATCAAGGAAGGCGATGAGGTTCGCCGTACCGGCCGCATCATGTCGGTTCCGGTGGGCGAAGCCATGGTGGGCCGCGTGGTGAACGCGCTCGGCCAGCCGATCGACGGCAAGGGTCCCATCGAGACCAAGGAGTTCTACGCCATCGAGCGTCTGGCGCCCGGCGTCGTGGACCGGCAGCCGGTGCGTGAACCGATGCAAACCGGGATCAAAGCGATCGATGCCATGATTCCGATCGGGCGCGGCCAGCGCGAGCTGGTGATCGGCGACCGCCAGACCGGAAAGACCACCGTCGCGCTGGATACCATCATCAATCAGAAGGATAGCGGCGTAATTTGCATTTACGTTGCCATCGGCCAGAAGCGTTCCACCGTCGCGCAGGTCGTCAAGACGCTGGAAACCTACGGCGCCATGGCGTATACCATCGTCGTCGCGGCTACGGCTTCTGATCCCGCGCCCATGCAATACATCGCTCCCTATTCGGGCTGCGCGATGGGCGAATATTTCCGCGATACCAAGCGTCACGCCCTGTGTGTCTACGACGATCCTTCCAAGCACGCCGCGGCGTATCGTGAAATTTCTCTGCTGCTCCGCCGTCCGCCGGGCCGCGAAGCGTTTCCTGGCGACGTGTTCTATCTCCATAGCCGCCTGCTGGAACGCGCCGCAAAGCTGAACGACGAGCTCGGCGGCGGATCGCTCACTGCCCTGCCGTTCATCGAGACGCAGGCCGGCGACGTATCGGCGTACATTCCGACCAACGTGATCTCGATCACGGACGGCCAGATCTACCTGCAGACCGATCTGTTCAACTCGAACGTCCGTCCCGCCATCGACGTGGGTATCTCCGTCAGCCGCGTCGGCGGTAACGCGCAGATCAAGGCCATGCGGCAAGTGGCGGGAGGATTGCGCTTGAGCCTGGCGCAATATCGCGCTCTGGCAGCGTTCGCCCAGATGGGCTCCGAACTCGATAAGTCTTCCATGGCGCAGTTGACGCGCGGAAGCCGCATGGTGGAAATCCTCAAGCAGGGCCAGTATTCACCGATCCCGGTTGAGAAGCAGATTGCGATCATCTTTGCCGGTACCAACGGCATGCTGGACGATCTGCCCTTGGGTCAGATCCGGTCTTTTGAGCTGGAGCTCTACAAGTTCCTCGAAAATGGGCATCCCGCGATTCTCACAACCATCCGCGAAAAGAAAACCATCGACGACGATCTGAAGGGCAAGCTGAATTCGGCGCTGACCGAATTCAAAACGCGCTTTGTTCAGGATCAGGCCCGCAAAAGCAATTAAATGCCGAGCCTGATCGACATCCGGCGGCGTGTTCGCTCGGTCAAGAACACCCAGCAGATCACCAAGGCCATGAAGATGGTCTCGGCTGCCAAGCTGCGCCGCGCCCAGGACCAGGCCATCGCCGCGCGCCCCTACGGCGTTTTGCTGCGGCAGATGCTGGCGAATGTGGCCCAAGGTGCTGCCAATGATCCCGATGCCGGCGCGCATCCGCTGCTGGCCGTTCGTCCGGAAAAGCGTATCCTGCTGGTGGTGCTGACCGCCGATAGCGGCCTGGCCGGCGCATTCAACTCCAACCTGATGAAGCTGGCGCACCGCTTCGCCGAAGAACATTCCGCTGCGACGCTGAGCTTCGAGCTGATCGGCAAAAAGGGAGTGAACTACTTCCGGCGGCGCTACACAACGCAGATCTCCGGGACGCACACCGATCTCTTCCGCCGGGTGAAGTTCGAGGACGCCGAGCGGATTGCCGAGACCATCATCAAGCGCTTCGAATCCGGTGAAGTGGATGCCGTTTATCTCTTTACCAACGAATTTAAGAACGCCATGGCGCCGGCCCTCACTTCGACCAGGATCCTGCCCATCGAAGTGCCGAAAACCGCCGCGCAAGTGGATTACATTTACGAACAGAACCCCGGCGAGCTCCTGGGAAGCCTGTTGCCTCGCTACGTCAAGCTTCTGGTCTACCGGGCGTTTCTGGAATCGGTCGCGGCCGAGCATGCCGCGCGCATGGTCGCAATGGAAGCCGCGACGAAGAACGCCGGCGACGTGATCGACAAGCTGACGCTGCTGATGAATCGAGTCCGCCAGGCCAGCATCACCCGCGAGATTATCGAAATTGTCAGCGGCGCGTCGGCTCTGGAATAGGGATGTTTAGGGGCGAGGCATGCTCGCCCGATGAGGAGTTTTTATGAACGAAGGCAAAGTGATCCAGGTGGCCGGACCGGCCGTCGACGTAGAGTTTCTCGAAGGATACATTCCCGTCATCCGCACGGCGATTCGCATCACCAGCGAAGGCTTCAACGTGCCCGATCCCATCGACATTATTTGTGAGGTCGCGCAGCATATCGGGGAGAGCCGCGTGCGTACCATCGCGCTGCAGCCCACAGACGGTTTGGTGCGCGGCATGAAGGCCATCGATCTGGGCGAGCCGGTGATGGTCCCTGTGGGCAAAGAGACTCTCGGACGCGTGCTGAACGTCATCGGCCAGCCCGTGGACAAGATGGGTCCGGTGAACACCGCCAAGCGCAGCCCGATTCATCGCCAGGCGCCGGCCTTCGAAGAGCAGTCCACCGAATCGCAGATGTTTGAGACGGGCATCAAAGTGATCGACCTGCTGGAGCCGTACGTTCGCGGCGGCAAGATCGGCTTGTTCGGCGGCGCGGGCGTGGGCAAGACGGTCATCATTCAGGAGCTCATCTCCAACCTCGCCACCAAGCACGGCGGCGTGTCGGTGTTTGCCGGCGTCGGCGAGCGAACCCGCGAAGGCAATGACTTGTGGCTGGAGTTTCAGGAAGCCGGCGTGATCGATCCGCACGACTGGAAGAAATCCAAGTGCGCTCTGATTTACGGCCAGATGACCGAGCCCCCCGGCGCCCGTTTGCGCGTGGCGCTGTCGGCCCTCACCGTCGCCGAATATTTCCGCGATGAAGAAGGCCAGGACGTGCTGCTGTTCATCGACAATATTTTCCGATTCACGCAGGCCGGCTCCGAAGTATCGGCGCTGCTCGGCCGCATGCCCAGCGCGGTGGGCTATCAGCCCAACCTGGCGTCTGAAATGGGCGACCTGCAGGAACGCATTACATCCACACGCTCCGGCTCCATCACTTCGGTGCAGGCGATTTACGTGCCTGCCGACGACTACACCGATCCGGCGCCGGCTACGACCTTTGCTCACCTGGATGCGACGACGAACCTTTCACGCGCCATTACGGAGCTGGGTATTTACCCCGCCGTCGATCCGCTGGCGTCCACTTCCCGCATCCTGGATCCGCTGATCATCGGCGAAGAACACTACAACACCGCGCAAGCCGTGAAGCAGATTCTGCAGCGCTATAAGGACCTGCAGGACATCATCGCCATTCTGGGCGTGGACGAATTGTCCGACGAGGACAAAGCCACCGTGGCGCGCGCGCGCAAGATCCAGCTATTCCTCTCGCAGCCGTTCGCCGTGGCCGAAGCGTTCACCGGCCGCAAGGGCAAGTATGTGAAGGTCGCCGACACAGTGCGCAGCTTTAAGGAAGTGGTCGAGGGCAAGCACGATCATATTCCGGAGCAGGCGTTTTATATGCAAGGCTCCATCGACGACGTTCTGGAGCGCTACGAAGAGATGAAGAAGCAGGGTTGAGGTGGCCGACACTCTCCACATCGAAATCGCGACGCCAGAGAAACTGGTGGTAGATCGCCAGGCCGATTACGCCGAGATCCCCGGCAAGAGCGGCTACATGGGCATTTTGCCGGGCCACGCCGCACTCCTCAGCGAGCTGGGCCGGGGCAAGCTGACGCTCACCACAGCCGGCCAAGCCGAGAGCTTCAACATCACGGGCGGATACGTAGAGGTTCGCGATAACCACGTCCGCATTCTCGCCGACGGCGTCGAATAAACTCGTCCTTATTCACGTTTTTTCGACCTCGTTCGCGGCTATAATTGGAACTTCCGATGCCCATCGATTGGTTCCCGCTGTGGCTCAGCCTGCGCGTGGCGTTTGTCTCCACAGCAATCGCGTTTGGCGTCGGGTTGTGGCTCGCGTACATCCTCGCAAACTGGGAATTCCGCGGTAAAGAAGTACTGGACGCCGCGGTGACGTTGCCGTTAGTGCTGCCTCCCACCGTGCTCGGCTACTATCTGCTGGTTCTGCTCGCCGGCAACAGCCCGCTCGGCAAACTCTGGGAGAGCGTATTCGGATCGCCGCTGGTGTTCACCTGGAAAGCGGCAGTCGTCGCCGCTCTGCTGCATGCCCTTCCCTTGCTGGTGAAATCGGCGCGTGCCGCGCTCGAAAGCGTGGACCGCAGCCTGGAGCGCGCCGCTCGTAACCTGGGCGCTTCGGAATGGCGCTTGTTCTGGCGCGTTACGCTGCCGCTCGCCCGCCGCTCGATCCTGGCCGCAGTGGCGCTGGCGTTCGCTCGATCGCTGGGCGATTTCGGCGTCACGCTGATGGTCGCCGGAAATATTCCCGGACGCACGCAGACTGTGGCAGTGGCCATTTACGATGCGGTCGAATCGGGCAACACCGCGCTGGCGCGCACGCTGGTATTGGTGATCTCCGCTGTGGCCCTGTTGATTCTGACTCTGGCTAATCGACTGAACCCAAGATTCAGATGATCTTATTTAGATGATCTTATTTAGATGATAAGCGCCCGGCTTCGTAAAACGTTCTCCGCACGGCCGGATTCGGCTCCCTTCTCATTGGAACTCGAGTTTCAAGCTGCGGCGGGTGTCACGGTTCTG
>Ga0207687_10002392_pt1 | contig 12713 bp, 12 predicted proteins | sample KBSM54metaG_FD_184399 | JGI IMG/M metagenome (GOLD analysis project Ga0207687, IMG submission 184399) | Miscanthus rhizosphere microbial communities from Kellogg Biological Station, Michigan, USA - KBS M5-4 metaG (SPAdes) (version 2) | ecosystem: Host-associated > Plants > Roots > Rhizosphere >...
ACCCAGTCTGGACGGAGCCGTTTTCAGGCTTTCCAGCGGGCCGGCGGCGGAGCGGGCGGACTTTTCAAAATCCGGGTTCTCGCGGAAAAAATCTTCCACCAACGTGCGTGTGGCCGTGCTGGCTTCGCCGGAAAAATAGGCGGGCAACAGGTCGATAATGACTTCGCGCTCCAGTTTCATGGGCGCACCTCCTGAAAATTTTCTCTGGCATGCATCAGCTTCAATCGCGCGCGATGGACCTTCACCTTCACCGTGGTCACGGGCAGCTTCAGGGCTTGCGCGATTTCTTCATATGGCATTTCTTCCTGCACGCGCATCAGCAGCGCGGCGCGGTCTACTTCAGAGAGTTGGCGCAGAGCGTCCATCACGGCGCTCAATTCAGCTTTGTGCTCGGTGCGTAGGGCCAGTCCTACGCCCGGATCTGGGATGGAATCTTCCAACTCTGTCAGTCGATTGTTGCGGCGCAGATGGTCGCGGTATAGGTTGCGTGCAATGGTAAACAGGTAGGCTTTGACCGTGGCTTCCCTGATCTTGCCGCGCGACGTCCACGCGCGCACAAACGTCTCTGAAGTAATGTCGTCGGCCAGGGCCGCGTCGCCGCAAAGGAACAGCGCAAAACGATGCACCTGCGGCGCATAGCTTTGGTAGAGGCTATGGAAATCCATCATCGGCGGCCTTGGACGGTAATGATACGCAGAAACGCCGCACAAGTTACGGGCAGGAGTGGGAATCAGTGCTGGTAGAGCAAATCAACGCGGATCAGCCTATGGAGCAGTCGCCATCAATGGCTGAAAAACCAAAAGCCGGACTCAAGTTGAGTCCGGCCTTTGTCTATGCTATTTCCTCCCCCAGGAAACAGCAACAGCAATCGATTACCAGAGAGGCTTCCCTGACTGGTCGCGGAAGTTATATGTCTCATTTCCGATAGCTACGGACTTCGCTATCAGCGCGGTCTTGCCCTCAAACGTAATCCTGGAGCCGACCACGGTTACGCTGTCGCCCTTGCGTATGTTGATCTCATACTGCTTCATGAATGACGCCGGAGCAAGATGGACTTCCATGCCTCCAGTTTCATTCTTGACCATAATGTGCGAACCCACGGTGCCGGTCACGGGACACTGAAAATCTTTTGTCTCAACCACCCAGCCGCGCAAGGTCTGCTCGCTGGTCGGGATGTAGGTGTAGCCCGCCGGCGTCTGCGAGTGTCTTTCCTGGGATACAACGGTGATTGTCGCGCCGGACAGAAGCAGCGCGAATACCCCGAAGAGAACTCTGGTAAATTTCATCGCAACCTCCACGAAACAGAAGTATCCATGAAGGTAGATTTTTCGGCTGTGACCGCGGTCACAGGACTTGAATAGGTATTATTGGCCGCAGCCAGTGTGACTTACCAGCCGCCGCCGCCCCCGCCACCACCACCACCGCCGGACGAACCGCCGCCTCCCGAGCCCGAAGATGATCCTGGAGCAGTTGAAGAAGACGAGATGGCGCTGGAAAATGAACTGCTAAAGCTGGAGGTAAAAGTTACCGCAGAAAATGATCCAAAGGACCCGCCGGAATACCACGAAGGAGAATAAGACACGCTCCCTCCGGCGCCGGTATCCGTAGCCGCCTGCGCCAGCACCTGGGAGAACTGCTGCGCCCATGCGTGCTCAACCCCTAGCGCAAACGCATACGGCAGAAAGCGTTCAAAGAGCTGAGGCGTCTTATCGGGACGCGCAATGGTTTGCAGGCGATCGCTATCGACAGCCGTCAGGAACATTTTGAAGCCTTCCACGCGGTCCATCAGGGCGCGCCCGGCACGAGTGGGGGCTTTCAATAAATGGTGAAAAATTACATTCATAGCCATAGTGGCGGCAATAATGCTGAACGCCGCGATGCCACAGGCCCAAATCAACGCACCCAGTCCCAGGCATTCGCCGGCGATGAACGGGAGGCTGAAGAGGGTAATAAATCCCGCCTGCCCAACACCCAGCACGCCTTCACTTCTTGCGCTTTTCCATGCGCGGACAACACTGCTCAGAAGCATGTAGACGCCAAAACTCCATCCTGTGAGCCAGACAGACATGAAAAGCGCCACCGGTACCTGCGGTCCCCCGCTCAGCAGGACCACGGCCGCAATCGTAAGCATTGACATAATGATTCCCGGCCAGAGATAGCGTCCGTTGGTACGGAAGCTGGTTGTCTCCACGGCGGCGTGCAGGTTTGTCTCTACTTTTTTCCGGGCACAATCCAGCACTTCATGGTTCTTATTTTTAAGGACCAGCGGACTGCCGTCTTCAAACAAAATGCGCGCCAGGATTTTTTCGTCCTCTGCAAGATTACTGTCCTTTTCTGTCGCGTCTTTCCTGTGCACCAGCTTGTAGGTCTTGGATTCATCCTGCTCAATCGTGAGGTAGCCTTTGGCAGCCAGGCCCATGATTGCCGCGGTAAAGGCTTTTTCGTCAAAGCCCATGCGCTCCAGAAAACGCATCGCGGCGGGCGACATGTTGTCCGGCGGCTCGTAGAGCGGAACAATCGTGCCGGACGCGGGATCTTTGCCCACCATGCTCCAGATCATCACGTAATAAAGAAGGACAACGAGCAAGCCGGCGAATCCAAAGATAGTTGATTTGTTGTCAGCGATGAACCATGCGCGCCGTTGTTCGGCAGTGGGTTCGGCGATCAATCCTTTGGGCCAGCTTACCGCAATCGTTAGCCCTTGCTGGGGAGCCAGATTTTCTGCGCGAAACGTGGGATTACCGTCTTCATCTCGCCTGGCCGTGTAGGCCTGCCCTTTTTCGCCTGCCAAGCCGATGTAACCGCTCAGGTCCGTTACCCGGCTGCGCACATTTGGCGGCAGCACCACTGTGGTGGTGGCCACGTCGATGGCAAACTTCCAGGCATTGCCGGTTACGTTCCAGTAGAGTTCATCATGGTCGGCGAAGAAACCAAGCTGGCGATTGGTGCGATAAGCAAATTGGTAGGTGTGGTTGCCGGCCGGCAGGTCATAGCTGGAACTGCCAAAGTAAACTCGAACACCGTTGCTCAAATCCTCAGTATGGTAAGGCTCCGAATTTCCGTCACGGCGCACGCTGACGATATCAAACAGCACGGAATAGCGGTTGCCGCGCCGGTCCTTGTAGCGCGTTGGAAAGTCGCGGTAGATACCGTGAACGATATCGACGCCGGCAGACTCAACCGCAATAGTTTCAACCACCTGCATGCTGCCATCTGTATTCACGGTGATGCGGGAATCAAACGAGGTGATTCGTTCCGTTTGGGCGGTAGCAGGAACGGCCGCCAACAAGACCAGAAAGCAAAGCCTGAGGATGTTTTTCATGGAATTCAGTGATTGACTATATCGCTGCTTCCATTCGGCAGGAAGAACAAAATTGCTTGAGATCAGAACTCGCGCCACCGGCGCGCATGGTCCGGGCCGACCCGGCCCGGCGGCGATTTCCGCGCGATAGTAATTTTCACCGGCCATGGGACAACCGGCTATGCGGCGCAGGATGGGGATCTGCCCGCCACGGCTGAGAGCGCCAGTATATTACTGATAGGCAATAATAGTTAGCTGTTTAGCAATGGATGTTCCTGATAGATGCATGTGTCATTCGCAGGCAATATAAACTAGTTACAATATATAGGTGGATTGCATTTGACTAGAAATATTTTTATTAAAACTACCAACATTGATATAGAATGAATCCACTTTTTCCTATAGCTACTGCATTTTTCACCCCCTTTGAGAAGGCCAGCCGAATTTTACATTTGAGGGGATAGTTATGAGATTGAGAAAAATCGTTCTTCTAAACTTCCTGGCAGTAATGTTTGCTGCTCAGACAATATTTGCCCAATCGCAATTCAAGCTTCGGGAAGTAGTGCATACAGGTGACAATGCGCCGGTCCCGCAACAACTAAGTTTTGTCTCCAGTTTTTCGCTCAACTCCCAGGGGCAAGCTGCTTTCATCGGTGATGGCGGACTCTTCCTGAGGTCGGGTGGCAGCAACACAATTGCGGCAGCTTTTGGCGATGCTGCTCCCGGAGGGGGTGGCTTTATCTCCGTCAGTTCGCCATCGATAAATTCGGCGGGGCAGGTTGTATTTCGCGGTGAAACCAGCTCGCCAAGCCCTTCCGGCTTGTTCTTGTTCTCCGGGGGCAGAGTCACACAACTCATTGCCGACGGCACTCCGGCGGCCAGCGGCGATGTTGTTTTTCCAGATACTCCTTCAGTCAATGACGTCGGCGCGGTCGCATTTGTAAGTTTCATAGGTAACGGGCTGTTTCTTTCGTCCAACGCTTCCATCAGCAAGCTGGCCGGCCCTGGAGATCCAGCTCCAGGCGGCGATACATTCTCTAGTTTCTCTTCACCATCTATCAACCATGCTGGCCAGGTAGTTTTCACTGCCTCTCTATCGACGGGCAGTCAGGGGATTTTTTTAGCTTCAGGGGGAACAATCACCAAAATTGTTACTGAGGGCGATGTCTTTCCGGATGGCGGTGTGTTCTTCTTTGCTTTGGGTGATCCTTCCATTAACGATGCCGGGGACGTTGCTTTTTCCGGTCTGGCCAACGGGCCCAGTGCCGACTCAGGGCTTTATTTGTATAGCGGTGGCCATCTGAGCGTAGTTGTCTCGGCATTTACTTCGATCCCATCTCTGGGTGGAGCTTTGCTATTGCCGCAGTCGGCATCTATCAACAACGCCGGGCAAATTGCATTTATCAGCCAGGAAATAGCTTCGCCGATCTCCGGGCTCTTTGTATTCGTCTTCTCCAATGGCAATGTTACACAGGTCATGGCGCCCGGCCAAAGCTCGCCCGATGGTGACACCTTTACCGGAGCCTTCAGGGCACAAGTCAACAATGCGGGCCAGATAGGCTTTATTTCGCGTCTGACCGAGCACAATGATGCGCTGTTCCTGTCTTCCGGCGGCACGACGATCCGGATTGCCGGGCAGGGTGACACGGTCGCGCGCCAGCCGAAATTTGAGTTTCCGTTTGCTTTTGGTTTGAGCAATCAGGAACAAGCACTCGTATTTGACTCGACCTTCCCCGGAGGCACGGGCTTGTTTTCGGCGTCCCCGGGCGGAGGCCCAGGCCGGGTGACTTTGGACGCGCACGTGGGCCAATCCGTTGGCAGCGACGGCGTGATCCAGGGCTTCTTTGAAAATTTTGCCATGAACGGTCAGGGTCAGGTGGTATTCAACTCCGATCTTTCAGGAGGCGTAGCCAGTATCATTGTCAGTTCATCGGGAGCGCTAACCCAGTTAGTGCGGGCATCGTTTAGCGGCAATGGGGACCCGGCACCCGGAGGTGGAACATTCCTGGGTGTGCGGCAGTCTTCAATCAGCAACCTGGGGCATGTGGCTTTTTCCGGATTTGCTACCTTCAGCAGCGGCATTTACCTCTCAGCCAACGGGCAGTTGAGCCTGGCCATTGACGGGAATACACCTCTCCCCGGAGGCGGAGGGCCGTTTGGGACCCTCTCTCTAAATGCAATCAATGACCTCGACCAAATTGCATTTCTGGCCCAGTCATTCCCCAATCCCAACGGAATGTATGCACTGGCGAACGGGCAATTCACCACCATCGCTCGCGATGGCGATGCGGCCCCAGGCGGCGGGACCTTCAGCCTGGGCTTCCCTGATCCGCGTTTTGGACCGGTTATCAGCAATAACGGTGATGTAGCTTTCGCCGCCGACCTCTCCACTGGAGGCCGTGGTGTGTTCCTGTTCTCTCACGGGACCCTTACCCGGATTGCCGGCCCTGGCGATCCTTCGCCGGACGGCTCAACCTTCTTCTTCGTTGACGCTCCAACCATCAACGCTTCAGGGCAAGTTGCCTTCTCCGGCGAGACTTTCAAGGGGTTCGGTGTCTTCCTTTATTCGAACGGTACCCTGGTAACGGTGGCAAAACCAGGAGATCGCATACCGCCTCGCAACTCGCTCACCTTCGCCGACCTGCCTCAGGTCAACGATCTTGGAGAGGTCGCATTCGGAGCGGGGCTCGCTACCGGCGAGGTCGCCGTTTTTATCGCCAGGCCAACAACCGACCAGGACCCGGAGGATGTGGAGGTTCTCTCCGGCCCGGCCGATCCTTCAACTCCACACTCGCGTGCTCTGCTGAAAGCGAAACATCCAAGAAATTTTGTTTTGGAGAAATCGCCGAACGATCCCGCGAAGTAGTAGTCTCTTCCGCAGGCACGGGGCCAGGCCTTCCCAAGGCTGGCCCTTACCTGCAACCACCTACCGATATACCCTAAGATGCGCGCGGCGCTTGCTGATCAGAACGCCCGACCGGGGCGGCCTGCTCCTCGCCTACGCATCCGGCAACAATTTCCGCGCGATAGTAATTCTCACGGCGCATTGGGCAGCCGGCCATGCGACGCAGGATGGCGATCTGTCCGGTATGGGTGAGAGCGTCGGCAATTGGGCCCTGAAAGAGCTTCTCCGGCGATGCTGCAAGCGGCGCATCTGACGCGAGATAGCCGTCGAAGGCTTCCAGAGTTCGGAAAAATCGTTTGACTTCCTCTGGCCATGGCAGCGGCTCAGAATCACGCCATGCCTGCTTTCCCTGTGCGATGGAAAGCGCCCAGTCAAAAAGATCGCCCATGTGCGCCAGGATCTGGGCTGGAGTCCGGCCTTTTTCTCCGGTGCTGAACGATGCGAAGGTGTCAGGCGCGTCGCGCAGCGTTTTGCCCGCGCGATATGCCAGGGTAGAAACAGTGTGACGCAGAAGTTGCCGGCCGGAATCGTTTACCGGCCCAGATGTTGCCGCCATGATTGCCCCTCAAGGTTGGAATATGAGATCAGCAGGTGATCTTTTATGAAAAGATAGCGGCGGTCAAGCGTCTGACTCAGATTTCTGTCTGCTAAAGATTGCGAGGCGTGAGCGAGATGAAAAAGACTTACAGCGCCACGGTGAAATCTTCTTCTTCATCGTTTACCGGCAGAGCGTAAAGCGCAACTTTGAAGGGCGCAAGGGCAATGTCGGGCGCGCTGCGTACCAGTTCAAAATAAACCGAGTCTTCGCACTTGATGCATTTGGGAAACAGCTGGTCGCGCAGGAGCGTAACTTCATGCGCCAACCGGTGGTTCCGGTGGTACACGCGGTAAATGCCGCTTTCCAGTATTTTGTCACCGCAACGGAATTGCTTCGTGTCCTTCAACATATTTTGCGATTTGACTAAACGCAATTTCCGCTTTCCATTTCTCATGGGGGCCCGAACCAACCGCAAATTGGATGCTGCCAGTGTGCAGTTAAGTTGTGTAAATTCCTGCAGGTTTTTGCAGTGCGAAAATGAACCCAGCCAACTCGTCTGTTTACAAGCAGTTACTCTGGATACAACTAATCAGCTGTGCTGCATCATCAAAAATTCCGAAAACGATTGTTGTGAAGGAGCCAGGAAATTAGTTGATGAACGAACCAAAGAATGAAGCACCGCAAGTTACCATTCAGGCCGTCCCAGGCCCCGCAGTCAAAGCACAAAAGGTGCGCAGCTCGCGTTATGAATGGGAAAGCAAGAGCAACAATGAAAATGAAAAGGCCGCTGGCGCATCGGGCGCGTCGCGCAGATCGCTCCTGGAGTCCGCCAAAACCATGTTGCGGAAGTTATTTTCAGGAAGCCGGGGTTTCTTTGATAACGATGATGACGCGAGCCCCAGCGCGGCTTGATGGCCTACTGTAAAAACCTGCTTAGCATCACCGCACGATCATTATCGAGCCAGGCCTTCCAGCTCTGTTCGGAAACGCCTGGATATTTTTCCCTTCCAAACGCGATCCACGCATTGCGGTAACGGCGCCACTCGTTTTCACTTTTCTGGACGCCCTGGCGCGTTACCGTGCCCCAATGTTCATCACTGCCTGTCTGTGTGCGCTGATAAGCCCCGCTCTCAGCAGCTTCAGCGCGCTGAAATTCTTCCGCTGTATATTTGGGCAGCTCACCGCGTTCAAACGCTTCCAGCGTAGTGAGAAGATTGTTTTTGAAGAATATCTCCTCTTGTATCTCAAACGTACCTTCCAGGTTGACGCAGTTTTTTGCCTGGACCTCATAAAACCTGTTCGCTTCTTCCATAAAAGTGTGGAAGGCCTTCTTCTCCGCCGGTTTCCACCCCGCAATGAGGTCGTTAAATTTCTGGTCGCGCTCGATCTTGTCAAAGCGTTCGCTCAGGATCGCGCATTGTTCATACATCTCGCGGCCGCTACTGTGGTCGCACACGCTAAAGTTGTTGCCCGCCCAATTCTGCTTCTTCAGCCGATCCAGCTGGTACACGCGGCCTGCATCGTCTCCTGGCGCTCCGCCAATGGAGCACGCCAGCTTGATGGCCGCATCAAAATTGCGCGCCGCGCCTTTGCCATTGGCGTAGATCATCATCAGGATCGCTTTTCCTCCGATAGGCACTTTGGAATCTCGATCCATCTCCGCGTAGGCGCACTTGCGCGCCTTCTCGGGATCGGCGGGCTGTCCAAACCCGAAATAGAGATCCACGGAAACGCACTTTGCCAAGGCCCTTTCCTCGGCGGCTGTAGGATGGTCTGCCGCGGGAAGCTCAACATCTTTCACTGAAGCGCAAAGCTTTAAGGCGCCGGGATCGCTAATGGTGCTTTGCGAAAATGCCGTATGAAATCCGGCCAGCAGAAAAAGAGCAAGCAGTGATGTGGATGAGCGCATTGCTCACAATTTTGCTTGATCGGCAGCGGCAGCGCAAATGCTTTGCAGCCACCTTGCATCGGCGGAGATTACCCTTGGAGTATGCCGGGAGGCACTGCTCCAGAAATTGGGCATGTGCTAATCTTCTCGCGGAGTCTGCTTGCGCGCCGCATTTGAAAAAGCACCGCCGGAAGTCCAGGAAATTCTGGGCAAGCCCATTCGCGATCTGGGGCTAAAGCTGGAAGGATCGCCGCTGGAGCGCTTTGTGCAGCAGCTCTATCGCGAACTTGAGCGCAAAGGTCTTAAGAAATTTCGTCCGGCATGCTATCTCACTGACGAATGGGGATGTCCCTCAGGCGAACCCATCATTGGAATTCCGTTTTATCTGGCCGATCCCAAACTGGCCCGCCTGGAAAAAGAAATGAACGATCTGGAAGATTCCCGCCAGATCATGATGTATCTGCGCCATGAGGCCGGACACGCCATCAACTACGCTTACGCGCTGCACAAAACTCCTGAGTGGAAGCACTTGTTCGGGCCGTATCGCAAACCGTATCGCGACGCATACCGGCCCATCCCGTTTTCCCGCAGCTTTGTGCGCCACATGGAAGGCTGGTACGCACAGAAACATCCTGATGAAGATTTTGCCGAAACTTTTGCCGTATGGCTTACGCCCGGATCGCGCTGGCGGCAAAAATATAAAGGCTGGCCCGCACTGGAAAAGCTGCGCTATGTGGACCGTACTTTCAGAAAGCTTGGCGCCCTTGATCCGGTGCGTCCACGCGGTCGGACCGATATCACCGTAGAAGAAATGGATACCACGGTCGGAGATTTCTATGAAGCCGTGTTAAGTGAGCAGCCGTCGCCGGGCGATCTGCCTCTGGACTCCGATCTGCAAGACATATTCAACGCGGGCCGCCGACGCAAGAAAGGCGTGCGTCCTGCCGCGGACCTTCTGCGCGAAAACCACAAATCGCTGGTCGATAAACTCACATACTGGAGCGGCGTTCCACGGCCATTGATCAAGAAGCTGGTGGAATCGATTGAAACGCGCGTGGCTGAAATGGACCTGCGCGTAAACATCAAACAGGAAAAAGAGTGCCTGACGGAGCTAACGGTCTATGCTACGGCCTTGGCAATGAACTATGTGACACGAGGAAAATTTGTTCAGACATAAATGCCCGGCAAATCGAAGGCAAGATTGATTTGCCAGACGAACAATCTGTATGGGAACCAATATGGACAGCAAATTGAAAATCACGGTGCTTTACGAAAGCTGGGGAAACGAGGAAGAAGAAGTCGCTCCAGAGCCGGAAAAGAAGAAGCGCGGCGTTAAAAAGCGGCGCAAGAAGAGAGAGAAGCACGACCGCGAAGAGATCTTTGAAGCCCTGGAGAAGCTCGGCCATGAGCCCAGCTACCTGATGCTGGATGGAGAAGATAAATCTCTGCTGGGACTGGCCCGCCAGGAGACCGACCTCTTTTTCAACCTGGTTGAATCCTATGCCGGCGATGACACCATGGAAATGCACGTGGCCGCGTTTCTGGATCTGCTGGGCCGTCCTTACACCGGCGCTGGCCCGCAGGGGCTTTATCTGGCGCAGGACAAGAGTCTGGCAAAAAAGCTATTTCAGTTTTACAACATCCGTACTCCGTACTTTGCTACCTGCTATCAAGGCAAGCTGGATCATTCACAGGAAATTTCTTTCCCGTTGATCGTAAAGCCGGAGTCAGAAGACGGATCGCTTGGCATCGATCAGGGCTCAGTGGTGGGAAGCGTGAAGGAGCTGATGGAGCGCATCCACTATGTCCAGGAAGAATTCAATTCTCCGGCGCTGATTGAAGAATACATTGAAGGCCGTGAAATTTACGCCGGCATTCTTGGCAACCAGAGTCCTGAAGTGTTGCCGATGGTGGAGCTTGATCTGTCAAAACTCCCGGAGGGCATGCCCAAGGTCGCCGGCACTGAAGTGAAGTGGGAGAAAGACAGTGAGGCTTACAAACTTACCAAGTCCGCGCCGGTGGAAGACCTGGACGAAGAAACCCAAGAACTACTTTCATCCACGGCGCTCACCACGTATCGCATTCTCAAGCTGCGCGATTATGGCCGAATCGATATGCGGCTCACGGACAAAGGAAAAGTCTATGTGATTGAGGCCAACCCTAACCCGTGGCTTTCCAGCAATTCAGAGTTTTTTATGGCGGCAAAAAAATCCGGCCGCTCGTATGCGGACATGATCGCGGAAATCATTGAATGTGCCCGCACAGACCGCCGCAGGCGCGACAAGCTGCATATGAACGGCTAGAGAACCGCCGTTACTTCAGCTCATTATTGATCAGGTTCGCCAGGCGCTCACCTGCCCTGTCCACCAAAGCGCCCAGACACTTGGCAAGACCGATTGCTTCAAGCATAAGGTTTTCCTCATCAACGCCATCTCAGGAAAGACACCGCGCGGAGCCGGTGGGTTCCCGGTTATGGCGACAAATATTCCTGTGCGGGGCCGAAGGTATTCCGGTAGAATCAGGGTGTAAGGCGTGGAGAATACTACATATAAAGAATACTACATAGGATTGCATTCGGAACATGGAAACTGCGGCAAGAATTTCTCACACATCGGCGCTGATCCTGCAAACCATCCGGTCAGGCTATGTTTACGGTTTTGACATCATGGACGTCACCGGCCTGCCCAGTGGCACCATTTACCCTGCGCTGCGCCGCCTGGAAAAAGAATCGCTGGTGAGCGGCGACTGGGAAGACAGCAAGATCGCGTTGCGCCAGGACCGTCCGCCGCGCCGCTACTACAAACTTACGCGCCAGGGCAAAGATGCGCTGATGAATGCCGTGGAGCGCTATCCGCTGCTGGCCAGGCTGGTACCGGAAGAGAAGGTAACGCGCCGATAAGAAGGAAGTATTGTGGAGCCAAATCCCAAAATCCGGCTTCTGGTATGGCAATGTAAGTTCCTGCTGCGCAGTGCAAGCCTGCTGGTTCCCAAAGCGCAACGCGCCGCCTGGTATCAGGAGTGGTATGGAGAGATTTGGCATTGGCTTCATTTTTTGGCCGAGTCCGGCCGGCTCAATTCACATACAACCATGGAACTCACCCGGCACTGCTGGGGCGCGTTTCCGGATGCGGCGTTCCATCGCTTTGACCACAAAAAAGTCACGCGCGTGCTGGACGAAGAACCTCGCTCAGCGCGCTTCTGCCTGAGCGCAATCCTGATCTCCGTTCTTGGCTTGATCTTAGTGACCGGATTTGCGCCTACGATCCGCTCAGGATTCAAGCCGCTGCCGTTCCAGCAGCCCGATCGTCTGGCCTATCTCTCAATGCACGGCAGCTTTGTGAAATACGACGAAGCAAATCTGTTTCGTGAAGCGGCAAAATGGGCCAAGGAAACCCAAACAGCGGAAATGGTTGCCGCGTACTCGTGGCATCCTACCTCGATCAGGTCCACGCATGATCATGTCAACGACTTCAGCGCGCGCGTTTCGCCGAACTTTTTTGAGTTGTTAGGCAACAAGGCTGCCTTGGGCCGGCTCTTTACCGCAGCAGATGAAACGATGTGCGCGGGCTGCGTGGTGATTACCAATCGCCTATGGGAGTCGCAGTTCGACTCAGACCGCAACATTGTGGGCAAAACAATCTCCGTGGACGATCGACCGAGCATCGTGATTGGTGTGCTTCCTGAGAGTTTTGTATTTACCTTCCCTGATGTGTCCGTATGGATGCTGCCCAGTTGGGGTAAGGCCACCAACAATTTTGCTGACCGCACCGGCGCAGTTCTGCGCATGGGGCCGCATGTGACGTTGGCGCAAGCGCAAGAGGAGTTTCGCAGGTTTGCGCAGCTCAATGAATATTCAAAGCCGCAGCTGGAATCATTTGTTTCGCGGGCGCGCCAGGGCGTAAAGCTTTACCTGTTTTTCACCGTGCTCTCATTGTTCGGCGGAATCGCCCTGGGCAGCAGCCGGCTGGGAGGCGCCAAGACGCGCAAGCTGAAACTGAGCTGGCGCCACACGCTGCGCTGGTGGGGTTTCTTCTCTCTTAAGACTCTGCTGCTGCTGGCGTTGTGTTTTGTCGGCTCGCTG
>Ga0207687_10002393_pt1 | contig 12710 bp, 8 predicted proteins | sample KBSM54metaG_FD_184399 | JGI IMG/M metagenome (GOLD analysis project Ga0207687, IMG submission 184399) | Miscanthus rhizosphere microbial communities from Kellogg Biological Station, Michigan, USA - KBS M5-4 metaG (SPAdes) (version 2) | ecosystem: Host-associated > Plants > Roots > Rhizosphere >...
GCTCATTCAGGCCATCACGCGGGACGACGCGCTCCTGCCGTACTCGTCGGCACTCGAGGCGGTGCTGTACCTCTACGCCGCCTACGCCCTGATCGCGTACATGTTCGAGGACCACGTGATCACGCGCGACGAGCTCTACGCGGTCGGCGCCACCTTCACGCTCGTCGCCTGGGCGTTCGCCTACTCGTTCACCGTCTACCAGGCGATCGAGCCCAACAGCTTCACGGCCGCCGTCGACCCGAACGGCGAGCGCAGCTGGATGGAGCTGCTGTTCCTCAGCTTCACCAACCTGTCGAGCACGGGCCTGAGCGACGTGGTCCCGATCAAGCCGTTCGCCCGCAGCATGGTGATGATCGAGCAGGTCGCCGGCGTGGCCTACATCGCGATGGTGGTCTCGCGCCTCGTGGGCATGCTCGTGATCAGCCGGCAGGGCGTGGAGCGCCGCCGCTAGCCACTCTGCGAGTGGTCGCGGGTCAGCTCCTGGCCGAGCGGCAGGTGGCCGAGCTCCAGCCCCGTATCGGCTTGGATCACATGCATCACAGCGTTGATCAGCGCGAGGTGGGTGAACGCCTGGGGGAAGTTGCCGAGATGGCGGCCCGAGTGCGCGTCGATCTCCTCGGCGTAGAGGCCCAGCGGGCTCGCGTATGAGAGCAGCTTGTCGCAGAGGTCGCGCGCCCGGCGCACCTCGCCGATCTCGACCAGAGACGACACGAGCCAGAAGGAGCAGATGGCGAAGCTGCCCTCCTCCCCCGAGAGGCCGTCGTCGGTCTCGTCGGTGCGGTAACGGAGGACCATGCCGTCCTCCGTCAGCTCGTCCGCGATCGCAAGGACCGTCTTGACGATGCGCTCGTCGTCCGGCGGCAGGAAGCGGTTGAGCACCATCAGCAGCACGGAGGCGTCGAGCGCGGTCGTGTCGTAGTGCTGGGTGAACACGCCGCGCTCGTCCACGCCGTGCTCGAGGATGTCCGCTTGGATCTCGTCCGCGGCCGACTGCCAGCGAGCCGCCATCTCGAGCTCGCCGCGGATCTCCGCCAGGCGCGCGCCGCGGTCGGCGGCCACCCAGCACATCATCTTCGAGGAGGTGAAGTGCTTCGCCTCGCCGCGGATCTCCCAGATCCCGCGGTCCGGCTCGCGCCACTTCGCGAGCGCGGTTTCGACCTGGTGCTTGATGATCGGCCAGATCCGGTCGTCCAGGTGGCTGCGTGACTTCGTGTGCAGGTAGATCGAGTCGAGCAGGGCGCCCCAGACGTCGTGCTGCTCCTGGCTGTAGGCGCCGTTGCCCACGCGCACCGGCCGGGCGCCCTCGTAGCCCGACAGGTGGTCCAGCGTGAACTCCGGGATCTCTCCCTCGCCGTCGATCGCGTACATGATCTGGAGGTCGCCCTGCATGTCCTGCTGCTGGTCCGCGATGTCGGCGATGAAGTAGAAGAAGTCGTTGGCCTCCCAGTCGAAGCCGAGCGTGTAGAGGCCCCAGAGCATGAATGTGGAGTCGCGAATCCAGGAGAAGCGGTAGTCCCAGTTGCGCTCCCCGCCGGGCGTCTCCGGCAGCGAGGTGGTCGCGGCCGCCACGAGCGCGCCCGTGGGGGAGTATGAGAGCCCCTTCAGCGTCAGCGCGGCGCGCTGGAGGTGAGTCCGCCAGGGGTGGTCCGGGAAATCGCCGTGGTCCAGCCAGTGCTGCCAGTGGTGGGCCGTCCAGACGAGCCGGCTGTACGCCTCCTCGTAGTCCTGGGGCGCCGGGTGCTCGGACCACGAGAGCGCGACGAAGACCGTGTCGCCCTCCTTCATGAGCGTCCGCGCGGTCGCGCGCGGCCCCTCGAAGCCCATGTTCATGTCGCTGTTCAGCCGCAGCTCGATGTCGGAGTCCTCGGCGCGGCAGACCGCCTCGTGGTAACCCGGGCCCGTGTACTCCCACGCCCCCGTCTTGCGCGCGTAGTCGAAGCGCGGGTCGCAGTCCATCGTCACCTGGATCTCGCCGTTCACGCAGCGGATCATTCGCAGCAGCACGTGGTCGGCGTCGTAGTCGGTCGGCGCGCGGCGGTGAGTGTGCGAGCGCTCCCGCTCGTGGTGCCAGGGGCCGATCAGGAGCACGTCGCGCACGATGATCCAGCCGCCCGAGGTGCCCCAGCTCGTCTCGAGAACGTTGGTGCCGGGCAGGTAGCGGCGCGCGGCGGGCACCTCCACGTCGGCGGGGCCGAGCCGGAAGCCGCCGGCGTCGCGGTCGAGGATCGCGCCGAACACGCTGGGCGAGTCGAAGCGGGGCAGGCAGAGCCACTCGATGTTGCCGTTCGGCGCGACCAGCGCGCAGGTCTCGCAGTCGGAGAGGAAGCCGTACTCGGCGATCGGCGGGAATGGGCTCGCCGTCACGCCCCGGTCAGGGGCCCACTCGGTCATAGACGGGCGGCCGCCGCTGGGTCGAGCAGGGCCATCACGTTGCCCTCGACGAGCGACCCCGGCGCGTCGGGGTCCGGGGGGCCGGCGAACACGCGGCGCACCGCCTCCGCCTTGTCCTCGCCGGTCACGAGGAAGACGATCTGCACGCTCGCGTTCACCACCGGAAGCGTAAGCGTGATCCGGGACACCAGGGGCGCCATCCCCGGCGTCTCGACGCCGACGACGCGCCGCTCGCGCTCGGCGAGCGCGGCGTCACCCGGGAAGAGGGAGCAGATGTGGGCGTCGGGGCCCACGCCGAGCAGGGTCAGGTCGAGCACGTCGAGCCCGAACTCGTCCAGCTCCGCCTCGTAGGCGGCCGCTCCCTCGTCAGGGCCGAGCTCGCCGCGCATGCGGTGGACCGTCGCGCCCTCGGCGCGAGACAACAGCGCGCGGTCGGCCATCCCGAAGTTCGAGTGCTCGTGGTCCGGCGGCACGCAGCGGTCGTCCGTGAACCAGAAGTCCACACCGGACCAGTCCTGGCGCAGCTCGGCAGCGAGCTCGTACGCGGCCTTCGGCGTGGAGCCGCCGGTGAGCGCCAGCTGGCCGGAGGCGGCGGCGAGAAGCTGGGCGGCCTCCTGGGCTGGGTCGTCGAGGACGCGGATGTCCGCGTTCACCGGAGGAGTGCCTCGCCGCAGTCGAGCGCCCGGCGGTAGGCGGGGTCCCGGAGCAGAGCCTGCCGGATCCCCTCGCCGAGGATCCCGCCCTCGCCTCGCGAGGCGCCCAGCACGGTCCAGCTCTGCTCGTTGCCCTTCCTGTCGCGGCGGCGGGCGATCAGCCCGCCGGGCCCGCGATCGAGCGAGATCGACATCCCGGACGATGTGTGGATCTCGACGCCCGCCAGCCCCGGAACGCTCTGGCCGGCGTCGGACTCGAGCGCGAGCGTGATGTCGTCCCGGCGGCCGTGCGCGGTGCCGCGCGCCGTGCCGTTCACGGTCGTCAGCGTCCCGGGCTTCCAGCCGAGCCGTGACCCGAGCCAGCCGAAGAAGAGCAGGCCCGCGACGCTCGACTCGGGCCCGTGGCGAATCGTGACCCCGTCGATCGTGAACAGCTCCTCGCGCCAGCGCGGGGGGTCGAAGGTCGCGGCCACGCGCTCGCGCCAGGGCGTCGTGCGCAGCCATGCGAGGTCCACCACGTACACCTCGCGTGCCAGCTCGCGTGCCCGCCTGAGCGCCGAGGTCGGGTCGGGCTCGTTCACGGAGTCCACCAGGACCACCTGCGCCATGTGGAGCAGCGCGTCGACCGCTTCCGGATGGCCGTGCGGCGACCAGACGAGCGTCGGGAGGTCGGTCACGACGAGCGGGTCCACGATCGTGTCGAGCTTCGCCAGATGCTTCTCCCCCAGGTCGAGCAGCACGCGCTCGCGGGTGAGGTGGAGATCACCCTCGACGTCTCCGCCAATCGTCATGGCAACCGATGCGTCGATCGTCTGGCGCCCCGTCTCGACCGCGCACACGATCGTGCGCGAGGCGTGATAGCGACCCACCTGCTCGAGCCGGTTCATGATCTCGCCGCGCCAGTCGCGGTCGACGATCACGACCAGGTTCAGCACACGCGCGGGCGCGTGCGCCCCGTCGCGGGCGTGCTGCTCCTGGAGCAGGTGGCGGAGCGCCTCCTCTATGTCTGAGGGCGTTGTGTTCTGGGCCGCCCAGACCGCGCCGGCGTCCGGCACCTCTGGAGCGGTCTTGGACATCTAGCGGTCGCCTCCGGAGCCCACTAGATCGCCCGCCAGCGGTGTCCGGGCGCGAGGATGCGACTGGCCTCCTCGGGCCCCTGGGAGCCGGCGGCGTACTCCGCCAGCGGCGTCTCGTCGCGCCCCCACGACTCGAGGATCGGGTCGATGATGTGCCACTGCGCCTCGACCTCGTCGTCACGGGTGAAGAGCGTCGGGTCGCCCCGCATCGCGTCGAGGATCAGCCGCTCGTAGGCCTCCGGTGACTGCGACAGGAACGAGGTCCCGTACAGGAACTCCATGTTCACCGGCCGGATCCGCAACCGCGTGCCGGGGATCTTGGCGCCCAGCGAGAGCGAGACGCCTTCGTTCGGCTGGACGGTGAGGACGAGGTGGTTCGGCTGGACTCCGACCGACCCCTCCGCCTCGAAGGCCAGGTGCGGCACCGGCTTCAGCGTGACCGCGATCTCGGTGACCTTGCGCGCCAGCCGCTTGCCGGTGCGGAGGTAGATCGGCACACCGGCCCAGCGCCAGTTGTCCACCTCGAGCCGGAGCGCCACGAACGTCTCCGTCCTGGAGTCGTCCGGCACGCCCTCCTCCTCGAGGTAGCCGACCGCGTCCTTGCCCTCGGCCATGCCGGCCGTGTACTGCGCGCGGACCACATCCTCGGGCGGCGGCGGCGCGACCGCATGGAGCACCTTCACCTTTTCGTCGCGTACCTCGTCCGCGTCGAACGTCACCGGAGGCTCCATGCACAGCAGGGTCATCAGCTGGAGCATGTGGTTCTGGACCAGGTCGCGCAGCGCGCCGGCCGAGTCGTAGTAGCCGGCGCGGCTCCCGATGCCGAGGTCCTCCGACGCGGTGATCTGCACGTAGTCGATGAAGTTGCGGTTCCAGATCGGCTCGAACATCCCGTTCGCGAAGCGGAATGCCAGGACGTTCTGGACCGTCTCCTTCCCGAGGTAGTGGTCGATGCGGTAGACCTGCGACTCGTCCAGCACCGATAGCACCTGACGGTTCAGGTCCTGGGCCTCGGCCAGCCGGGTGCCGAACGGCTTCTCGATCACCACCCGGACGTCGGCGTCGTCGTGCCGCTGGAGCCCGTGCTCGCCGAGCTTCTCGATGATCAGCGCGAAGAAGGCGGGCGACGTCGAGAGGTAGAAGATCCGGTTGAACGGAAGGCCCGCCTCCTGGTCGAACTTGCCCAGCTCCTGGCCCAGGCTCTCGAAGACCGAGTCGTCGTCGAAGGTGCCGGGCACGTAGCGCACCTGCTCGAGCAGCTTGTCCAGCACCTGCTCGTCGGCCTGTCGGCGCGAGTACTTCGCGATCGACTCGCGCGCCAGCCTGCGGTACTCGTCGTTCTCCATGTCCGATCGCGAGACCGCGATCAGGTTGAAGCGCTCCGGCAGCGCGCCCTCGTGGGCGAGGTTGTAGATCGCCGGGAGCAGCTTCCGGTGCGCCAGGTCTCCGGTGGCGCCGAAGATCACGAGCGTCGTCGGGTGGACCGGCAGGCGCTCGAGCCCCTCGACCAGCGGGTTCTCGTGCTCGACGACGGCCACGGCTCTACTCCGCGTGCGGCTGGCCCTGCGCCGCTGCGTCGGCGGCGACCACCGCATGGCCGCCGAACTGGTTGCGGAGCGCGGCGTTCACCTTGGCCGCGAACTCACCGTTGCCGCGCGAGCTGAAGCGCTCGTATAGCGACGCCGTGATCACGGGCATGGGCACGCGCTTGTCGATCGCGTCCTCGACGGTCCAGCGGCCCTCGCCGGAGTCCTCGACGTATGGGCCGATCGAGCTGAGCTCGTTGCCCTCCTGCTCGAATGCGAGCGCGGCGAGCTCGCACAGCCACGAGCGAATCACCGAGCCCTGCATCCAGAGGTGGGCGATCTTCGCGTTGTCCAGCTCGTACTCGCTCGAGTCGAACAGCGCGAACCCCTCGGCGTAGGCCTCCATGATTCCGTACTCGATGCCGTTGTGGACCATCTTCACGTAGTGGCCCGCGCCGGTCGGGCCGAAGTGCCCCCAGCCGGGCCCGTGCTCCTCCGTGGTCGGCGGCGCCAGCACGTCGAGTATTGGGCTGAGCCGCTCGACGGCCTCGTCGTCGCCGCCGACCATCATGCAGTAGCCGACGCTGAGTCCCCAGACGCCGCCGCTAACGCCGACGTCCACGTAGTGGAGGCCGTGCTCGCGGATCTGGTCCTGGCGGCGCTTGTCGTCCGTCCAGCGCGAGTTTCCGCCGTCGACGATGGTGTCGCCGTGGTCGAGCAGCTCGGTGAGCTGCTCGACCGTGCTCTGCGTGGGGTCGCCCGCGGGGATCATGATCCACACGGTCCGCGGCGGATCGAGCTTCGAGATCATCTCCTCGAGCGACGACGCGCCCGTCGCGCCGTGGCCCTCCGCCTCGCTGATGTTCTCGTCGTGGCGGTCGAACACCACGCACTCGTGGTCGGAGTCGCGGTGGATGCGGTGAACCATGTTCCCGCCCATCTTTCCGAGACCGACGAAGCCCAGTTGCATCAGATCAACCTCCTGACGGCGTCCGGGCCGTCAACCTCGACCCTCGCCACGGGTAGCCCGTGCGAGCGCAGCGTCTGCATGTCGCCGAGCGCCTGAGCGTTCTTCAGGTGCTCGAATGTGTAGCCGGCCTCGGGTATCTCCACGTCCTCGGTCGCCGGCTGGTAGAGCTGGATGAACAGGCCATTCGGCGGGCCGCCCTTGTGGTACTGCCCCGTCGAGTGGAGATAGCGCGGCCCGTAGCCGAACGTCGTCGCGCATTTCGTGCGCTCCCGCAGCGCCACCCGCAGGTCGGCCACCGCGGCGTCGTACTCCTCCGACGGCGTCACGTAGCCGACGATCGCGATGTACTTCGGCGGCGCGGCGCCCGCGAGCAACTCGTCGAGCGAGCCCGGCTCCTCGTCGGGCAACCCCTCCTTCAGGATCCGCGCCGTGTTGTCCTTCGCCTCCTGCACGTTCGGCTGGTCGAACGGGTTGATCCCCAGCACCCACCCCACCACGGCGGTGGCGAACTCGGCGTGGAAGAAGATCCGCCCGAGGTCCGAGGCGCCGCCGATGATCCGCCCGGTGGTGGTCGGGTGGCCCGCGCGGCCGAGCGCCTCGATCGCGGCGTCCAGCTCGGCGTCGGGCTCGTCCTCGTTGCGCAGGTAGGCGAAGGCGCGGTCGTCGCCGTAGACGTCCGGGTCGCCGAGCGGCTCGCCCGCAACGGGCAGAATGCCCCTGCCGTGCTTGCCGGTCGACTCGGCGATCAGCTGCTCGACCCACAGGCCGAAGCTCGAGATCGGGTCCGAGACCACGTAGGTCAGCTTGTCGCGACCCTGGAGGGCTCCCTCGCCCATCACGGAGCCGAGCCAGAGCCCAGAGTTCGACTGCGGGGAGTCGAACTGTGCGCAGTTCTGCTCCGCCACCTGGGCGCGGCGGAGGAGCGCCTCGATGTTGACGCCGGCGCACGCGGCGGGGACGAGGCCGAAATAGGAGAGCACGGAGTAGCGCCCGCCGATGTCCGGGTCGTTCTCGAACACATGCCGGAAGCCGCGCTCGCGCGCCAGGTCGACGAGCGGGCTGCCCGGGTCCGTGACCGCGCAGAACTGCGACCCGTTTCCACCCGTGCGCTCGAAGAAGTGGCGCATGTGCGAGAGCGTCTCGATCGTGCCGCCGGACTTCGAGGACACGATGAAGAGCGTCTTGTCGAGCTCGACCGCGCGCTCGGTCGCCAGCAGGGCGCCGGGGTCGGTTGAGTCGAGCACGTGCAGGCTCATCCCGCCGGGCACCTCGCCGAAGGAGCGCCGGATCACCTCCGGCCCGAGGCTCGAACCGCCCATGCCGAGCAGCACCGCGTGCTCCAGGCCGTCCGCCTTCGCCGACTCGGCGAACTCGTGCAGGTCACCTGCGTGCTCGAGCATCTTCTCGCTGATCGTGAGCCAGCCGAGCCGGTTTCCGATCTCCGCCACGCCCGGCCCGCCCCAGAGCGACTCGTCGCGCGCCCAAACGCGCTTGGCCACCTCCTCAGCCTGAGCCTTCTGTACACGCTCCACCACGGCTGGCTCGAGCTCGTCCGGGAGCGCCGCCTTGATCGTCTTGGGCCTGCCGGTCACAACGCCCTCACGGGTCAGCTCGATACCGCCGATGAGGTCGTCGAAGGGCTCGACGAACTTGGCGATGCCCTGCTCGAGCAGCGTCTTCGTCACGTCGCCCATGTCGATCCCGGCCTCGGCGAGCCGGTTCAGGTCCTCGGACGGATCCTGGTCGGCGGTGGGACCGGTCACCTCGAGCCCGTCGGCGCAGGCGTTCATCGTCGGCATCGGCATGGTGTTGACCGTGTCGGGCGCGACGAGCGACTCGACGTACTTGGTCTCCGGGTAGAGCGGGTCCTTCACCCCGGTCGAGGCCCATAGCGGGCGCTGGACGGGCGCGCCCGCGTCGAGCAGCGCCGCGAAGCGGTCGCCGCGGAAGATCTCCTTGAAGCGCATGTAGGCGGCGCGGGCGTTGGCGACCGCCGCGATGCCGCGCAGGTCCTCGCGCCCGAGCCCTGCGAGCCGCTTGTCGACCTCGGTGTCGACGCGCGAGACGAAGAAGCTCGCCACGGAATGGATGTCGAGCGACTCGCCGGCCTCGAGGCGGCGCTCCATGCCGCGGATGTACGCCTCGGCGATCTCGGAATAGGACTCCACCGAGAACAGGAGCGTCACGTTCACGTTGATTCCCGCGGCGATCGTCTCCTCGATCGCCGGGACGCCGGCCTCGGTGCCGGGGATCTTGATCATCAGGTTGGGGCGGTCGACCCGCTCCCAGTACTCACGCGCCTGCTTGATGGTGGCCTCGGTGTCGTGCGCGAACCCGGGCTCGACCTCCAGCGACACGAAGCCGTCGCCGTGGTCGGCCTCATCCCAGACGCCCCGGAGGACGTCGCAGGCGAGCTGCACGTCGAGAATCGCGATCTCGTCGTAAATCGCGCGGGCGTCCATCCCCTTCTCGGCGAGCTCGGCGATCTGCTCGTCGTAGTCGGTCGAGCCGAGGATCGCCTTCTCGAAGATCGCCGGGTTCGACGTCACGCCCCGGAGCGACAGCTCGCGCTCGAGGCGCTCGAGCTCGCCGGACGTGATGATGCTGCGCCGGATCTGGTCCAGCCACACGCTCGTTCCCGCGGCGGTCAGCGCCGCGAGCCTCTCGTTAACTCCTGCTCCGACGCTCATGTGGAGACTCCTTTCTCAGGTGCGGGCGGAAACGCGTTCCACGACCGCTCGCGCGCGTTCGGCGACCTTCTCCGGCGTGAAGCCGAAGTGGTCGTAGAGCGCGGGCTGGGGGGCGGAGGCGCCAAACGTTGTCATCCCAATCGAGTCCCCATCCTCCCCCACCCAGGTGCTCCAGCCAAGGGGTGAGGCCGCCTCAACCGAGACTCGTGCGCGCACCTCCGGCGGGAGAACGCTGTCGCGGTACGCATCGTCCTGCTCGGCGAAGGCGTCGAGACAGGGGGCCGAGACCACGCGCGTGGAGATGCCGTCCTCCTCGAGCAGGTCCGCCGCGCCGAGGCAGATGTGCACCTCGGAGCCGGTTCCGATCAGGATCAGGTCCGCGTCGCCGTTCGAGGCGTCGCGCAGCACGTAGGCGCCGCGGTGGATCGCGTCATCCGGGATGTGGTCGGGGTTCTGGATCGGCAGCCCCTGGCGCGTCAGGACGAGAGCGCTGGGCGTGTCGGTCTGCTCGAGCGCGAACCGCCACGCGAGCGCGGTCTCGTTCGCGTCGCCTGGGCGCACGCAGTAGATGTGCGGCTGGGCGCGCAGCGTGGCGAGTTGCTCGACGGGCTGGTGCGTCGGGCCGTCCTCCCCCAGGCCGATCGAGTCGTGCGTGTAGACCTGGATGGTGGGGACCTCCATCAGCGACGCGATCCGCACCGCGGGCTTCATGTAGTCGAGGAAGTTGAAGAAGGTCGAGCCGAACGCGCGCAGGCCGTGCAGGACGAGCCCGTTCACGATCGCCCCCATGCCGTGCTCGCGGACGCCGTAGTGGACGTTGCGCCCCCCGTAGTCGCCGCGCTCGACCGACCCGCCGTCCTCGATCTCGGTCAGGGTCGACGGCTCGAGGTCGGCGGAGCCGCTCACCAGCTGCGGGACCTGCGCGCCGGCCCACTGGATCACCTGCTGCGAGGCCTTGCGCGTGGCGACGCTGCCGTCGTCGGGATTGAAGCGCGGCACCTCCGAGTCCCAGCCGTCCGGCAGCCGGCCCTGCATGAAGAGCTCGAGCTCAGCCGCGGCATCCGGATCGGCGTCTCGGAAGCCGGCGAGACGCTGCTCCCAGTCCTCGACCTCTTGCCTGCCGCGCTGGCGTGCCTCCTCGAAGGGCTCGCGCGCCTCGTCCGGCACGTAGAAGGTCTTGTCGGGCGGCCAGCCGTACACCTCCTTCGTCGCGCGCACCTCGTCCTCGCCGAGCGGCGAGCCGTGCGCCTGGTAGGTGTCCTGCTTGTGCGGCGAGCCGTAGCCGATGTGCGAGCGGACGATCACGAGCGAGGGCCGGTCCTCCACCCCTCGCGCCTCCTCGGCCGCGCGCTCGAGCGTCTCGACGGAGAGGTCCTCGCCGACGTCCTGCACGTGCCAGCCGTAGGCCTCGTAGCGCTTGCCCACGTCCTCGCTGAAGTCCCTGTCGGTCGGACCGGCCAGCTGGATGTGGTTGTTGTCGAAGAACACGATCAGCCGGCCGAGGCCGAGGTGGCCCGCCAGCGAGGACGCCTCGGATCCCACCCCCTCCTGGATGTCGCCGTCGCTCGCGATGACATAGGTGTGGTGGTCGATCAGCTCGTCGCCGAAGCGGGCGGCCAGCATGCGCTCGGCGAGCGCGAGGCCCACGGACATCGCGAGGCCCTGGCCGAGCGGGCCGGTGGTGGCCTCGATCCCGGGGGCGTCGTGGTACTCCGGGTGGCCCGGGGTCGGGCTGCCGAGCTGGCGGAAGTTCTTCAGGTCGTCCAGCGAGATGCCGTAGCCGGACAGGTAGAGCGTCGCGTAGAGCAGCATCGAGGCGTGCCCGGCGGACAGGATGAAGCGGTCGCGGTTGAACCATTCGGGGTGATCCGGGCTGTGCCGCATGACCCGCGTGTAGAGCGTGAAGGCCAGCGGGGCGAGCGCCATCGGGGTTCCGGGGTGGCCCGAGTTCGCCTTCTGGACGGCGTCCATCGACAGGGTCCGGATGGTGTCGACGGCGAGCTCGACAGTGCCGTCCGTGCTGGTCGTCATTCAAAACCCTCTCTGGTCGTTGCCTTCGAACGGTCAGTATCGCGATCCCCGGCCACTTCCAGCTCTGCGAGCAGCCCCGCCCCGATCACGCCGGCGTGCGCGCCGCCCCTGGCGAGCGCGACCTTGACGCGCTTCCACAGCGCGGGCAGCGCCCGCCTTCCGGCCTCCTGGATCGCGCGGTCGAGGAAGAGGTGGGAGGCGCGCGAGAGCCCGCCGCCGATAGCCAGGTGGGCCGGCTCGAAGATGTTCACGTAGTTCGCGATGCCGATTCCGAGCATGCGGCCGAAGTTGTCCATCAGGAAGAGCGCGTCGGGGTCGCCGTCCTCGGCGGCCGCGACGAGGTCGCGTCCCGCGACGATGCCGTCGGGCCCGAGGCGATCGGCGAGCGTGCTGTCGGGCCTATCCCGCGCCAGCTCGGTGGCGTCGCGCTCGAGCGCCTGGCCGGAGCAGTACGCCTCGAGGCAGCCGTGGTTCGGGCAATTGCCCGGGCAGGGCGGGCCGTCGGGGTTGACGCTCATGTGGCCGAGCTCCGCACCCAGGCCGTGAGCGCCGCGGAAGGTGCGGCCGTCGATGACGACGCCCCCGCCCACGCCCGTGCCGAGCGTGAGCATCACGAGCTGGCTCTCCCCGAGAATGTGCGCCTCGGCGAGCGCCGCGCAGTTGGCGTCGTTGTCCACGACCACGGGCAGGCCGAACCGGTGGCTGAGCTCGTCCCGCAGCGAGACCCCGGTGAGCGGGATGTTCACGCTGGTGACCACCGTCCCGGTCGCGAAGTCGATCTGCGAAGGCACGCCCACCCCGAGCGCCTCGGGCTCGCCGGCCTCGCGGATCACCTCACGCACAACGTGCTCGACGCCGTCGAGCAGCGCATCCGCGCTCGACAGGACCGTGCCGTGCTCGGCGAAGTGCGAAGCCGTGACGCCCTCGACGGCGGCGACCGCGACCTTGGTGCCTCCTACGTCAACTCCCAGGACCACTCCCAATTCCTATCTCCCGGAACATGGCCCTGCAAGCTTGGCGGATTACGCCCGCCCGCAAAGATCAGGGACAGGTTCGGGGTCTCCCTGGATGCCAGGGACGCGGCTGGGGCCGATGCTGGTCCCATGCTCATCTCTCAGTCAACGAAGTTCTCCGAACTCCAGTCCCGCATCCACGGCCAGGTCCTCACCGAGGGCGACCAGGCCTGGGACGCCTCCCGCCAGACCTTCAACCTGACCCACGACCAGCGGCCCGCAGCGCTCGTGCGCGTGGCCAGTGCCGACGACGTAGCCGAGACGATCCGCTATGCCGCACAGCGCGGCCTGCGGGTCGCCCCTCAGGGGACGGGCCACAACGCCGGCCCGATCGAGGGGCTCGAGGACTCGCTCCTGCTC
>Ga0207687_10002398_pt1 | contig 12709 bp, 14 predicted proteins | sample KBSM54metaG_FD_184399 | JGI IMG/M metagenome (GOLD analysis project Ga0207687, IMG submission 184399) | Miscanthus rhizosphere microbial communities from Kellogg Biological Station, Michigan, USA - KBS M5-4 metaG (SPAdes) (version 2) | ecosystem: Host-associated > Plants > Roots > Rhizosphere >...
AAACCCGCGACCACGCACTTCCCGTCGCTGGTGTTCGAGAACTCCCTTACCGGCAAACCGCACCCGGTCGAGTGCAGGGCAAACCTGCCGGGTGACATCTACCTCTCAGCCAAGTTGCCGGCAGTCGCCCAGGCGAAGCTGGTGAAGAAATAGGCGGATGACAGACGTTGCGCGCGGCGGAAAGGGACCGCCGCGCGCAACCCACCGAGCGGAGAAAAGCGACGTGGCCGTTACCGTGATCGCCGAAAGGAGCAGGAGCGCCCTGCACCCGACGCTGTCCATGGTCGGGATCACCAAGCACTTCGACGCCGTCGTGGCACTGAGAGATGTCGCGTTCGACGTCCTTCCTGGCGAAGTCCATGCGCTGCTGGGAGAGAACGGCGCCGGCAAGTCGACGCTGATGAACGTCGCCTCGGGCACGACCGCCCCGGACGAGGGGTCGATCGTCTTCGACGGCGCTCCGGTCGAGAACCTAACACCGGCGCTGGCCCAAGAATTGGGCATTGCGATCGTCCATCAGCACCCCGCCCTCCTGCCGGACATGACCGTCGCCGAGAACTTCCGGGTCGCCGTCGCAGAGGAGCACCTCCGAAGACGCGATCAGGACATATCGAAGGCGATGCGGTCACTGCTCGATGACGTCCACTTCGGCGGCCATCTCGAGGACCGGGTCTCGTCGCTCAGCGTCGCCCGTCGGCACCTTCTCGAGCTGGCGAAGGCATTTGCCGTCTCGCCGAAGCTGCTGATCCTCGACGAGCCGACCGCACCCCTATCCCAGGACTCCGTCGAGCTGCTCTTCGCCGCCGTGCGGAAGCTCGCGGAGGAGGGGACAGCCGTCGTCTACATCACCCACCGCCTTGGCGAAGTCCGCGAGATCGCCGACCGGGTCACCGTCCTTCGCGACGGCGCGAACCGGGGAACATCACCAGTGAAGGACATCTCGGACGACGACCTCCTCGCCCGGATCATCGGTCGCACCCTCGAAGCGACCTTCCCGCCGAAGTCCACGGGTGAGCCTGGCGAGGACGCACTGCTCCGCGTTGAAGGCCTGAGCGGACAAGGCTTCGACGGCATCTCGCTGACAGCCAGGAAAGGCGAAATCGTGGGTCTCGCCGGCGTCGTCGGGAACGGTCAGCCCGCGGTCCTACGAGCACTCGCGGGGCGAGCCGCCGCCACCGGTTCGGTCGACATCGGCGGCAAGGGCTTCTCCCGTCGGTCGTTGCTCAAGAACGCGGCCTACATGCCCGCCGACCGATTGACCGAAGGACTGATGATCGACCTCAACGTCCGGGAGAACACAGCGCTGACCGCGCTCGACCGCCTGACTACGGGGCCGTTCGTCCGCCACAGCCACGAGGTCGATGCGGTGGAATACGAGCTGTCCGAACTCGCCGTCCGGGCGCCCTCACTGGAAGCTCCGGTCTCGGCCCTCTCCGGCGGCAACCAGCAGAAGGTCGTCATGGCGCGCGCGATGCTTTCGAAGCCCGCGATCCTCGTCGCCGACGAGCCGACGCAGGGAGTCGACGTCGGTGCGCGGGCCGAGATCTACCGCATCCTCCGCGAAGTGGCTGCGAGCGGCGTGCCGGTCGTCGTCGCGTCGAGTGACACCCTCGAACTGGAAGGCCTGTGCGATCGCGTGATCGTGATGTCCCGCGGCAGGGCCGTCGCCACCCTGGAGGGCGACGACGTGACAGAGGAACGGATCGTCCACGCCGCGATCAGCGCGACTGGGCACACGGCAGAGCAGCGTTCACGCCGGGCCGCCGGCTCCTCGCGCGTCACGCGCTTCATCGAAGGCGACTACGCGCCGGTTCTCGTGCTGGCCGCCGTCATGCTCGCGCTCGGCGCGTACGTCCTCTCCCGCAACCACCGATATCTCTCCGACTTCAACATCAACTCAGTGATGTTCGCCTGCGCGGCGCTCGGTTTTATCTCCCTGGGACAGACCTTTGCGCTCTTGCTGGGCGGGATCGACCTATCTGTTGGTCCGCTCGCCGGATTCCTCGTCGTCCTTGCCTCGTTCTTCGTGCTCGACGGCAAATCGCCGGCGATCTGGGCGCTCGGCTTCGTGGTCATGTTCCTCGCGGCCGTTGGGGTCGGCCTCCTCAACGGGTCGTTGATCCGCTTCGCAAAGTTCACTCCGGTTGCAGCGACGCTCGTCACGTACATCGGGCTGGGCGGACTCGCCTTCACCTTGCGCTCGGCACCCGACGGATACATCGCCTCGTCGGTTACCGACGCGATCTCCACGAAAGTCGGCCCGGTTCCCATCGCTTTCATCGCGTTCGTCGTCTGCGCGCTGGGGCTGGAACTCGCCCTTCGGCGGGGCCGGCTCGGCCTGCGTCTACGTGCGGTCGGCTCGAACGAGGAGTCAGCCCGGCGGGTCGGAGTACCCGTGAACAGAACAGCGCTCGTCGGCTACGTCGGCGCCTCGCTCCTCACCCTCCTCGGCGCAGTCGTCCTGCTCGCACAGCTCGGCGTCGGCGATCCTGGACAGGGAACGGGCTACACGCTGACCTCGATCACCGCCGTTGTCCTGGGCGGGACGAGCCTGCTCGGCGGCCGCGGAACCTTCATCGGCACCTTCATGGGCGCAGGACTGAGCGTGCAAGTCCTCAACGCCACCGTGTTCCTCAGCCTCGACCAAAAGTGGCAGTACATCTTCCAGGGCCTTCTGATCGTCGCCGCGGCCCTCATCTACAGCCAGGTGCGCCGCAGCACGGTCCGAGCGCACACCCAGGTGGCATGAGCGGCCAGGCGCTCGTCGTCGGGGTGACCGGAATCAGCGGCGGCAACCTCGCGGCACGCCTGCTCGCCGACGGCTGGCAGGTATCCGGCCTCTGCCGGGACCCGAGTGGCCTTGACCCCCGGATCGAACCCTTGGCGGCCGACCTCGAGGACTCGGATGCGGTCGCCGCCGCGGTACGCGGCACCGCCCCCACCCACGTCTTCTTCACGACCTGGTCTCGGCGGGCGACCGAGGCCGAGAACTGCGAGGCGAACGGGCTCATGCTCCGCAACCTCCTGGACGCGATCTCCGGCGAGAGGTCGGTTCGTCACGTCGCGCTCGTGACCGGCCTCAAGCACTACCTCGGCCCGTTCGAGGCATACGCGAAAGCGCAGCCCGACACCCCGTTCTCCGAAGATCAGCCCCGCCTGCCCTACGAGAACTTCTACTACGTCCAGGAGGACGTCCTCTTCGCTGCCGCAGAGAGAGACGGATTCACGTGGACAGTGCACCGGCCGCACACGCTGATCGGCTGGGCGCTCGGGAACGCGATGAACATGGGGGTGACCCTCGCTGTCTATGCGGCGATCTGCCGGGAGACGGAACGCCCTTTCCGATTTCCCGGCTCTCGAGAACAGTGGGAAGCGGTCACCGACGTGACAGACGCAGGCCTATTGGCCGACCACCTGCTCTGGGCGGCGACGACGCCCACTGCCGCCAACCAGGCGCTGAACATCGTCAACGGCGACGTCTTCCGCTGGCGTCGGATGTGGCCGAGGCTCGCAGCCGCGCTGGGCGTCGAGCCGATCGGATTCGACGGCCAGCCCGCGCCCCTGGAGGAGCAGATGGGGGACGCGGCGGACGTGTGGCCGGAGATCGTCCGCCGGCACGGCCTCCGCGACTACGACGTCGAACAGCTCGCCTCATGGTGGCACACCGACGCGGACCTCGGGCGCACCATCGAGACCTTCACCGACATGGGCCGTAGTAGACGACTCGGCTTCGTCGGCGTGCAAGACAGCGAAACTTCATTCACGAGGCTATTCACACGCCTGCAAGAGGAGCGAATCGTGCCATGAAGGCGCTCCGCTTCCACGCCGCACGCGACCTGCGGATCGATGACGTCGCCGAGCCCCCTGCGCCGGGACCGACACAAGTGACCGTCGCGCCCAGCTGGTGTGGCATCTGCGGAACCGACCTACACGAGTACACGAGCGGTCCGATCGTCACCCCGGCCTCGCCGCATCCGCTCACCGGGGCGACGCTGCCCCAGATACTGGGCCACGAGCTCTCGGCCGAGGTCGTCGCGGTCGGCTCGGCAGTGAACCGGGTCGCGGTCGGCGACCGGATCTCCGTCATGCCCTTGATCTACTGCGGCCGATGCGACTACTGCCGCCGCGGCCTCCAGCACCTCTGCGTAACGATGGCCTGCACCGGCCTCAGCGCGGACTGGGGCGGCATGTCAGAGCTCGCCAACCTCGAGGAGTACCAGGTATTCCGCATCCCTGACGCCGTCTCGGACGAACAGGGCGCGCTGATCGAACCATGCGCCGTGGCCGCATATGGCGTCTCGCGCGGACCAGTGCGGCCCGGCGACAGCGTATTGATCGCCGGTGCGGGCCCGATCGGGGCGTTCGCGGCACTGTGCGCCGCTGCTGCGGGAGCGGGTTCGGTCTACATGACCGAGCCTAACGAGTCGCGGCGCGAGCAGGCACGGCGTCTCGATCTCGGCGAGGTGTTCGATCCCGAGACCACGGACGTACCGGGCGAGTTGCGGGACCGCACGGACGGGCTCGGAGTGGACATCGCGATCGAGTGCGCCGGCTTCGGAGCCGCGTTCAAGACCTGCACAGAGTCGGTCAAGCGCCGGGGAACCGTAGTGCAGGTCGGACTCCACGTACAACGCTGCGAGGTCGACCCGATGCTCTGGGCGCTGAACGACCTGAAGATCGTCGGGAGCTGGTGCTACGGGGTCAACGACTGGCCGCGAGTCGCAGCGCAGATCGCCGCCGGTCGGCTGCCGGTCGAGCGCATCGTCACCGGCCGACTCGGCATGGAAGAGGCCGAGTCGGGCTTCCAACGGCTGATCTCCGGCGCGACCGAAGACATGAAGGTGCTGATCTCGATGAATGGCAACGGCTCCACCGATAACGAAGGAGAGCGATGAAGGCACTGATCTTCCAGGCACCGCACAAGGCGGTCGTTGCCGAGATCGACCAGCCGCAGATCGGGCCCGAGGAGGTACTGGTCAAGTCCCGCGCCGTCGGGATCTGCCATTCGGACTTCGAGCTTTACGAAGGGCGGTACATCATCCCGGTCTCGTATCCGATCATCCCCGGACACGAGTGGTGCGGCGAGGTAGTCGAGACTGGGGCCGCGGTGCAGGGACTTCAGCCCGGAGACGCCGTCGTGGGGGAGTGTGTCGTCGGGCCAGCCGGGCGCGATCATTTCGGTTTTTCCATCGATGGCGCGGATGCCGAGTACTTCAAGGCACGCGGCGAATGGCTGCACAAGCTGCCCGAGGATCTCTCCTTCACAGACGGCGCGATGGTCGAGCCGCTATCGGTCGCCTACAACGCCACGGTCCTCGCGGGCGGCGTCGACCCTGCCGACATCGTTGCCGTCGTCGGCGGCGGTCCGATCGGCCTCCTCTGCGTCATGGCGGCCGCCGCCAACAACGCGACCGTCGTGCTGCTCGAGCCGCAGGCACATCGGCGTGACAAGGCGCTGAAGATCGGCGCGACAGCAGCGCTCGACCCGACGGCGGGGGATTTCGCCGACGGGGTGGCCGACCTCACTGCCAGTCGCGGGTTCGACGTCGTGATCGAAGCGGCCGGCTCTCCCGCTGCCATGGCGAGTGCGCTCGAGGTGGCCGGGCAGGAGGCGCGGGTCGTCTACGTCGGCATCGACATCGGAGCCGAGGTACCGGCCAAGCTGGGGCTGATCCAGTCGAAGGCCCTTCACATCCGGGGCCTGATCGGATCGGTAGGCCTGTGGCCTCGCACGATTCGCTTTCTCGGGAGCGGAAAGGTCGACGTGACCTCGATCGTGACCGCGACCTTCCCGCTCGCCGACGCACTCGACGCGCTCGACGCTGCGCGTGACACCGGCACCAACATCAAGGTCCACCTGGCAACGGGCGCATGAAGGCAGCCGTCTACCACGGGCGCCACGACATCCGGATCCAGTCGGTTCCGGAGCCGGGCGAGCCAGGACCGGGGGAGGTGGTGCTCGAAGTCGTCCGCGCCGCGATCTGCGGCACGGACTCGTCGGAATGGGCGCACGGCCCGCTGCTGACCCGACCGCCGGTCACGCTCGGACACGAGTTCGTCGGGCACGTCGTCTCGATCGGCGAGGGCGTCGTCGGCCTGGCGCACGGCGACCGGGTCGTCTCGGGCGCCGCCGTGTCATGCGGTCACTGCGAGTGGTGCCGATCCGGCCGAACCAATCTCTGCTCGACCTACCTCACGCTCGGCCTGCAGTTGAACGGGGGCCTGGCTCAGATGGTCAAGACGCCTGCTGCGGTTTGCCGCCGGGTTCCGGAGGTGTGTTCCGACGATGCGGCGGCGATGGCGCAGCCGCTGGCGGTCGCTCTGCACGCGCTGCGGCGGACCAGGGTCCAGGCTGGACAGACATGCGTGGTGATCGGCGTGGGCGGCATCGGCTCGTTCATCCTCGGCGCCGCGGCGGCGAAGGGCCTTTCGCCGCTGATCGCCGTCGACATCGACGACCAGCGGCTGCGCACTGCGGAAATCCTCGGCGCGGAAACGGTGATCGATGCAACGAAGCAGGACGTCGCGGCCGCGGTGCTCGAGGTGACCGGAGGCGACGGGGCGCATGTCGTCGTCGAGGCCTCGGGTGCGGCCGGTGCACCCGAGACAGCGATCGAGGCGACCCGACGGGGAGGACGTGTGTTGATCATCGGTCTGCAGCCCGAGCCAACCGAGATCGACCTTTTCGCCCTGACCACCCGCGAGGTCGAGATCAGCACCGCCGTCGCCCACGTCTGCGACGTCGACCTCCCCGAGTCACTCGAAATCATCGCGCACAGCAATCTCGCCCAGACTGTCCTCGACCGCGTGATTTCGCTCGACAACCTGGTCGAACTCGGCATCCGGCCATTGGTCGAACGGACGGCAAGGGGGAAGATCATCGTCGACCCGCAGGCCGCCTGACTGCCGACTCAGACGCCGGCTTCGAAAGAGCCACCGCTCGCGTGCATCCGGTCTAGGTAGAGCGTCCTGTGTGCCGACGTCGGGAGGGTGCGTGCCAATCGCGCGCCAGTGACCACCTGGCTCCGGCGGATTCCAGCGGTCTCGAGCGGGTGCCTTTCCGCATGGTTGCGCGCAAACCCTCTATCCGTGCGGCATCTGAGGAGTCTGGGGGACAAGAGGTCCCCGGTTCAAATCCGGGCGCCCGGATGATCGGTTGAGGACGGCCGCCGGAGCGGCCGCCCTCTGGGTCTACTCTTGCTCCCGCGGCTGGCTACGCGTCCGCGCCGATCTGCTTGAGGAGAGTCATCGAGTCGAAATAGTGGCGGCTCTCCTTGATCTTGTCGCCCTCGAACGTGAAGAAGCAGGCAGCGGGCGTCTCCTGCCGCTTGCCCGACGCCGGGATCGTTCCCTCCGGGCTCTCGAGCGGGCCGGTGTGTGTGCCCTTCCAGGTCACCTCGAGGACCGCCTTGTTGCCGCTGGCGATGGCGCTGGTCACCGTGCCGGCGACGTCCGGGAACGCCGTCTTCCAGCTCTTGAAGAGCTCGACGACCTTCTCCGGACCCTCGATCTTCCGCTGGGTTCCCAGCTCGTCGTAGCGTGAATCGGCGGCAAGCGTTTCCCGGAACTGCTCCCAGTCGCCGGCGTTGAAGATGTCGATCTGCTTGCGGGCGAGCATGACGATCTCGTCCGCGGTCAGCACTTCTGTTGCCATTACAGTCATTCCGAGCTCCTCTCGATAGTGGGCGCGAGCAAGCAGCACTCGGAGAGGCGTACGCCTCCGAACGGCACCTCGGCTCGGCCAAGACACGGTTACAACGAGAAAGAAGAACTGGCGACTTGACGGATCGAGAATCGAGACCGTCAGCGCGACTGGCTCGGTGTTTCCAATACGAAAGTCTACCCTATTTCGACCACGGATTTTAGAGTGCCTTTTTCAGCCGGCTTTTTTGCGGCCCTGCACGATCCGCTGCGAGAGTGCCTGCGAGATGTCCTCGGGCGCCTGTGAGTAGACCCGAAGATCCACCGGGAGCGACTTGAGAGCCGCCCGGTAGCACTCGAGCCGGTAGCTGGCGTCGATGCGTCCGTCTGCCCAGTCTCTGAGCAGCGCCTCCGCGCACGTGCTCCGTGCATTGGCCCGACCGGCGGTCTTCGCCGGGTCGGCCCTGCCCGCGGCCAGCAAGACGGCGCCGGGGACGAGGACCGCAACGGCCAGGCCGACACCGATGAGCCCTCCGAGAAGCCCGCGACGCATTCTTCGGGCGGGCACGGTCAACCTGCCGTGATCTCGAGCATGGCGTCGCGGTCGACCGCGAGTCGCAACCGTCGCTCGGCCGGCGCCGCGAAGCGGGCGGCACTCTGGCCCGTCTCGACGACGAAGAACCGGTCGGAGGCTCTGACGATCGTGGCACGGCCGGGTTTGGCCGCGTTGACGATCGCGCCGACGTGCTCGGGGACGACGATGAAGCGCTCGGCGTTGCCCCTGAACGACTCGGCCACGGCGGGGAAGGTCTTTCGACAGCTCGGCACTCCACATTCGCAGCGAAGCCTGGTGACGAGGCCGCGGCGCTCAACGTTGCCCGCGCGGCGAGCCGGCGCGAGACGCGGGCCGCGGGGCGACGTGGGTACTGTGCTCATGTCCCTCCTGTGGTCGGGGTGGATCGCCGACCGGAGCGTGAAGTCGGCTAGAAACCTGCTCCAGCCCGCTTCATCTGTGGGAGGACGTCTCGCCGGGCCTCGAGGATGGGGCCCGGCCGACAGATCTGCAGTGCCGATGGTTACGGCACTGACAACCCGGACCCTAGCAGGCCGGCGGCCCGGGTCGTGATCGGGCGCGGAGTCAGTTGCCGTCGTGCGGCGCTGCGGCCGGGGAGGGCGGAAGCAGCAGGAGGTGGCTCTCGACGACGGCAGCCGCGACATCGCTGAGCTTGCGGCCGTTGTGTTGCGAATGGTCGCGAAGCCGGTCGAAGGCGCTCTCGGCGCTGATCGAGTGGCGGGCCATCAGGATTCCCTTTGCCTGCTCGATCAGGGCACGACGCCCGAACGCCCCCTGGAGACTCTGGTACTCGCCGAAGCGCTGGAGCGTGATGTCGATTGCGCTCTGCAGCTCGTCGGCGGTGCCGTCGATGATGTAGGCGAAGACGCCGCGCCTGGCAGCTTCGTGCACGTAGGCGGGATCGTCGGCGTGGAGGATCGCGATCACTGGACAGGATGCCTCGCGCACGATCTCGGAGATCAGGTCGAGAGCATGCTCCGAGCTCGATCCGAGTCCGACCAGTGCGACGTCCGGATGCTCTCTGGCGGTGACTGCGCCGACTTCCTTCACGTAGATCTCCCGCGCGATCACGTCGTGTCCGAGGCCGATCACCACCTGGGCGAGTAACTCGAGCCGATCGCGTTTCTCGTTCGCGATCAGGACGCGCAGGTGTTGCACATCGCTGTCTGGCATGGCTGTCGTCGGCAACGCCCCAGTTTACTCCCGGAGGAGACCGGGCCGGAGCGCCAGAGGTGCTACTGTCTTCGATAGCAACGCCGTATATCTCGGCATTGCGGAGTGCTCTCCGGGCCCGACTCAGGTGGCCCGGCGGATGTCCTCCCACAGACGATGCGGGTTGGAGCAATCGAGGCCGACCCACGCTAGTCCGGTCGGCGACCACGCCTCGACCACGGGAGACGACATGATCCAAGCACCTCCACCGCCGTTCCTCGAGCGTTCCAGGCGCGGATTCCCTGCTCGCGGGGCAGGCCCGAGTCTGCCGGCCGCCTGGAGCTCGCGAAGCGTTCATGAGGTCGAGATCGTCGTCCATGACCTGGACTCGACCAGGATCCTCCTGGAGTATGCCGCTCCACTGTTTTCGGCCGAGGTCGTGTCCGGCTCCTCGTGGACTGTCAGGTTGCAGCGACCGGGGGAGAGCGGATGGGTCCAGGAGCTGCAGTCGCTGATCGAGCGCTGGCTGGAATCCGCCCGGCTTCCCTGCGCCAAGGTGCTCTGCGGCGGCCGCAGCTATCTGATTCGCACCTCTCCCGACATCTCCAGGCCGAGCCGGGTCACCGACATTACGGGCACAGCCATGCCGGCAGGCGTGCCGCGATCCTGATGGCGACGGGGAGAATCGCGCGGGGAGCGGCCGACCGGCCGCTCCCGACTGCGGGCACGGCCGACGTGGCGCATCAGCGGCATCGGGGCCGTATGGTCGCGGGCGCGGCCTTCGCAGTTGTCACGGTCGCCGCCGCGATCCTGGTCGGCCGGCGCTTGACGCAGGCAAGCTGGCCCCTCGACAACGCCCAGCCGGCGCTCGTCGTCGCCGCCGCTCTCTCCTATCTCGCCAGCTATGTCTTCAGGGCCCGCGGCTGGCACAGGCTGTTCCTCCCGGATGAGTGCCCGGATCAAGCGCGCTGCCTCGCCTCGGTCGGCGCTGCGGCAGCGAGCGGTGCTGTCCTTCCGTTCCGGCTCGACTACCTGATCAAGGTCGGCATGCTGCGCAAGCTCGGCGGCGTTCGCGTGGGGTTCGAGGCGATCGTCCTGTCGATCGTCTCGCTGGGGATGATCGACGCGATCGCAATGCTGCCGCTGTCGATCTCTGCCACCGCGACGAGCGGCTCCGTCCTCCGGGGACCGCTCCTGATCGTCGTCGTCTTCGGTATCGGCTGCTGCACGCTGCTGGTCGTCGGCGGACGCCTGATCCGTCTGCCGTTCCTACGCAGGAGCCGCCGCCTGCGGACGATCAGCGAACACGTCGCCCGGCACACGACCACCCGGGGACGTCGCGACGCAACGGTCGCCTGGTTCTACCTATTCGCGTGCTGGTCGACGCGCGCTTTCGGCAGCGCAGCCCTGCTCACCGCGCTGGGGCTCTCGTTCTCGCCCGCGACCGCGCTTTCCGTGATCTGCCTCTCCGCTGCTGCCGGCGTGATCCCGATTACCTCCGGCGGCGCCGTCGTCGGCGCCGGCGCAACAGCCGGGATTCTGCTCGCGCTCGGCGTCGGCAAGGACATCGCGATCAACTTCTCCCTCGCCTCGGGTCTCCTGCTCGTGGTCAGTGCGATGGTCGCGGCCCTCTCGGGGGTCTTCGCTTCGCTTGCCCTCCAGGCCGTGGCCAGGCACAACCTCCCGCGCGCCGGAGTCGCTCTCGCCGCGATCACCACGACGAAGGTCCGGCTGTGATCGAGCAGCTCGACTGGCAGACGTTCGTCTCCCGCTTCTATCCCGGAAGCGCGCGGCACGACTTTCGGGTGCTGAAGGCGTACGTCGCGTACAAAAAGAGTCTCGCTGCGGAACAGTCCGACAGGCCGGGGGACGCCGAGGCGCTCCGGGTCTGGGAAGAGGAGGGAGGCGCGGCCTAAGCCGTGACGGCCGTCTTCCAGAGTGGCTCGCTCGGGTGGTTGCTCTTCATCGAGGCCTGGATCCTGGCCCTCTGGTTCAGCCACCGCGCACGCGGTAGGAACCCGTTCAGTCGCAGGCTCGACCAGCTGCTGCTCCTCCTGGTTCCTCCGATCGAGAGGGTCCGGCGGGGGACGATCGCGGCACTCGGGCAGGACGTGCTCAGGGCATTCCGAGGGCAAGTCGTCTCCGGTGAGCTCGGGCGACTCGCTCGCCGCCGGGGAGCGCAACTCGGGGCCGTCTACGCGCACGGTTATCAGGCGGCTGCGGAGACGATCTCCTCCTCGGCGGAGGTCGTGCAAGGTGGTGATCTCGTCCGAGAGGCGGTCGAGGCACTGCGGTCAGAGCGGACCGCCAATGGTGCCACCGTCCCGGCCGCGGAAGACCCGGTCGTAGTCGTGGCGTACGGACTCGGTGCGTGGCCGCCGGGGGCGGATTTGACGAGTCTCGAAGAGCTCCTCGGGGAGCTCGGTGTCTCGCACGAAGCGCTGCGGATCCGTTTCGAGAGCTTCCTCCGCACCGGTTCGAGCGCAGATCAGAGCCAGGCGTTTCGCGAGCTCGCCGGCGCCTCATTCGTTCTGGGCGCCGCGACACGAATCGTCGAAGCCGCAGAACCTCACGTCAGGAACGTCCGAACCCGAGGTGGCTCGCACCGCTCGAGGGACGGGAAAGAGGTGACCGGGATCTGATCCGAAGTGCTGTTGTCGTAGCGCTCGTATTCGTGTTCCGCTCGGTGACGTCCGCGCAGCTTCGCTCGCGGAAGCCGACGAGGCGGAAGATCAACACGCCGACGCAGGCTACCCACTCGGGCGTACGCGAACCGCCGGCAAAAACAGCTACTCCAACCGGCGCAGCTCGAACCGGCCGAACTCACGTCCGCGGAACGTGGCGCGGCCGAGGAAGGTCTCTCCTGCGGGCTCGACGACGTCGACGAAACCGGAGAAGGGCTTCCGATAGCGCAGCTCGTTCCCGTCCACATCGAAGGGCACGCCCGGCAGCGGTCCCAGCCGCGTCTCTCCGCGGGAACCTTCGATCCGCTTGCGGACGCCGAGCATCGGCGGGAGCCACCCCGCCGTCCGCCTCACGTCCCACGTGCCGTCGAGATCCATCGCCTCTCGTGATTGACCGACTGTGTCGTTTTGTACCGCTGACCGATTGAGGATCAGCGGCTGCTCGCGCACGTCGGCGGGTCCAGCTAGACCTTTCGATGTGCCCGCCACCCAGGACGAGATCGAGATTCGGTCCGGGCAGCGCCACACGGTGCAGAAGAAGGTCTTCCCGGGCTACGTCCTCGTCCGCATGGAAATGGATGACGACACCTGGTATGCCCTGCGGAACACCCCCGGTGTAACCGGGTTCGTCAATATCAACAATGTCCCGATCCCGCTC
>Ga0207687_10002401_pt1 | contig 12707 bp, 8 predicted proteins | sample KBSM54metaG_FD_184399 | JGI IMG/M metagenome (GOLD analysis project Ga0207687, IMG submission 184399) | Miscanthus rhizosphere microbial communities from Kellogg Biological Station, Michigan, USA - KBS M5-4 metaG (SPAdes) (version 2) | ecosystem: Host-associated > Plants > Roots > Rhizosphere >...
CGCCACCACGATCAACCACATTTGCCACGGCCAGCGTCTCACACTACACCTTTAGCACAGTCCCCAAGCGATGCAACAGAAGCAGAGCCGCGACAGTAATGGAGCGGAAGAAAGAAAGGGACTACAGGGCCTCGGGCAGGTGCAATTGCGCCTTCACCAGTGCCTTCTCCAGCACCAGCGCCGCTTCGGCCTCGGCCATGCCCCGCGAAGTGGAAAGCTCGGTGATCAGCATATGCCGTGCACGATCCAGCATCTTCTTTTCGCGGAAAGAAAGAACCTTCTGGCTCTGCAGAATCAGCAGGCTTTTGAGGACCTCGGCCACCGCCAGCAAGCTGCCGTCCCGCATCTTCTCGGTGTTCTCACGGAAGCGATCTTTCCAATCGTGATAGCGGGTACAGTTGCCTTCCGAGAGGAAGTTCACCACCCTGGCCAGTTCGCCATTACGCGTCACCCGCCGCAGCCGCAGTTCACCCACATGGGAGAACGGAACCATGATGGTCAGGCTGTTATAGGTGATCTTTAGAAGATAAAATCGCTCAAGCTGGCCCGCGAAGGCCCGCGAACTGATGTTCTCGATGGTAGCGATCCCGTGATTGGGGTACACCACCTTCTCTCCAACTTGGAAAGTATTCACTTTGAAGACCTTGCTGAAGCGATCGTGGCCCGCCCCGATGGGCAAAGAGAATTCTAAGCTGAAGTCGAGCGCCTGTCAACAAGAAAGTATGCCATTCGGCGAACAGATGTAGAGCATTGATTCTGAAGGTGTTCTGGACCTTCAGCCGAAACATCGGTTACGATGGAGAGTATATCTCCCATGGAATCCGCCAAATCCGCGAACCCAGATTTGAGCAATGTGGACCTGAAGAAGACAGTCCACCTTCCAAAGACCGAATTCCCCATGAAGGCCAATCTGGGACAGCTGGAGCCCAGGCTTCTCGCCCAGTGGGAAGAATCCGGACTTTATAACGCGATTCGCGACGCCCGCAAGGGAAAACCGGGCTATATCCTGCACGACGGACCACCCTACGCCAACGGCAATATCCACCTTGGTCACGCGCTGAACAAGCTGCTCAAGGATTTCATCGTCAAGGTCAAAACGATGGAGGGCTACGACTCGCCCTACGTCCCGGGATGGGACTGCCACGGCCTGCCCATCGAGCACAAAGTCGAGAGCGAACTCGGCTCCAAGCGGGCCAGCATGTCGCCCGTCGAGATCCGCGCCGCCTGCCGGAAATACGCGGCCAAATACGTCGATTTGCAGCGTAAGGATTTCATCCGTCTGGGAATTTTGGGCCGGTGGTCGGATCCCTACCTGACCATGAGCGCCGAATACGAAGCCGTCATCGCCGGCGCCTTCGTCGATTTCCTGGATAAGGGCTACGTCTATAAAGGACTCAAGCCGGTCAACTGGTGTACGCACGATCGCACCGCTCTGGCCGAAGCTGAAGTCGAGCACGAGAATCACAACAGTCCGTCGATCTGGGTTCGTTTCGCGCTGACCTCGGACCCTGCCGCGATCGATCCCGCACTCCAGGGCAAGCGAGTCTTCGGATTGATTTGGACCACAACTCCCTGGACCATTCCAGCCAACCTGGCGATTTCCTTCAACCCGAATTACGTCTACGTAGCCGCGGAAACCGGCGGTGATGTCTACATCGTCGCCAAGGACCTGCTGGCCGCAACAGCGGAAACATGTGGATGGTCGGCTCCCAACGTCCTCGCCGAATTCGAAGGCCGCCGCCTGGAGAAGACCGTTTTCCGGCACCCGTTTCTGGATCGCGATTCCATCGGCATTCTGGGCGAGCATGTCACGCTCGAGCAAGGAACCGGCGCGGTGCACACCGCCCCGGGCCACGGTCAGGAAGATTACGTCATCGGGCAAGCCTACGGGCTTCCCGTGTATTGTCCCGTCGATGGCGCTGGAAAAATCTATCAAGCCGGCGGCGCGCCCGGAAAACTGCCCGACGAACTCATCGGCCAGACCGTCTGGCAAGCCAACCCGATCGTGATCGGGATCTTGAAAAATGCCGGTGCACTCCTGGCCGAAAAGCACATCGAACATAGCTACCCTCACTGCTGGCGATGCCATCGCCCCACGATTTTCCGGGCCACCGAACAGTGGTTTATCGGCATGGATCGCAACCAACTGCGCGAGCGCGCTCTGGACGCCATCAAGACTGTCAAATGGACCCCGGCATGGGGTCAGGAACGTATTTCGAACATGATCGCGACGCGGCCCGACTGGTGCATCTCGCGCCAGAAGCTGTGGGGCGTGCCGATTATCGTGTTCTATTGCGAAGGCTGCCAGGAACCGCTGACTGATCGCAAAATCCTGGACCGTGTAGTCAACCAGTTCCGGCAGAATACTGTGGACATCTGGTATTCAAAGTCCGCCGAAGAGCTCGCCGGGCCGGATGCCAAGTGCGCTAAGTGCGGGAAGACATCCTTCCGCAAGGAAACCGACATCCTGGATGTCTGGTTCGATTCCGGAGTCAGCCATCTGGCAGTGCTGACGCCCGAGAATTCCCTGCCCTGGCCCGCCGATCTGTACCTGGAAGGCGGCGATCAATATCGCGGCTGGTTCCATAGCTCGCTGCTGGTCGGCGTGGCATTGAAAGGCGCGGCTCCCTATCGCGCGACCGCGACCAACGGTTGGACGCTCGATGGCGAAGGCCGTGCGATGTCGAAATCCATCGGGAGCGAAGCCGCCGAGAAGATCATCAATAAGTACGGGGCAGACATCCTGCGCCTGTGGGTCGCCTCCATCGACTTCACCGAAGACGTGCGGCTGTCCGACACCATTCTGGAAAGGCTCATCGAGGCGTATCGCAAGCTGCGCAACACGTTCCGCTATGCGCTCAGCAATCTGGACGACTTTAATCCTGAAAAGGACGCGGTGCCTGTCGCCGAGATGCTCGAAATAGACCGCTGGATTCTGGCGCGGACAGAGGACCTGATCCGCCGCTGCCGCGGTTGGTATGACACGCTGGAGTTCCACAGAGTCTATCGTGCGATTTACGATTTCGCGACCACCGATTTGAGCACTCTCTATTTCCTGATCGTCAAGGACCGGCTGTACACGGCCGGCACGTCCAGCCAGGCTCGCCGCAGCGGACAGACGGCCCTCTACAAGGTTCACTATGCTCTGGTGCGCTTGATTGCGCCGCTGCTGGCCTTTACCGCCGACGAAGTCTGGAGCCACACCGCGAAACCAGCGGGGTCGCCCGCCAGCGTCCACTTAGCGCTGCTCCCGGAACCGGCGGAACTCGCATCCGGATTGCCCGCCGCACGGCTCGCCGAATGGGACCGGTTGATGGAAGTTCGCGACGTGGTGTTAAAGGCTCTCGAAGAAGCCCGTCAGGACAAGCTGATCGGCACCTCGTTAGAGGCGCGCGTACGCCTGCAGGGTTATCGCGGCTTTGCGGAAGATCTGCCGTCGGTCTTCATCGTGTCGCAGGTGGTGCTCGAACCGGGCGACCAGCTTCGCGCGACTATTGAGAAAGCCGACGGCGTTAAGTGCGAGCGCTGCTGGAAGTATTCCACCGCTGTCGGCCAGGATCTGGAATTCCCCACCGTGTGCGATTCTTGTGCGGTTGTGCTTCAGGAATTGCCGGGATGAACCCACGTTTGCGGACGGCATCTATCGCCGCCGCCGTGGTCATCATCGACCGCGTTACCAAAATGTATATCCGGTCGGCGTTCACTTCCTGGGAGGTCACGCCGGTCATCTCGGGCTTTTTCAATATTGTCCACACCGAAAACCCCGGCGCGGCGTTTGGGATTTTTGCGGATTCGCCCAGCATGTGGAGCAGCATGCTGTTGGTGGCCGTTTCGTTGGTGGTGATCGCCGTCATCGGCGTAATGCTCTGGCGCCCCAGGCGTACGCCAGCGCCGGCCGTAACCCTGGTTTCCGTAGGTCTCGCGCTGGTGTTCGGCGGCGCGCTTGGCAACGCTTGGGATCGCCTGTTTCGCGGAACGGTGACCGATTTTCTACAGTTCTTTTTCGGATCCTACGAGTTCCCGTCATTCAATGCGGCCGATTCGGCCATTACCGTGGGTGCCGCGTTGCTGCTGATCGATCTGTGGCGAACCCGCAACCAGCACCACACGCCGCATAACTAGTTTTGCCGTCATCCGCCGATGAACGGCCGCGTTCCACCGATTTCCCCGTGTCTTGCGTGACTTTTGCCCGTCATACTCCCATGTATGAATTGGATGCGCGCATTTGACGAAGCGCCGCCACTCTTGATAGGATTAAGTGAGTACTCACTTGTGAACACCCCCCCTGTACACCTGCGTTGGCTCCAATTGTTCCCCCGGTCCCCCGGGCGCGCCTGACGTCTGAGAACCGGCGCCGGCAGCTCCTTCTGAACGCCGTGGCGCTGTTTTCCAAGCACGGCTTCAGCGGCACCCGGACCAAAGACATCGCCGCGGCCTGCGGCGTTAGCGAAGCCATCCTGTTCCGCCACTTCGCCACCAAAGAGGACCTGTACCACGCCATTCTCGACACCCACGAAGAAGCCGCCGGCAAGGAGAAGTGGCTGTCTGACATGCAGGCTATGGCCGATCGCCGGGACGATCTGGGCTTCATCAAATGCCTGCAGACGCAGATCCTGAAATCGTTCCGCGAGGACACCGCGTTCCACCGCCTGATGCTCTACGCCGGTCTGGAGGGCCATTCCCTGCCCGGGCTGTTTCACGAGCGCAGCGGATCCCGCGTGATGGAATTCCTGAGGAATTACGTGGTGCTGCGGCAGCGTGAAGGCGCGTTCCCGAAAGGCGATGCCGACGCCCTGGTGGTGCTGCTGGCCTCGCCGGCTATGCAATACGCCAACGCAAAATACATCTTCGGCATCAAGACAGTGGCCCGGCCGGATAAGGAAGTCGCGGACGAATTCGCGAAGTTTCTGATCACAGCACTAAAACCAGCACTAAAACCGGCCCCAAACCCAGACCTGCACGCAGCCGGCAAAAGCTCGAAAAAGAGCAGCAAGCGAAAACAGTCATGAAATCACGTGCTCTAGTAATCGTCTCTCTCGTAGTCCTGTCTCTCGGCGGCTTAGTCTCGTGCCAGCGCGGCGAAAACGCGTCGGCTTCTTCCAAGGACTCGCCTGCGCCCGCCAAGGGCGTGATTCAGACGCCCACCGTCGCCACCATGCGCGTCACCGCCCGGGAAGTTTCGGCCGCCGTCCAGGCCACCGGCAGCTTCGTGGCACACGATGCCTCCGATGTCGCTCCGAATGTGGCTGGCATCATCGTCGCGACTCTGGTGGATGTGGGCGACTTCGTCCAACAAGGCCAGGTGATCGCCCGATTGGACAGCCGCGATGCGACGCTTCGTCTCGACCAGGCTCGCGCCGCGCAGCAGCAGGCCGAAGCGTCCGTTCGCCAGGCACAATCCAAAATCGGATTGGGGCAGAATCAGGCCTTCGATCCGAACACCGTGCCCGAGGTTTTAGGCGCTAAGGCGGCGTATGAATCGGCCCAGGCTCAGCAGCGGCTGGCGCAGGCCGATGCGCAGCGCTACGCCAACCTGGTCAATACCGGCGACGTTTCGCGTAGCTCTTACGACAAGGCGAAAACGCAAGTCGAGACCGCCGATGCGCAAGTCAACGCCACCCGGCAGGCATACGAAGCCACACTGAACGCCGCCCGTCAGAACTATCAGGGCGTCGCTACCCAGGAAGCCTCGCTGCAGGGATCGCGCGCGCAACTGGCGATGGCCCAGAAAGCTCTGGCGGACGCCGAGATTCATGCGCCCTTCGCCGGATACGTCAGCGTCCGGTCGGTTACGCCCGGCGAGTACGTTTCCGCCACCTCCAAGATCGCCACCATCGTTCGCGTGACGCCCATCAAACTCGAGCTGCAAATTCCCGAGCTGTACGCTCCCCAGATGAAGCGCGGGCTGAGCGTCGGCGCCGCGGTCTCAGGCTACGCCGGCCGCGTGTTCCAAGGCACCGTCACCGCTGTCAACCCGGCGGTCGATCCCAGCTCGCGGACGTTTATTACCGAAGTGACGTTTGCCAATGCCGATGTCGCCCTGCGCCCCGGCATGTTCGCGACGGCGCGTGTGGTGCTTCCCGGCAGCACTCCCGGCATCTTTGTACCGCAGTCCGCGGTGATCACGGACCCGACCACCAATTCATCGCAGGTATTCATGATCCGCGATGGCCGGGCCCGCCTGGCGGTAGTCCAGTTGGGAGAAAAAGACGGCGATCAGGTGCGGATTTTGTCCGGTATTCCCGCCGATGCCGTGCTGGCGACCGATCACTTGCAGGATCTCTACGACGGTCAAACCGTTCGCATCGCCGGTGCGGCGGCAACAGGAGCTTGATTCATGCATAAACTCGCAGCCTTGTGCGTCCGGCGGCCCGTGTTCGCCACCATGCTTATCCTCGCCCTGGTAGTGGTCGGAGGATTCTCGTACTTCTCCTTGGGCGTGGACCTGACGCCTAAAGTGGACGTCCCCACCGTTTCCATCGTAGTCGTCAATCCCGGTTCAACCGCCGAGGAAATCGAGACCGACATCACCAAGCGCATCGAGGACGCCGTCAATACCATCAGCGGCATTGAGGACGTCCGGTCCACGTCGGTCCAGGGTCTCTCTACGGTCGTGGTTAGTTTTTCGTTGGATAAGTCCGGCGACGTGGGCGCTCAGGAAATTCGCGATAAGGTAGCCACCACTCTGCCCGATCTTCCCGAGACCGCCGAAGCTCCCGTCATCCAGAAGTTCGATCCCGATGCCCAGCCCATCATGCAGTTGGTGATCTCGGCTTCGCGGCCTTTGCGCGAAGTCACCGAGCTGGCGGACAAGCAGATCAAGCAGCGTCTGGAAAACGTAAAAGGCGTCGGCCAGATCCGTCTGGTGGGCGGTCTTCGGCGCGAAATCCGCGTATGGGTGGACCCCGAACGCATGCGCGCCTACGGCCTGTCCATCACCGATGTTGCGAACGCATTACGCCAGCAGAACCTCGAACTGCCAGCCGGCAGCGTGACCCAGGGCGCCAGCGAGCTGACCGTGCGAACCCTGGGACGCCTGGCCGACCCCGCGCAGTTCAACGAGATCGCCGTCGCTACCCGGGGGGCCTATCCGGTGAAACTTCGCGACATCGGCCGGGCCGAGGATAGCGTCGAAGAATCCGTCACTGCTGCGCGCCTCAATGGCGAACCGTCCGTGACCCTGATCGTCTCCAAGCAGTCCGGCACCAACGCCGTGGCCACTGCCGATCTGGTCAAGGAACGGATCGAGGAGTTGCGGGCCACGCTGCCTAAAGACATCCATATCACCCTGGTGAATGACACTTCGGTGTTCATCAAGGCCGCGATCGACGCCATCCAATCCCACCTGATTGAAGGAAGCATTCTGGCGGCCGTCGTCATCTTCATCTTCCTGGCTAATATCCGCACCACGCTGATCGCCGCCATCGCCATTCCGATCTCCATCATCTCCACCTTCGCGCTGATGAAGGCCATGGATTTCACGCTCAACCAGATCAGTATGCTGGCGCTGACGCTGATGGTCGGTATCGTCATCGACGACGCCATCATCGTGCTCGAAAATATTTACCGCTACATCGAGGAAAAAGGTCTGGATCCCGTGCAAGCCGCGATTCAGGGAACCAAAGATATCGGCCTCGCTGTGATGGCCACAACGCTTTCTCTGCTGGCCGTGTTCCTGCCGATCGGCTTCATGGGCGGAATTGTCGGGCGCTTCATGTCGTCCTTCGGATTGACCGCGTCGTTTGCCATCGCCGTGTCCCTTCTGGTTTCCTTCACCTTGACGCCCATGCTGTGCTCGCGATTCCTGCGCCGCGAAGGCTCGCCCGGCGATCACAAAAAAGCCTCCAAGGATTCCGTGCTCTTTCGTTTCCTGGATCATCACTACACCACTACGCTCGAGTGGGCCATGGCGCACCGCAAGATCATGGTCACCATCTGCGTCCTCACCGTGTTCAGCATGGTTCCTCTGTTCCAAGTGGTTGGAAAGAGTTTCACGCCGGTAGACGACCGTTCCGAATATCTGGTAACCGTCCACGCTCCCGAAGGCACGTCGCTGGCCGCCACCACCAACATCATGGAGCGGATCGCGCGTGACATTCGGGCTCTGCCAAATGTGACCGATACTCTCAGCACCGTCGGCAGCGGATCCGATCGCGCCACCAACAGCGGATCGATTTACGTGAAGCTCGTCCCCATGGACCAGCGAAAAGAATCCCAGCTGGAGATGATGATCAAGACCCGCGACATCTTCAAGAACTATCCCGCCGATCTGCGCACCAGCGTCGGCGTGCAGAGCTGGAGCGGGACCGGCGACGTGCAGTTTGCATTGAGCGGCCCCGACCTCGATAAGCTCTCGCAGTATTCGCAAGAGCTCCTGGCCAAGGTCAAGGCGATGCCAAAAGTTGTGGATGCCGATACCTCGCTGGTATACGGCAAGCCGGAGCTGCGCGTCGAAATCGATCGCCAGCGAGCCGCCGATCTGGGCGTCCGGGTTTCCGATATCGCCACGGCTCTGAATACGATGATCGCCGGGCAAGTGGTCTCCAGCTTCCCCTCGGGCGGCGAACAATATGACGTTCGCCTGCGCGCCGAGCAGTCTTTCCGCACCAGCACCATCGCGCTGAACCAGCTTACGGTCGCTTCGAATAAGGTCGGACCGGTGAGCCTGGATCAAGTGGTCCGGATCAAGCCCGGCACCGCGCCCTCCAGCATCGAACGCCTGAATCGCCAGCGGCAGGTGACCATTTCGGCGAATCTTCTGCCGGGCGGTTCGCAGGCAGATGTGCTCGCCAACCTGGACCAGGCCTCCAAGGATCTGCACATGGATTCCGGTTACAGTTCGGTGGCCGTTGGACAAAGCAAGGAACTGCGCCGTACCGCGTATTACTTCATCGTGGCCGTGTCGCTGACGTTCATCTTTATGTACATGGTGCTGGCAGCGCAGTTTGAATCCTTCCTGCATCCCTTCACCATTCTGCTGACGCTGCCGCTATCTGTGCCCTTCGGCATCCTCTCCCTGCTGATCGCCGGGCAGACCATCAATATCTTTTCGGGACTCGGATTGCTGCTGCTCTTCGGCATCGTCAAGAAGAATGCCATTTTGCAAATCGATCACACCAATAATTTGCGCGCCGGCGGCATGGATATGTTCCCGGCCATCATTCAGGCCAATCGCGATCGGCTCCGCCCGATTCTGATGACCACCATGGCGCTGGTGGCCGGCATGTTACCCGTCGTCATCTCCAACAAAGTTGGATCGGCCAGCAATCGCTCCATCGGCGTCCTGGTTGTCGGCGGACAATCGTTGTGCTTGCTGCTGACGTTGCTGGCGGTGCCGGTGTTCTATTCGTTGTTTGAAGAAGCCAAGCAGTCCCGTCTGGCGCGCGCACTGGGACGTCCGTTCCGTGTCGTCGGCCAGGTCGTGCAGCAAGCTGGAGCCGGCGTCCGAGCCGTGCTGCCGAGAAAAGGCGGAGCCGCTTGATGCTGCGAAGCACATTCTTTGTACTGGCGGTTTCTCAAGCGTGGGCGCAACAGCAGGCAACCCAGGATCAGGCCGCCACGCGCATTCCTCCGCCGCGCCCTTTCGTGCTCGCGCCGCGCATCGGCGTAACCGGCGATAAGGAGCTGACTCTTCAAGACGCACTCGAGATGGCGCTCACCAACAACAAGGACATCGACGGCTCGCGCATCGATCGCGAGAAAGCCGTCAATTCGGTACTGGGCGCCAAAGGTTATTTCGATCCCCGCGTGGGCGGCGTCACATCGTTTCAGAAGAATGTCACTCCGGTCGCTTCCACCCTGGGCGGATCGGCGACTGGCGCCGTCACCAATCGCAACACGCTGGGCGACCCGCAACTGACCGGCAGCCTGCCCTGGCTTGGCACCACATATTCGCTCGATTACTCGTCGGCGCGGACCACTACCAATAATTCGTTCACACAGCTCAATCCGCAATACCCGACGTCGCTGAATTTCTCCTTTACGCAGCCGTTGTTTCGCAATCTTCGCTACGACGATAACCGCCACCGTCTGGAAGTCGCCAAGAAGAACGTCTCGCTCACCGATGAGCAATTTCGCCAGCGCGTGATGCAGATCGTGACGCAGACCGAGCAAGCTTACTGGGATCTGGCCTTCGCCTATCGCAATCTGGAAGTGCAGTTGGACGCCGTGCGCCTGGGTGGCGAGCAGGATGAAAGCAATCGCCGACAGCAGGAGCAAGGATTACTCGCGCCCATCGACGTGGTTGCCGCGCAGCGCCAGCTCGCTACCTTCGAAGTGAATGCCTATAGCGCGCAGGAGGCTCTTACCGCGGCCGAAAATGCTCTGAAGATGCTAATCCTGCCGGATCGTACCGATCCCGCCTGGTCCTCCGCGCTCATTCCCATCACCCCGGTAAATGTATCGCCGCCGGTCACGCCCCTGATCGATGCGGTGAGGGAGGGGCTCGCCAACCGGCCGGAGCTCGCGCAGATCGAGATCAACAAAGAAATCAACGCCACCGATAACAGGTTTTATCGGGAGCAGGCCAAGCCCCAGGTGGATCTGGTGGCCACTCACACCAACGCCGGCCTTGCTGGAATCCAGCTTCCGGCGGGTCCCAATCCTTTCACCGCCGGCCTCGCCAATCTTAGCGAACGTATCAACGATCTTTCCCTGCTGGCCGGATTGCAGCCGCTGCCCACCACTGGCGGCGGAACCACCGCCGGGCTGCCTCCACTTCTCGTCGGGAGCTACGGCCAGTCCGTCAGCAACATCTTCAACAACAGCTTTCCCACCACGCAGGTCCAGTTGCGCGTGTCCTTGCCGCTTCGAAATCGTACGGCTGAGGCCAACTTGAATAACTCCCTGGCAGAGACGCGCCGCATCCGGAATCAGCGCCAGCAGACCGAGCAGTCCATCGAAGCCAGCGTTCGCAATGCCATGCAATCGGTGGAATCGGCCAAATCCAGACTGGGTTCGGCGCGTGTCGCGCGACAATCGGCCGAAGAACAATACCAGAGCGAGCAGCGCCAGTTCCGCGCCGGCACTTCCACGCTCTTCCTGGTCCAGCAGCGGCAGACCGACATGATCACCGCCCGCAGCCAGGAGCGCCGTGCCGAGTCGGACCTGGGAAAAGCCATCGCGACATTCGAGCTCGCTACAGGCACCATCCTCCAGACCAACAACATCCGGCTGAAATAGAAAAATCGACCATCGCCGGTCAAATGACGCGCGGCGGTCAGTTTCTTCAGCCGGTCGCAGTCTTCGCACGCATTTCCCGTTGGCCACACATCTGCTCACGCAGATGGCATGCTGACAAACTCTAGCCGCGGAAGAATCGATGTGGCCGCGTTGGTCGCTGCCTTGACTGTCGTGCTGGCAGGCTGTGGAACCGCGAAACCCGTCGCGGCGGCGAACACCCCCGCGGCCGAGAAGACCTCGCCTGCGCTTATCGCAGAGGGTCAAAAGACTTTCCGTTTTGACACCTTCGGCGATGAGAAACTCTGGACCAATACACTGCGTCTGCACCAGGTGGTCGAGACAAAGGTGGATCCCACCACGGCCCTTACGGTCGGGCTCAAAGTGGACGTGGACGCGCTGCCCTCCGGGATTCTGGCGAAAGTCGATCTCAAGAGTCCCGCGACGACCGTCGCGCTGCTGAAGATGAATGCCGTCGTGGGCCTGCAAGCCACCGTGGACTCGAACAATCACATCACGCGGTTGGGCGTCACTTGCGCCCTGTGTCATTCCACCGTGGACAACTCCGTCATGCCGGGCATTGGACATCGCCAGGACGGCTGGCCCAACCGGGACTTGAACGTCGGAGCCATCATCGCGCTCTCTCCCGTGTTAGCCGCCGGCAAGAAGGCAGTCTACACCTCCTGGGGTCCGGGCAAATACGACCCGCGCTATAACCAGGACGGGAAGAACTCGGCCGTACTCATCCCGCCCGCGTACGGACTGGCTCATGTCACCAACGACACCTACACGGCCGATGGATCGATGTCCTATTGGAACGCCTACGTAGCCGTCACCCAGATGGGAGGCCAGGGCAACTTCTCCGACCAACGGTTGGGGATCGCCATCACGCACGCACCGGATCTGGTGAGCTCCAAGCTCGATGCCCTGCGCGCGTATCAGCATAGCCTGCCGGCTCCCGCACCTCCGGCTGGCAGTTTCGATGCCGCGGTCGCCAAACGCGGTCAGGCTGTGTTTCAGCGAACATGTGCCGGCTGCCACGTGGGCGGATCGGGCACCGATAACAACAACGGGAAGCTGCACGCGGCCTCGGAGACCGGCATGGACACGGCGTACGCGGCGCGCACCGCCAACCGGGCCTACCGCACCACCCCTCTGCGCGGGCTGTGGCAGCACCCGCCGTACTTCCATGACGGCAGCGCGGCAACGCTCACAGACGTCGTAGCGCACTACAACCAGGTCCGCACGCTGAATCTAACGGCGGCGCAGCAACAAGACCTCGTCGAGTACTTGAAGTCGCTCTAAGCCTGCGGCGGTCTGTTAGACCGCCTTGTCGAACACTTCTGTCCCAATCCTTTCAGTCAGATCGACCTCTTCGTTGCGCCTTTGCCCGCCGCCAGGCGCTAGAATTCGAGATGAAGCTCATTGCGAACCCGCCCACCACTCCTTGGGTTCGTTTTGTAGCGGAAGTCCCGGGCAAGTCGAGCGCTGCCCTACAATATACTTTGAACATGCGCCCGGTGTTACTT
>Ga0207687_10002407_pt1 | contig 12684 bp, 12 predicted proteins | sample KBSM54metaG_FD_184399 | JGI IMG/M metagenome (GOLD analysis project Ga0207687, IMG submission 184399) | Miscanthus rhizosphere microbial communities from Kellogg Biological Station, Michigan, USA - KBS M5-4 metaG (SPAdes) (version 2) | ecosystem: Host-associated > Plants > Roots > Rhizosphere >...
CGCCCGCCGCAAACGGGTACGGGATGAGCAAGCTCGCCCGCCCGACGGCGCAGATTTCACTGACCGCGCTCGCGCCCGCGCGACCGATCACCAAATCTGCGGCGGCGAGGGCCTTCGGCATGTCGTCGATGAACGGGATGACCTGCGCGCGCTCAGCGAGGCCGAGCTCGGCGTACAGGCGACGCGCTTCCGTTTCATGCGCCCGACCACATTGGTGGATGACCGTGAAGTCGAGTTTGATCTGCGCGAGGGCTTGCGGCACCGCTTCGTTCAAGGCCTTCGCACCCTGGCTGCCACCGAGCACCAGCACTCGCAGCGGCGAATGAGGCGCAAACGGCACCGGCTCGAAACCGGCGCGCAGCGGGACCCCTGCACGCAGCACCACTTTACGCCGAAAATGCCCTTCGCTTTCCGGAAACGCCGTGTACGCGCGTTGCACGAAGGGCGCGATCAAACGATTGGCGAGGCCGATCACGCTGTTCGGTTCCATCAACGCCACGGGGATGCCGAGCGAGCGCGCGGCGAGCGAAACGGGGCCAGCGGCGTAACCGCCGATCGAGAACACCGCGCTCGGAGCGAGGCGGCTGACCAGCGCGCGCGCCTCGGGCACGGAACCCGCCGCGCGGGCGATGCCGCGCAGCGCGCCGGAAATTCCGCCACCGCGAATGGGCAGCACGTTCAAAAGCTCGAGCTCATAACCACGCTCCGGCACGACGTTCGTCTCCATGCCGCGCGCGGTACCGACGAACACCAAGCGCAAGGTGGGGCTCAGCGCGCGCACGGCATCCGCCACGGCGATCATCGGATAAACATGGCCGCCAGTGCCGCCGCCGGCGAAGATCAGCGTGCCGCCCGAGGGGATGTCGGTCGCGGCGCTCATGACAAGGCTGCTTTCGGAGCGGCCACGCGCGCGCGACGCTTGGGCTTTTGCGGCGGCTCGTCGGGCGTGAAGTTGGCTTCGGTGACGAGCATGGCGCTGGCTTCCGGATCCGGGCCGCTCGGGGTGGTGAGGCGCGTGTTGCCCGAACCTTCGGGTTTACGCGAGATATTCAGCAAAATGCCCATCGCGGTCGCGCACACCAGGAGCGACGAGCCACCGAAGCTGACGAAGGGCAAGGTCAAGCCTTTGGTCGGGAGCATCGACATGGCGACGGACAGGTTGATCAGCGCTTGCACGCCGAACAACACCGAGATCCCGAACGCGATGTACGAACCGTACTCGTCTTCCGCGGCGAGCGCCGTGCGCACCCCGCGAGCCACGATCACCAAGTACACCGTGCACAGCGCCAGGATCCCGACGAAGCCGAGCTCCTCGCCGATGATGGCGGAGATGAAGTCCGTGTGCGCTTCTGGCAGGTACAGAACCTGGAGGCCCTTACCCAAACCGAGCCCGAAGAATTTGCCGGAGCCGAAGCTCATCACCGATTGGAACGGCTGATACGCGAGATCTTGACGGTGCTCGCTCATGTTGAACCAGGCGAGCATGCGTTCCCAGCGATAGGAGGTGAAACGCACGGCCCACACCGCGAACACCGAGCCCAGCATGGCCAGGCCGAGCAAGTACCCGAGCCGCGCGCCCGCCACGAAGAGCAGCGTGAACGTGAGCAATAGCAACACCGAAGCGCCGCCGAAATCCGGCTGCTTCAAGCACAGGATCATCAAGAACCCGGCCATCAAGAGGTGCGGCAGCATGCCGATCGAGAAGGATTTCACGCGGCCACGCTTCTTCTCGAGCGAGTAAGCGAGCCACAGCACGAGCGCGAGCTTGGCAGCCTCGGACGGCTGGATGTGCACCGGGCCGATCGAGAGCCAGCGCGCCGCGCCGCCACCGCTGTGACCGAAGCCGATCACACTCAGAATCATCATCACCGTGACCACGCCCAAGATCGGGTAGGTCATGGCGCGCAGCTTGCGGTAATCGAAGCGGGAAACGGCAAAGATCAGGACGGCCGCGCCCACGGCGTAAAAGCCTTGGCGCTTCAGGAAGTACTGCGGATCGCGGAACACCACCGTGGCCTCGATCACGCTCGCGCTGTAGACCATCACCACGCCGAAGCCGAGCAGCGCGATGGCCAAGGCGGCCAGCACCACGTCCACCGGACCGCGATCCGGACCGGGGCTGAAGAGTCGTAGGAACGTTTTCATCGCGTGCCCTCCGATCGCGTGTCAGCGAGGCGTTTGACGGCCGAAACGAAGCGGTCGCCGCGTTCCGCGTAGCTCTTGAATTGGTCGAAGCTCGAACAAGCGGGGCTGAGCAAAACCGCGTCACCCGCTTCGGCCAGACCGAAAGCCAAGTCGACAGCTTCATCCATATCGCGCGCCGCCTTCACCGGGACGCGATCGGCGACGGCCGCGGTGATCAGCGGCGCGGCCTCGCCCATCACGACGACGGCGCGAGCCTTGTCTTCGAGCGCGCGCACCAGGGGTTCATAGGAGCCTTGTTTGTCGCGACCACCGGCGATGAGCACGCCGCGCGCTTCGGCCAAACCGCGCAGCGCCGTGACCGACGCGCCGACGTTGGTGCCCTTGGAATCGTCGTAGAAATTGACGCCGTCGATCGTCGCCACGCGTGCCATGCGGTGGGCGAGCGGCTTGAAGCGAGCCAAACCCGCGCGCACGGCCGATGCCGAGACGCCCACACTGCGCACGGCTGCGATCGCGGCCGCCGCGTTCTCGAGATTGTGTAACCCGTGCAGCTCGGAGCTCGAGAGATCGAAGACTTCGCCGCTCGCCGTCTCGGTCACGCTTCGCCCATGAACGGCGTAGTCACCCGAGGCGCCGAACGTCACCACTCGACCGCGGCCGCGCGCGGCTTGAGTGCGGCAATCGGCATCGCCTTCGGGGACGATGGCAAAGTCAGCGCTGGTTTGGTTGCGGAAGGCGTTGCCCTTGGCCTCCGCGTACGCCAAAAACGACGGGTAACGATCCAGATGATCTTCGGTGATGTTGAGCAAAATGCTCACGCGCGGCGCGAAGCTCGGCGCGCGCTCGAGTTGAAAGCTCGACACCTCGAGCACGACGATTTCGTACTCCGGCCGGGCAGCTTCCGCGCTGGGCGTGCCCAAGTTCCCGCCGACGAACGCGGGGCGCTCGGCTGCGGTCAGCATGTCACCGATGAGCGTCGTCGTCGTGCTCTTGCCGTTCGTGCCGCCGATGGCAATGACCGGCACTGTCACGAAACGCGTGGCGAGTTCTAGCTCGCCGATCACTTCCACCCCTGCGAGCTCGGCCGCGGTGAGTTCAGGCAATGCGGGCACGCCCGGCGAAACGACAATCAAATCGGCTTCGTTGAATTTCGCACCTTCGTGGCCACCGAGCACGAGCTCGATGCCGAGCGCACGCGCTTCCGGCGAGGCTTTTTCGGGGGCGGCGGCATCGGTGCCGACCACGTGCGCGCCACGGCTCAAACACAGCTTCGCGGCAGCAATGCCACTCTTGCCGAGCCCGACCACGATCACGCGTTTTCCGAATAATTCCATCAGCGCAGCTTCAGGGATGAGAGCGCCACGAGCGCGAGCAAGATCGAAATGATCCAAAATCGAACGATGATGCGCGGCTCCGGCCAGCCCTTCTTCTCGAAGTGATGGTGGATGGGAGCCATCAAAAATACCCGCTTACCGAACAGCTTGAACGAGACCACTTGGGTGACGACGCTGGCCGCCTCGACCACGAACACGCCACCGAGCACGATGCTCAATAGCTCCGTCTTGGTGAGCACCGCGAGCATGCCCAGCCCACCGCCGAGCGCGAGCGAACCCACGTCCCCCATGAAGACTTGGGCGGGATAGGTGTTGTACCAAAGGAACCCTATACCCGCGCCGATCACCGCCGCCGCGTACACCGCGAGCTCGGACATTTCTGGGATGCCGGCGATATCGAGGTAACCGGAGATGGGGCGACCGAACAGCACCGCGCCGGCGACGTAGGCCCAAACCATGTACGCGCCCGCGTTGATCATCACCGGGCCGATGGCGAGGCCGTCGAGGCCGTCGGTTAGGTTGACCGCGTTGCTCATGGCCACGACCACGAACAGCGCGAACACCAAGTACACGGGAAGTGGCAGAGAAACGGGGTGTTTCGCGTACGCCAAGAACGGGATGGCCAAGCGCGCTCGCATCCCAATCCAGCCTGCGGGCAGCGATGGTGTATTCAAAAACACGTACGACAGCGCGAAGCCGCCGATCACGATCTGCCCCATCAGCTTGTAACGGCCGGGCAAACCGCGGGTGTTGCTGCCTTCGATCTTGAGCCGATCGTCGAGGAAGCCGACCGCCCCGTAACCCGCGGTCACGAGCGCGGTCGCGCCCACGAACACGTTGCGAACGTCCGCCCAGAGCACCGTCGGCACCAGCACCGAGAGCAGGATCAGCGCTCCGCCCATCGTCGGCGTGCCGCGCTTCGCGTAGTGCGACGCCGGGCCCTCTTCACGGATAATCTGGCTAATTTGCTTGCCGCGCAGCTTCTGGATGAACCAAGGCGCGACCAAGAACGACATCAACATCGCCGTGATCGTGGCCATGATGGCGCGAAACGGCGTGTAGCGAAGCACGTTGAACGCGCCGGCCCAGCCGTATTCACGGCTCAGCGGATACAATAGTTCGTAAATCACGCGGCACGTCCCTTGGCTTCGAGCAGCCCTCGCACCACGCGCTCGGCACGTACGCCTCGCGATGCTTTGACCAACACCACATCGCCCGGCTCGACTTGGGCGAGCAGCAACGACAGCGCATCATCCGCGTTGGCGGCAAATTCGGCAGCGAGCCCGCGCGCCTGCGCCGGAGCGACGAACTCGGCAGCGTCGCCACCGACGGCGATCAGGCGGGAAGCACCGCTCTTGGCGATGTTTTCAGCCACTTCGCGATGAAAGTCGACCGAGCGGGGCCCGAGCTCGCGCATCTCGCCGATCACGAGCAACAAGCGCGCGTGGCGAGCGGTGGCCACTTCACGGGCGGCCGTGAGCGAGCTTTCGACGCTCGCTGGGTTCGAGTTGTAGCTGTCGTCCAGCAAGACGGTGCCGTCGGCCAGCGTGATCGGCGTCAGCCGACCGGGCTCGCCCGCCGTGCCGAGCGCCGCGTTCACGATCTCTGCCGAAAGCGCGCTGCTTGCCACCCATTCAGCCACCGCAAGCGCGGCGAGCGTGGCGTAGGCGCCGGCATCGCCCAGAAGCGGCGTTTCCAGCGTGATGGAGCCGCTGACGTGAGCCGTGTGGCGCTCGATCTGCAGACGCGAACCGCCGAGCGCGGTGCTCGACCGAGACAGCAAGCGGTAACTGGCATCGGTCGCTTTCCCGTAACCGATGCTGATCGCGGGCTTGGCTTCGCTCACCGTGCGGCGCACTCGCTCGTCGTCCGCATTCCACACCGCGACACCGGAAGCCGAAAGACCACTCCAGATCTCTCCTTCTTCGCGTTCGATGCCATCGATGTCGCCCAGGCCCTCGCTGTGCTCGATGCCAATCAGCGTCAGCACGGCGACGTTCGGCTCGGCCAAGAGCGAAAGCGTGCGCACTTCGCCCGGTGCATTGGTGCCGATTTCGACGACACCGAGCTCATCGCCCGCGCGCAGGCCGAGCAGCACGAGCGGCACGCCGATCAGGTTGTTCAAGTTGCCGGCGGCGAAATGCACGTTCACGCCTGGCAACGCCGAAAGCAGCGCCGTAATCGTGCTGCGCGTCGTGGTTTTGCCCGCGGATCCGGCGACGGCGACGAGCCGCTTCCCCCAACGGCGGCGATGAGCCGAACCGAGCGTGCCGAGCGCCGTCAAAGTGGACGCCACTTTCACCGCACCGATCGCGAGCCCCGGCACCTCGCGCTCGACGAGCACGCCCGCCGCGCCGCGATCTGCGGCTTCGCGCGCAAACTCGTGACCGTCGAAGCGCTCACCGCGCAGGGCGACGAACAGCTGACCCCGCAAATCGTGTCGGCTGTCGGTCGTGATTCCCACGCAGGCCGCGTCCTCGCCGAGGAGCACGCCACCGCACAGTGCAGCCGCTTCTGCGAGCGAGAAAGCCGCGCTATTTTGCGGGATCAGGCTAGCCACGGTTCGCTCCTTGCCGGCGCAGTGCGAGCGCGCGGCGCGCCTCGACGCGATCGTCGAACGCGAAGCTCTCCGTACCGATCAACTGATACGGCTCGTGACCTTTGCCGGCGAGCAACACCACGTCGCCCGGGGCGGCCATCAGGATGGCTCGCTCGATCGCCAGGCCGCGATCGAGCTCGATTTCGTAATTTCCCTGCACCTCGCGCAAGCCCACTTCGATCGCATCGGCGATGGCGCGCGGCGCTTCTGAACGCGGGTTGTCGTTGGTGACCAACGCAAAGTCCGCCAGTTTGCCCACGGCGGCCCCCATCAGCGGGCGCTTGCCCGGATCGCGATCGCCACCGCAGCCGAACACGCACAGCACGCGGCCCGTGGTCAGAGCCCGAACACTCTGCAGCACGCGCTCCAGTGCATTCGGCGTGTGCGCGTAGTCGACCAGCACGGCGACGTCGTCGCTGGGTTCGTCGCAACGTTCGAGTCGACCGGGGACTTGCGGAGCGTTGCCCAGCGCGGCTGCCGCGCGCTCGAGATCGACGCCGAGCGCCTCGAGCACGCCCAGCGCGACCAACAGATTCTCGAGATTGTGCTCGCCGACCAACCGCGATTCGAGCTCTATTTCCGCAGAAGGCGTGTGAAAGCGACCACGGATCCCGCGCGCATCGACGCTCACCTGGCGCGGATGGATATCGGCATCGGCGCGCTTGCTCACGCGCAGCACTCGGCCGTGCGCGCGGCGAGCGAGCTCCGCTCCGAAGGCGTCATCGACGTTGAGCACCGAAGCTTCGGGGGCCAGGGTGGTGAATAGACTCGCCTTGGTTTCACCGTACTCGGCGAACGAGGCGTGAAAATCCAGGTGATCCTGCGTCAGGTTGGTGAACGCGGCGACGCGGAAGTGGAGCGCGCGAACGCGATCGAGGCTGAGCGCAATGCTCGACACTTCCATCACCAGGTGCGTACCACCCTGAGCGCGCGTGTGCGCCGCCAAGCGTGAGATTTCATCCGCTTCCGGAGTGGTCAGCGCCGAGTCGGTGTTTTGGCCGGCAAACGAGAAGCCGACCGTGCCGAGCCGCGCAGGATTTGCGCCAGCGCCCGCGAGCGCCTGCTCGATGAGCCAGCTCGTGGTCGTCTTGCCGTTGGTGCCAGTGAGGCCGACGAGATCGAGCGAGCGACTCGGATTGCCGTAGACCGCCTCCGCCGCAAATGCCAACGCCCGCCGAGCATCGGCCACCTCGAGTAGCGGCACGTTCAGCGCGGGGATGGGCGCGCCACGCTCGACCATGACCGCAACCGCGCCGCGTTCGACGGCAGCTTGCGCGAACGACGCGCCGCTCACCTTGCCGCCGCTGCGCGCCACGAACAGATCCCCCGGCTCGACGCGCCGCGAATCTTGATGGACCCCGGACACTCGCTGCGAGCCGTCGCCGATCAAACGCGGCGCTTCTTCGGCGAGCACGGCGAGCAGATCTTGCACTGCCAGCCCCGAGGCCGAAAAAACAGGGGGATTCGATCGGGAGGCCATCATGACGCGGGCTCGAAAACCAACAAAAGCTCGGCCCCTTTGTCGAGCAACGAGCCCGGCGGAGGAACTTGACTCACGAGCAGGCCACTGCCCTTGAGCTTGGGTGTGACCCCGAGCTCGACCGCGCTCTTCAGCGCTTGCCGTGCGGGCCAACCGGTCATGTTCGGGACTCGCACTTTGCCTGCAGGCACCGGCCCAGTCGCGACGACTTCTTGCACCGCCGGCTTTTTGCCCTGCGCTTCGCGGAGCGCGTCGTAGGTGGCATTGGCGGGGTCGGGCGAACGCGCGAGCACGTTCACGTCTGCGTGATCGGTGCCGCGCGGCGTGAGGCCCGCGAGTTTGAGCGCCATCTGCGCGACGTGTCGAAAAATCGGCGCCGCGACTGCGCCGCCCGCGTGCTCGACCATCGGTTCGTCGAGCGTCACGGCGATGGCAACCACTGGTTTTTCGGCAGGAACGAAGCCGACGAAGGAGGCGATGTACTTGTCGATCGAGTAACGACCCGTGAGCGGATCGGTCTTTTGTGCGGTCGCGGTCTTGCCGGCGACGCGGTAGCCATCCACGGCGGCCTCGACGCCCGTGCCTTCGCCTTCCGTCACGGCAACCAGCATCTCGGCCACGGCGCGCGCGACTTCCTTCGAGACCACGCGGCGCCGAACGTGCGGCGCCACTTCGCGCACGACCTCACCGGTCGAGGTAGTCACCTTGCGCACCAAGAGCGGCTCCATCAACTCGCCACCGTTGGCGAGCGCGGCGGCGGCCATGCCCATTTGAATGTTGGTCACGCCGATGCCCTGACCGAAGGCGGCCGAAGCGGTCTCGACCTGCACCCAGGGGCGGCTGCGCGGACGTAACGTGCCCGCCGATTCACCGGGAAACGGCAGACCCGACTCTTGCCCGAACCCGAAGCGGCGCAGCGCCTCGTACAGCTTCTCTTCACCCAACCCGAGACCGATCTTGGCCGCGCAGATATTGGAAGAAACGGCGAGAATTTGCGAGATCGTCAACCACTCGGAAGGGTGAGTGTCGCGGATCGTCACGTTGTCGATCTGCATCACGCCCTTTTCGCAGTACAGCTTCTGCGTGGGCGTGATCACGTTGTCCGCCAGGCCCGCCGCGACGGTGAACATCTTCATCGTCGAGCCGGGCTCGAAGACATCGCTCATCGCGCGATCGCGGCGCTGGTCCGGTTCGCTGTCGGTGTAGTCGTTCGGGTTGAAGAGCGGCCAGCTGGCGAGCGCCAGGATCTCGCCGGTGTAGGGGTTCACGACCACGACCGAGCCGCCTGCGGCCTCGAAGGTACGCGCCGTGGCCTGCAGCTCGTGTTCGGCCACGTACTGCATGCCCTGATCGATCGTCAGGTACACGTTGTGACCAGCAAACGCGCGGTCATCCTCGATGCCATCGGAGAACAAGAGCCGACCCGAGCGGTCGCGCAAGCCCTTCAACTGCTCGGCGTTGCCCTTCAGGTCATCGTTCAGCGAGAATTCGAGGCCGTCCTTGCCTTCACCGTCGGGCGCCACGAAGCCGAGCAGCGGCCCCGCCAGCTCACGCCGCGGGTAATAGCGACGCCCCTCGCCCTCCACCACCAAGCCGCGGATCTTCTTATCGCCCTGCGAATCGGCCGAAAGCTCGCGGATCTTGTCGGCCTCGACGGCCGAGATTTGGCGCTTGAGCCAAGCAAAGCGGCGCTTGGCCAAAATCCGACGCTCGACCTGCGCCGCGTCGATCCCGAGCACCGCGGCGATGCGATTGGCAGCGTCGCGAGCGACGACCGGCACCTGCTGTGAGGGCACCGCACGGAGCAGCTCGACTGCATCGAGGCTCACGCTCGGCACTTCCACGCTCACGGCCAGCGCGCTGCCATTGCGATCGTAAACACCGCCGCGCTTCGGAGCCACGTGCAGGCGGCGCTGCCGCTGACTCTCGGCGAGCTCACGCCAAGCCGCCCCATCACCGACCATCAAATCCCAGCCAGCCGAAACGACGAGGCCGAGGCCGAGCGCGAGCAGGCCACACAGCATGCCCATGCGCAGCCGCACGTAGCGCCGGCGCTTCTCGTCATCGACGACGGGGTTGGGCAGAGGAGCCGGCTTTTTGGCGCGCGCGTTCACGGTTCCTCTTGAATTTGGGGCTTCGTGACGTCGTCGTCCGGCTTTCGTCCCGCGGACAGAATGCGGTCCGGCGTCGGCTCGCTCATGCCGAGCAAGGTGCGCGCGACGAAATCGACGCGCTCCGGAGTCTTGTGGCTGCTGAGCTCGAGTTCGAGCACGTGCTTCACTTCTCGCAGGCGCTCGACGCGGGCATGCGACCGGCCGAGCTCGTAACCGAGCTCCACTTATTTCACGCGTAGGCTGAGGTGCAGAATGAACGCCGAGGTCGCGGCCAACACCGCGAGCGTCCACAGAATCAAAAAGACGCGTTCGCTCCTCATGATTCGCCCTCCTCGTAGTCATCGCTGTCCGGCCCGAGCTCGGCTTCGACACGGCGGGCGGCGCGCAATTTCGCGCTGCGCGCGCGCGGGTTCTCCGACAACTCGCGATCGCCAGCCAAAATCGGCTTGGAACTCAAGCGTTGCCAGACATCGCGCTGCAAGAACGCGCGCTTCACGATGCGATCTTCCAGCGAATGAAAGCTGATGATGGCGGCGATCCCGCCCGGCGCGAGCAAGCTCGAAGCCGAACCGAGCAGATTCACGAGCTGGTCGAGCTCGGCATTCACTGCGATGCGTAGCGCTTGAAAGGTGCGCGTGGCCGGATCCACCCCGCCCAAGCGACGCGGGCCGACCGCTCGCACCACGGCGCGCCGCAGCTCGAGCGTGTCGTTCAACTCGCCCGCTTCCTGCGCTTGCTTGATGCAGCGAGCCACGCGACGTGAGCGACGCTCTTCGCCGAGCTCGTAGATCACGTTGGCGAGCTCGTCTTGTGAAAGCCGCTCGATGAGTTCGAGCGCGGTCTCCCCGCGTGAGGGATCCATGCGCATGTCGAGCGGGCCGCTGGAACGAAAGCTCATGCCGCGTTCGGCATCCGCCAGCTGTTGCGAGCTCACGCCGAGGTCGGCGAGCAAGCCGTCGATCTGCGTGATGCCCGCCTCCGCCAAACGCTCCGGGATTTGGTCGAACGAAGCGTGCAGCACCAAGGCGCGCTCCCCGAATTCACTGAGCCGCGCTCGCGCCACGGTGACGGCCAGCGGGTCGCGATCGCAAGCGATGACACGCACGTTCGGGGAAGCTGCGAGCAGCGCCGCCGAATGGCCTGCTCCGCCTGCCGTCGCGTCGACGAACACACCGCCGCGTTCTGGCTCGAGCGCGGCCAAAACTTCGCCCAGCATCACGGAGACGTGCGCAAACGCGGGCAATTCGTCTTCGATTTCGCTGGCTGCCATCATCATATCTTGATCTGCTCCATGGCCAGCTTGAAGCTGTCCATATCGCTCGGCGTCATGGTCAGCGCGGCGTCCCACGCGGTGCGCGACCACAGTTCCAAGATGCGACCCATGCCTGCCCAGAGGCCCTCGGCCTTCTCCAGCTGAGCGCGCTCGCGGAGGTGCGGTGGGATGAGCACGCGCCCCGCCTTGTCCAGCTCACACTCGACCGCCGCGGACACGTACATGCGCCGGAAGCGCACGGCGTTCGGATCCAAGCTCGGTAGCTCGGAAACCTTCTGCTCGAACTCTTCCCAGGCGCGCATCGGGTAGAGGTGCAGGCAGGGGTCGAACAGCGCGGGGGTGAGAACGAAGCGCGCATCGTCGTCCGCGAGCAGTACGTCGCGAAAACGGGCTGGCAAGCTAATGCGCCCTTTCGCGTCGACTGAATGAACGAACTGACCGCGGAACATCTTTATTCAAACACTTGATGGGCTACCGAAACACTTCGCCCCACTATTTCCCACTCGACGCCGCGAAACTACGGGGCCGGCCGGCCCATGTCAACAAGTCCGCATGTCAAAACCTTGAGAAATTACTTGAGGTTCGCTATAGGGCGCGCCGCCCACCTGCTCACTCATTCAGGTGTGCAGAGGTACGTGGATTCGCACGCGCGCCTTTGGGCGGCGAAAGCGGGCTCGGGACGGAACGAGCGAGCTCAGCGCGGGCGGCAGCCGCGCAGCTTCAGGGTCGCAACGAACAACGCCACGGCGAGCAAGCTCGGGACGGCAGCGACGACGACGGTGAACATCGAACTGCTCCCATCGCAACCCGCGTGCCGGGGACTAACCCGCTGATAACGCTGGCGTTTGCTCACGCGCAGCGTGGCTTCCGAGACACAAGCCAGCGCGCGCAAGACACACGCACCGAAAACTCAGCCGCTCGGCTGACTCAGGTAGATCAGCGCACCCAGCACCGCGATCCCCGCAATCTCGGTGCGCAGCGTGAGCTCACCGAAGCGCGCGGCGACGAACCCCGCGAGCTCAGTGCGCTCGATCTCGCGCGCACTGAAGCCGCCTTCGGGGCCAATCAAGAGCGCGATCGGCGCACCGAACGTCCACGCGTCGGTCAGCGCACGAAAGCCGCTCGTCGCATCCGGGGCGAGACACAGTTTCAGACCCGGCGCTTCGCGCCACAGCTCGAGCTCGGTGTCGAGCGAGTGTGGCCCGCTGATCTCCGGCACGTCACCGCGGCCGCTCTGGCGCGCCGCATCGAGCGCGATGGTTTGCAAGCGAGCTCGCTTGTTGTCACTGCGTTCACTCGCTCGCGCGACGCTCCGTTCGCTCTCCACGAGCACGATGCGCGCGACACCGAGAGCCGTCGCGGAGCGCACCACTTGCTCCGCTTTATCGCCCTTGCCCAACGCTTGAATGAGCACGATCCCCGAGTCCACCACGCGCGCCGCGGGGATGGGTTCTTCGAGCACGCAGCGCAGGACGCCATCCGTTTCGTGCAGAGCAGCGGTGGCCTCGAGGCGCGCCTCCGGGTCGAAAGCGATGAAGCGATCGCCGGCGCGTAAGCGCAAAACCTCGCTCAAATAACGGGCGGTCTTTTTGTCGATTTCGCGTTCGCCCTGCCGCAGCAGAACGAGCGGCACGCGCACCCATCGCGCCACGCTCAGCTCCCCGGCAATTCGCGACCGTAGTCGGAGTACGCGCGGCGCGCGGGCACGGAAACGAGCACGTCGAAGCGTTCGCTCGGCG
>Ga0207687_10002414_pt1 | contig 12674 bp, 10 predicted proteins | sample KBSM54metaG_FD_184399 | JGI IMG/M metagenome (GOLD analysis project Ga0207687, IMG submission 184399) | Miscanthus rhizosphere microbial communities from Kellogg Biological Station, Michigan, USA - KBS M5-4 metaG (SPAdes) (version 2) | ecosystem: Host-associated > Plants > Roots > Rhizosphere >...
CCAGCGCGACCATCTCTTCCGCAACTGCTTGCGTGAACATCCGGCCTTGTGGTGACAGCAGCACTACAGTCTCTTTCGCCTCGCCCGCCAATCGCTGCTCGCGCGGCGCCAACTGCAAACTTTCCACGCATTCAAACAGCGGTTCCGGCTTCAGCACCATGCCTTCACCGCCGCCAAAAGGACGGTCATCGACCGTCTTGTGCCGGTCCGTGGTAAAGGCCCGCAGGTCGTGAATCAATATTTCAATGAACGCGGCCACGCGCGCCCTGCGCACAATGCCGTAATCCAGCGGCCCACTAAAAAAGTCCGGAAAAATAGTTACGATCTCGAACTTCATTTGTACGGACCTGATCAAGATTTCTTGTGCTGCCGCTGTTTTTCTTCCTGGTTCAGCGGCGCATCCAACTCAAGCAGTCCTTCCGGAAGTTTCATCTCCAGGCGTTTCTGCTCCAGCACAATCTTTTCAATATAAGCGGCGGCAAATGGGACCAGATATTCTTTCTCACCCTGGATCACCAGCAGCGGCGCTTCTCCGCTGCCAAACTGCACATCTTTAATATGTCCGATCTCCCGACCGGAATCCGTTACCGTGCAGCCTGCCAGGTCACTAACATAAAACTCGTCGCTACCCAAGGCAGCTCGTTCGCTGCGCGGAATCTGGATCTCGCTTCCCACCAGCGTTTCCGCATCGCTGATGGAATCCACTCCGGCAAACTTAAGCACCACCATGCCTTTGTGGAACCAGTGCTCGTCCAAATCGAGCTTTCGCCGGTTCGGCTCACCCGCGCCGCTTTGCTTTGAGCTGTCGGCAAGCGCAAAAAGTTTCTTGCGCGATTCAAACAGCTCAGGGAAATCAGTGAGCAAGGTTGCGGCAACTTCGCCGTGGCGTCCCTGCGTTTTGGCCACCCGGGCAATCGTGACGAACTCAGCTTCCTCAGTCATCCGCGCCGCCGGGCCACAATCAGGGCAGAAAAATCAGCAAGCTACTCCGCCGGGCCAGTTTCCTCGTCATCTTCGTCTTCAATAATCTCCAGCATGTAGCGTTTCTTGTACTTCATGCTGGCCGCGCCCAAAAGCGTGCGGATTGATTTGGCAGTACGTCCCTGCCGGCCGATCACTTTGCCCAGGTCGGTTGCGGCCACGCGCAGTTCCAGGATCGTGGCATCGCCATCTTCAACCGGGGTCACTTGAACTTGTTCTGGAGCGTCTACAAGAGCCTGAGCAATCTGCTCCACGAGCATACGCATATCGCCGCCCGTTTCCGTCATGGGGGAGTCCTTCACCTAGCTAAGCTTGGGGCCCAAATTTCTCTGACTGTGTCCCGGAAAAGAACTGACTCCTTGCGTCTTGCCTAGGCCGCCGGCGCCGGTGCGGCTTTTGCCTTGGTGAGCAGACGGCCCACCGTGTCAGAAAGCTGCGCGCCCTTTGAGACCCAATAATCAATGCGATCACGTTTCAAGTCGATTGTAGTGGGATTGGTGCGGGGATTGTAAAGTCCCACCACTTCCACGGAGCGTCCGTTGCGGGCGCGCTCCTTATCAATCACCACCACACGGTAATAAGGCTGCTTGCGCGCACCAATGCGCGCCAATCGAATCATTAGCACAGTTGCACTGAATCCTTTCCTGATTGACGCCCAGACAAACTGGGCAAGTTGTTATTATCGCGTAAGTTGCGGGGATTGGCAAGGCGTGCGGCGGCAGGGCGAAACCGGTCATTTGCCCAGGATCATGCTCGCCAAAGGGAACTGAGCGGTGTCCGCAGGCTTGCGGGCAAAGTTTTCGTAGGATCCAATTGGCCCGGAAGCACTTACTCTAATGCAAACAAAGAAGGGGCCAGGCGCTTGAGTCCAAAGGTCTGGGCAGCGACGTCGAGATGAATTGAAGTCCAGTCGGCCAGGAGCACGCCCTCATTTCCCTCTCCATTGTAGGTCTTCAGATAGCCACGGCACGACTCACAATAGTCGATGCGCAGAGCGTTTTCGCCTTCCACCGTGAGCGCAGCGAGCTGGTGATTGTTCTGCTTTTCACAGAATGGACAATCCATTCGCTGATACCACCAGCGTGTGCCACAGCAGCCACAAGAAAGAAGCCGGTGACGTTCAGCGGCCTTGCCGGCCAACTGCGCCATCACGGGCAATGATCCGCATGTTGGACAGTAGCTGCGAAGCCAGCGCTCTTCCGTACGCCAATTACCAAAGGCTTGCGTGAGCGGGTGCAAATGCCGGGACAGCGTAGTCCAGCCCAGATAACGCAGCAACCCCGGATACGAGAATGTAAACGGGGCATCATAAAGCAGCCAGGCGATCGCATGCTGCGGAGCATCGGGACCACTGCGCAACTCTGCGCACAGGGTCCTGATCTCCTCTCCGGTCGGATCAGGCAAAGAAGTTGCGGCCAATCGTTCCAGCAGCATTTTGATAATTGTTTTCGCAGGCCCAAGATCAATGGCGCTCCTGGAACTCTGGAGTAAAGGCACACCAGCGTCAAAATCATCTTCGTAATTGGCCCATGCCGGAATGAAATCACTGACGGTGAGAATTTCGTCAAGCGCTCCATTCACCTGGTCATGAAATGACGCGAGTGGTTGAAGATAAGAATGTCCCGCGAGCCACGCATCATGCGTCATGGTGTCGATCTCCGGCTGTGGTCTTCGCGTGGCAGCAGTGGTATCAAGCGCGCTCCCATGCCAAAGAGGAAAATAGCTGCCGCGATCAGTCCAATGGAGATGCCCCACTCGAAGATCGTTGGCCAGTAAGGTTCCGGAGCGGCTTGAGGCATAGCCCCTTTCAGGTTCATAGCCAGCAACACCACATTTACGCGATTGAAGATCACGCCCAGTGCGGTAAGCAACGTGCCTGCAAATAGCACTCTTGCGTTTGCGCGCTGGGACCTCCGTCCAAGCAAGAGCAATGGCAGGATTCCACCAAGAACAATTTCGACCGCAAAGAGTGCGCCCAGCCGTCCGGAGAATGCATTCACGAATTGACCGCGCAACGCCATATCGCCGAGCCGGAAAACCAGATACACCAACAGCGCCCAGAAGGTGATGCTGCCCATCGCCTCTAGTTGCGCCATCCGGAGCTGCCTATTCCAGGCTTTCGCGATCCACATCTCAATCAGGATGACGACGGCCGTGCCTGCCGCAATGGAGGACAGGAAGAAAGAGACCGGCATCACCGGCGACCACCACTGCCGAGCAAGCTGGTCAGGCATGAGCAGAAACAATGAGCCAAGCGAACTCTGGTGCATGGTGGAAAGAGTTACAGCGGCAATGGCCAGCATGATGGGTTCGGGCTTTTTATCCGTGCTCTTGAATGCCCAGGCCAGGAAGAAGAATAAAACAGCACTCAGCGCCGCATAGATCAGGTTGCGGGAGAGCAGATAGACAAACAACGTAACCGCAAACGCCACATACACGCCTGACCAGCGTTTCCAAAGATCCATGGCCCGCTGAAGCCCCCAGCGCTCGAGCGGCACGGGCAAAAATTCAAACAGCAGGACCGTTACGTACAGGCCTACGCACCACGATACTTCGAACATCGCCGAGTGATCAGGGGCCTGAAGCCCAAGCTGATAGAAGTGCCAGGGCAAACCAAGGTCAGCGATGAGCGTGACCGTAACAAATGTGTAACTGAGCAAGCCCGTCAGCACCGCTGTTCGACCCATGGAGTACAGGTCTTTGCGTTGAAAGACATAGATAATGCCCGCAGTTGCAAACGCCCCGGCGGCCACCGCAATCCAGACCAGATCAAAGACTATCCAGAGTCCCCACGGATATGTATCAGAGAGATGCGTGCTTCCACCCAACCCGAGCACAAATCGCGCCAGCAATGAGACGCCGCAAAAAGCGATAAGCGCCAGCATCAGCCAGTTGAATGGTGTGAGCAGTTTGTACGGGAGCGTCTCAAATTCCACGTGAGCCGCCTGGCTGCCGGCTACCGCCGCAGCTCTTCGCTTGAAAAACGCATAGGTACTGCCGAGCAGCGCGCCCATGGCCAGCACTGCCGGGGGAACAGCGCCCAGGGCCACTTTGGAGTATTTTGGAAAAGACTTTTCGCCTACATCAGGGAACCCGATCTTCTCAAACGGCACTGAGGAAAGATAGAGCACACTCGTGCCGCCCGCCTCTTTCTCTCCATATATATGGTCTACATATTTATCGGGATGGTTTGAGATGCGGGTGCGCGCTTCCTGCAGCATCTCCTTGCGTTCGCCGAACCTCAAGGCATCCGCCGGACAAGCTTTCACGCAGGCAGGCGTAACGATACTTTCCTTATGCTGTTCGATTTCAGCCGCGGTAAGCGCCACTCCATTGCGATTGACCGCAGACGGCTGATCGACGCGGTCTGCGCAGTGCGTACACTTCTGAATCTTGGGTGCATGCGAGTCCCATTCCGCTGTTGGCACACTCCACGGGCAAGCCCACACACAGTAACGGCAACCAATGCATTTGTCCGCATCGTAACTCACCGGGCCGTCGGTCTGGGAAAACAGAGCAGTAGTCGGACACGCTGAAACGCAGGCAGGCTCCAGGCAGTGCAGACAGCGCCGCATGCTGAAGAGATAATTGAGTCCTCCGGGCGCCGCTTCATTGGGGACTTCATGAAATGTGATCAGCGTGAGCGTTTTGGCGCTGAGGGCCGCCGGGTTCTGAAATCCCATGTAATCCTGCAACTGGGTTTCTTCGCCATCGCGTTCATTCCACTGCTTACAGGCGACCTGGCATGCGCGGCAGCCGATGCACTTTGTAATGTCAATCAGCGTGGACTTGATCGGCGTGTTGGCGTCCCGCTCGCTCATGATGTTTTCCTTTTCCTGTCTTTCAATGCTGCTGCCTCTGCAGGCGCGCTCGTCTTGACCACATTCACCAGACAGGCTTTTGTTTCCTGAGTTCCCGCTCCTGGATCAACGGCATCAATGGTGAGATGGTTTACGCTCGGGCCGGTGGAGAGCCCACTGAATCCCCAGTTGTATGGCATCCACACGATCGTGACTTCGCTGCCATTCACCTTGAGTGCCTTCATGCGCGGCGTGACCACAGCTTTTACCGTGAGTTCACCGCGCGCGGAAGAGACCTTTACCCATTCGCCGGTTTTCACTCCGAGTTTCTGCCCCAATGTCTCCGGGACTTCGAGCACGGGTTCAGGAATCAGCTCGTTCAACCACGGGATATTGCGTGTTGAAGAGCCTCCACACCAGTGCTCCGCAACGGTGGATGTCATGAGGACATAAGGAAAGTCCGCCACCTTGCCGATTGGCTGATGCGATCCAACGCGCGGATACTTGAGCATCGGATTGGTCTTCACCTTCGGATGAAGAATGTTTTCTACCGGACTCTCAACCGGCTCGTACATTTCCGGGAATGGGCCATCTTTGGGAACGTAGGCAACATCGCGTGGCACCTCTGGGCTTTTCGCGTCCATGTCCGTGTAGACAGCGGCAAAGAGGCGTCCGAGGCCCTCTGGATTCAAGTGGAATGCCCTTTGGCCGTTCGGCGTATCGGGTCCATCGGTCGGTACCGGGACATCAGGGAGGTCATATCCTGCCCAGCGTTTTGCCTGCTCGTCCCACCAGACGATTGGCTTGGAGCCGGGATATGGCTTGCCATGTCGATCGCAGGAAGCGCGGTTGTAGAGGATGCGCATGTTGTTCGGCCAGGTCCATCCGAAGTTCGGATAAAGACCCAGACCTCCCGGGTCCGTTCGCGAATCTCGCCGTTTGGAAAGATTGACTCCGCCACCAAACACGCCTGCGTAGATCCAGGCCCCACAAGAAGTTGAGCCATCGGGCTGCAGGTCAGATATCTTCCTGACCAGATCACCGGTCTTCAGGCCGGAGGCGGGAATGTCGCGCAACGCGCGTCCGTTAATTTCGCGAAGCACATCTTCAGCCGTGGTGTAAGTCCAGGAAGCATTTTTGAGGATCAGGTCTCTTTCTTCGGTGGAATCCTTAACCAGTTCGCGAACGCGGCGGAAGACCAGGTCAACGATTTCGCCGTCTGGTTTCGCCTCACCGGGTGGTTTTACCGCGGCATGTCGCCACTGCACCATGCCTCCCGAGTTCGTGATAGTCCCATTTTTTTCCATGAAGAACGCCGCCGGCAGCAAGACTACTTCGGTAGCGATGGATTTGGGGTCAATGCCGGGCCGACGCCAGAACGTCGCGGTCTCCGTTTCCCATATCTCCTGCACCACCAGCATCTCGAGCTTCGACATTGCATCAAACGTCAATTTCAAGTTGGGAGTGGTTACTGCGGGGTTCTGGCCGATAGCCCACAGCATCTTAAGTTTTCCCGCGAGAGCATCCTCAAAGATTGACAGGGTGCCATAGTCTTTTTGGGCATTGCGCTTGGGCAGCCAGGTGTAGCCGAAATCATTTTCGGGAGTGGCCGCATCACCATAGAATGCCTTGAGCATATTGACCAGGCATTTGCGGTCTCCGGTCCCATTCTTTTTTGTGTACTCCGCAAGCGTGGGCTCTGTATGGGCAGGATAGTTAAGATAGCCAGGCGTATAGTTGTTAAGCACGCCCATATCGCAAGCGCCCTGCACATTGGGCTCGCCACGTAACGCATTCACTCCGCTGCCCGGCTTTCCTACGTTACCCAGAAGGAGCTGCAGGATCGTGAACCCGCGGATTCCCTGAACGCCGGTAGTGTGCTGAGTCATTCCCAGCGCATACAGGATTGCTCCGGGCCGGTTCTTCGCCATGGTTTCCGCGATCTGCTGAATTTGCGCCCGTGGGATACCGGTGATGCTCTCACCCACTTCCAGCGTGTAACGGGAAACAAACTTCTTGAGGTGTGCGAACACGCAATGCGGGTCATCAAGGCTGGTGGCCACACGGGGCTTGCCTTTTCCATCGAGCTGATAGCCCCAGCTTTCGGTATTGTATTTTTGCTTCTCTTCGTCGAACCCGCTGAAGAGTCCATCCTTGAAATCAAAACTCTGCTGGCCGAGAAGAAGCGCGTTGGTATGCGTCCTGACGTAGTCGTCGTCGTAAAGCTTATTTTGCAGGACGTAGTTGATCATGGTGTTGAGAAACGCAGCATCGGTGCCTGGGCGAATGCGCGCGTACATGTCAGCCGTAGCGGATGTCCGGGTGAATCGGGGATCGACGTGGATGATCCTGGCCCCATTTTCCTGGGCCTTCCGGATCCACTTGAAAGCCATCGGATGGTTTTCCGCCACGTTGCTGCCTTCCACCAGAATCGTCTTGCAATGCTGCAGGTCAATCCAGTGGTTGGTCATGGCGCCGCGTCCGAATGCTGCCCCCAGACCGGGGACCGTGGGGCTATGTCAAAGGCGTGCCTGGTGCTCGACGAAGACTGTGCCAAGCAAACGGGTTGCTTTCTGGAATAGATAACACTCCTCATTGGTGTTCTGAGCGCCACCCATGAAGGCGATTGCGTCCGTCCGATTGACTGGGACGTCTGTATCTTCGAGTTTCTCAGTCGCAATCCATGTTGCATCCCGCGTCTTGCGGATCTTTTGTGCGACTCGCTCAATTGCGTCATTCCACGAGATATCCTCCCAATGGTCGCTCCCCGGTGCGCGGTAACGAGGTTTTGCTAACCGATGTGGAGAGGCGTGTGTCGCGAACATGGATATGCCTTTAACGCATAACGATCCTCGATTAACGATGTGGTCATAATCGCCTTCCATGGCAATCAGCTTGCCGTCACGCACCGCTGCCACCATGCCGCAGCCGCACGAACAGAAATTGCACGAGGTGGTGAATTCGTTCACCTGTGATAGCTTCAACTTCTGTGAAGCCGCCCTGACCGTGGGCATGTCAAGAATTCCGCTGACCGCCAATCCTGCCCCGGCGCCCAGGGCTAACTTCAGCATGTCTCTGCGGCTGACCACTCTGTTTTGACTATGTGGGCTTGGTTGCACCTGGCTGGAAGAACTTTCGCTTCTTTCCGGCTTTCTAAGATCCATGAGACATACTCCCGGCGGTTGCAAGCTACCTTGTTTGTCCCGGTAATCCGAGGTACTCCACGAAGGAGGTACTCTACGAAGCTAGTAGCAAGTGAAGCTTGATCCTACTGTCACTCTTGCCAGTTACTCTGCTCAACTCGGTTTCCTACACTGCACTTGTTTCACGCAGGTACTTTAGTGCTTATTCATGGATACAGGACCTTCCAGGCCGGCGTGGTTTGTTCTTACTCGCCACTGGCTGAGTCTAACTGGCGTTGCGCTGGTCACCACGGCGGGAATTTCCTGGCTGTTCATATTGCCGCTGAACATCCGCGGCCATGTCCAAAATCCTTACGTCGGAATCGTTTTATTTCTGATTCTTCCAGCAGTCTTCTTCGCGGGGCTGGCACTGATCCCGATCGGCATTTACCTGGGGAAGCGGCAAATTCAGCAGGGGCTGGCAGATACCGCAGTCGATCGCAGGACAGCGCTGCGGCGGCTCGCCTGGTTTTTCGCCATTACCACCTTCGCCAACATCCTGATCGGCACTCAAGTCACCTATCGCGCGGTCAAGCATATGGAAACGCCGCAATTCTGTGGAGGCTCGTGTCACACCATGGCTCCTGAACTTGCTGCCTACCAGAACTCGCCGCACTCCAGCGTGGAGTGTGTTGAATGCCACGTTGCGCCGGACGTGGCCGGCTGGGTAAGCAGCAAGACCTCGGGCATTCGCCAGCTGGTACACACCGTGATGAAGACCACACCAAAACCGGTTCCAGCAGGGCTCGCGACCGGAAGGCTGGTGCCTTCCGCCGAAACCTGTGAGAACTGCCACTGGCCCCAGAACTTCAACGGCGTGCGCCTGCGTGTGTTCAGCAAATTTGCCGACGATGAAAAGAACACGCCTTCAGAAACGGTCCTGCTGATGCTTACCGGCGGAAACAAATTTGCCGGCATCCATGGCGCTCACCTTGGACCGGGCGTTCGCATACGCTATGCCGCAACTGACGCGACACGGCAAACCATCCCATGGGTGGAATACCGCAACACAACAACCGGGGATGGCCAGATCTTTGCCAGCTCTGATTCGTCAGTGGATTCCGTGAAGAACCTGCCAACCTATGAAATGCAATGTGTGGACTGCCACAACCGTCCCACACATGTGTTTGATCTGCCCGAGCGGGCCGTGGACAAGGCCCTGACCCGAGGCGACATTCCCATCACGCTGCCCTATGTGAAGAAAGAAAGCGTGGAGTTACTCAAGGCCAGCTACAACACGCGTGAAGATGCAGCCCTGAAATTGCCGGAAGCGTTTGTAAGCTTCTACCAGAAAACCTATCCGGAGATTCATGCACAACGTACTCAAGACGTTCGTCACGCAGCCGATGCAGTTCTTGCCCTCTACAACCGCAACGTGTTTCCGGAATTGAAAGTGACCTGGGGCACTTATCCCAACAATCTGGGCCACACGGATTCACCGGGATGCTTCCGCTGCCATGACGGCTCACACACAAGCGCCAAAGGAAAAACCATTGCCCAGGATTGCGATAGCTGTCACCAGTCACTGGCCACCGATGAAGCTTCTCCGGAAATTCTGAAAACACTTGGAATCGATGAATGGATCTCAAAGCCACGAAAGCAGTAGTCCGTGAAAAAACGCGGCAAAGGTTGTTGAGCGATCACAAAGGAGATCGGATATGAAGTGTAAGTTTGCAGCGGCCGCAACGTTGTTGTTGCTGGTTCTCTCCACATCGGGCTGGACCCAGGACGACGGTGCAGCCACCTACAAGGCAAAATGCGCGAGTTGCCATGGCGCAAGCGGTGAAGGCAAAGGGAAAAACCCGGCGTTGAAGGGTGTGGATGCGGACACAATTGTCCAGCAAATCACCAAAGGCAAACCGGACAGCAAAGCTCCGCACAAAAAACCCATGTCAGGCGTAAGTGAAGCCCAGGCCAAGGCGCTGGCGGAGTTCATACAGACTCTCAAGTAATCTGCTGGCTATTGATCGATCAGCACGAGTTACTGGCACTTGTGTCTGCAAAAGGCAAGCAGATGGCGCCAGCATGAACAAGGGAGCAGATCGTGCAAATGAAGAAGCTATTCAGGCAAGCTCCAGGGCCAATACTGGCGCTCATGTTGTTCTTTCTGTTCCAGCCGACGCCCAACGGAAATTCTCAAGAGAAGCCGGCAGAACCAACCCAGCCGCAAAGTAATGCAGCGCAGCCGGGAACGCAACCAGGACACTACCTGGGATCAGAAGCCTGCATGGCGTGCCATGAATGAGGTTTATAAGAAGTTTGCGACGGTAAAAACAAAGTCCTGCTAGCTTACGGCTTGCTTCGTACAAGCATCACGTCGAGTCGAGTGTCCTTGCCTACAGTCACGTCTACGCATTTCAACTGCTTGTCACCAAGTCTACGCCAATCTGGGATGCCCCAGGGGGGTGGAGCAGGAGATCGCCGACATCGCCGGTCGCGCGTCATCCCACCCCAGAAAGCCAAAATCGGGCTTTCCGGGGAGCCCCGGTCATCACCGAGATCGGAAAGGCAAAAGCCCAGATACCACTGATCAGAACCCGGGGATAAGGAAGTCAACCCCGGGGATGAATTGTGTAAGCCCTTTAGATTCCTAATTGGGGTAGAGGGGGAGGGATGGCACCTGAGATCGGGTGATCCGGTGATCGGGGAATCAGGTGATCGGAAAACCAAAAGCCCACCACTGATCAACACTGATCAGGAATCAGTGATCGGAAAGGCAAGAGCTCACCGCAGAGACGCGGAGAGAGCAGCCAATGTCAGAAAGTCGGAAACTGGCTATCCCTTCATCACCCAGACCAGCACCGCGATGCCGACGACGATCCGGTAGATGGCAAACGGCGTGAATCCGCGCTGGCGAACCCAGTTCATGAACCATGCCACCACGGCCAAGGCCACGATGAACGACACGACGAAGCCGATGAGGAGAATGGTCCACTCATGGCCGTCGGCGGGCATGCGGCCCAGGGCTTCAGCGCCGTGTTTGGGATGGAAGGTTTTGAGCAGGTCATAGCCGGTGGCGGCGATCATGGTGGGCATCGAAAGAAAGAAAGAAAACTCCAGAGCGGCGGTGCGGGACATGCCGGCTACCTGTCCGGCGGCGATGGTGGACATGGAGCGCGAGGTACCGGGAAAGACCGCCGACGCCACCTGGCAGATACCGATCCAGATGGCCTGGACGAGCGAAACGTCTTCCATGCGTTCCGTCATGTGGCGGCCCACGGTGCGCGGCGAGCCGAAATATGCGTCGACGATCCACATGATGACGCCGCCCACGAGCAGCGAGACGCCCATTACGGTAAGGCTTTCAAGGTGTTTGCCAATCAGTTTGGTCAGCAGCAATGACGACACAGCGGTGCAGATAAATGCGATCATCACCAGCGAGAGCGGATGCGTGAGCGCGGACGATTTGTCATCGTTCGACCGAGGGCCTGTGAGTGCGCGTTTGAAAGCGGCCAGCCACTCCGGCAGACAAAACAAGCAGTACGGAAGCCACAATAATAAGACAAGGCCCAACGCGATCGAAGCCGATTGAACCGACTCCAGAAAGCGGGCAATGCGCGCGCGAAAATATATTGGCAGGCAGAGGATTGCGCCAAGCTGGATCACGATGGAATACATCTTCCAGAATGGATCGTCTAGATGGATGTGCAGCAGCGCCTCTGTGATGCGCAGGTGCGCCGTAGAGCTGACCGGCAAAAACTCTGTTAGACCTTCAACAATGCCTAAGAATAATGAGAGCAGATAGTCTTGCAAAACTCCTCCGGGTTATTTGCGATCAGGTTCAGCGGTGTAGGTGGGAATACCTTGCTGTAGTGCGTAGATCAGCTCCGTGGCGCGCGGCTTCCAGTCCACAAGTTTGGGATCGCCTGCCGGCGCGTGGGCCGCAACTTCCTGCGCCAGGTCCATGGCTTTTTTGCGCGCTTTGTCGCGCTCTTTATCGTGCTGCGCGCCGTACATCTGCACCAGAGCGGCTTGTCGCCCCGCGGCGTTAAAGAGCGCCTCCGCCACCTTGGGAGATTGCGGATGCTCGCGCGCATATTTCTCATACAGCTCGGATTCTTTTTCCGGACAGTGCGTCTCGCCCTTCCACGATCCGCAGAGCTTGTTGTCGATCAGGTTATACGCGGCGAGATCGGACCATTTTGTGTGCGGATATTTCTTCATCACCAGCTTCATGTTCTGGTCGTCGATAGGCGTGCGCAGATCAGGGTTCATTTCGCGCGATGAAGGCCGCAAGCGTACATCGGCTTTTTCCAATTGCCAGCGGATGTCGGCAGCGCGCCACAAACCTTCACCCGAAAGCGGCGAGTTGGGCCAGTAATCATAAACACGATAGTAAAGCCGCATCGCGTCTTCCGCCGCGTGTCTGCGTCCGCCGCGCATTTCGGCCTGGTTTTCTGAGTCCACGGCTTCACCATAGATGATTTGGTCGCCGTTGGGCGTGGCCGTGCTGATCACGACATTGCTTGGCACCCAGCCGGTGATCTGGCGCGTGGTTTCGCGATCGCGATCAACATCCACCACAATCAAAACGTGCGCCCAGGTTTGTTCGCCGATCTTGGTACGCTCCATCACCAGCGGAACATCTCTTCCTCTTGTAGCGCGCGCCAGTTTTTGCGAGCTCAAATCCGGTGAGACATACATCTGCACTTCATTAATGATGGTGCCTTGCTCTTTCTGCTGCGCCGGCAAGGTAAAAGAGAAGCAAACA
>Ga0207687_10002417_pt1 | contig 12671 bp, 11 predicted proteins | sample KBSM54metaG_FD_184399 | JGI IMG/M metagenome (GOLD analysis project Ga0207687, IMG submission 184399) | Miscanthus rhizosphere microbial communities from Kellogg Biological Station, Michigan, USA - KBS M5-4 metaG (SPAdes) (version 2) | ecosystem: Host-associated > Plants > Roots > Rhizosphere >...
ACGGCCCGCTGCCACCACTCGGCCCGTTCGTCCCCGGCCAACTCACGGACGCGGGCGTCGAAGACGGTGGGGCCGTCCTGGATGACGACCGCCTCGGGGTTGGCCTGGAGGTTGTAGTACCAGAGCGGATGCTCGGGCGCCCCACCCTTCGAGGCGACCAGCGCGTACTCGCCGTCGTGCTCCACCCGCATGAGCGGCGTCTTGCGCAGCTTCCCGGTCCGCTTGCCCCGCGAGGTCACGACGATCACCGGCAACCCGGTGTCGAGCAGGGTCGTGCCCCGCTGGCCCCCCGAGCCCTCGTATTCCTCGACCTGGTCCCGGACCCACTTCTGCGGGCTCGGCTCGTACTCGCCCTCGACGGCCATGGCGTCGAGTGTAGGTGTCCGAGGCCACGGCTCTGCGTCCCGGATCACCGGTGAGGACGTGAGATCAGCCGAGATGGGCCGAATCCAGCGGAGGGCCCTCCCAGTGTGCAATTAGGTGGGATATACCGACGTAACTGCTCAGCCGAGGGCGTACGCCGGACGAGTATGTCCTGGTGACAACCTGGAAGACCGGCGATGAGCTGCCGGAGTCGTCGAGCCCAAGCCGCCGGCCGGCCCCTACACTCTGGGGCGAGATGTCGAACCCGGCCGCCGAGCCCGTTCCCTCCGAGAGCATCGAGCTTTCCGTCGAGGAGCTCCTTCGTCGTGCCCGACCCCATCCACCGTACGGGGAGATGGTGATCGACGATCTCGATGCAGAGGAGGCCGATGCCTTCCTTGCCGCCGTTCTGAGCTGACCTCACCGATGGTGCGCGGACCGGTGGTCGTGGACACCGACGTCTACAGCGCCCGCCTCCTGCCCGACTCGTCGCTCGCGTTGCGCTACGAGCCCTTCTCGTCGGCCGCCTCGAGGTCCTGTCCTTCCAGACTGTCGCCGAACTTCACTACGGCGCCCTCCTCCGAGGCTGGGGCACCGCCCGACTTCGACGACTGGATGCGGCCTTAGCCAGTGCCGAGATCGTCCAGACCGGCCCTGATCTCATCCGTGTCTACGCAGAGCTCCGTGTCGCGTGTGAACGGATCGGTCACGCCCTCTGCCAGCGAGAACACGACGCCGACCGATGGTTCGCCGCGACCGCCCTCCGTCTGGGCGTCTCACTGGTCTCGAACGACCGCATCTTCGAGGGCGCGCCAGGCCTCGTGCTCGAATCCATCAGAGACTGAGCCGAGCGTGCGCCGGCCGACGCCCCCCTACTTGAACCAGATGCGTTGGTAGTCGCGTGACTGGGGGTGGACCAGGAGGGCGATGAGGGCGATCTCGAACATGAGCCCGATGAGGTTGGCCCCGCGCAGGGGGCTGCCCAGGTAGTAGAAGCGCAGGAGGAAGGGGACGATGGACATGGCGATGCCGAGCCCATAGCCCCACTTGCGTTCGTTGGCGATCCCGTAACCGGCGGCGACCTGGCCGACGATGATCCCGACGTAGAGAAGCGGGAAGGCACTCGCCAGGAGGAGGTCGAGGACCAGGAACGCGGAGTTGATGTAGAGCAGGAAGACAGCGATCTGGAGAGTCTGGGGTTGGGATCTGTTCGTCCACCGGCGCTGTTGCATGGCGACATTCTGGCAGGACCGGGCGACCTGGCCGCGGTCGTGTTGGCGGCCGGCGCCGGCGCCCGCCTCCGACCGCTCACCGACCTCCGCCCGAAGGCGTTGTGCCCCGTCGCGGGCGTGCCCTTGGTCGACGTGGCGGTGGCCCGGGCCCGGGCCGTGAGCGCCTCGGTGGCGGCGAACTGCCACAGCTCCCAGCCGACGCTCGCCGCCCACCTGGCGACCCTGGGGGTCCACGTCTCGACGGAGGACGGCGAGCGGCTGGGCACGGCGGGGGCGCTCGGCCGGCTGCGGCCGTGGATCGACGGCCGGTCGGTCCTGGTGGTCAACGCCGACACGTGGAGCACGGTCGGTCTCCGCCTCCTCGTCGAGGGGTGGGACGGGGTCCGCCCCCGGCTCCTCTGCCAGGCCGACCCCGACCTGGCCACGTGGGGCGAGCTGGCCTACGTCGGCGCCGCCCTCCTGCCGTGGTCGCAGGTCAGGGAGCTGCCCGAGAGTCCCGCCGGGCTGTGGGAGGCCTCGTGGCAGGGGCTGGAGCCGGGCGCCGACCTCGACCTCGTGCGTACCGACGGCCCCGTCATCGACTGCGGCACGCCCGCCCGCTACCTGCGGGCCAACCTGGTCGCCTCGGGCGGGGAGTCGGTCATCGGCGAGGGGGCGGTGGTCGAGGGCGAGGTCGTACGGACGGTGGTGTGGGACGGCGCCCGCGTCGAACGCGGGGAGCGGCTGGTGGACGCGATCAGGGCGTCGGCGGAGGTGACGGTGCTGGTGCGCCCGTGACGGGTGCAGCAGACGGTGCGGCATCCGGGTTCACGTCCACCGCCTCGATGGCGACGAGGTCGGCGTCGGTGACCTCGGCCTCGGGCCGGGCGACGACCCGACTCGCCTGGCGGGCGACCACCGCCTCGAACAGGTTGCGCACCAGGCGGGCGTTGCCGAAGCCCCGATCCCGAGATTGGGCGGCGAGGAAGTCGAGCACCGCGGCCCGGGCCGCCTCCGTCGGGACGTAGTGGCTCTTGCGGCACATGCCGTCGAAGATGAGGGCCAGCTCGGCGCCGGTGTAGTCGGGGAAGAAGATGGTCTTCGGGAACCGGGAGCGCAGGCCGGGGTTGGCGTCGAGGAACACGGCCATCTCGTCCGGATACCCGGCCACGATCACGACCACGTCGTCGCGGTGGTCCTCCATCAGCTTGACGATCATGTCGATGGCCTCGTGGCCGAAGTCGGTGTCCGCGCCCCGGGCCAGGGCGTGGGCCTCGTCGATCAGCAGGACGCCGCCCATGGCCGACTCGAACACGGCCTGCACCTTGAGCGCGGTCTGGCCCACGTAGCCGGCCACCAGCCCGGCCCGGTCGGTCTCCACCAGATGGCCCTTCTCGACGACGCCCAGGGTGCGGTAGATCTGGGCCAGGAGGCGGGCGACGGTGGTCTTGCCGGTTCCCGGGTTGCCGGTGAAGACCAGGTGGCGGCTGTGCTCGACCACCGGCAGGCCCCTCGCCACCCGCAGCTTCTCCACCCGCAGCAGGTCGGTGACGAGCTTGACCTCGGCCTTCACCGGGGCCAGCCCGACCAGCCCGTCGAGCTCGGCCAGCAGCTCGTCGATGGGACGGGGCGGTCCCGCGGGGGCGGTGACGGGCGGCGGTGGCGGGGCCGCAGCCGCGGCCCCGGCGCCGGTGGCCGGGAGCGGCTGGGGGCCGCCCGGCCGGGGGAGGCCGGCTCCGTCCATGGCCCGCAGGAGGGCCGACCGGAAGCGCTCGATGGCGGACAGCTCGCCGTGGGACGGGAACGCGTCCAGGGCCAGCACGGTGTGACCGATGTCGACGGCGGCGGTGTAGTACGCCCAGGCCCGGTTGCCGCCGTCACGGCCGTCGGCCTGCACCAGCAGCTCGAACAGGGGCGACGGGGTCTCGAGGAACGTCCGGCTCCCGTTGAGCAGGCCCGCGGCCCGCATGGCCGACGGGCTGGCGGCCCGGGCCACGGTGTCGAACCGGGGGCCGAAGACGTCGACGAAGGCGTCCAGCTCGTCGTCGGTGTGGCGGCCGTCGGAGTCGACGAAGGCGGCGGTGAGATTGAACGCCTCCAACGCCACGTCGCCCGAGAGCTTCTCGGTGTCGCCGATGCGCGAATCCCCCGCCAGGCGGGTGAGGGCGGGGGCCACGGCCACCACGAAGGCGTCGACCGCCCGCCGCAGGACGCTCGACCCGCTCACGGCCGGGCCGCCGCCCGCGCCGCCAGCTGGCCGCAGGCGGCGTCGATGTCGGCGCCCCGGTTGCGGCGGACGGTGGCGTTGACCCCCAGGCCCCTCAGCCGGTCGCGGAAGGCCCGCACCGCGGCCGGCGACGGCCCCCGCACCAGGTAGCCGGGGGTCGGGTTGAGGGGGATGAGGTTGACGTGGGCGGCGAGCGGGATGGCCACGCCGGCCAGCTCGTCGGCGTCGGCCGGGCGGTCGTTGACCCCGTCGATGAGGGCCCACTCGAACGAGAGGCGCCGGCCCTTCGCCGTCACGTAGTCGCGGCAGGCGGCGAGCAGGTCGGCGAGGGGGTACCGGCGGTTGATGGGGACCAGCTCGTCGCGGAGGGTGTCGTTGGCCGCGTGGAGGGACACGGCCAGGTTCACGGGCAGGGTCTCGGACGTCAGCCGGCGGATGCCGGGGACGAGGCCGACGGTCGACACGGTGAGGTGGCGGGCGGAGAGCCCGAGCTCGTGGTGGAGGCGCTCGACCGCGGCCCACACCGGCCCGTAGTTGGCCAGGGGCTCGCCCATGCCCATGAACACCACGTTCGACAGCCGCCGGGGGAGCGCCGACCGCCGGGCCCGGACCACCTGCTCCACGATCTCGCCGGTGGTGAGGTGGCGGGTGAACCCGGCCTGGCCGGTGGCGCAGAACGAGCAGGCCATGGCGCAGCCGGCCTGGGTCGACACGCAGACCGTGGCCCGGTCGGGGTAGCGCATGAGCACCGTCTCCACCGCCGCCCCGTCGGACAGGCGCCACAGCCACTTGTCGGTGTCGCCCCCGTCCGACGTCGACTCGTGCTCCAGGCGGAGGGCCGCGGGCAGGTCGGTGGCCAACCGGTCCCGGAGGGCGGCCGGCAGCTCCGTCATCTCCTCCGGCTCCCGTCCCGCGTGGAGGCCGGCCCACACCTGCCGGGCCCGGTAGGCGGGCTCGTCGCCCACCACCGCCGCCACCTCGGGCGGGGTCAGGTCGAAGCGGGTGGCGGGGGGCCGTCCGGGCACGCCCCCGATCATGGCCCAGCATCCGGCTCAAGGCGGCCGCCGGGACGGTCGACAACGAACGGACGGCTATCGGCGTGGGCCGAGTTCGGAGAGCGACCATGCGCACGACAACGCTCGGGGCAGGCGCCAGCCGTGCCCGGCGCCGGGCCTGCCTGTCGGGAGCGGCGGCCATGGCCCTGGCGGCGACGATCGTCCCCCTGCCGGCGACGCCGGCCACCGCCGCGCCGGTCCAGATCCAGGTCCCCGGCCTCTTCTCCACGATCCAGGGCGCCATCGACGCCGCCTCGGCCGGCGACGTCGTCGTGGTGGCCGCCGGCACCTATCACGAGCGCATCGACTTCAAGGGCAAGGCCATCGAGGTCCGCAGCGCCATCGGGCCGTCCTCCACCACTATCGACGGCGACCGGGTGGCGAACGTGGTCCGCTTCCACTCGGGCGAGGGGCGGGGCTCGGTGCTGCGGGGCTTCACCATCACCCACGGCCTCGTCTCGGTCACCCTCGTCGGGGGCGGGATCGCGATCGAGAACGCGTCGCCGACGATCGTCGGCAACATCGTCACCGACAACGACGCCGGCGTCCACGGCGGCGGAGGGATCGGCGTGGCCCAGGGCGCGCCCCTCATCACCGACAACCTCGTCACCGGGAACGTCACCGATCCGACCGGCGCCGCCGCCGGCATCCTGGCCGTGGGGAACGCGGAGATCGTCGACAACCGGATCGAGGGCAACACCGCCGGGGGAGGCGGCGGCGCCCTGGTGTCGGGCCCGGTGCTCTTCCGGGACAACGTCGTGGTCGGCAACCGTGCCCTCGGGTTCGACGGTGGCGGTCTGAGCGTGGGCGGCGGTCATCCCCGGGTCGTCCAGAACGTGATCAGCGGCAACTACGCCGACGTCCGGGGCGGCGGCCTGGCGTGGGCCAGGACCGAGACCACCGAGCCGCCGGAGATCGTCAACAACACGATCGTCGGCAACCACGCCCCCAGCGGGTCGGAGGTCGCGGGCGGGGGCGGGGGCGCGGTCCTCCTCAACAACGTCGTCGTGGGCGGCGGGACGGCCAGCGCCGTCGTGTGCCTGGCGACCTCCGTGCAGCTGGGCGTGTTCCGCCACAACGACGTCCACAACGGCGGTTCGGCGCCGTACGCCGGCTGTCCCGACCACACCGGCACCGACGGCAACCTCTCCGCCGACCCCCGCTTCGTGGACGGGCCGGGCGCCGTCGCCCCGGCCACCCCGCCGTACCGCCTGCAGCAGAGCTCACCCGCGGTCGACACCGGCGAGAGCTCGGCTTCCCTGACCACGACCGACTTCGACGGCCGGCCCCGGGTGACCGACGGTGACGGCGACGGGACGCCGGAGGTCGACATGGGCGCCTACGAGGCCGATCCCTTCGCCCGCCTGGTCCCCCAGATGCCGTACTCGGTGTGGACACAGCCCTCGGGCACGCCGCTCGACGGGCTCGGCGGCTGGGTGTACCCCCTCAACCACCCGTTGGCGCCCGACGGCCAGCTCCCGGCGGCCTACCTCTACGCCCACTACTTCGGGTTCGTCAGCGGCGGGGCCCTCGGCCAGGTCGGCCTCGTCACCGACTCGACCGGCAAATACGCGGTGTTCAGCGTGGTCGAGCAGAACGGGACCGCCCACAACCTCTCGGTTCCGTTCGCCTGGACCTCCGAGCACTTCTACTTCCCGATCGTGACCCGCGTCGGCGGTGGGTCGTGGGCCGCGGCCGTCTACGACGACGCCACGGCCGGGTGGACGTCGATCGGCACTCTCGCGCTCCCGGACGGGTGGGGGAAGCTGGCCCCCGCCAGCGTCACCGCCGTGCCCTGGCTGGGGCCGGCCGCCGGCAGCTGCGCCCGCTACCCCCGGGCCGACGTCCTCTTCTACCCACCGTTCGGCTTCGTCGGGGGCGTCGGCCGGGTGGCCACGCTCACCTCTTCGGCCGCCGCCCCGGGCGACTGCCCCCCGACGATCTCGACGGTCGGGCCGTGGACCCGGTACCAGGTGGGCGCGTAGCGGCGGGTAGGGGCCGATCGGGGTGCCCGGGCGGTAGCCTTCGGGCCGTGAGCGCGCCCTCCCCCGACGAGACGGAGAGCCCGGCCGGCGCCGACGCCGCGGCCGAGCCCTCGGCCGGTCCATCGGCCGGTCCATCGGCCCCGGCCTCGCCGCCACCGGCGCTCCCGGAGAAGCACCACCGCAACGTGCAGGGGGGGGCGGCCCGGGCCGCGGTGTTCGGGGTCAGCGACGGACTGGTGTCCAACATCGCCATCGTCCTCGGCTTCGCCGGGGCCAACCCGACGCCGGCACTGGTCCGGCTGGCGGGCCTGGTCGGACTCATCGGCGGGGCGGTGTCGATGGCGGCGGGCGAATGGGTGTCGATGACGGCCCAGGCCGAGCTGCTGGAGCGGGAGCTGGAGATGGAGCGCATCGAGCTCCGCCGGAGCCCGGAGATGGAGACGGCCGAGCTGGCCGCCATTTACATGGCCCGGGGCGTCGACCGCAAGACAGCCGAGGAAATGTCGAGCCAGCTCATGCGCAATCCGGAGCTGGCCCTGGAGACCCACGCCCGGGAGGAGCTGGGCATCGACCCCGAGGAGCTCGGGTCGCCGATCGCGGCCTCGGTGTCGTCGTTCTTCAGCTTCGGCGTCGGGGCCACCGTGCCCTTGTTCCCCTGGTTCTTCGGCGGGGGGACGGCCGCGGTGGTGGCCTCGATCATCCTCGGCGCCATCGCCGCCATCGCCGTGGGTGGGCTGCTCGGGCGGTTCACCGGGCGCCGGGTGGTGCGCTCGGCGGTTCGTCAGCTCGTCTTCACCGCCGTGCCCGCGGTGATCACCTACGTGCTGGGCTCGCTCGCCGGGGTGGGCGTCGTCGGCTGATCGGCGGCGGCCACGTGGCCCACGTAGGCCCGGTCGACGTGGTCGAGGGTGAAGCCCAGCTCCTCGTACAGGTGGAGCGCCCCGTGGTTGTCGGCGTCGACGTAGAGCATCGCCGTGCGGAACCCCCGGCGGGCGAGCCAGTCGAGGCCGGCCAGCACCATCTGCCGGCCCAGGCCCATGCGCTGATAGGCGGGATCGACGGCCACCACGTAGATCTCGCCCAGCGGGAGACCGTGGTCGCCATGGCTGTGGTCGTGGACCTTCGTCCAGCAGAAGGCGGCCAGCTTCCCGTCCCGCTCGTGGAGGAGGAAGCCGGCCGGGTCGAACCAGGGCTGCTCCTCCCGGTGGCGGAGGGTGTCGAGGTCCCACCCACCCTGTTCCGGGTGCCAGCTGAAGGCCCGGTTGTTGACCTCCAGCCACGCCTGCTCGTCACGGCCGGGCACGAAGGGCCGCACCGCGACCGTCGCCTGCTCGTGCACGGGCAGCGCCCGCCGCAGCTGGCGCAGCTCCCGTCCCCGGGACAGCCCGGCCGCCTGCGCCACCCGGTCGTGGACCGCGGTGGGCTTGGGCACCCACATGTGGACCTGGCCCCCGCCCTCCTGGCGGACGATCTCGAGGGCGGTGCCGACCAGGGTCTCGCCGATGCCGTCGTTGGCCATCCGGTGGTGCGGGTCGACGACGTACTCCAGGTCCCAGAAGGGGCCCTGGCCGCCGGGACCGTCCTCCCGGGTCAGCTGGGCGTAGCCGACGGGATGGTCGTGACCCGGCTCCCACGCCACCAGGCCGGCGAAGCCGTGGCGGTGCCCGTGGACCAGGTCGAGCCACTGGTGCTCGCCCAGGGGATGGTGGCCGTCGACGGCGGTGGCCACGTCGAGCAGCTCGGACACGGCCTCGATGTCGACCTTCCCCATCTGGCGCTTGATCTCCAGCCGGGCCATGTCCGCCCCAAGGTACCGCCGGCATCTACGTTCTCCGGCATGGCCCGGCCCCGCACCCCCAAGGGCCGGGCCCGGGAGACGATGGCCCGGCTGGCCGACGAGTACCCGGGTGACGAGCGCGATTTGTGCGCCCTCACCCACGACAACCCCTTCCAGCTCCTCGTGGCGACGATCCTCTCGGCCCAGACCACCGACGAGAACGTCAACAAAGCGACTCCCGCCGTGTTCGCCCTCTATCCCACCCCGGCCGACCTGGCTTCGGCCGACCCCACCGAGTTGGAACGGCTGGTCCATTCGACCGGCTTCTTCCGCTCGAAGACGAAGTCGCTGATCGGCATGGCCGCCGCCCTGGAGGACCGATTCCGGGGGGAGGTGCCCACCGCCATGGCCGACCTCGTCACCCTGCCCGGGGTCGGCCGCAAGACGGCGAACGTGGTCCGCAGCGTGGGATTCGGGCTGCCCGGGCTCCCCGTCGACACTCACGTCGGCCGCCTTTCCCGCCGCCTCGGGCTGACCACCGAGCGCGACCCGGTGCGAGTGGAGGCGGCACTCGGCCTGCTGGTGCCGGCTCGCGAACGGGGGCGGCTCAGCCTCCGGCTCATCCTGCATGGCCGGAAGGTCTGCCAGGCCCGCTCGCCCCGATGCGGGGCGTGCGTACTGTCCGATTTCTGTCCGTCGGCGGCGTTGCTCACAGGGTCGGCGGGCGCAATGAGAGTTGAGGAAATGTTGCGTTCCGAGGCTCCACGATCAGTTTCTAACGGTGAGTGACGTGCTACCTTCTGGGCGGGGATCAGGTTCCCGCCACCTGGATCCCTATGGCGGTCAACGGGTCCCGCCGCCCGGGCCGCCCCACTGACGGCGCCCTCCGGGGCGCCGTCAGTCGCGACTGGGGCGACCTCGAATCGCCTACTGCAGGGTGATCATCACCCGGCGCAGGCCCTTGCCGACGCGGTCCTGGCGCTGGGACACGACGGAGTTGAAGGCGGCGTAGATCTTGAAGCCGTCGGGGCGACCGACGTCGGGCAGCTGGTAGAGCTCCGCGTCCTGCATCGGCATGTAGGGCTGGCCCACGCTCACGAACTTGTCCCGGATGACGATCTTGAGCGCACCGTCTTGGAGCACGTAGTTCTGGGTGCCGTAGGTGTGGCACTGGCCGGGTCCGTAGGCCTTACCGTAGACCTTGAGGGTCTGGGTGCCGATCTGGAGCTCGGCGCAGGAGGCGGTTCCGGCGTCGCCCGACCACCCGTCATTGGTGGGCGAGTCGCCGATGTTGAGGGAGTAGCCCTCGGGAATACCCTCGTACTCGACGACGAAGTTGGCCTGCTTGTACTTGTCGCCCAGGTTGATGGTCAACCCGGCCCGCCTCCAGCCGGCGTACGGCCCGTTCGCGGGCAGGAGGGTCGGGTTGGTCGTGATGCTGATGGCTGCGGGCTTGGGCGTCGAGGAGACGCCGGTCACCAGGTCGAGCACCCACGGCACGGTCGTGGTGGCGGGGGGCGCGGGCGAGGTGGGGCCCCCGCGCTCGTCGATCTCGGTGGTGGTCGTGGTCATGGACATGGCCGATCAATCCTTTCGTCGTGTGGGGAACACCCCGGTCGGACGGGCGGCGGACTTCCGGGTGGACCCGGTCCGTGGTCGCTCGTCGCTGGTTCGCATCCTCCGCCCGAGGGTCGTTTGGCACATCGGGCGAACGTCCTATTCGCGTGCGGCCCTCGGCTCAGATCCCGCCGGTGCGTGCTCAGACGACGTGGTCACGACCGCCCGAGCGCCCTGCCGGGGGCCCGGGGGCTCGCGGCAGGGCGCTTTCGCGGCGGCCGGGTCGACTACCCCTTTCGGTTGTCGAACGTGACGATCGTCATGTCGGCCGGGGCGCCGGCAACCACCGAGACTGTCGCCGTCCGGGCGGTCGTGTTGCAGGCCACCAGCCTGGAGGCGGGGAGGGTGAGGCAGCCCACGTGGACGTACGGGGGCTGGGCGACCTCGGTGATCGTCGCCTGGCCGGCGGCGACCTCGATGGCGGGGGAGCAGGAGCCGGGGGGGACCGAGATGGTCCCGAGGGACGTACCCGGCACCGTGAACTGGAAGTTGGGGACGGGCCCCGGCGGGACGGGGGTCATCTCCTTGCAGATCTCGATCCAGCCCGTCTTTCCCTTGCCGTTGGTGAACGTGGCCTCGGTGACACCGGCGCCCATGTGCACGACCGCCTTGCCTGCGCCCACGTTCGAGCTCACCACCGAGCTGGCCGGGGTGACGGCGATGCCGGTGACGTTGATCCCGCTGGGGGGTGTCTCCTGCACGGTGACGTCGGCGCCGATCTCGAACACGTCCGGCACCACCTTGCAGTAGCCACCGGGCGCCGGACCCGCGGTCACGGTGATGGGAGTGCCGTCGACGGCGAACGGGAACGGCGTTCCGACGGCGACGTTCGGCCCCGCCACCTTGCACAGCTTGAGGGTGCCGCCCGAGGCGACGGCGCCGATGGTCGTCCCGTTGCTGCCCTCGTCCTTGGGCGCTTGGACGTTCGTGTACGTGACGGTCACCGTCCTCGGGGCGACCCCGGGGAAGGTAGTCTTGATGCTGCGGTTGGCCAGGTCGGTCCATATGGCGGAGGACCCGCTGCCGGTGGCGGTGATCGACGTCACCTTGGTGCCGGCGACCGCCGCCTCGGTCACCACCGGCTCGCTGCCGGCCGAGATCATCGTCTTGGCGCAGGCGCCGTTCACGGGGACGACGAGCGTCGCTGTCGTCTGGGTGGGCGGGTCGTAGATCGAGAACGTGAAGTTGCCGGTCACGCCGACACCACCCTTCTTGCAGATCTCCACGTAGTGGTAGGCGTCGCTGGCTCCCGTGGCCGGGCCCTGCAGCCCGAGGACGCCGACCAACGGCAACAGCACGACGGTGGCGACGCGGATCATCCGGAACATCTGGTTGCGGTGCATCTCCTGCTCCTCTCGCTCGGTGCCCGTGTTGGCACCCAGGGGAGAGCGTGCGCGCCGGTCCTCGCCGGGCGCATCGGGAGGCCATGCCACCCTGGGGTCCGGCCGGCTCAATTCCGGCCGGCGGCTCCTCAGGCGGGCTGGTCGAGCCCCAGCCGGAAGGCGACGGCGGCGGCCTCGACTCTCGTGCCCACTCCCAGCTTGGCCAGGATGTTCGACACGTGGACGCTGGCCGTCTTGGCGCTGATGAACAGCGTCGTCGCGATCTCGGGGTTGGTCCGGCCGGCGGCGACCAGGCGCAACACCTCGACCTCCCGAGGAGTGAGGCCGTGCGGTGGGGCGGGGGGAGTCGGCCGGGCCGGGTCCGGGTCCTCGGGCTCGCGCAGGTCGATCCGGGCCCGACCGGCCAGGCGCTCGATCTCCTCCGCGAAGGGCTTCGCGCCCAGGCCGGTGGCGACCCGGTGGGCGGTCACGAGCAGCGCCGCCGGCTCAGCCCGGGCCTGGCGGGTCGCCAGCATGGCCTCGGCCGCCCGGAACCGGGCGTAGGCCGCCGGGTAGGGCTGCCCGACGCCGTCCCAGGACGTCGCCGCGACCAGCCACGGGTCGACCTCGTCCGTACCCATGATCCGGCACAGCTCGCCCTCGCAGAGGCGTTCGTAGGCGGCCACGATCTGCCGGGACGGGCGGGGGAAGTCGGTGCTGACCTGCGCCAGGCGCCGCATCCGGGCCAGGAGCGCGTCCCCCGCGACCCGGGCCGCCTCGGCGTCGACGCCTGCCCGGCGGGCTCGGGCCTGGCCGGCCAGCTCCGCCTCCACTCGCAGCCCGTGCCACACCAGCGGGGCCGTGTACCAGACGTCGTCGGTGTCCCCCAGGAACTCGAGGCCGAAGTCGACCGCCCGGCGGGCGTCGTCGAGGCGGCCCTCCCAGAGGGCGAGGCCGGCGAGGAGCGTGTGCAACGGCGCCGTGTACCGAGGATCGACGGCACGCTGGCAGAGCGCCCAGGCGGTGACGAGGGCGGCGCGCGCCTCCCCGAACCGGCCCCGGCCGACGGCGAGCCGGGCCCGGGCGAGGTACAGGGGGATGGCGTCCGTCCCGC
>Ga0207687_10002421_pt1 | contig 12660 bp, 13 predicted proteins | sample KBSM54metaG_FD_184399 | JGI IMG/M metagenome (GOLD analysis project Ga0207687, IMG submission 184399) | Miscanthus rhizosphere microbial communities from Kellogg Biological Station, Michigan, USA - KBS M5-4 metaG (SPAdes) (version 2) | ecosystem: Host-associated > Plants > Roots > Rhizosphere >...
CCGACCGCCTTCGCCTCCTGGACCGGCGAGGCGCTCGACGCCAAGATCCCGCTGCTGCGCTCGATGGACGCGCTCTCCGGCTCGGCGATCAGGGCGCTCGGGCTGCTCGGCGACACCGAGAGCAAACGCGTCTTCACCACGGTTGGGCCCGAGCAGGAGTACTTCCTGATCGACGAGCAGTACTTCTTCGAGCGCCCCGACCTGGTCTCCACCGGCCGCACCCTCTTCGGCGCCAAGCCGCCCAAGGGCCAGGAACTCGACGACCACTACTTCGGCACGATCCCCGAGCGCGTGCTCGCCTTCATGCTCGAGTCCGAGCTGGAGATGCGCAAGCTCGGCATCCCGGTCAAGACCCGCCACAACGAGGTCGCCCCGGCGCAGTACGAGATCGCGCCGATGTTCGAGAACTCCAACGTCGGCTCCGACCATCAGCAGCTGCTGATGCGGGTGCTCGAAAACGTCTCCCGCCGCTACGGCCTCATCTGCCTGCTGCACGAGAAGCCCTTCGCCGGCGTCAACGGCTCGGGCAAGCACAACAACTGGTCGATGGGAACCGACACCGGCAGCAACCTGCTCAACCCAGGGGACACTCCCGCCGACAACGTTCACTTCCTCTTCTTCTGCGCGGCGGTGATCCAGGCGGTCAACAAGCACCAGGGGCTGCTGCGTGCCTCGGCCGCCAACATCGGCCAAGACCATCGCCTCGGTGCCAACGAGGCGCCGCCAGCGATCATCTCGATCTTCCTCGGCGCCGAACTGGACAAGGTCTTCGAGGCGATCGCGACCGGGGAAGGCGATCCGCACACCCCGGCATCCTTCCTCGACCTGGGGGCGACGGTGCTGCCGCCGCTGCCCAAGGACGGCGGCGACCGCAACCGCACCTCGCCCTTCGCCTTCACCGGCAACAAGTTCGAGTTCCGGGCGCTGGGGTCGAGCATGTCGCTTGCCTTCCCCAACACGGTGCTCAACACCATCGTCGCCGAGGCAATCGACGAGATGTCCGACAAGCTCGAAGCCAAGACCAGCAGTGGCATGGATGCCACCGAGGCGGCGATCGAGGTTGTCAAGGAGGCCTACGTCGACAACAAGCGGATCTGCTTCAGCGGCGACAACTACTCCGAGGAGTGGCACGCCGAGGCTGAGCAGCGCGGGTTGAAGAACCTGAAAACGACGCCGGACGCGCTGCTCGAGGTGATCGCCGACGACTCGGTCGCCGCCTTCGAGAAATACAGCGTGCTCTCGAAAAGGGAGCTGGAGTCGCGCTTCGAGGTCTGGGTCGAGCAGTACGCGCTGCGGGCCAACATCGAGGCCGAGACGACGTTCTCGATCGCCAAGACGATGATCCTGCCGGCGGCGCTGCGCCACCTGGCGCTGATCTCCGAGGCCGGCGTCTCCAGCCTCGAGGGCGAGGTCCGCGGCCTGATCGAGGAGCTGGCGACGGGGCTCGACGCGCTGGAGAAGGCCAATGCCGAGCCGACCGAGCTGGAGGGCCTGGAGCTGGCACTCTTCGCCCGCGACGAGCAGCTGGCCAAGAGCGGTTCGGTGCGGGAGGCGGCGGACAAGCTGGAGAAGGTGGTCGCTGACGATCTGTGGCCGCTGCCGAAGTACGAGGAGATGCTGTTCATCAAGTAGCGCCGCTTGGCGTTGCTGCCCGCGGGTCCTGTCGCGGCGGCCCTCCCCCATGTGCTCGGATGCCTGCGGCATCCTGCGCTATGGGGGACCCCCGCCACCGCGCCACCCGCGGGAGGAACGCTTGCGGCTGAGCTTCGCTTAACCCGCGGGCGGCGCTGAGGGTTCAGACGTTGGCGCAGATTGCGTAGACGCGCAGGTCGATTGAGGTATCGAGTGTCGTTGAGTTGTTGAAGAGCTGGACGGACCAACCTGTTCCTGTTCCGTTCGGGCCGTTTAGCGAGACGGTGACTTGGCGCTGTTGGCCGTTTTGGGCGGGGTTGGTGCCCAGGTCGGAGCCGCCACCTATTGCGCGCTTTCCGGCGGGACAGGAGACGGTCTTGACTTCGCTGAGGCCGCGGGGGCTGCCGCTGTTTTCGATGAAGACTTCTTTGAAGGTCTGGTTGACGACCTCATAGCCGGAGACCCCGGCGGGGCCGGTGGCACCTTTGTCGCCCTTGTCGCCTTTCGGGCCTTTGTCGCCCTTGGAGCCTTTCGGGCCTTTCGGGCCCTGGGGGCCTTGGGGTCCGGCGGGCAGCTTGCCGAACAGGCGGCAGGTCACCTTCTTCTGCCCGCTGAGCACGCGGGCTGGGCACTTGACCCTGACCTTGCCAGCCTTCGAGCTGGTTGCATTGCCGGCGGCCATCGCCACCGCGGCAACGCCGATGACCGCGATCAGCGCGGCGGCGCCAATCGGAAACGCACGACGGAGCAAGCCTGATGGGCTGTGCATCTGTCCCTCCTTGGATGGGGTTCGCTTGCCCCCTACCCGTGGCGCCACGCGGTCAAGCGTCGCTCGAAGATCCGGCTACTCGTCGTCGGATTCGTCGTTGTCGCGGACGGCGCGGTAGATGATGAAGCCGATCGCGAGGGCGCCGAGGATCGGGATCATGCCACCGAAGAGGACCGGCTCCCAGGCCTCTTCGGCCCGCACCAGGAGCAACGCGATCGCCAGGGCCTCGCTCATCGCAGCTCCGGCAGGCCGGGACCGCCTGCCAGCGGGTTGAGGTCGGCGAGGAGCTCGAGCAGGCGCGGCTCGGGCGCTTCGTCGTCGATCACGATCGCCGTGCCGGGCCAGGCGTAGCGCAGGTAGCGCCCGTAGGCCTGGCGCGACGCCAGATCTGGCTCATAGATCCAAGAGCCGGTGTTCCAGTAGCGCGTCCGTGGCCGCTCGGCACAGCGCACGTCGGCCAGCGGCTGGTGAGTGTGGGCAAAGACGATCTGCTCCGCCTGCTTGTCCCAACCGAGGTTGGCGGTCACCTTGGCGAAGGCCTCGAGCGCGTGCTCGGAGGGGTCGCTGGGCGAGATCACCGAGGCGGCCGGGTAGGCAGGGTGCGGCCAAGCGCCCCGCGGCGCCGGCTGCTCGCGATGCTGGCGCGCGGCCTCAGCCCGGACGACGGAGTCGAAGTGCGCCTCGCTCGGCAGGGCACCCCCGTCGGGCGCTGAGTCGCCGACGCCCCTGTCGCGCAGCTCGGCGGCGAGCCGCTTGGCGCCGCGCGCCGGCAGGCCGAGGGTCGAGGCCAGGCGCCCGGCCCGCTGCACGGCGCGGAAGACGTTCTGCTGGGCGTGGGTGCCGTGCGGCATCTGGGCGGCGATGTAAAGCCACTCGGTCAACAGCGTGATCGTCGACTCGTAGTCGGCGATCGTCTTCGGGTCCTCCGGGCCGCCGGTGGCGATGCCCCAAAGGACCCGGGTGAGAATGCGGTCACCGCGGGAGCCGGAGAGGCGAGCGTGGGGATCGAGATAGTGGCCGTGTGTGCAGAGCACCCCGCCGAAGCTGTAGGTCGGGTAGGCGACCTCGATCTCCACACCGGGCAGGCGCCGGGCGAGGAAGGAACGGAAGAAGCCCGGGCCAGGTGTGGCGGAGTCGAGCGCCGGCTCACCGCTCAGCAGCGGCGCCCGTCCCGCCGCCAGCTGCGCCTCGAGCCGATTCTCGAAGTCGCGGTGGACGAGGTGGTGGTCATGGTTGCCGGCGAGGAAGACCAGCCGCCTGCCGGTCAAGTTTGCCGCGATCAGGTCGAGCAGGCCGGTCGAGGCGTCAACGGCGTCGCCGACCGAGCCGAAGAGGAAGTCAAAGAGGTCGCCGAGGAAGATCAGCTCGTCGATGCCCTCGAGCTGGGGCGCCAGTCGCTCGAGAAAGAACTCCTCGCGCAGCAAATCGCGCCCGGTCCAGGCCCCGAAGTGGGTGTCGGAGATGACCAGCGCCCGCATCCTGCGGGCAGGCTACTGACGCGGCAGCACCCGCATCCGCAAACCACCCTGCGGTGAGAGGGTCGGCATCTGGCGCACGGTCATCGTGCGGCCCGGCATCGCGTCGAGGCGCAGCCGCTGCAGCAGCATCGTCGCCACCAGCTTCACCTCGGTCTGGCCGAAGCGCTTGCCGATGCAGATCCGCCGGCCACCGCCGAAGGGGACGTAGGCGCCGCGCGGCAACGCCGCCTTGCGTTCGCGGGTGAAGCGCTCCGGAATGAAGGCCTCCGGGTCGGGAAAGACCTCGGGGATGCGGTGACTGGCCCATGAGCAGTAGTTGACGTAGGCGCCACGGGCGACCCGGTGGCCGCCGAACTCGAAGTCGCGCACAGCGCGTCGCGGGCCGATCCAGGCCGGTGGGTATAGGCGCAGCACCTCGTCGAGGACCATGTCGAGGTAGGGCATTTCGCGCTCGAGCTCGTCGATCGTCGGCGCCGCGCCGCCGAGCACCTCGTCCTGCTCTGCGCAGAGCCTGGCGAGGACGTCGGGGTGGCGGGCCAGCTCGTGCATCATGAAGGTCAGGGTCGAGGTCGAGGTGTCGTGGCCAGCGAACATCAGGGTCATCGCCTGGTCGCGGATCTCCTTGTCGGTGAACCCCTCCCCCGCTTCGTCACGGACGCCTACCAGCAGGCTGAGGATGTCCATCCTGCTCTCGTCAGCGGCGACGCGGCGCTGGGCGATCTCGGCGTAGACGATCTCGTCGAGCACCGCCCGCGAGCGCGTCATCTTCGACCAGGGCGAGCCGGGCCCACGCAGCAGGCGCAGGTGAAAGTCGGTGCCGTAGAAGCCGAGGGCGCGCTCGAAGTGCTCGGCGGCCGTCGCACCCTTGCCCGCCTCGTCGGGATCGAGCCCGAGCAGCGCTCGCATCGCGATCCGCATCGCCAGGCCCCGCATCCACTCGTAGAGGTCGATCACATCGCCCTCGCGCAGGCGGCGGATCGCCGGGGTCGCCTCGGCGACCATCGCCCCGACCGAGGCCGAGACCTGCTCGCGGTGGAAGGCGGGCATCATGATCTCGCGGGCGCGGTCGTGGTAGGCGTCGTCGATCGTCAGCAGGCCGTCGCCAAGCAGCGGGATCAGGTCGCCGAAGCTCGACTCACGCCAGTGGAAGTTCTCCGGGTGGGCGACGGTGACGAAGTGGTTGGCCTCGGGGCCGAGCATGAAGATCACCGGGCTGTGCAGGAGGCGGACGCTGAAGATCGGCCCGTGCTCCTCATAGAGGCCGAGCAGCAGGGGCAGCGGGTCCCTTGCGGCCTGCAGAGTGCGGCCGAAGTTGAAGTCCTGGGGGCCGGGCGGGTAGGCACCGTGACGCCGCACCCGGGCCTCGGCCCAAACGTCGTCGAGCACGCGGATGACCGGGTTGGCACTCAGCTGCTTCGGCGGCTCAACCCGAGCGGCTGGCTTGGCGGCGGTCCCGGCGGGCACTCGCGAATCGTAACTGGCTGCCCAGCCAAACCCCGAACCGGGTCAGGCGCGCGAAGCGGCGAGCTGGCCGCAGGCGGCGTCGATGTCGCGGCCGCGGGTGAGGCGCACGGTGGCGGTGAGGCGATGCTCGGCGAGGATCGCCCGGAAGCGCTCGATCTGCTCGGGCGGCGAGCCGTCGTAGGCGCCGGTCGGGTTGTAGGGGATCAGGTTGACCTTGTAGGCACGGGAATCGAGCAGAGCGGCCAGTTCGCGGGCGTGCTCGGGGTGGTCGTTGACGCCATCGAGCATCACGTACTCGACGAAGACCTTGCGACGACGCCGGGCGCGGTAGCGCTCGCAGGCGGCCAGCACCTCGGCCAGCGGGTAGCGATCATTGACCGGCATCAACTGCGAGCGCAGGCCGTCGTTGGGGGCATGCAGGGAGAGCGCCAGGCTGACCGGAATCTCGCACTCGGCAAGCCGGTCGATGCCCGGCACCCAGCCGACGGTGGAGATCGCCGTGCGGCGGTGGGTGACGCCGATCTGCGGCAGCGCCTCGCAGGCGGCGAGGACCGCGCCGAGGTTCATCGTCGGCTCCCCCATGCCCATGAAGACGACGTGGTCGATCGCCTCGCCGCGGCGGAAGTGCAGCGCCTGGTCCAGAATCTCGTCGGCACTGAGGTTACGGCCGAACTTCATCTTGCCGGTGGCGCAGAAGGAGCAGGTCAGCGGGCAGCCCGACTGCGAGGAGAGGCAGACCGAGCGCCGCCCGTCGCGGTAGCGCATCAGCACCGCCTCGATCGCCCGCCCGTCAGCAGTGTGGAAAAGCGCCTTGACCGTGCCGTCGTCGGACTTCGCCTCGGCCCGCAGCTCAAGCGTGGAGAGCGGCACCTCGGCGGCGAGCCGCTCGCGCAGCGCCGCCGGCAAGTTGGTCATCTCCTCGTAGTCGCGGGCGCCGCGTGCGACCCACGCCCAGACCTGTGAGGCACGGTAGGCCGGCTCACCGGCCTGGGCGAGCGTGCTGTCGAGCAGGGCGCGGTCCATCGGACAAGACTAGGGCGCGCCGTGGTTTAGCGAAATCACCGCCGGAATATGGTGTTTTCTACTGACATCCCTCCCTCCTCTCCGGGCTATATTTGCCGCGAACCGGTCGAAAAAGGAGGAGCGGGTGCAGCGTGAAAGTTGGAGGCGCCTGGCGGTCGAAGGGTGGGCCTTCGCCCTGATAGCTGTCATCGCCTTCGTCGGCGGTCTCCTGATCGGCAAGCTCGGCGGCTCGACGACGACGGAAGCCGTCTACGTCAGCGCTGCGTCTGGCAATGCACAGGCCGAAGGCACCGAACCGAGCGAAACCGCAAGCGCGGACGGTCAGCAGCTCTTCACAAGCATCGGCTGCGGGTCCTGCCACACCATGGCGGCCGCGGGCGCGACAGGGAAAGTCGGACCGGACCTTGAAAAATCCCTCGCTTCGGACGACAACACCGCCGGAATCGAAGAAATGATCCTCCACCCGAACTCCGAGGTCGTCGAAGGCTACTCGCCCAACGTCATGCCCCAGACTTACGGCCAAACGCTCTCGGGCGAAGAAGTCAGCGCCCTGGCCGAATTCATCGTCGCGAACAGCGCCGCCAAGCCCTGAGAGGCTAGGTCCCGCGCCCGGTGCTTCGCGGGCCTAGCCGTGGATCTTCTCGCCACGCTCCAGCATCGCGACGAACTTCCGCAGCCTTTTCTGCCGCGTCTCGGGCTTCTTCGCCTCCTCCAGCCGGTAGAGGATCGCGTAGCGGTTGGCGCTGTCGAGTTTGGCGAAGAACTCGGCCGCCGCCTTATTGCGATCGAGCTCGTGCTTGAGGTCGTCAGGCACCGTCGCCACCCGCTGGCCGGCGTAAGCGGCGTCCCAACGGCCATCCGCCTTGGCCGCCTCCACCTCGGCTAACCCGGTCGGCCGCATCGCACCGGCGGTGATCAGCTCTTCCGCCTTTGCCCGGTTGATCTGCGACCACTTGCCACGCGGCCGCCGCGGCGTGAAGCGCTGCAGGAAGAAGGCCTCGTCAAAACCGCGCTTCTGACTGTCGATCCAGCCGAAGCAGAGCGCCAGCTCCAGCGCTTCGGCGTAGTTGACGCTCTCGGCGCCCGACCCTTTCTTGGCGATCTTCAGCCAGAGGCCGTCGGCGCCGGCATGGTTCTCCTCAAGCCAGGTCTCGAACTCCTCCCTCGAGGCGAAGAGGAGGATCGGCAGGTCATCGGCCATCCCGCCTCCAGGTTCTCGTGACTAGAGCCCGACAGCGTCGGCGAGCAGGTCGACCTGGGCGGGATCGCTGGAAGAGGGGAAGAAGATCAGCTCTCCGCAGCCGGCCTCTTCGAAGGCGGCGATGCGCTGCTTGACGGTGTCGGCGTCCTTGGCCGCACCGGCGACGATGTAGCTGGCGACCTCCTCGCCGAGGAAGGCGTAGTAGTCGCTGAGATAAGCCTTGGCCTCGGCCTGGGCGTTGTCGCCGAGCGAGTAGTAGGCGAGACCCATCAAGCGCGGCTCGCCCTCGCGGCCGGCCTCGGCCCAGGCAACCTTTGCCTTCGCCGCCATTTCAGCGAACTGCTCGGGTGGGGCGCCACCCGCGATCCAGCCGTCGCCGAAACGAGCGGCGCGGGCGAACGAGGCCTCAACGGAGCCACCGACGACGAGGCCGGGCGAGCCGCTCTCAGCGGGACCGATCTCATCGCCCTCCCAGACCTCCTTGATGCGCTCGAGCGCCTCGTCGAGCTGCCGGCCCTTGCCCTTCGGGTCGACGTTGCTGGCCTCATAGTCATCCTCGCGAGCGCCGAGACCGATCCCCAGGGTGAAGCGGCCGCCGGAGAGTGCGTGAACACTGAGTGCCTGCTTGGCGAGCTCGGTCGAGTTGGTGCGCAGCGGTCCGAGCAGCACAGAGGTGCAGAGCCCGATCCGCTCAGTCACGGCCGCGGCGGCAGCAAGCGCGGTCAGCGGCTCGTAGTTGTCGTAGACGACGCGATCGATCGTCCCCAGGCTCTTGAACCCGCGGGCGTCGGCCCGGCGCGCCCACTCGACCAGCTCACCGCCGCTCGTGCCCGGCACCGCGTTGGGCAACCCGATCGATACGTCCATTCCAGTCCTCCTCGACTCGCTTTGCGTCCACCCTAGCGATGGGGTTTACCCGGCTGAGAGCTGAACGGATCCTCCACTCTGATCCCATCGAAGCGGCGGAAGTCCCGGTCGCGCGTGTAGATGGTGCCCACCCCGTGCTGGCGCATCAGGGCGGCTATATGGGCGTCGGTGGCGTCCTTGCCCCGTGTTCCGGCCGATGCCGTCTCTCGGTAGACAGCCAAGAAGTTTGGCGCCTCACCCGGAGTGCGAACGTGGTCGCGCTCGATCAGGTCGCCCAGGGAGGAGAGCGCTTCCGTCGGGCTGAGCGGCCTGTCAGTGATCGCCGGATTGGTGGAAAGCCTCAGAAACCCCATCGCAACCGGCCAGAACAGGTAGAGGAACTCCGGGCCGCGAGCGAGGCGCTCAACCAAGGCGTATGCCCTCTCGAAGGACTCGCTTCGTGAGTTGGAGGCATAGAGCAGGATGTTGGTGTCGATCGCAGCGCTCAACCTTCGCCCCTTTCGAGCTCTTCCCGGCCAAGCAGGTTCCAGACCGCCTCCTTGTCCTCAAGGTCGACTTTGAAGGGGCCCATGTCCTTCCTGGCCCAATTCGTAGAACGTCACACGCATCGCCGGCACGGGCTAGATTTGACCGCGTGAGCGAGCGCGACGGGATCGAGGCACTGACCGAGGCGATCGGCCGATACAACGAGGCCTGGAACGCACAGGACCTCGAGGCGATCGTGGCGATGCACGCACCGGACATGGTCTTCGCCAACCACACCGCCGGCGAGAGCGCCGGCGGTGCCGAGGTGCGGGCTCACATCGCCAAGATCTTCGAGTCCTGGCCCGACATGAAGTTCGAGACCCGGCGCCTCTACGTCAGGAAGGGCGTGGTGACGCAGGAGTGGACGGCGACCGCGACCCACTCCGAGACGCTGCGCCGCGGTCAGCTCGAGGCGCCGCCGAGCGGTCGCAGCGTGAGCTGGGACGGGGTCGACGTGATCCCCTTCGAGGACGGGTTGATCAAGCGCAAGGACGTCTACTCGGACTCGGTCGGGATCCTGCGCCAGGTCGGCCTACTCGACTGACCGCGCCCTAGCCACGCGGTTGAGCGAGGCGACTGCGCAGGAAGGCGGGCCAGCCGCGTGGCCGGGTCAGCGCCGCGAGGGCGATCGGCATCGAGTCGAAGTAGCTGACCCGTTCGCTCGCAAGGCCGTCCTCGCCGATGACGAAGCGATCAACCGCATGCCAGGAGATCGGCTTGCCGCCGGCCGTACCACTGAGGGTGAACTCGATCAGCACGCCGTCGGCGGTGGCGCCCCAGCGATGCACGTCGCCAGTCAGGTCCGGGATCAGCTCAAACAGGCCCGCGAAAGCTCGCTTGCCCTCGGCGAGGGTCTTAGTGACCGGCGTCATTGGCGCGATGAGGCGGACCTGATCGGCTAGGACCAGGCTAAGCCGCTCCGGCGTTGGCGCTCGCCAGTAATCGGCGAAGCGCGCGGCGAATTCGGCAGCGGCTGCCTCGTCGAAGCGCGCTGCGCTCACCCCGGCAACTCCGTCAAGAGACGATTGATCGTGTCGCGGGCGTAGACGAAGACGACCGGGTCACCGCCCATGCGAAAGCGGGAGTTGGCCCCCATCACCATCGAGTAGAGCTCGAAGGCAAAGCGACCCGGGTCGGACGATCCGGCGATCCGAGCCTGGCGCTCGAGCTCTCCGAGCCAGGTGTCGAGCGCGCCGGCGATCGCCTCGCGAACCGGTCCCGGCCGGTCGTCGTACTCAGCCGAGGTAGCGGCCCAGAAACAGCCGCCTGGGTAGTAGCCGTCGTCCTCCAGGTGCGCCAGGTAGGCGGCGGCGATCGCGCGCAACCGCGACGCCCCGTCGGGCGCCTGTAGCGCCGGCTCGATCACCGCCCCGCGGAAGCGCTCCGCCGCTGCCTCGACGGTTGCCAGTTGCAGCTCCTGCTTGGAGCCGAAGTGGGCGAAGAGGCCGCTCTTGCTCATCTCCAGCTCGGCGGCCAGGCGGCCGATCGTCAGGCCGTCGAGACCGTCGACCGAGGCGATGTCGAGGGCCCTGGCCAGGATCGCTGCCCGGGTGTCGGCTCCCTTGCCGGCGTTACGCTCGCGCTCCTGGACTGCGTTGCTCGCTCTGCTCATCGTCTCAGCGTACAAAAAAGCACGAACGTTCGTTTATTCGCTACCCTGCGCCGGCCAACCCGGCTGTACCTACAACCAGAGGAGAGAACTATGGCGGCACACACGGTGAAGAAGATCGACGACATGGAGGCCGTCTACCTCGGCGCCTTCAAGCGCGTCCGGGCGGAACTCGGGGTCGAGTCCTTCGGTATTCAGGTGATCGACCTGCCCCCCAACTTCGAGAACTACCCCGAGCACGATCACGCGGAGGACGGTCAGGAGGAGGTCTTCACGGCGCTGCGCGGCGGCGGCGAGATCGAGATCGACGGCGAGCGCTTCCCGCTCGACCCGGATCACATCGCCCGGGTCGGCTCTGGCATCAAGCGCAAGGTCTGGCCAGGAGACGAGGGCATCCGCCTCCTGATCGTCGGCGGCGTACCCGGTGGCACCTATGAGGCCCCGGAAATCTCGCGACTCGGCGTGCCGGACCCGATGGCCAGCTGAGCTAAAACGTGATTCAGTCGCCGTCCCGGCGGGGCTCGTAGCCAGGACAGGCGGCCACAGGGACCCGTGGATAGCGGGGGTAGCGCGGGTCGGTGCGCGAGCGCCGGCAGAGCGAGAAGACCGACCCGCGCGTGTTCGGCACAAGCTGCTGGTGCGCGCAGCTGTCGCAGAGACCGTGTTTTTCCGGTCGATTGCCCATCTTCAGCGCAGGCTAGCTTTGTCGTGTGAACGGCACCGCCACGCTCTTCGACGCCGATGCGGCATCGCACTCGGCCACGGTCGAGGTGCTCGGCGTCATCTTCAGCGCCGAGGATGACGGCTACGCGGTGCTCGAGGTCCAGGATGCCGAGACCGGCGAGGGCTTTGCCCTGGTCGGCCCGGTCGCCCACCTCGGCGTCGGCGATCGCGCCGAAGTCAGCGGCGAGTGGCAGACCCACGCCCGCTACGGGCGTCAGCTGCGCGCCCAGGGAGCGCTGCCGCTCGACCCCGCAGACCGGGAGGGACAGATCGCCTATTTGACTTCGCTGCGCCACATCGGTCCGGCCAGGGCCGAACGACTGGTCGACGAGCACGGCGAGGCGGTGCTGGGGGCGATCGCAGCGGATCCCCAGGGCGTGTTTAGCTCGCTGCGCGGGATTAGCGCCAACCAAGCGGCGGCGGCGGCCGAATCGTGGCACGCCAGCCGCGCCGTGCGCGAGCTGCATGTGCAACTCGCGCCGCACGGCCTGGCGCACCTGGCGGCGCCGATCCACGCACGCTTTGGCGAGAGCTCGATGGCGATCCTGCACGAGGACCCGTACCGGCTGACCGAGGTCGACGGGGTCGGCTTCGTCCGCGCCGACAAGATTGCCCTCGCCGCCGATGTGCCGCCGGAGTCGAGCCGACGCGCCCAGGCCGCTGCCGTGTACGCCCTCGGCGAGGCCGAGCAACAGGGCAACAGCTACCTGCCGATCGCCGAGCTGAGCGCCCGCACTGCGAAGCTGCTCGGTCTCACCCCGGACCCAGAGGTGCTGAGCGAAGCCAACGGCCTAATCAGCGACGAGGGGCGTCTCTACCGCCGGCTCACCCATGACAGCGAGCTCGCCGTCGCGCGGACCCTGGCAGAGCGCTGCGCCGCCCCGCCCCACCTCGATTACGACCCCGGCGAGGCGCCGGTGCGCGACGCGTCCGATACCGAGCTGACCGACGAGCAGTGGTCCGCCGTGCGCGGCGCCTTCGGCGCCCGCATCTCGGTGCTGACCGGAGGGCCCGGCGTCGGCAAGACCGCCTGCACGCGGGCGATCGTCGAAGAGGCGGAAGCTGCTCACCTGCGGATCGCGCTCTGCGCGCCCACTGGCCGCGCCGCCCGCCGGCTCGAGGAGGCGACCGGCCACTCGGCACAAACGATCCACCGCCTGCTCGAGTGGAGCCCGGGCCGCGAACCGGCCTTCAAGCCGGGCCACCCGCTGCCTGTCGATCTGGTCATCGTCGACGAGTCCTCGATGCTCAACCTGCGGCTAATCGAGGTCCTACTCGGTGGCCTCGCCGAGTCGACCCACATCGTCTTCGTCGGCGACGCCGACCAACTGCCGCCGATTGGCGCCGGTAAGCCCTTCGAGGATCTGAT
>Ga0207687_10002422_pt1 | contig 12660 bp, 10 predicted proteins | sample KBSM54metaG_FD_184399 | JGI IMG/M metagenome (GOLD analysis project Ga0207687, IMG submission 184399) | Miscanthus rhizosphere microbial communities from Kellogg Biological Station, Michigan, USA - KBS M5-4 metaG (SPAdes) (version 2) | ecosystem: Host-associated > Plants > Roots > Rhizosphere >...
GATCAGGCCGTGTTTCCCAAGGGTTTCAACCACACCGCCGTGGCCATGGTCTGGGGCGCCGGTGGCCGGTACAATACTTGGTGGTCACCCGATCCAATCTTCATCCACGGTATCAACTACGTACCGGCTAGCGGCGGCTCGCTCTACATGGCGCGGCGCCCGGACTACATCAAGCGCGCCTACGCCGATGTCGTGAAGCGCAACCGCGGCGAACCCCTCACCTGGCGCGACGTGATGTGGATGTATCTGGCGCTCGCCGAGCCGGATCGCGCCGTCAAACTCTACGAGGCGGACCCGTACTTCAAGCCGGAGTTCGGCAATTCCACCGCCATGACCTACCACTGGGTCACGAATTTGGCTGCTCTCGGCCAGTTCAACACCAAGGTGACTGCCGATACGCCGACTTACAGCGTGTTCGACAAAGGCGGCGAACGCACCCACATCGCCTTCAACCCGACGGATAAACCCCTCAAGGTGACGTTCTCGGATGGGGTTAGCCTGGACGTGCCCGCGCGCGAAACGGCCGTGAAAAAGGGAAAATAGCCCGATCTGGAAAGGGCTCCGAGGACACCTGAAGCGAGAGACATGACTCGCGTCGCTCCAGTTTTCGCCCTCGCTGTCCTTTCCGGTCTAGCTATGTCGTGCGGCCAGGTGCCGCCCGACGGCACGGGCAACGATTGGCCCGCGCTCAACGGGACTTGGACGGAAGTCTTCAAAGAAGACTTCAACGGCCCCGCGAGCAGCGCTCCGAGCGGCGCCACGTGGAACGTGAACGTCAACGGGCGACCCGATAATCAAGAAAAAGAGTACTACACCGATCGCCCGACGAACGTCTCACTAGACGGCAACGGCAACCTGGTGATCACCGCTCAAAGCGAGCACTACGCGTACGCGGCGGGTGTCACGAGCGGCCAGCCCTACACCTCGGGGCGGCTGGATACGCGGGGCCACCAACAGCCGCAATACGGACGGATCGAGGCACGCATCAAACTGCCCTCCGGCAAAGGGCTCTGGCCAGCCTTTTGGATGCTCGGGCAGAACATCGACACCGTGCACTGGCCCAACTGCGGGGAAATCGACATCCTGGAGATGGCGGGGAGTACGCCGAATACCATCAGCGGTAGTGCTCACGGTCCCGGTTACTCTGGCAACAATGCCTTCACGAAGAAATTCACCCTCGGTTCGGGAAATTTCTCGGACGATTATCATGTCTTTGCGTTCGAGTGGACCGCCGATGCCATGCGCTGGTTGGTCGACGAGCAGGAGTTTCATGTTCGCACTAAGGCCGCCGTCGAGGCGGGCGGCGCCACTTGGGTGTTCAATCAGCCGATGTTCATCATCCTGAACCTCGCCGTGGGCGGCTTCTTCGACGGCGACCCCGACGCCAACACGAAATTCCCAGCGCAAATGCTGGTCGACTACGTGAAGATCTCGACGCTCACGCCGAACTGAGCGCTCGTTCGGTCACTTCACCACCGGCTGCACCTGACAAGTCCCGTCGGCATCGCAAAACTCGTCCGGGCCGCAGGGTAACGCGTCACTGCGGCACTGCACTTGCGTCGACCAGTACGCCAAGTGGTTCTTTTGCCCGAAGTTTTGGAAGGGCAACCACACGGGGGCGCTCGAAGGATCGTCTGGCAGGCGATCGAGGTCGATGGCGGCGAGCCAGAGTTGGGCGGGGCTGTTCGAGACTTGCACGCCGTAGTTCATCTTGCTGTTGAAGGTGATGAACATTTGGTTGTTGGTGATGAACGGCGCGAATTTGGGCAGGGTTGAAGTGAGGCCGATGCCTTGCGTGGCGCGACCGAGTTCGTAGATGCGGCCGTCGGAGACGTGCACGAGGCGCAAGCGCGAGGCGGATTGATCGTAGCTGAGGCGTTCGGCGCAGGTGTCGAGGTTCGAGGGATCGGTGCAGTGATTGGGATCTTTGCCGCGTGGCGCGGAAACGAACACGATCCACTGACCGTCCGGTGACCAGCTTGGGTAGTAGTGAAAATCCTGCTCGGTCATCGGCACGATGACCTGCGCGGGGCCGAAGGTTTTGGTTCCGGGATCGAAGCTCAACGTCGCGATTTCGCCGGTTTTTACGGCCCACGGCGCATCGGGCTGATCGGAGAGCGTGACCGCGATCGAGCGCCCGTCCGGAGAGAATTCGGGGAAGTACGCGTGCCCTTCCGTACCGAGCAGCGAGGGATCAACCGTGCGAACATCGAGCCCCGTTGCGGTGCTGCGCAGCACCAGCTGATTGTCGAAACCGACGACGGCGAGCGTGCCCTCGAAGTTGAGCGCGATCATCGCGCTATCCGAATCACTCAGTGGCGCGAATAGCGGCTGGGAGGGCGCGCTGGTGTCGCGCGTCATGAAGCTGCCCGAGGTGGCGCCATTGACGAATTTGGCGTCACCGTCGGTCGCGGTGAAGGCGATGGTCGAACCGTTGCCACTCACCGCGTGACAGCCCTCACACTTCTTCGGGTTCTCCTGACCGGGCGAGATGAAGGGGCTGGCGCGACGCGCACCGAACGCCAAGCGATACGTGGTGCCTTGATCCGCTGCCCCCGGCAACGCATCGGGCGGACGCGCGGACCAATAATAAAGACCACCCGCCACGTCTTCATCGCTGACGTGCAGGTGCACACGCGGCGAAACGGCGATCGATCCGCCCGAGCCATCGCTCGCGGCCACCGTCAGCCAGGCATCTCGCCCGCTCATCGAGGCGGCGAGCCGATACCAAATTTGCTCGGGCAAATTGTAGTGGCAGCCATCATTGATGGGCAGACATGGCGTGTAAAAATCATAGCGACCGAGCGGCAGTGCCGCGCTTTCGAAGCGAATCCGAAATAGCCGTTGCTCGATGCGAGGCCGGTGCCATTGCACGTTCAGCTCGGCGATATTGCGGGGCTGCGTCGATTCATCCAGCGGATACGCCACGCGCGGAGCGCTGACTGCGCTCGTGTCTTCCGGTCCGTTGAAGAGCAGCGAGGCATCCGTACTCAGCACGTTGTCGAAAAAGCAGTCTTGTTCGCTGCATTGAAATGCACCGCCAATGTTGGCGTCGCTCGGATGACAGCCGAGCGCGAGCGCGCATAGCACGACGGGCCATGCGCCACGCGTGCCCTGAAACTGCGACGCCGCGGCCACTTTCACTCCCAGCGAATGTCGTCGAGATAAAAGTCGACCGATTGGGTGCCGGACGGCATCGTCGCGATCCACGCGAAGCCGCTCAGCACCTCGTTCCCGTAGGAAGCTCCGTCGAACGGGATATCGATGGCGGTAAATCCTGCCGTGAGCACGACATCCTGCAGTGTTTTCTTGAGAACGTCGTGGTGCGGCTCGGTGCAGGCGTTTTGCGCGCACACGCCGCTCGCGCAGATGTACGGCAAATCATTGCCGCACGCGGTGCCGGCATCTTTGCCGTCCATCCCGCCGACGATGAACGTGAGCTTCTCGCCACCGGCGGCGCCGCGCGCGAAAAAATGCAAATGCGTGGCGCCGGGGGCCACGTGCCGGCCGGGAGCAGACCCCCAATTCTGCTCGTTGGTCTGCCACATGATCCCTGCCCAGCCTTTGGTGAGCGAGCCCGGGCTGAGCGAATACACGAAATGGTGGCACTGCCCCTGAGCACCCTCGACCGCACGCTCCGGGCAGTCACCATCCACCTGCGTCACGGCCGTGGTGCAATCGCCCATGCAGCCGCTCGAGATGTATTGGTCATCGACCACGAAGGGCACGGTGATGAGCGAGGGATCGTAGTTCGTCGCCGCATCGGTGCGCGCGTCGGACATACTTCCACCTACCGCTGGCTCGTTACTCTGCTTGGCCGAACAGGCCGATGCGCAGCAAGCCAGTGAGATCAGAAGGAGAGTCGATCTCGCTCTTTTCCCAGTCATGTTCGGCTTCGGTGGCACCGGATCCCGAAATCCGCCGGCGCGCGACTATCGTCCCATGCCGGCCCCTTCCCGTCCACTCTGGCGCCCAGCGCCAATGGGTCAAACTTTAACGCGCAGACTTACGCGCTGCGCCGTGTTCGAACCCGAGCCCCGCTCGGCTGAGTTTTCCGGCTTCGGAAAGCCAGACACCACGGCCCGCAGCGATCGCGCCGATCACTCGAGCTCCGCGTGGCCGACGCCGCGCCGGGCCGGTCGCGAGCAGCGCGTAATCTTCGCCGCCGTATAGGGCGAGCTCGAGCGCATCGACACCGAGCCGAGGGGCAAGCTCGAGCAAAGCGGGAGCCAGGGCTGCACGCAGGGCCTCGCACTCGATCACCAAGCGAACGCCGCTCTCCCGCGCAAGGTGTGCGGCATCACCGGCGAGGCCATCCGAAATGTCGATGGCAGCGTGCGCCCGGCGCGAAAGCTCAAGGCCCCACGCGAGCGCCGCCTTCGGCTTCCGCCAGGCGGCAAGCGCGCTCTGTTCGGCTCGGCTCTTCGCCGACGAGCGCCCCCGCTGCAACAAGCGCAGGCCCGCTGCCGCAAGCCCCACCGCGCCGCACAGCCACAATTCATCCCCCACCCGCGCACCGCTGCGCAAGAGTGGTTTGCGAACCGAGCCGAGGACGGTGGTCGTCACGCTGAGTTCGCTGCCTCGGGCGAGGTTACCTCCGACGACCGAACAACCGAGCGCCCGTGCCGCCGCTCGTTGCCCGCGAGCCAGTGCCTCCAACTCACGTTCGGAGAACGGCTTCGGGAAGATCACGTTGGAGAGCGCGGCGACCGGTTGACCGCCCATCGCGCTCACGTCGCTGGCTGCGGCGTGGAAACTACGTGCGCCGAGTTCAGCGAGCGTGAGCCAGCGGCGTTCGAAATGCACGTGCTCGACCGCCGTATCGACGGTGCACACGAGCCGCCCCGGGATCCGAACGAGCGCAGCGTCGTCGCCGATGCCGAGCACCACGCGCGCGTCAGAAGCCTTGAAAATCCGGCCCAAACGCGCGATCGCCGCGAACTCGGACACACCCCGTAGCGCCGCCACGACTCAGCCGATCGTGGCGCGCTTCACGGGGATGGTCACGACGAACACGGTGCCCTTCGGCTGATTGTCCGTGATGCGCACGTTGCCATCATGGCCATCGACCAGGCGACGCACGATGGAGAGCCCGAGGCCTGTGCCGCCTTGCTCGCGCGTCGAGCTCGAATCCACCTGGTAGAAAGCATCGAACACACGCGCTCGTTCGTCCTCCGGGATGCCGATGCCCGTGTCTGCCACTCGAAATTCGATGGCGGTGCGCCGCGCGCTCATGATCACGAGGCCGCCCGCGTCTTCCGGACGCGCGGCTTCCACCGACGTGAGCTTGGCCGAGAGCGTGACCCGACCATTGGCTGGAGTGAACTTGATGGCGTTTTCAGTGAGATTCAAGAACACCTGACGCAAGCGCTCGGTGTCCGCCCAGATCAGCGGTAGGCCGTTTTCGACTTCGACCGCGATCTCGACGTCTTTCTTGCGTGCGGTCGGAGTCATCGTTTGCGCCACATCGCGCAGGATGGACAGCGCATCCGTCTGCGTCTTGCGCAGACTCATCGTGCCACTTTCGAGCTTCGAGAGATCGAGCAGGCCCTTGATGAGCTGCAGTAGCTGCTCGCCCTTGTCGCGAATCGTTTGCACGAAATCGCGCTGTTCCGCGGTCAGATCGCCCGCCAGGCCCTCCACCAGCATCTCGCTGTAACCGATGATGGAGGTGAGCGGCGTGCGCAATTCGTGCGAAACCGTCGCCAGGAAGTTGCTCTTCAAGCGATCGAGCTCCTTCAAGCGATCGAACGCGGTCTGCAGCTTTTCGTTTTTATCTTCCAGCTCGCGGAAGCTTTCACGCACCGATGCCAAATGCATATTGCTCGTGAGCAGCGCGCGATGACCGCTGAACAGCAAGAGGTCCAGCGTGCGCCCCAAGTGGCGGGCGAGTTTGACCACGGCGTCGTCTTCCGCGTGCGGCATCGTTTGCCACAGCTCGTGCAGGCGCGGCGCCTCGAGCGCCGAATCCAGGTTCAGCAATGCAGCCGGCGGCTCGGCTTGGTTGGGCGGCACGAACGGGCCCAAAATCATGCGTCCGATGCGCTTACCGTCGTAAGAAATCGCGGCCACGCGGTAGCTCTCGCCGGTCGTGCATTGGTAGCTCGCGAAGCCGTCGTCACCGAGGGCGATGTTCTTCACGCGGCTGACGACTTCGTGCATCAGCGCGCGGCCGTTCTTGGCCGTGTTCAGGTAGGTGTAGAGCGGGATCTGATCGGCAGCGTCACCGAGCAGGCGGCCCTCCTCGCTGAAAATGCGCAACGGCACCCCGAACAAATCGTAGAAGCTTTTGACCATCTCGCCGAGCGCGTCTCGGTCGATCAAATCTTCCAGGCTGACCCCGTGACCCAGGGTCAATTCGTCGAACGTTTTCGTGGCAGCGGGCGGAATCATCAGCCAGCCTCCGGCCTGAGCACCTCGAGGGCGCCGCCGACGCAAGCCTGCAGGATCTCGGGAATGGGTTTCGGATTACCTAGCTTCTTAGCCACTTGCAGCAAGAAGGCATCGGCGTCGAAGCCGAACTTCTTATTCAGATCGTGCTCTGCATCGAGCGCGCTCCAAGTCAGGTGCAAGAGCCCGATGAAGCTCTCGACCACGCCCGCGCCGCGCGTGGCCACGGCGAGGTAGACCGGTTCCCTGCCCTTCGAAGCCAGCTCGGCGATCTCGGCGTCACTGCGAACGTCTGGCAAGTCCCGCTTGTTGAACTGAATGATGAGCGGCATCTGCTTCAAGGTGAGCCCGTGTTGCTTCAGGTTCTCTCGCAGATCCATGAAGGAGTCGGTGTTGTGCTGAGTCTCGTTCGAGCGCGAGTCGGCAATGAAGGCGATGCCGTCGGCTCCCTGCACCACGAGCCGCCGCGTAGAGGCGTGAATGACCTGACCGGGAACGGTGAACACTTTGAGCCTTACGGCCAAACTGCCCTGACTACGAAAGGTCAGCGGCAAAAGATCGAAAAACAACGTGCGGTCGTCCTTCGTCTCGAGCGTCATGAGGCGGCCGCTCGCGCCGGGCTCGGCCGCTTTGTGCAGCGCCTGCAAGTTCGTGGTTTTGCCACTCAAAGCGGGCCCGTAATAAACGAGCTTGATCGTTAACTCGCGATTGACGAAATCAAGCTGCACGAAAACCTCGAATATTCTGGCACGCGGGGCCGCGCTGCCGTTACCGCCACAACTTGCGGCAAAACGGAAAGCTCTAGCCTATCATGGGGCATCCATGAGCCAAACGGCCGTTCTCGTCTGGCTTTCAGCCGCAACCGTCTTACCTACATTTCGTGCAGACCTAGACGCCTTTGCGCAGAGCCGGCTGCTCCGCCTCGAAGCGCCGCGGGAAAATGCGGCCGCCTTCCGGAGCTCGGCGTACGCGCCCGATGTGGTGGCGCAGGTCGAGGCCTCGCTCGAAGAAGCGAGAAATGCCTCGGCTTCGCTGGAACAGAGCCGCGCGCTCGCCGCCTTGGAACGCGCGGATCACCTGCTCCGCGAACACCCCGAGTTGCCACAAAGCGCGTGGCTGATGGCCGAGCGGCTCGACCTGGCGGCCGATGTGGAGAGCTCGGCGCCCGACGGTGCGGAAACCGCGCTCGGCCTACGCAAGCGCGCAGCGGCGCTCGAGGGCGCGCGCGCGCCGCTGTTTTCAGACCACGCAGCGAACGAGGCCATCGACGCGCCCGCTCCGCACGCGCTGGTTTTGGAGGGCGTCGAGCCCAGCGACACGCTCGAGTGGGATGGCGTGCAGAGCCGCCCGGAGTTCGAAACCGCAGAAGGCGAACATCACGCCCGCATCACCCGCAGCGGGCACTTGATGTGGGCCGGTTGGGTGCACGTCGCCATAGATGAAACGCGCGTGCGCTTGCCGGTGCCAGAAACCGTCGCGTGCAGCGCCGACGACGTGAACGCCGCACACTTCGAAGGCGGCCGGGTCATCGCTCCGCCGCACGCGCGCTGTGAGAGTTACGTGGTTGCCCGAGCGCGCGCGACGGGCGGCATCGAAGCCGCGCAATGTGAGCGAAGCGCTTGCGGCCCAATCGTGATCTGGGAACAGGCTCACCCGGCGCACGCCGTGCGCGCGGAACACAGCGGCTGGCCGCGATGGGCGACGTACACGGCGCTATCGGCCGGCGCCGCGGTGATTGCCGGCGTCGTGCTGTGGCGCGCAGGCGTATTCGATCGCGACACGCGCACCACCACGAGCTGGGTCTACCAGGGCCAGGAAAACCCGATGGCGCGCTTCTAATTCTACTTAGTCACTTGCCTGCGACCAGCGGCTTTTGGGCTGCGCGGCGGTATTTCCTGAGCAGGCGCGATGGCAAGGTCGACTCGACACTCCCTCAACGCAAGGTAGCCGGGCGCCGGGTTCGCCGGTTTTTTTGTCTCCTGGCATGTCGCGACTCGCGCCGATCGAGATCTGCCATCTGTAACTGATCAAGTAGTGCTAATTCTTGCCCGCCCACCGCGTGCGCGCTTCGGCGATCGCTTGCAGCACCCGGGCTTTGGCCGGCCCGCCCACGAGCGCGCGACGCTCGACCGCCGCTTCCGGATCGAGCGCGAGAGCGAGATCCGGGCCGCTGAGCGCCGCGTGCGCAGCGAGCAAGACTTCTTTCGGCAGCTCGCCGATTTGCACGCCGCGCTCCTCCGCCTCGCGCACGAGCGCACCCACGACGTGATGGGCCTCGCGGAACGGCAACCCTCGTTGCACGAGGAAATCAGCCAAATCAGTCGCGCACAGGTGACCCGAGCCGAGGGCTTTCTTCATGCGTTCGCCGTTGAAGGTCGCGGTGGCGATCGCGCCGGTGAGTGCGTGCACGCTGACGATGGCGCATTCGAAGGCGTCGAAGATCGGGCGCTTGTCTTCTTGCAAATCGCGCCCGTAGCCGAAGCACAGGCTCTTTTCGAGCACCAGCAAGGTGGTCACGCAGCCGATCAAGCGCGCGCATTTGCCACGCACGAGCTCAGCAACGTCCGGGTTCTTCTTTTGCGGCATCATCGACGAGCTGGTCGAAAAGCCATCGCTGAGCGTGATGAAGCCGAACTCCTGCGTCGACCAGATCACGATTTCTTCGCCGATGCGCGACAAGTGCACGCCCAAAATCGCGAGCGCCGAAGCCACCTCCATCAGGAAATCACGGCTTCCCGTCGCGTCGATCGAATTTTGCATCGGCTGCGCGAAGCCGAGTTCCCGCGCCACGCCTTCGCGATCGAGCGGAAAGCCACTGCCTGCGACTGCGCCCGCGCCGAGCGGTGATTCGTTCAGGCGCACCATGGCATCGACCAGGCGGCCGTGGTCGCGCAGCAGGAGCTCTTGCCAGGCCATCAGGTGATGGGAAAGCCGGCTCGGCTGCGCACGCTGCAAGTGCGTGTACGCCGGCATCAAGAGCTCGATCTCGGAGCTGGCGCGATCGAGGATCGCGCTCGCGAGCTGTTCGACCGCGGTCAGCATTTCCTGACACTGCCGACGCGTCCAGAGCCTGAGATCGGTGGCAACCTGATCGTTCCGCGAACGGCCGGTGTGCAGCTTGCCGCCGACGGGCCCCACGACATCGCGCAGACGCGCCTCGATGTTCATGTGCACGTCTTCCTTCTTGCGGTCCCACGCGAACTCACCGCGCTCGATTTCACCGCGGATCTGCTCCAAGCCCCCGATGATCGCCTCGGCTTCGCCCGCGCCGAGGACGCCCGCGCGGCCGAGACCGCGCGCGTGCGCGATCGAGCCCGCAATGTCTTCCCGCCACAGCTCGGAATCGATATCGACGCTGGTATTGAGGCGTTCCATCGCCGCGTCGATCGCGTCTGGGAGCCTGCCACCTCGAGCAACCGTCATACTTGGCCTTTCCGTTCCTGCACTGGGCGCCGCTCTCGTGCCGTGCGGCGCTGCGCCGCTTTCTCAGGTCTAGGGCGCGGCGTAAAGCGGAAGCGGAGGGCCCGGCGCGATCCGAAGCGCAAATGCGTCGACCGAGCGTTCGAGCTCAGCGATGAGCTTGGCGATCGCCTCGGCCAACGCCAAATTAGCCGTTTCTGCCGCGCGTTTGCGCAAGGCTCGTTCACCGCGGCCCTGCCCCACGGCTGCCAGGGTCGGAGCAGCGAGCAAAAACAAGCCTCCGACCAAGGCGTTCGCAAACAGCACGCCGATGCCGAGCGCGAGCGCCGCCACCACGCCCGCGTCGACCGCGAAGGTGCTCACCTCGAAAGCAGGAGCCGCAAGCCGTGGCCCGAGAGCAGGGCTCGGCTCGCCCCCCGGGATCCCGGCGTGCTCGCTCGCCAATGCTTCCAAACGGGTGCGCACCTCGAGCGTCTCCCGCTCGGCCCAATCGCGGAACACTCGTTCCAAGAATGGCCCCAAGTGCTGGCGGATTTCCGAACCCGTCGCACCCTCCAACACCGCAGGCAGGCGCCAGGCCACCTCACGCTTGAAATCCACCGCATCCGCGTTCACGTCTGCTTTGAGTAGCGAGAGCGCGCTCACGACGCTGTCGGCGCTCATTGCGCGCGCTCCCCGAAACCGACCACCTTGATCAGGTCGTGTACTTGCTCGTCGACGGCCGTCATGCCGAGCCCGCCTTCGCCGAGACCGGCATGCTTGCGGAACAGCTCGCTACCACCGAACACGCGCAATGCGAGGACGCGTTTCGGCAACCACGGGTGGCTCGAGAACACTTCGCCGAAGCGGCCGACGGAGTGCTGCGCTTCTTCGTGTTGTTCCAGAAAAGCCTCGATATTCAGCTCTTCGTAGAGCTTCTGAGAGCCGAGGGCGAGTTTGGTCAAGGCGCGCAAGGCAGGCTCCAAATCGCCCGCACACAGCGCACCTGCGCGGTCACACGTGACCTCGGCGCGACGCGACCAAGCGCGCAGCGAAAGTAACGCGGGCACCCCGAGACTGCGCAGCAGGACGCCCGCCATGTGCGTCAGGTAGTGCATCGCCGTCAGGTACACGACGTGGTTATTGTGGATGTGCCCGCACTCGTGGCCAATCACGCTCAGCAGCTCTTCGTCGGTGAAGTGATCGATGAGCGCGGAGTTGAGCAGAATGAACGCGTCGTCGTTGGTGCCATAAGTGGCGGCGTTCAAGTGCGGATTACTGACGACGTACACGGTGGGTAGCGGAATGCCGAGAGTGTCCGCGCAGCGCTCGGTCAGTGCGTGCACGCGCGGGAACTGTCGCGGCCCGACCTTCACCGCGTGCCCGAGCAGCTCGGCCTTGCCCATGTTCTTGAAGGCGCGGACAGCCGCCGAAACAGCGAGCTCCACGGGCTTCAGCCGCTCGAACGTGGCGCGCGTATTGCGGTCCGAAACGTACGCATAGGCGTGCTCGTTGCCCGCGACCACCCCAGGGCGGAGCCGAATACGACCGTCTACGAAGGCTCGAAAATCGAAATCGCCGATCGTTGCCACCGAAAAAGGGTAGCACCCGCGTTCTGGGAGCGGCAATCCGCGCGGGAAAGCCCGCGAACCGGGCCTAATTGGGCAGAATCACTGTGCTTTGGCGCGGCTGCGCGCGCCGTGACGAGCTCCCCTTGAGCGCGCGGCGCCCTGGGTGTCACCCGGGTGGGCATGGTTGATTAGGGTCGATCACCGCGTGCGCAGCGGGAGGAGGATCGTCACTCACGGCGTGCTGCGCACTTTGCCGCAGGATTTTTTCGACGTCACTGCTCCGAGCTCGTCGACGGCGCGCGAGAAACGACGATTTTGCGACGGATCGTTCCGTGCGAGCACGCCAAACGTGCTTTACACTGACAACCTGAGACCGGTTCCAGGATTGCACCGGACTCCCCCCAACATGACCAAACGCCTTCTCTCCCCGAGCCTGGCCCCGTGTGCCTTGCTCGCGCTCGTTTTTGCCTGTTCCAGTTCGAACTCGACTCCCAACTCGACCAGCGGCGCCTTGGACGCGAACGGCGATCACCTCGCCGACGATCTCGGCAAATTGATCGACGCCAACGGCGATGGCATCGCCGATCTGATCGACATCAATCACGATGGCAAGCCCGACGGCCCGGGCGTCGATACCAACAACGACGGCAAAGTCGACGCGCTCGCCATCGACACCGATTGCGACGGCATCTACGACTCACTGGACACGACCGGCGATGGCATCCCCGATTACGTGACCGGCATCCAAGCGCCGAAAAAGAACGTGCCTGGTTGCACCGTGACGGGGCTCGCTGGCGGCGGTTCCGGTGGCTCGGGAGGGAGCTCGCCGGGAGGCGCGGGTGGCGGCGGAGGCAGCACCGCAGGCAGCGGCTCAACGCAGCTCGGCAGCGGCCAATACCAAGGCAGCGGCGATACGATGGATCGCTATGCCGAGTCGGACGTGTACAGGAATGGAGTGGGCTACAAGTTCATGGCCAACGGTTGGGGGACCAACTGGCAGAACCACCACATCACGTGGAATGGCACGTCTTTCATCGTGGCTTCGCTGAACGGCACCCAAGGTTCGGACTATTCGCCGGCCGGTTATCCCACCGTATTTTGCGGTTTCTACTCGATGAAGCAGTCCATGGGCAGCTGCGGGTTGCCAGCGACGATTAGCTCCCTGCATCAGGTCAACACTGGCTGGCGCTGGAAGGCCAACGGCAACAACGGTCAATTCAATGCCGCGTGGGACATCTGGCTGGGCAACGGGACGAGCCTGTCGGCCTATTTGATGGTCTGGCTGCGGGACCCTCCAGTG
>Ga0207687_10002426_pt1 | contig 12650 bp, 8 predicted proteins | sample KBSM54metaG_FD_184399 | JGI IMG/M metagenome (GOLD analysis project Ga0207687, IMG submission 184399) | Miscanthus rhizosphere microbial communities from Kellogg Biological Station, Michigan, USA - KBS M5-4 metaG (SPAdes) (version 2) | ecosystem: Host-associated > Plants > Roots > Rhizosphere >...
GCTGCGCTTGCGCCGGCCCACCGAGTCGCATCGTAGCCACACGTCGACGCCCGCCTTTCCCCGAGGCGCCACGGCGCGTCGAGCGCATCCGCCGGCGCGAGCCCGACATGCACACCGTCCGCCTCTCGACCGTCCTAGGGATCCGGACCGCGCGGCCGATTCGAGCCCTCCGCGTGATGTTGCTTGAGTGCGAACGAAGCGCGGTGTACGGTCGGGCGTGCGGGGTGAGGGCCGATGGCTGAGCTTCTCCACAACCGCTACGAGCTCGTCGCGTCTCTCGGGGCGGGAGGCGAGGCGCGCGTCGTCAAGGCGCTCGACCGCCGGCACGACCGCTTCGTCGCGCTGAAGATCCGCCGGATCCGCAACGGCCGCGTGCGCGAGGAGCTGCTGAGCGAGGCGCGGATCCTGCTCGCCATCTCGCCCCACCCGGCCCTGCCGCTCGTCCGCGAGGACTTCTTCGAAGCCGACAGCTACGTGGTGGCGATGGACTGGGTCGACGGCGTCGACCTGGCAACGCTGCTGGCCGATCGCGGCCGCCCCGGCCTGGCGCCCTCCAGCGCGCTCGCCTATCTCGCGCAGGCGGCGGAGGCGCTGACCCACCTGCACTCGCAACACCCATCGGTGATCCACGGCGACGTGAAGCCGGCGAACCTGATCCTCACGCGCGGCGGTCGGGTCAAGCTCGTCGACTTCGGCCTCTCGTCGGCGCCGGACGCCCCGCCCCGCCGCACCGGCACGCCCGGCTTCCGCGCGCCCGAGCTGGCAACGGACGGCGTTGCGTCGCGCGCCAGCGACATCTACGCGCTAGCGGCGACGGCGTTCGCGCTGCTCACAGGGTCGGCGCCGTCCGGCGTGCTGCCCTCGTGGGAGGGCATCGACCGCGAGCAGGCCGAACAGCTCGAGGCGGCGATCCGCCTCGGCTTGGCGACCGACCCGGCGCGCCGCCCCGCGAGCCCCGGAGAGCTGGTGGAGCGCCTGCGGGCGGGCTGGGGCGCCGCGCTCCCGACCGGCTTCGTGACCTTCTGCATGTCAGACATCGAGGGCTCGACGGCGATGTGGGACGCCGATCCCGGCGCGATGGCCGAGGCGGTCGTCCGGCACGACGAGATCATCGGCGACCAGGTGGAGTCGCGCGGCGGGAGCCTCATCGAGTCGATGGGCGAGGGCGACTCCACCGTCTCGGTGTTCGACTCGGCCCCCGACGCGCTCGAGGCCGCGCTCGCCGCGACCCGGGCGCTCGCCGACGCGCCATGGCCCGACGGCCTGCGCATCGCCGTGCGCTTCGGGCTCCACAGCGGGGAGGCCGACCGCCGCGGCGCCGATTACTACGGACCGGCGACCAACCTCGCCGCGCGACTGCGCGGCGAAGCCGACGGCGGCCAAATCTTCCTCTCGTCGGTGACCGCCGACCTGGTGGCCAACCGCCTCCCGGTCGGGTGTGATCTCGTGGACCTCGGGCCACACCGCCTGAAGGGAGTCAGCGCGCCCGAGCGGATCCGCGCGCTCAGCGGCCCCGGCGTCGATGCCCCGCGCCCCGTCACCGAATGCCCGTACCGCGGCCTGCTCGCGTTCGAGGCCGAGGACCGCGAGTTCTTCTTCGGGCGCGAGGAGGTCGTCCGCGACCTCCTGCGGCGCCTCACCCCGGGCCGGCTGGTGGCGCTGGTGGGCGCGTCGGGTAGCGGCAAGTCCTCGGTCCTGCGCGCCGGCCTCGTCGCCGCCGTGAACGCCGGCGAGGTCGAGGGCGTCGAGAGCGTCCGGCTGGTGGTCCCCGGCGCCGACGCGGGGGCGGACTCCGCGGGTGTGACCGGCCAGGTCGTGGTCGTCGACCAGTTCGAGGAGCTCTTCACCTTGTGTGAGGACCCGACGCGGCGGCGCGCCTTCGTCGACGCCATGCTCGACCTCCCCGGCCCGGTGGTGATCGGCGTGCGCGCCGACCGCTACGGTCAGCTCAGCACCCACGGCGAGCTGGCGCGCGCGGTCGCCGAGAACCAGATCCTGCTGGGCGCGATGACCGACGCCGAGCTCGAGCGCGCGGTCACCGAGCCGGCGCGGCTGGCCGGGCTCAAGCTCGAGCCGGGGCTGGTCGAGCTCGTCCTGCGCGATGTCGCCGGCGAGCCGGGCGCGCTCCCACTGCTCTCGCACGCGCTGCGCGCCACCTGGGAACGACGCGAAGGACGAACCGTGACCGTCGACGCGTACCGCCGCAGCGGCGGCGTGGCATCGGCCGTCGCTCAGACCGCGGACACCCTGGTGGGAGCGCTGCCCGACGAGCAGCGACCGCTGGTGCGCAACCTGTTCCTGCGGCTGACGGAGCTGGGAGAGGGCATCGAGGACACCCGCCGGCGCGTGCCGATCGGCGACCTCGTCGCCGAGGGCGCAACGCTCGACACCGTCCAGGCCCTCCTCGGGCACCTCGCCCAGGCGCGCCTGCTGACGCTCGGCGAGGACACCGCCGAGGTCGCCCACGAGGTGCTCATCCGCGAGTGGCCCGCACTGCGCCGCTGGCTCGACGAGGACCGCGAGGGGCTGCGCCTGCACCGCCGGCTGGGAGACGCCGCCCGCCTGTGGGAATCCGGCGGCCGAGAGGCCTCCGACCTGTATCGCGGCGCCCGGCTTACGGCCGCCCTGGAATGGGCGCAGCAGCACCGCAGCAACCTGAACGCCACCGAGAGTGCGTTCCTCGAGGAGAGCCGGCAGGCTGGCGAGCGCGACGCCGACCGGCAGCGACGCGCCAACCGCCGGCTTCGGGGACTCCTCGTCGGTACGGCGGTCTTCCTGGCCGTGGCGCTCGTCGCGGGCGCGCTGGCGCTCGTCCAGCGGGGTCGAGCGCGCGATGCCCAGCGGACGGCCGAGGGCCAGGCGCTGCGTTCGGACGCCGAGCGGGTCGGTGCCCTGGCGGTGGCCGACACCACGCTCGATCGCCGTCTCCTGCTCGCGGTGGCCGCGATGCGGCTGGACGACCGGGTGGAGACCCGCGGTGACCTGTTGAGCGTCCTGCAGGCGACGCCGGCGGCATTCCGGCTGATTCGCCCCTCCGCGAGCGATATCACGGCGCTGGCCGTGAGCCCGACGGGAAGGCTCCTTGCCTCCGGTGACTCCGCGGGAGGGGTGCGCTTCTACGACATCCGCACGTGGCGACCGATCGGACCGGCGGTGCGGCTCGCGGGGCAGGTGTCCGGCCAGGCGATGGCCTTCGCCCCGGAGGGAAACGTGCTGGCGGCGGCGACGGCCACCGGAGGGAACCGATCGGACCTGTACCTCTTCCAGCCCCCGTCACGCACTGCGCGCCTGGTCGCCTCCTGGCCCTCCGTTCCCTCGGCCCTCGGTCCGCCCAGGTACACGCGCGTCGCGTTCTCCCCCGACGCAACGCGTCTCGCCGTCGCCGTGGCGACGGCCGCGCCGGGCTCGCCCGTGCCCACCGGCGAGCGCCTGCTCGTGCTCGAGATGCCGAGCGGACGCGTCGTCTGGCAGCGGAGGTACCCGCTGCGGCCGGGACAGCAGGAGGTGTCGGTGGCGTTCCGATCCGACGGCACGCTCGTGACCTCGGCACAGCAGGGCGAGACGCTGGTGTGGAGCGCCCGGAGCGGACGCATCGAGCGCAGGTTCCCCATCGGGGGGCCCTTCGGCATCTCGCCAGATGGTCGCTTCGCGGGACTCGCCCGCAACAGCCCGGATCCGGCGAACCCCAGCGCGTCGCTGGCGGTGCTCGATCTGACCACGGGGCGGCGCCGGGCCATGACGCCCCTGCCCGCCCAGGGCTGGATCGTCTCGGTCGCCTTCACCCCCGACGGCCGGCGCCTCGTCGGTAGCTCGTTCGAGGGCGCCCTGCGCGTCTGGGATCTCGCCTCGGGCGTGATCGTGCAGACCTTCGCCGGCCTGGTGTCCGGCACCAACCTGGCCGTGACTCCCGACGGGCGCACGGTCGTCACGGCAGCCGAGACGGGCACCGTGGCGGCCTGGGACCTCTCCGGGTCGCAGCAGCTCGCGCGGGAGTCCCGCTGGGACGCCCCCGACGGGGGGTGCCTGAACACGCCCTGCTTCGTGGTCAACCCCCAGAGCACGCTGATGGCCGCCAGCCAGGCCAACGGGACGGTTGCGGTGATCGATCTCAGGACGCGGCGGGTGATCGACACGCTGCCCGCTGGAAGCGGGCGGCCGGCGGAGGCCTTGGCGTTCTTCCCCGACGGCCAGCGGCTCGCGGTGGGAGGCGTTTCCAGGCGCTTCACCGGACGCCTGACGCTGTGGGACGTCCGCGCGCGAAAGGTCCTGCGCAGCATCCGGTTCGCCAAGCCGGTCTGGTGGGTCGCGGTCACCCCGGACGGCCGTCGCCTGGCCGTGCAGACGCGCAACGCCGTCAGTCCCCTGTCACGCGTCGAGGTGCGGGACGTCGCGTCGGATCGCGTCCTGTACTCCCGCACGACCACGATCGACAGGGGGCGCGGCGGCCTGTTCTTCAGCCCGGACGGTCGCAGGCTCGCGGTGCTCATCTGCTGTCGGCCCGGCTCGCCGATCGAGGTCTGGGACGCTCGCTCGGGGAAGCGCGAGCTCAGCGTGCCCGTCGACGGCCATGCGACCAGCCTGGCCTTCTCGCCCGACGGCCGGCTGCTGGCGGCCGCCACGAACGGCGGCAGGATCCTGCTCTTGGACGCCGAGGACGGTGCACGCGTCGGCCCGGCGATCGAGGTCGGAAAGACCGAGATCGATCCGGTCTCGTTCTCACCGGACGGCCGCCTTCTCGCGGCCAGCTCGGCGGACGCGACCGCCGCGGTGTGGGACGTCGCAACGCGCACGCGGCTCGGGACGACCTTCCCCGCCGTGCAGGGGGCGCCCATCGCGCATTTCGCACCCGACGGCGACCTCGTGATCGCCTATGACGCCGATGCCGTCAAGTGGCCGATGAACCCGCGGACGTGGGCGCGCTTCGCGTGCGACGTCGCCGGCCGCGACCTCACCCCCGCGGAGTGGGAGGACATCCTGCCCGACCGGGACCACGAGCGCGTCTGCCCGCCTTAAGCGCTCAGCCCTCGCCAGCAGCAACTGACGACGCGGAGGTCGTGCGGTGTTGTTGTCGTGAAGCTCGGCGGGTGGAGTTGACACCTCGCACCGGCGGTCGAGGGCGCTGCTGCGGGCAAGGGTTGCCAGGGCGGCGCCAGGCGCGCGCCCCGTCGCGAATGATCCGGTCCGGCCAAGCGCGCTGAAGGTAAAGCGAGGTGGCACCGCCGCAATGGAGGGCGAGACGAACTGAGCGCGACCACCGCTTGAGATTTTCAGCAGTGGTGCTGCTCAACGATGGGAGCGAGAGCCACGCGTCGGCTGGGCGCATTCGATGTGGCCGCCGCTGTCAAGGCCGGTTGAAAAGTGGACCACCTGCGCCGGTTGAAAAGTGGACCACCCCCGGGGGGGCGTCGAGCCTGGCCGGACGATGCCCGTTCGCTGTTCGAAGTCTGATCCGGGTGTCGGGTGGTGAGCGCTGCGGAGGCGAGCCCGGAGGGCGAGCTGGAGCGGCGTTCACCGCGCGCGGCGCCCGAGGGGGTGTCGTGGCGCGTCGGCGCTTGTGTCGGTGCGTGTAGAGCCGTTCTGCGGGCGTGCGCGGCGCGCCCGCGGGTGATCTGTCAGGCAATATCGGCGGTTCTGGCGGCTGGGCGGGCGTCGAGGTCCTTGCGCGTAGCCGGTAGCTGTCGCCCTTGAGGGAGAGGATCTCGGCGTGGTGGATGAGCCGGTCGATCATGGCGGTGGCGGCCATGTCGTCGCCGGAGATCTCGCCCCACGCGCTGAAGGGCTTGTTGGACGTGACGATCATCGAGGCGCGTTCGTAGCGCGAGGACACCAGCGAGAACATGAGGTTGGCGGCCTCGGGGTCGAACGGGATGTAGCCGACTTCGTCGACGACGATCAGCGGGATGAACGACAGCCTGCGCAGTTCGGGTTCGAGGCTGCCGTGGCGCTTGGCGTCCGACAGACGCGCGACCCACTGCGTGGCGGTGGCGAAACCGCGCGCGCTGAGCGGCCAGGCACGCGCGGATCGACAGCGCGCTCGCGAGGAGGCTTCATGTCTGTCAAGAGCAGATGCCGATGGTCCTCGGGCGGCGACGAGGAGAGGTCGGGGCCGCAGTGGGTCCGATGGTTTCGAGGAGGCGGAACAGGTGGCGGGCGACGTAGCGCTTCAGGCAGCGCTTGAGGCAGCGCTTGATCTCGCGCGGGGTCTTGCCCTCGGCGGCGCGCCAGGTGGCGGGCGACGTAGCGCTTCAGGCAGCGCTTGAGGCAGCGCTTGATCTCGCGCGGGGTCTTGCCCTCGGCGGCGCGCCAGGTGGCGTAGGCGCGGGTGGCGGGATCCTGCTGGAGGCGGGTGAGGACGATCGTGTGCAGCGCGCAGTTGAGCTGGCGGTCGCCTGCGCGGTTGAGGCGGTAGCGGATCGTCTGTTTCCAGGCAAAGACGTTGACCGACGCGGGCGCCGTGCTGGACGACGTGCTGGCGCGCGCCCGTGACCGAGAGGATGTCGACCTGTCCGCGGTTGAGCTCATCAGTCCGCCCGGCGACCGCCAGGTGACCCTGCCGCCGGTCGCAGGGTTGGGCCACGCTGCGCCCCCCGTGCCGTTCACGGGCAACCTCGCCGACGGGTCGTAGCCGGCGAGCGAGCACGACGTCCAGATGATCGGGACGCTTAGCGACGCGCGCCCCCGCAATCGTCACCTCAAGCGGCGATCCCGTGGTCGGCGCTCGCCGGCGCGCACCGGCGAGCGGCGATCCCGTGGTGGGCGCTCGCCGGCGCGCACCGGCCGCCCCCGGATCGCCGGCGCGGCGGCGGCGTGAGACCGCCGCCGCGCGTTCGGCGCCCGGCGTCAACTCCTTCTCGACGTCGCCTGCCGTGACTCGCTCGGGCCGGACCGGACTGGCGGCCGCGTCGCAGACCGGGCACGGTCGACCACGTCGCGCCGGGTGCGAGCCTCGGGGATCGTGTCCTGCTCGCGTGCCTGACCGTGGCGCGCCATCTGTCGGTAGCGCGCGAACAGGCGGCGGATCTCGTCGAGCGCCTGCTGGTCTTCTCGTCGCTTGTCCCGAACCGCTTCTGCTCTCACATCCACGGGGGACCACCTCCTATCGGGCGGGACCGGACCAAGCCTACGTCGATGTCACCTGCCCGCGGGCGCGGAATTCGCTCGCCCGCGCGCGGCCCGGTCGCGCCGGTTGACGCGCCCGCATGCCTCTCGGATACTCGATCCGGCGACGCTACACGGAACAGGAGGAACCCACCATGCACGCGCGTGTGGCCTTCTACAAGCTGCGGTCCGGCTCGCTCGACGACGTGGTGCACACGGTCGAAGCCCCGGGGGGTCTGATGGAGATCTTCAGCGGGCAACCGGGATTCCGGTCCTACGAGCTGATCGACGCCGGCGCCGGGCTGATCTCGGTGTCGCGCTGGGAGTCCTCGGAGCAGGCGCAGGCCGCGACCGAGGGCGCCGCGGCATGGGTTGCGGAGAACATCGACGACCTGGTGAAGCTGCAGCAGAGCAACACCGGCGAGATCGCGCTGTCGTCCATGGTCGCCGCCTCGGGCCCGAGTTGACACGGCCGCCGGGTCCGCGCCCCCCCTGGCGGGGGCGCGGACGGGCGGGTGCGGTCGACCGCGTCGGCGCCACGCCGGGATCTGTGCTTCGGAGAGCGCCTCCAGCGCGGCGGTGAAACACGGCACCGAGGCCCGGGCCTCGCCGACACCGACGATCCCGATCCCGGTCTTCTTGTGGATCACCGCGGTGGTGATGAGCGGGGCCGGGCCGCGGCGTCTGCTGAGACCCAGCTCATCCGGTCATGGCCACCGGCTGCGGCGCGGGATCGAGGCGCCACGGGCGTGTCCAGGAGGCCCCTTGCGCTCGGAGACCGGCGCCGACCGAGCCAGGCGGCGGCGAACAGCAGATGGCGCCGCTCGGTCAAGCCGCGACGATGGTCATCGGCCGTCCGAGGACGCTCGGCCCAGACACGCCGCGCGCCGACGGTGTGTGGCGGCGGGCCGTTGCGCGGCGCTCACGCGGTCAGCCGCCCGCCTCGGATCGCGGACGCTCGGCATGCAGAGCCCCGGCCGCCGGCGTATAGACACTGGTATGGCCGTCCTCCCAGTCGATGCGGTAGCGCGGCGCCGGGTCCTCGCGCAGAACTTCTCGGATGGTCCCGGCGCGTGCGCGGCGCTCTGTCGACTCGGCCTCCGCGACGACGCGATCTCCGACCTGGAAGGTCATAGCCTCCTCCCTTCGATTGCTGCTGGCTCAGGGTACGAATTGAAGGCGGGTGCAGGCAAGTGCGTCGTGACGCTCAACCAGGACTGTCGGACCCCGCGCGAGCAGCAGCACGGCCCGGGGCGCCAACCACGGGCGCTCTGGGCACGGTGGCAGGCAACCCGCCGTCTGCCTGCACCCGTGTGCGGTACGTCTGGCGGCGGCGGCGAGCGCCTCGCGAGCGTCGGGGCAATGCACTATCTCGATGACCCTGTTGTCGCGGCAGGTCGCGAGGTTGGCGACCGGCCCCGCGGGCCCGGCGCCGTGGGCTGGCGGGCGCATGATGACGACCACGTTGTCCCCGGCGCCGACAACCTCGACGAGCTCAAACCGGCCGCCGCGGGTGACCTCGGATCCGCTGACGAACCTCAGCGCGTGGTCGCGGCAAGAGCCCGGCCCGTTCGGCTCGCCGCCATGCCATTTGACGTCGCGGTCACGGATTCACCGATGGCAGCGACAACGACACGCAGTGACGCCGCGAAGCCCCGCGCGCGCAAGCTCGACATTGCGGTCGGCCATCGCGGGATCGTTCCCACCACCCGACGACCCGAGCCCGCTCACCGACCGCAAAAGAACAGCGAGCGTGGCAAGCCGTTCAATGCTCCTGCTCGTCCAATTCGGAACTCCGTGTGGCCGGGCCCGGCGCTGCCCCGGGTGGCTCACGGCGGAAGCGCGGCGAGCGCCCGGGCTGCTCGGCGCGCTGGGACCGGGTGGCGGCGGAGGGCAGCGGACCCGCGGAGGCGGGGGAGACGGAGCGTGCGTCGCGGTCGGCTCGACGACGGCCGGCGCGCCGCCGCACCGCGCAGCGCCGGGGCTCACTGCACATCTCGCTCGTCGAGATGCGGCCATGTGCTGTACCTCGTGCCCGGCGCCGAGAGCGGCGCCTGCGGCGCCTCAGAGCCGGTCGCGCTCAGGCCACCCCACCGTCAGGCCATACAGGCCGAGAGCCAGCAGTGCCACCATCAGCGTGTACCACGCCCAGCCGCCGCTGACGTCCTCGGCGTACAGCAACGACAGCGCGAGGAGAAGCACGCACCATACGGCGAGCGTCGCGTACCCGATCAGCCCCTCGAAGCGGCGCCGCTGCGCAACCGCGAACGTGACCAGCATTGTCCCGAACAGCGCGTACCACGCCGCGACGGCGCGCCCGAGCAGCGGCGTCAGCGGCCACGGCCAGTGCTCGCCGAGCTCGACCGGAGCGAGGTACAACGCGGCCGCTCCGGCCATCAAGCCTGCACCGGTGAGACCCGACAGGACGCGCAGGACACGCAGCGCCGGGTCCGCCGCCGGCAGCGCCTCCGCCACCCGCTGCTGACGCGCAACCAGAAACGGGATGGCCAACGGCACGCCCCCGTAGACGAGCGCCCACACCCAAGTGAGCGCGTAGAGCCACTTGAAGCGATCATGGTGGATGATCGTCGCCGCGAGCAGGGTCGTCGCGAGCACCCACAGCGCCGGCGGCAGCAGCGAGAACGAGCGCCAGCGCGTCGCGCGCCAAAGCACGAGGCCGGTCGCCACTGTGCCGGCCAGGAAGCCGGCGCCGATGAACGCGGCGTTCACCGCCGGCTTGATCGACCACGCGTAGTCCGTGTCTGCCCGGCCCGAAACGAAGTAGAGGAACAGCCCGTTGGCGGCGGCGAGGACGAACAGCACCCAGACGCCGACGCGCGTGAGGCCCAGCACGCGGCCCTCGCGTACGGCCGGCGCGGCGGCGATGTGACGGGAGGTGCTCGTCACGGCAAGACGTTACCCGGCCCGGCATCATGGCTCGCCAAGCTTCCCCTGACGGGCGCTCGCAGCGCCCAGACCATCTCCGACGGTAGGGGTTCCGTCGCCTTGGTAGGTCGCCACCACGCTCGTGCGCACGTGGCCGGGCGCGCGTTTCTGCTTCCGCCTAGCAAGGGTCGCCCCGCAGCGGCCGCGCGGCACCGCTCCTCGTGCCTCGATGCGATAGCGAGGGTTGGGTCTGCCCCGACGCCTGCGTGTCTCCGTTTCGAGCATCTCGTACCTCTGACCACCAGGCGGTCGCTTAAGGCGCGGGACCAGCAGCGTCCCCGCTGTCGCCTCGATCAGGCTTCGTCCGGCCCCGACCAGTCGAAGGAGAAGTGCTTGCTCGAGCGGCCGGCCCAGTCCCATTTGAAGCCGAAGGCGTCGACCTCGTCGGCGGTAGCGGTGCCCCAGGTGGCAACTTGGCCAGGGCCCACCTCCGCGCCGGGCGCATTGTGAACCTCGACGCGCCCCCCCTTGGGACTCGTGGGACCGGTCAGCGCCTCAGCACTGCCTCTGAGCTTCCCGGGCACCTCCACTCGCCAGTGCGCGAGGTCGTCAGCGATCTCGAAGTCGATGGGTACGAACTCGAGCCCACGGACGTCGGTCTCGACGAGCGTGGCAAACGTTTGCGGGCCAGCCACCTGCCTGCCCTGCGAAGATCGTCTGCAACGCCGCGCGCTGTTGCTCGTCGGCACGCTCATCAAGGAAGAATCCCGCCGCCGAGTTCTTCGCTTCGCCGGTCCAGAGGTTGCCCTCGAAGGAACCCACCATGACGAAGTTGAGCGCATCGAGCGTCACGTCGCCGTAGTGGCCCACGCGGACGTGCCACGCGAGGATGCCATCGCATTGGCCGTCGTCCGGCGCCTGGGCGAAGGTGCAGCCGCAGGGCACGCGGCACCGGCACATGTCGAACCAGTCGCCGCTAAGCCGCCAGCTCGCAACCTCGGCCATCGCGCCCTCCTCGAGACTCGCCGTCGCCAACAATCGTCTCAAGCGGGTGCAGCCGCCTCAAGCGCCCGCCCAGACGGTGTCTGCGACGACAGCGTCGATGCCCAGTGCTCCTCGCGCGGAAGCGAGCGCGTCGTGACCGTCGCGACGGGGGCCCGCACCCGACGAGGTGCGAGCGTCGTTCCCGTAGTCACCGCGCTGCCGCTTCCGCCTGAATGGTGCGGCGCCTGGGGCCCTCCAATGGGAGGCCTCGCGCTACCGGCGTCCGCGCACGAGGCGCCCGAGCCCGCGCTTTCGCGTCTCGTCATCGGTCGCGATAGTGGGTGGCTCCCCGAGGGCGTCGGTGCTTTGCGCTGCCGGCGGCCGGCGATGGCCACGCCGCTGGGGCTGCGGCGCGCGGTTAGCGACTGCGTGATTTCTCCGAGAGTCCGAGACACGGTCCGTGGCGATTTGGTATGGATCCATCGGAGGGGCTGCCGAGAACCAGCCGGCGGTGTCCTCCTCGGCAGCCCGGAAGACGAGGAGTGCCCGTGGCGAGTCCCGGTCGGCGCGAACTGCTGGTGTCCAAGACGTGGATCCAGGTGGCGGTCCTGGTGTTCCTCGTGGGTTTCTTCATTCTCGGCCTGCTGGCCTACCGCACGTACGTGGCGGGGCCGCCGGTGCCCGATCGGGTGCTCGACGCGCGCGGGGGCGTGTTGTACAGCGGCAAGGACGTGTCAAAGGGTCAGCAGGTGTTCCTGCACAACGGGCTGATGGAGTACGGCTCGGCGTTCGGCCACGGCGCCTATCTCGGGCCGGACTACACCGCCGACTACCTGCGCCGTTCCGCGGACATCGTCCGGCGCGCCTACGGCGGCCCGCGCTCGGATGCGGCGCTGCGACGCACGATCGTCGACATGCGCTCAAACCGCTACGACGAGCGCACTCACACGCTGCGCCTGTCGGCGCCGCAGGCGGTGGCCTACCGGCAGTTGGTGCCGTACTACCGGCACTTCTTCGCCGAGCCGACGACCAAGAACGGCCTGCGGCCCAAGGCGATCACGAACCCCAACGAGGTGCGTCAGCTGACCGCGTTCTTCGCCTGGACGGCGTGGGCGGCGGCGGCGCAGCGCCCCGGCCACGACTACTCCTACACCAATAACTGGCCGTCGGAGCCGCGCGTGGGCAACGCGCCGACCGCGAACGTGATCGTGTGGTCGGTGCTGTCGCTGATCGCGCTGCTGGGCGGCATCGGGCTGCTGTTCGGCGCGTTCGGGCGGTGGGGCCGGCGGCTGGGTTGGCATGGGCGCGAGCAGGCCACGCTGAGCTTCCGCGCGCCCGGCGACGTTGCGCTCACCCCCGGCCAGCGCGCCACCGCGTGGTTCTTCTTCGTCATGGCGGCGCTGTTCGTGATCCAGACGCTGGTCGGCGCCGCCTCACAGCATTACCGCGCCGAGCTGACCGACTTCTTCGGCTTCGACCTGGCCAAGATCTTCCCGTACAACCTGATGCGCACCTGGCACGTCCAGCTCGCGCTGTTCTGGGTGGCGACCTCGTTTGTGGCGGCGGGGATCTTTCTGGCGCCGATGATTTCTAAGCGCGAGCCCAAGCGGCAGGACACGCTCGCGTTCGCGCTGCTCGGCGCGCTCGCGTTCGTCGTGTTCGGGACGCTGATCGGCTCCTAC
>Ga0207687_10002429_pt1 | contig 12649 bp, 8 predicted proteins | sample KBSM54metaG_FD_184399 | JGI IMG/M metagenome (GOLD analysis project Ga0207687, IMG submission 184399) | Miscanthus rhizosphere microbial communities from Kellogg Biological Station, Michigan, USA - KBS M5-4 metaG (SPAdes) (version 2) | ecosystem: Host-associated > Plants > Roots > Rhizosphere >...
TCCGGACGGGCGAAGTGCTCTGCATCCCTCCGCACATGCCGCACAAAGCCGAAGCTATTGAGGACACAGTCGACCTGGATGTGTTCTATCCGCCGCGCCAGGACTGGCTAAACAAGTCAGACGTTTATCTGCGCAACGCGGAGCCCGCTGCCAGCCGCTAGCTCAGGCTCTCGTCGGCTTGCTGAACGCTAAGTCAGCTGAGAATTCATAGGGAGGCTGATTCGGAGAAAATAACCAGCCTCCCCGGTGGTGGATTCACTGCGTTACGCAGTTCAAGCTGAAAACGGCAACGCGCACTCGAGATCAAAGTGGTCTCGGCACAGGGGATCACTCCCGAGCGCGATGATCCATTGATCTTCGTTACGCCGACGCTTCTGGGGGAGGAAAAAGCTGTCCGTGCCAAATGCGCCGCAGTCGTGTTCAGTTGCCGTCTCCTGTCCCTGGTTAATCGCTGCGCCGGTCGAGCGGGCCAGCGCGTTGCAATGTTGAGCGCGAACTATTCCACACCCCGATTAGCGGGATCGTGATGTAAAACCAGAACGCCGCCCGTCCCCAGGGCACACTCCAACCACCACACTACTCCGTGCGCTTAGACCTCGTCTTGCACAGCACGGCTTGCACTTCGTTACCGGAATTTCGAATCGAAGCTGCTGATAATGGCTTTTTCATTTCAACACTAATGATTTAAGGGCGGATTAGCGTTTCATTAAAATTTCTCATCCGACATTTGCAGAAGATGGTCATCGAAATCCCAAGAAGTGGATGCCGCATGCCAATCGACGCGAGCAGTCTTGAGGAGCTGATAGCTAGAAACTAAGAAACATCCAGTCCTATGGATTTCATCAGTTCTATTCCATTGCTGGTGGTGACGACACCGGGGCGGAGACAATAGTCAAATGACAGCCTGTCATCTTCAAAGCGTTCCTGGAAATGGGCGTTGCGCACATGCTCAGGAAAAACTTGTTCCAGAGAAGTTAAGGCAAGATCGTGGGTTGTGACAAGACCAATGGCCCCGTTGCGGAGTAGTGTACGGAGCACGCCTTCCGTGCCCACGCGCCGATCATGCGAGTTGGTGCCCTGCAAGACTTCATCAAGCAAAAATAAGGCTGGCTGCGACGATGAAAGGTCTACTACCTGTCTGAGTCTCTTAATTTCGGCATAGAAATGAGAGATGCCCTTCTGCAATGAATCAGAGACGCGCATGGAAGCGCCAACCGCAACGTGGGACAGCCGCAAACGTGTTGCTCGAACAGGCGCGCCCATCATTGCCAAAACCGCATTGATTCCGACCACGCGGAGATATGTGCTTTTGCCTGACATGTTAGATCCACTTACTAGAAGCACCTGACTGTCTCCTCCCAGACGAACGTCGTTGCGTACACATTTATCGGCAGGCAAAAGAGGATGGCCTAGAGCATCGCCATGGAAGCAGATTTGATCCTCAAGCTGCGCGAATTCCGGAAACGGGTCTAGAGGATGTTCGTAAGCGTAGGCCGCAATCGAAGTGAGCGCTTCGATTTCTCCAACCACATCTAGCCAGGCTTCTATGCCGCTGCCGTATGTGCGACGCCAGCGCTCCAGCGCAAAAGCAATTTGCATGGAGTAAAGCAGCGGGATATCAAAGATGCGCACGAACCAGTTATGGCGTGAATCGTCCAGATCAGCCAGCGTGTCCAGCCGGGCGATGCAAGCAGAGGGCGGCTGGCCGTGGGTGAGAAGCCGGGCCTGAAGCTGCTGGAGCATGGGAGAATCAAACTTTTCAACTTCAACGCGCTGCAAAAGAAGAGCCAGTGAATCGAGATCTTTGTGAGTGTCGCCTACGCGGGCAAAAATCTTTTCCAGCCGATGGCGCGCTCGGGATGTAATGATGCCATTGATCAGCAGCGAAATAATAAAAGGCGTCCACATCACCATGAACCCAAAGACCAGCGCAGCTATGCTGAAAACGGCCAGACCTGCGGCCCACCAACGGCCATCCTTTAGGCCGCTTTCTTCTCGAGCCCAGGCGATCAGCGCCTCGGGTTTGGCGGCGATACGCTCGCTTTCGCCAGAGACTGCCAGTTCTTCGCGAAAGTCGAGCTGTGGCTTTAGTTCGGCAACCGCGGGCTGCCGCTCCTGGATTTTCTGCACATCGGCATGAGTCAGCAGCCAGCGTGCCAGGCATTGCTTGCCCATGTTAGTGCGTGCGGTAGAGAGCAACTGGAACAGGCTGCCTTCGCCCAGAATGTCCAGGTCTTCCGCGTAGGGATGCAGTGGATCTTTGAATTCTTCACCCGTTTCACCACTGCCGGCCCAGCGATCTTCCATCCGCGCAAGCCCGCGGCCATAAACAGAAACCGCTCGCTTCGCCATATTGAGCGCAGTTAGTACACGGCGGTGTGCGACAACGAGGACAACAAACAAAGCGATGGGAATTAGCAGCCAATAAAGGGATGGAGAGCCAGTCTTCCCGGTAATCCAGCACTGAATGAATATCACCACAAAAATGGCAATGCGAACATTCCCGAGCCAAAGATGCTTGCGCTGAAGCTGTGTCGCAGAGGTCTGTCGTTCGCGCATCCTATCTGAATATTCGGCTTTATGTGATGCATGGCTGGATTCTGCCGCTACTTCGGCAACCGATTCGGTCATGATGGCTTTGTCCATCATTCTGTATTCTGGACGCTCTTTGCCGCAAAAGCAAAGCCAACGCTCCAGCGATCTCGGGGTCGTGAGTTTACATGGGCAGGAAAAAGCAAAGCTTTTAGGCGGAATTATGTCGGAAGGAATAAGGCTGTTTTAACAGTATTCACAAAGCCTTGGGGGCACGATCATAAATGAAGCTTATCTAAGGAGCGATTAAGATGAACAGAATTCTGCCGTGTTCAGCAGTATTCTTGCTTTTACTGCTTGTTGCCGCCCCCATTAAGAACTCTGGTTTGCAATCGACACAAACTGCCGCGGCTTCCAGTACTCCAACGCTAGAGGGTCACGACAGCCCCGAGCATCCCAAATGGAGCTACAGCGGCGCTCTTGGACCCCAACACTGGGCGGAAGACTATCCTGACTGTGGTCGAAAAGACCAGTCTCCTATCGATATAAGAACTTCGCAGAACGCTAAATTGCCGGAAATCGAATTTCACTATCAATCCTCACCGTTGTTCATAGAAAACAATGGACACACAATCCAGGTTGATTTTCCGGATAGCGGGGCTTCGGCCAACACTGTCACAATCGGCGGCGAAGAATACAAGCTCACGCAATTTCATTTTCATCAGCCCAGTGAGGAAAAGCTGCAAAGACGTTCCCAGGACATGGTGGTGCATCTGGTGCATGTGCGAGGTGAAGGTGTGTACATGCGGCTGGCTGTGGTTGCAGTGCTTCTGAAAGCTGGTGCGGCCAACTCCCTTATCGAGACACTATGGCAGCACATTCCCAAAGAAGTGAGCCATGAACCTGAGAAAATTCCGAATGTGAATATCAATCCAGACGAGCTATTGCCGAAAAACCAAGGCTATTACACTTATCTGGGATCGCTTACGACGCCGCCATGTACGGAAATTGTGACCTGGTATGTTTTGAAATCTCCAACACAACTCTCAGCCGAACAAGTGGAGACCTTCAAAAAATATTATTCAAAGAATGTGAGACCCGTACAGCCGCTGGATGGCAGGACCATTCGAAAAACGCAATGACCTGCGTACAGCGGCTGCCCGGCAATCGCTGCTGAGAATTACCAGACTCTACAGGCGTTCGCGGGCGCCATGGGCTGGCCCGCTTTGCAGCCGAATGCTTTTTGAAATTCCGGCATGTTGCGCACAACTCCGTTTACGCGCCACTTTCCGGGAGAGTGCGGATCCACGCGGACCAGCATTCTCGATAGTTCCGGAGTCGTGTTCTGGCACCAGACGCGGCCAAAGCCCAGGAAGAAACGTTGATCAGGCGTGTAGCCGTCAATCTTCTTGTCCGGATCTTGTTTTGCCTGGGCCATCATGTCATGCAGCGCCATCAATGCAATGCGCGCGCCGCCATTGTCTGCGGTATTTTCACCGAGAGTCAAGCGGCCATTCAATTTGAGGTCGTCCACCGCGGTGAATGAGCTGTATTCATCGGCCACGCAGCTTGCGCGCTGTTCAAACTCTTTACCATCTTGAGCGGTCCACCAGTCACGGAGATTGCCTTTGGGATCGAACTTGCGGCCTTGATCGTCGAAGCCATGCGTGAGTTCATGTCCAATCACTAGTCCAATGCCGCCCATATTGACCGCATCATCCAGCGTGCGATCAAAAAACGGCGGCTGAAGGATGCCGGCAGGGAAGACGATCTCATTATGACTCCCGCTGTAGTACGCATTGACCGTGGGCGGAGTCATACCCCATTCCTGTTTGTCCACGGGTTTGCCGATCTTTTGCAACTGGCGGTTGGATTCAAACTCGCTGGCACGGAAGAGATTGCCGATCAGGTCTCCGCGCACAATCTTGAGTTTGCTGTAATCGCGCCACTTATCCGGATAGCCAATTTTATTGCGGATGGCCTCCAGCTTGAGCATTGCTTCTTTCTTAGTGGTCTCGGTCATCCAAGGCAGAGTGCTGATGTCGCCCCTCAGCGCGTTTTCCAGCGCGTCCACCATTTTCAGCATGCGCGCTTTTCCTTCCGCTCCGAAGGTAGCATCCACATATGGTTGTCCCAGCGCTTCGCCTAAAGCGTTGTCCGTGGCGTTGATGCAGCGCTTCCAGCGCACCGGCAACTCTTTTTGTCCGGTTAGGGCCTGCTGGAACTTGAAGTCTTCCTGCACAAAATCGTCTGACAGCCAACTGGCGGCATTATTCAACACCTGCCAGGTCATGTAGGTTTTCCACGCGTCAAGCGGAGTGGAATCAATCACTACATTCACGGCCTTAAAGTATTCGGGATTGCCGACATTCAACTCATTGAAAGATGGTGCGCCGCTGGCCGCGAAATAGCGATCGAGGTGGAAATTTGGGGCAAAGGATTCAGCCTGTGCCACGGACATTTTGTGGTCGCGATTTTTAGGGTCGCGACGCAGCGTACGCTCCATGAAGGCTTTGGCCAGATCAGTTTCAATCTTCAGGACAGTTTCGGCGCTTTGCCCTGCTTGCACAGGCGATTGCCCAAGCAGCATGAAATCTTTCCTCATGTGATCGACAAACGCCCTGCGGATGGCGAGCGTTGGAGCGTCATCTTTCAGGTAATAATCGCGGTCCGGCAGTGATAACCCGCTCTGGTCAATCAAGGCGATCGTCTGTTCAGCGTTGTGCAGGTCAGGACTGGAGCCAAACCCCAGAAGCGGGTTCGGACCAATGAGTTGCTCATGTGCCATCACTTCAATCATTTGCATCTTGTCCTTGATGGCGGCAATGCGGTCCAATTCCGGCTTCAGCGGCGTAGCGCCGGCTTTATTCGCGGCGGCTTCATCCATGCATGAAGCATAAAAGTCGCCGATTTTTTGCATTACGGCGTTTCGTCTGGGATCATTTTGGGCGGCTTTTTCCAGAATCTGGCGCAGCACCACCAGGTTATGCTCATAAACTTCATTAAAGCTGAGCCAACTGGACTGGTCGCCCGGGATGGGATTGTTCTTGAGCCAATTTCCGCAGGCATACTGGTAAAAATCCACGCAAGGATCAACCGTCTTATCAATGTTGGCGATATCGAATTTGGGCGCCGGATGCTCCGGAGCAGCGCTGCCTGTCGCAGTGGTTGGATTTGCCGGCGGAGCCGTAGGACCGGAATTCTTCGTTTTGGCATTTCCGGTTTTTTTTGTGGACTTTAAGTCTGGCTGTTGGGGTGTAGGTTGTGGTGATTGGGACAGCGCCGTGGCGGCGGTAAGCAACAGGATTCCAATGAAAGTCAAGACAGACTTGTGCAACGGATATTTGCGCATTTCGAAATTCTCTCCTCAGCCAAAAACATGCCATTGTATAAGACGGATTGGCGCGAAAGACGTTGGCATTTGCCGCGGCCAGCTTTAGTCTTTATCCCCTTGAACGCGATATGATGTTTCTTATCTGATGGAACAAGATCTGACAATTCTGAAAGATGATATGGTCGCCTTTGTTGAGGGCCATGGACTGCGCCGCTTTAGCGCTTATGTGAGCGACGAGGTTGCCAATGTGCTCTGGTCGACCGATGAGGACCACCCCGATGGCTGGAAAGACTTTGTAGAGTTGGCCAAGGCATCCAACGTGAGTTTTGTGACCATGAACCACGTTTCACTGGACAAAGAAGATGTGGACCTGCTGGTAAACCGGCTCCAGGAAATTGAGTACATGAATGAGGAAGAGCTGGAAGAGGCCGGCTGGCTGCGCAGCTTTATCGGCAAAGTTGGCTATCTTCAGCTCGGATTTCCATGCCAGGGCGTGATGTTTTTGTACGAGGTTTCCACCCCGTGGTATGACACGTACCAGCGGCTGGAGAGCGCGGCAGACGATTATGACGGCATCCTAATTGACGATACCGATCAGGACGATGAGTAAGACGCCGGTGCGCTGGTTATTTTCGAATCCCGATGCGGCGCAGGTAGAAGCGCTCTGCGCTGAAGCCAAAGTCTCCCCTATTGTGGCGCGCCTGTTGGCTCTTCGCGGTATCACCAGGGTTAATGCGGCAAATTTTCTCTCGCCTTCGCTCGACCATCTGCATTCCGCGTATCTCATGCGCGGTATGACGGCTGCCGTTGAGCGCCTCAGCGCGGCCATCGCCAATAAAGAAGGAATCCTGATCTACGGCGACTATGACGTGGATGGGACTACAGCGGTCGTTATCCTGAAAACCGCGATTGAGCTATGTGGCGGTGCGGCCGATTTTCACGTTCCGCACCGGATTAAAGAAGGTTATGGCATCAAGGATGACGTGATCGAACGGGCCGCTGCCGGCGGAATCAAAGTGGTGATCAGTGTTGATACAGGAATCCGCGCTTTTCAAGCGGCTGAAACCGCCCGCCGTGTTGGCATTGACCTTATCGTCACCGATCACCATCTGCCTGAAGCGCATGAGGGCGTTCCGAACGCATGGGCGGTACTGAATCCCAACCAGCAGGGCTGTGATTATCCTTGCAAAGAGCTTTGTGGTGCGGGTGTCGCATTCAAAATTGCGCAGGCACTGTTTGCAAAATTTAAGGATGCAACGGACCAGGCCAGGCTCATCCCGTCCTTCCTCAAGATGGTAGCCATTGCCACTATAGCGGACGCGGTTCCGCTGGTTGGAGAGAATCGCACCATCGCCCGGCTAGGCCTGGAAGGATTGCGGCGACCGGTAAACGGAGGACTTAAAGCTTTAATGGAAGTTTCCGGCCTAAACTGTGAACGCGCTGTAAATGCAGGTGATGTCGGATTTCGCTTGGGCCCTCGCATCAATGCTGCAGGACGCATGGATGTGGCGTGTGACGTGATTGAACTCTTTACATGCAAAGATCAGGAGCGGTGCAAAGATATTGCTGAAAAGCTGAATCAACTCAACATGGAGCGTCAGGCGGAAGAGCAGCGCATGGTGGCTGAGATTGAGGAGCAACTTGCCGCTGAACCTGACCTCACAGGGAAGTTCTGCATGGTTTTTGATGGCGACGGCTGGCACCGTGGCGTCGTTGGGATTGTGGCTTCAAGAGTCGTGGAGAAGACCGGTCGCCCAGCGCTGGTGATTGCCAAGGAAGCAGAAGAAGCCCATGGGTCGGGACGTTCCATTTCCGCCTTCCATCTTTTGAACGCACTTGAATCCTGCCACGATCTGTTTACCCGCTTTGGCGGCCATGCTCACGCGGTGGGTTTTGCCATGCCCAGCAAAGATGTTCCTGCCTTAAAGCAAAGGTTGAACACTTACGCGCAATCCATGCTGAAGCCAGAAGACCTGTTGCCGGAACTCAGCATCGATGCTGAAATTTCTCTTGGTTCAGTTACGCCAGAATTGCTCGACGATCTAGGTCGCCTGGAGCCGTTCGGTCACGGAAATAGGGAGCCGGTGTTTTCCAGCAGCGGCGTAAGCTTGCTGATGCCGCCAAGAATCCTGAAAGAGAAGCACATTAAGCTGCGGGTAAACCAGAGGCTGCCGAACGCAAAGCCCAGTTTCAACTATGAAGCGGTCGGCTGGCGGATGGCGGAACGGGCCTTGGTGGAAGCTCTCCAACCCGGTGACACTCTGGATGTGGCGTATAAGATTGGGCTGAACTTTCATCCCGAATTTGGCGGCCTGGAGTTGACTCTGGAAGACTTCAGAAAATCAGTTCCGGCAGCAATTTCTGTTTGCGGCTGAAAGACAATAAGGTTATAGTTCCCCCTAATATGCCGGAAAATTTAATCTTTTGTTCCAAGTGCGGAGCCCAGAACTCAGCCATGGCCCAGGCCTGCCAAAACTGCGGCGTTACCCTTTCCAGCAGCCTAGCGCCAAGCCAGGCAGCAGCTCCGGCCCGTGCTTATGCGGCTGCTCCTCCGGTTGCTTATGCTCCTCCGTCCATCTATGGCGGATTTTGGATTCGCTTCCTGGCCCACTTGATCGATCACGTTATTCTGGGTGCGGTTGCCGCGCCCTTGTTCTTTATTGCGGTCTTGCCGTCAATCATTCGCATTGCACGTCAGGCAGAGCTGGACCAGGAGCCGTCTCCTGAAATGATCATTGCGATCGTGAGTTCGGTGTTCGTTTACGTCGCATTGGCCTTTGTGGGACAGTGGCTCTATGAAGCCCTGCTTACGAGCTCTTCCTGGCAGGGAACGATAGGGAAACGAGTTCTGCGCCTTAAAGTGGTGGATGAGGCCGGTAACAGGATTAGCTTCGGGCGCTCCACAGGACGGTTTTTCGCCAAAATACTGTCTTCCATGTTTTTCTGCATCGGCTTCATCATGATCGGGTTTACTGAACGCAAGACCGGCCTGCATGACATGCTGGCGGGAACCAAAGTTCTGAAGTATTAAGCTCGTACAAGCCCTGACCTGAGCTGCTTTCGGCCGAACTGCGCGCCATTACCAATACTGGCCGCCGGCTTGCGCTATTGATCGCCCTGCGATATAGTTGAAGTACACCAATCTACTTGCAGATCCTTCTGCATAACACACTAACACCAAGAACTATAAGGAATATTTCCAGGAGAACGACTTGAAAGCAGCTATTTATCTTCTGCTGTTCTTTTCTTTGACAGCAAGTTTGGCAAACGCCACCATCACGCTTACGCGGGTTGGCGATGTCTCGATTTACCAGAATAACCAGGGAAAGTACTACATCTCTGACGGATGCCATAGTACCGGCAATTCCATGGATCCAAACACCACCATTGGCCCAGGCTACATCTATCGTGTGGACCTGAATGGCAAGGAAGTTGTAGCTCCGCTGCCTTCCGGCAAGACCATTCCGCCCACCGGCCTCGGCATCTTTGTGGCTGATATGTATGAAGGCGATCCCAACAATACCGGTAACGGATACTTTGAGTCCGTTCAGGGAAATGTCTGCCAGGGAGACAACAACAACCTTTATTCCAGCGAAGGCTCCGGAGTATCGGGCAGCGTTGTGGATTCCATCGGAACGGCTACTTCAGCCGCCGATGGCAGCTATCTCTGGGTGCATTACAAAGTCACATTGTCTGACCAGAACGGAAGCCAGTTTGAAGTCTGGTATTGGTATCGTTTTTACGCCAACTCCGTGCAGATGTGGACCAAGCTCCGCCCCTGTCCCGACGGCGTTTGCTACCATGACAGTCGCGGCCCCAGCTCGTTTGTGAAAATGTCCAAGTACGAGTTTGCCGTCAGCAGTCCGGCGGTGGACTATAACACTGAGACATGCTTCACTACGTCCGGCTCGGTGATCCAAACCGCCGGCAACATCACTAGCCCGAATGGATCGACGGTTAACAACCATTGCAACGGCGATAATCGCGACTACATTGAGATGTATGGCAGCCCCAGTGGCTTGCCGGGTTTCAAGTTCGTTGGAGAGTCACAGCCCTCCGCCAGCTTTGGACCTACGTATCCAACGTATCAATGGGAGTGCAACTCCGGCTGCACCGATTATGGAGTTGACCACCTTGCTACCATCGGCGCGGGCCGCGGTGTTCATTTGCCGTATGACGGAAATGCCGGTTCCTGTGGAACCAGTGTGGTGCCGTACTCCAACCAGGACCTGATGCGCAAGTGGGAAATGGGCGGCGATGACGGCACGCACGGCTATTATCCCGCGGGGAATAAAACGTTGTATGCCATGTTCAAGGGATGGGAAGACGGCAACGGGCCGAGCAGCTGCCCCACGCTTTACAACCAGATGTATCCCAATGAGTCCTACGCGAACTTCTTTAACATCACTCAATTCTAATCATCGTAACACAGGGGCGGCTTCCACGCTGCCCCTGGTTTATTCAGTCCAATCGTCCAACGCTGCGGAATCTGCATAAGCTTTCCATCTCAGCCTCATTTACCATAAAGGCAAATGCCCTTTGACCCCAAGCGGCTAAGAAAAGTCTTTGCCGGCGGCGCTGTGCTGGTGTTCGTCATCGCCCTGGGATTCTATTTGCGTGGCTTCTTTAAGCCGCAGGAAACAATTCCCGACACGCCCAAAAACATTCCGTCGGGCGTGGAAAAAAGCGCAACAGGTTTCAATCTCTCCAAGTCAGAGGGCGGGAAAACGCTCTTTACCATTCATGCCGCCAGCGTCCAGCAATATAAAGAAGGCGGACGCGCGGCCTTGCATGACGTGAGCATCACCGTCTATGGACGCAACCAGGACCGCTCTGACCAGATTTACGGCGCGGATTTTGCTTATGATCCCGCTGCAAAAGTTGTTACGGCAGAGGGCGAGGTACGCATTGACCTGGAGGCAATCTCCGCATCGACCGCCCCTGCGGGCCAAGCCCCAGCGGCGGAGACCAAGAACCTGATTCACGTGAAGACCAGCGGGCTTACTTTCAATGAAAATACCGGAATCGCGCAAACCAAAGCCGCGATTGAATTTCGCGTGCCTGAAGGCAATGGGTCAGCGGTGGGAGCAACCTACGACTCTCATGGCGGCGTGCTTACGCTGAAGTCTGCAGTGCGACTTACCAGCACCGGCCCGCGCAAAGCAACCATCACAGGCCAGAGCGCTACGATCACCAAAAATCCGAGCAAAGTGGTAATGCAGTCTGCCAGGGTGGAAGAGAGTCAGCGCGTGATCTCCGCTGATAAAGTCACTGTGTTTATTGGTGACGACAACAACATTGAGCGCGTTGTTGGCTCCGGCAACCTGCATGCAGTCAGCACCGGCACAAAAGCGTTTGAGGTCAATGCTCCAGAAGGTGAGCTTGAGATGGCGGACGCGAACCTGGCGCGCAGAGGCATTCTCTCCGGCGGCGTAACATTCGCGAGCAAAGGTGATTCTCCTGCCGAAGGCAAAGCGGGCAAGATACTTTTGACCTTTGGTGCGGAGAATCGGCTCACCAAGGCAAGGGCGCAGGATTCAGTCCAATTGAAACAGGGACCAACAGGGAAGTCACAAGAGCTGCATGCAGTGGCACTGGATCTCTCTGTGAAGGACGGACGCCGACTGGAGAAGGCGGTTACTTCCGGGGGGCCAGCGGAAATTGTCCGGGAGCAGGCGACGGGCAAGACCACGATCAGCGCAGGACATTTTGAAACTGTGTTCAATGACCAGAATCGTCCTGTCTCTCTCTACGGAACGCCCGACGCGAAGATTGTTGATGCCGTTCCCGGCAAGCCCGATCGCATCCTTACATCGCGTGAGGTGACGGCAAAATTCAATGACAAAGGCGAGATCGTATCCGCGGACCAGACTGGCGATTTTCATTATCAGGAAGGAACGCAGACTGCTTCCGCTGAGCGCGCGAAGTATGTCGCCAGTGATGAAACTATTTTGCTTTCTGGATCGCCGCGCGTGGTGGACGCGAACCAGGGCATTACGCTCACAGCCGATAGTATCCAGCTCAACCGCAAGACCCGCAACGCATTTGCCCAGGACAACGTTAAAACCACTTATTCCAAAATGAATGCGCAACCGGGCGGAGCTATGTTGGGATCGGCAGACCCGATTCACGTTACGGGATCAACCGCCACCATGAATTCTGCGACTGGAGTGGCCCGCTACACGAAAGCACGCCTATGGCAGGGCCCTAACATTGTGGAAGCGCCAACGATCAGCTTTGATCGGACGAAGCGCAGCCTTCAGGCGCAGGGCGGGCAGGGAGGCCATGTTGCATCAGTTTTTGTGCAAAAGGACAAAAACGGGAAGCTAACTCCGGTGAATGTAACCTCAGACAGGCTTTCATACGTCGATGCGGAGCGCAGAGCGGTCTTCAGCGGCAATGTGGTGGTTCGGGCGCAGGATACCACCATCACTTCAGCAACCGTCCAGGTGATCTTGCTGCCGAAGAAAGGACAGGCGGAAAACCAGAGTGCCAGCCAGCTGGAACGCATTGAAGCACAAGGAGATATCAAGATAGAGCAGGGAAGCAGGAAAGCCAGCGGGAACAAGCTTGTATACACCGCCGCAGAGGAAAAAATGGTCTTGACGGGCACCCCGGAAAAACTCCCTAGCATTTTTGATGCCGAACGGGGCCAAATTTCGGGTGGTTCGTTGACTTTCTTTACCCACGATGGTAGGGTGCTGGTAGGTGGCGGAGAAACCTCCAAAACCGAGATTCCAAACAGGATTCCAGACGCAGGCAAGAAGTAAATGCAGACCTTGG
>Ga0207687_10002431_pt1 | contig 12647 bp, 1 predicted proteins | sample KBSM54metaG_FD_184399 | JGI IMG/M metagenome (GOLD analysis project Ga0207687, IMG submission 184399) | Miscanthus rhizosphere microbial communities from Kellogg Biological Station, Michigan, USA - KBS M5-4 metaG (SPAdes) (version 2) | ecosystem: Host-associated > Plants > Roots > Rhizosphere >...
CTCATCGCTGCTCAACAACCTCATCCCTTCCTCGTGGTTGTTACTCTTTCCCTGCCCGCGGTAGACTCCCTCCACCTCTTCCTTCCCCGCCACATACCCGGTCAGTTTCTCTTCCAGCTCTCCCACACTTCTCACCACCATCCCTACTCGCTCCACCATCCCCTCTCGCCCTATCTGCAACGTGTATGCCATCGCCTCCAGATCAATCTCTCTTCCTCTTCCTCTCTCCTCTCTGATCCACTCCACTAACTCCCGCGCTTTCTCCTTCAGCTGCTCCTCGGTCCGCGCCGACAACACGATCACCACCTCGTCCCTCCTGCTTCCCCCTTCCCTCTCTCCAGCTACATACTCCTGCACGATCACGTGCGCATTCGATCCTCCCGCCCCAAACGACGATATCCCCGCAATCCGCGGTACCTCCTGCACCTTCCCGTTCACCTCGCGCACCCCGCGCTTCCATGCTTCCAGCCGCTGTTGTACTTTGAACGGCGTTCGCCCAAAGTCGATTTCCGGGTTCGCCCGCTCAGCATGCAACGATGGCACCAACTGCCCGTGCTGCATCTGCAGCAGCACTTTCGTCAGTCCCGCAATCCCCGCAGCCGACTCGCTGTGCCCGATGTTCGACTTCAACGACCCGATCGCGCAATACTGCTTCTTGTCCCCGCTTTCTGCAAAAGCACGCGTCAATCCCGCGATCTCGATCGGATCTCCCAACGCCGTACCGGTCCCGTGCGCCTCGATGTAACTGACGTCCGCAGCTCTCACCCCTGCCCGCTGCAGGGCCTCCGCCACCACTCGCCCCTGGGCTTTCGGGTTGGGAACTGTGTACCCGTTCGTCCTGCCTCCGGCATTGATCGCGCTCCCTTTGATCACTCCATATATATGGTCGCCATCCTTTTCCGCCTGCTGCAGTGGCTTCAGCACTGCCACCCCTACGCCTTCGGCGTCGACGAACCCGTCGGCCGCTTCCCCGAACGCCTTGCACTCCCGCCCCTGCGACAACATCGTCATCTCCGTCAGCTGTAAGTAATGCGCCGCGTCGATGATCACATTCACTCCGCCCACCAGCACACACTCGCTCTCGCCCCGGTACAGGCTTTCCAGCGCCACATGCATGGCCGTCAGTGATGCCGAACACGCCGTGTCCACCGCCAGCGACGGACCCTGAAAGTTGAAAACATACGATACCCGGTTGGCGATCGAGGCATGGTTCGGCTGCGGCGTGTAGCGCCCGTTCATCACACCCACAAAAACCCCGACCTTCTCCGCCTTGCCTAAATCCTCCGGCCGATACCCTGCGTCTTCAATCGCTTCATAACTACCCTGCAAAAACAGCCGCTCCTGCGGATCCATCCGCCTCGCTTCTTTCGGCGATATCCGGAAAAACAAGGGATCGAACTCCTCCATCCCCTCGATAAATCCTCCCCACCTCGTATATATCTTTCCTTCCTTCCCCTTCTCCGCGTCGTAATACTGTTCCCATCTCCACCTCTCCGCGGGTATCTCCCCGATGCAGTTGACTCCCTCCGCCAGCTTCCTCCAAAACTGTTTCAGCTTCCTCGCTCCCGGATACCTCCCGCTCAGTCCCACTATGGCTACATCAAACACTCCACCTGCCTCTTCTCTTCCGTTCCCTCCAGGCGATCCCGATCTCTTCTCGTTTTTCTTCTCACCCTCTTTCTTCTCAACCTCGCCCCCCGATCCTCGGAGTCCTCTCCCCACACGCATCGCTTCGTTCACACCGCGTTTCTCAGCTCCTGTCCCTGACGGCAATGTCCGCGCCGCCCGGCTTGCCTCGCTTGCTCCCAACACCTTGATCAGCTCTGCCTTCCGCGTCTCCACAAAGTGATCCACCAGTCCTTCCAGGTTCTGCACCTCGAAGAACAACGTCGTCGTGATGTCGGAAAATACCTTGCGCAGCTGGTGGGTCAGCTGGCCTACCAATATCGAATCCAAACCATATTCGCTCAGCGGCCGCCTCAGCTCGATCTGTTCGGCCCTCAGCTTCAGACTCCCTGCCACCATTTTCCGGAAATACGCGATCGCCTTTTCCCGTAGCCCTTCCTCTCCAACTCCGCCCTGCTTCTCCTCCGCTGCCTCACTTGCAATCTCGGCTGCCACACTTCGAACCTCTCCCACCTCGCTCCCTCTTCCCAACCTCCGCGATACTGTCAACTCCGAACTCCCACTCCGCCGTTGCCGTACCCATCCGTCACTGCGCGCTACGATGATCTGCTGCCCATACCCTCGCGCCTCTCCCGCAGGAAAGAAAACTCCTTCGAATCCCTCCTCCTCCAGCACCTGCTTCCATCTCTGCGGGTCCAGCCCCGGACTTCCCGCCAATCTCACCCCTCTGTCTTCAGCCAGCCACCACCCTTCCAGCAACCCAAACGTCAGGTGCGTAAACAAACTCCAACTCGTGATTTCGTTCAGCACTACTATCCCTTGCTTCTTTAGCAGCGCTTTTGCATTCCGCAACGTTTCCCGGATCTTCCTCGTCGCATGCAGTACGTTGCTGGCCACCACCACGTCATATACTCCTGCTTCCATCCCTTGCCCCGCCAACGCCTTTGATACATCAAAGATCGCCGTCCGAAACCCGGCAAATCTCCTCCCGTACTGTTCCTCCCCCTGCATCAAAAATGCCTTTGAGAGGTCCGTATAGCAGTACTCCTCCAGCGGAAACTTCGCGCAAACTGATTCCAACTTCGCCGTCGTTGCCCCTGTCCCCGCTCCGATCTCCACTATCCGGAACCGCCTCTCCTTCTCTTGTCCCAGCTCGTGCTCCAGATATCCAGCCAGCGTCTCCCCCAAAACCTCATTGAAGTAATCGGCCTGCTCATTCCCCCGGTAGAACCCCTCCACTAACTCCAGTGATGCCCCAGGAAACATCACCTCCGTCGCCTGCTGCTCTCCTCGCAATATCCCCGGCAACGCTCTTAAACACACTTCCAGTAGCCTGATCTCTGCCTGCCTCTTGCCCTTCCTTGTCCATCCTCCCTTCCTCTCCTCCCACTCCCGCCACATCTCCTCCAGCTCTCGCGCCCGCCGCTTCTCTTTCCCGTCCTCTCCCACCCACCCCTGTTCTTGCAGATACGCCACGCTGGCGCTCAGCCAGTTCTCATAAAACTCCGCCGGCCTTTTCCTCACCTGCAAATCCGCCAACCGACAAATTCCTTCCCCCAACAAACCCACCGACTTCAGGCTTGCCGCCAACATCTCCGCCACCAATTCCTCTTTCTCCCCGCCTTCCTCTCCTCCTCCGCCTTCTTCCAATCTCACCCTTGCCTTTCGGCTCATCTCTTCAATCCGCGCTCTCTCCTCTTCATTCGGCCACGCCGCCCTCTCCACCGCTGAACCATAAAACTTCATCTCCTCAGAAAATTGCACCTGCCCGCTGGCTCCCCCAATCGTCTTGACCACCCCCATCTGCTCCAGCTCTGACTCCATCAATCTCTCTAGCGACGCCATCCCTTCTTCCGGCTCGATCGACCCTACTCCCTGTTGCCTCATCGCCCGGCTGTAACTTTCCTCTGCCACCACTCCCACGCTCCCCCAGTATCCCCAGTTCATGATCTTCACCGCATACCCTCGCTCCTGCTGCAGCTGCTGGGCAAAGCTGTCCTTGAACGTACTCCCCGCAACATAGTTGGCCTGCCCCGCACTTTTCACAAACGCTATGATGGACGAGAAAAACAACATGAAATCCAGCTCTCGCTTCCCAAACACTCGATCCATGTTCACGCTCACGTCCACCTTCGCCGACAAACTCGCCCGGAAATCCCCCTCCTCCATCCGCATCAGACTCTGGTCCCGCAACACGATCGCCGACTGCAGCACTCCGTGGATCGCTCCATATCGCTCCTCGATCCTTCGCCCCGCCTCCTCCAACTCCTCCACCTTCCTCGCATCCGCACGGATATACCACGGCTCTTCTCCTCCACCAGCAGCCAGCCCACGGATCTTTGCTTCCAGCGCCGCATCCCTCTCACGCCGTCCGATCCACACTACCCGCGCCTGGTACCGCTCCATCATGTACCGCGTCCACACTTCTCCCAATCCTCCCGCTCCTCCGATCACCACGTAGACCCCGTTCTGCCGATACTTCACTCCGCCGCCACCGTTCTTCAGGCTCTCTACTCGCGCATACTCCTGCGCATACCACTCTCCTTGCCGATGCGCCAACCCTTCTCCTGCTCTCCCACCTGCTTTCCCACCCACTATCGACAAACACTCCTCCGCCTTCACCGCTTCAAGACTCTCCACATCCAGCAAACTCAACTCCCACTGCGGATACTCCTTCGCCACACTCCCCACCAGCCCAATCACTCCCGCATGCGCCGGCTTCACCTCTTCATCCTTCTTCACTCGCTGCGTCTTACTCGTGATCAGTGTCCAGCTCAGCTCCTTCTCCCAATATCCCAGCCCCAGCAACGCTTTCATCATCCGAAAAACCGCCACCACTCCACGCTCCTGCTCCTCTATCAACTCACCTCCACGCCCCTCCTCTTCCACGCCACTGCCGCCACAACCCACATCCGGCGCCATCCAAAGCAGTTGATCAAACTCGCACTCCTGCAGCCGCTCCTGCATCTCCGCGATGCTCGCTCCTCCTCCCAGCCCCCATGCATATGCCTCCGGGTACGATCTCCTCACCCACTCCAGCTGACCTTCGTCTCCTCCCAGCAACAGCACCTTTCTTGCTGTCCCCATCCGCCGCCGCTTCGGCTCCACTGCGTCCCACACCGGTACAAAACACTCCAGCGCTGATTCACTTTCCCTCTTCGCTCCTCTTCCTTCTCCCGCCTCCCCTCTGTTCACCACTCGTGTCGATAATCCCCGCATCTCCGCCCACACCTTCCCCGTTTCGTCGCATACATCTACATCCACCCGCTTGCCTCCCTTGTTCTCCCCTCTCTCGCTTCCATCCTCATATCTCGCCCATGCCAACATCTCCCGCGGACACCGCCCCACAATCCGCAACCGCTCCAGCGCAAACGGCAGTTGTGTCTCTCCTCCAACTCCCTCCTCTTCCATCAATGCCACCGCTGCCTGCAACGCGCTGTCCAGCAAACTCGGGTGCAGTACATACTCTCCCCACGTCTTCTCCACCATCTCCGGCAGCCTCACCTCGGCCAGCACGCCCTTACTCCCACGACGGATCGCCTTCAGCCCCTGCAGCGCCGGCCCATGCATCAGACCTGACTTCGCGCACCGCGCGTAGATCCTCCCTGGCTCCGCCTCGCCCTGCGTCATCTCTCTCTTCACCTGCTCAACATCCACACGGCTTTCCTCATCCTCACTCCAACACGCCAGGCCTCGGCAATGCACCACCCTCTCCCCTTCTTCGTCGCTGTAAATCTCGTACTCGATCTCCTCCTCCGTCTCCCTCAACTCCAGCTGTATCTGCTTCCCCTCACTCCCCACCACCACCGGCTGTTCCCACATGGTATGGCGCAGTTCCAGCACCTTGCCTTTACGTTCTCCGGGCCACGCTTCCTCCACTCCCGCACGCACCATCTCCAGATACGCTACCCCCGGCAGCACTCTCTCCACCTGTCCCCTCCACAGTTCCACCCGGTGATCGGCCAGATAAAACTCTTCACCGGTGAAACGTCGGCTATACCGCCGCTCACCTGGTTCCGATGTGTTCTCCCACTGCAACCCCGCCAGCCTGGCATTCCCATTCGATTTTCGCGAATGAACGGAAAAATCTCTGAGCAGCTCGATGGCAGCCGCTTTCGAGAGCCTTTTGTTCTTCACTTCGGCAACTACGTACTCAATACAGTCGCTCATCACTGTTCCCCTATTTTGAAAATTCGTTGATGTTTCAGATCTGAATGGCGGGAGGGCGGTTCGTCTAGACCAGTATCTTCAACTCTCTGACCGCCTGGTCTGGAGAGATCACGTCATCCTCGAGTTTGGTAATGATGTCTTCGATTGGTTTCAAATCGATATCTTCTTCACGACCCGCTTCGGCAGGCCGACACGCGCACGTTGCGGAAATCCAATAGCGCTCCCGTGCGAACGGATAAGTGGGAAGGCTCACGCGTTGAGGTTTTACATCTGGGTAAAGCTTGTCCCAGTCGAAGGTCAGACCGCGCGTCCACCAGTCCAGAAGTGTTGAGAATTTCTGTCCAGTGATCCATCGCCCAATCGCCTCTTGCATATCGTTGTCTTGCGTCATCGCAGCGACATGGTCGTGATCAGGATCCGGGCGCCCCTGGTACATACCGTCAATGTTCTTCTCACCGTTGAGATATCGCGTCAGTTTTTCGGACAGTTCATCGACCGAGCTGACCACGAAACCTAAGCGCTCTTCCAGCGCTTCTCTGCCGATTTGAAGGGTGTAGGCCAGAGCAGATAACTCCACCGTCGCAGACAACAGCCCCGGGGCCTGCAACGGAACGTTGCTCGGTTGCTGGGCGCGGATGAACTTCAACAGGTCTCGCGCTTTTTGTTGCAGCTGTTCCTTGGTCCGGGCGGAGAGAGGCACAATAGATGTTGGGTTCGGCCGGATCGCAGCAATTTGCTTTGCGGGCGGCACGTACTCCTCGATCACGAGATGAGCATTGGTCCCGCTAAAGCCAAAGGAGCTCACGCCTGCACGCCGCAGAGAGCCGGCAGGGACTTCCCATGCCTTCATTTCACGGGAAATGTAAAAAGGTGAGTTTGCAAAGTCGAAGTTTGAGTTCTCTTTGCGTACATTCAGCGTCGGAACCAATGTGCGATGACGCAGTGACAACAAAACTTTGTGCACAGCGGCGACGCCTGCCGCCGACGCTGTATGACCGATGTTGCTCTTGACCGAAGCCAGCGCGCAGAAGTTCTTCTTGCTCGTCTTTTCCTGAAAGACCGTTGCAAGAGCTTCCAGCTCGATTGGATCCCCAAGTTTCGTCCCGGTGCCATGAGCCTCTATATAGCTGATGGTTTCTGGATCAATTTTGTGTTTTGCATAAACTGATCTCTCAAGTTCAGCCTGGCTGCTAACGCTTGGCGCCGTTATCCCATTTGTCCTCCCGTCTTGATTAATGCCTGATCCAACAATGACTCCGTAGATCAGGTCGTTGTCTCTTTGCGCATCGCTCAGCCGCTTGAGCAGTACCGCACCGACTCCTTCTCCGTTCACGATCCCATCGGCTCCATCGTCAAATGCCCTGCATTGCCCCTGCGAAGAAAACATCCCAGATTGCCCCATGACCAGGAATGACTCGGGCGTTAACCACAAACTGACACCTCCCGCAAGAGCCATGTCAATTTCCCGATTGAGCAATGCCTGAGAGGCCAGATGAATAGCTACCAGGGAAGAGGAACACGCTGTATCAACTGAAATCGCCGGGCCCTTCAAATTGAGGTAATAGGCGATGCGGGCCGCACCAATTGCATAGCTGTTGCTCGTGACCGGCGCTGATGTGTTTCCGTTTTGCCAAAGGAGAGAGCCATATTCGTTCGTCGATATCCCCAGATACACTCCACACAGATTGTTGCTCATGGAGCTGCTCGAGTAGCCCGCGTCCTCAAATGTCCGGTAGGCTTCCTGCAGAAATAACCGGTGTTGCGGATCCATATACTCCGCTTCCTGCGGAGAAATTCGGAAGAACAATGGATCAAAACAGTCGATACCGTCGATTGCTCCCAGCCATTTCGAATTTGTTTTCCCCGCTTTGGCTCGATCTGGATCGTAATATCGGTCCACGTCGAAACGTTGACGTGGAACTTCAACAACGCAGTTCCTTCCTGCCGCCAAGTTGTCCCAATACTGTCTCAGGTCATCGGCTTTGGGATACCGGCCGGACATTCCGATAATCGCAATCTTTTCCTCTGGACGGTAGAAACTGCGTTCGATCTTCCTACCCCTGCGATTGTCGCGTTTCATGACAGGAATATCCCCGGTCACTTTAACCGGCACACTGGTAGTAACCGGCACACTGGTAGTCTGCGACGCGAAGTCCAGGCCGGAAGCCCCTCGAATTGCCTCAAGCTCCTTTTGCAGGAACATCGAAAACCGGCTGATCGTGGGATGGTCAAAGAGCTTCGAGTTCGACAACCCGGTGCCATATTTCTTGTTGATCGCGATCATCAATTGGACCGCCAGGAAGGAATCCAACCCGAGTTCGACAAAAGGTCTGTCGACATCTATGATTTCCGAACGTAATCCAAGGACACCTGCCAGAATCGCTTTGAGATCCTCGCGCAATAGCGTCAGCCTTACAGGAGCCCCTGCCACATTTGGCGCAAGTTTTGACGCGCCATTATTTGCATGCACTGCTTTCCGATTTAGTTCTTGTCCACTACCCTGACCATTGGTCGATACCAGGTTGATGGTTCCATTCGGCCTGGGAGGATAGCAGGCGCACTGCTTCAACATGGCTTCGCCGGCTATAGGGTGGGGAGCAGTGGCGGCGGTTGCTTTGGACGATGCGGTCAATAGATTTGTTAAATGTTTGGTCAGTCTAGCTGTATCACCTTGCAGCACGAGTGTCTGGTCAAAGGGTAAGGCAATGCTCTGATGAAAGGCCTTCAGACCCGTCTCGGTCCTGATCGGTTGCATACCGGTGATTTGCTGCAGCAGCTGACGAGTGCCCGGATCGGTCGCCATCCCGCCCTCCTGCCACAAGGGCCAGTTGATCGAGCGCGTGCGTCCATGCCGCTGCCCCTCGGCCACCAGCCGGTTCCGATACGCCGCAAACTGGTCCATAAAGCCGTTCCCGCTGGCGTAATCGGCTTGACCTACGTTCCCCATTACGCTGGCCACCGACGAGAACAGAACAAACCAATCCAGATCCATTTCCTTCGTCGCCGCATCCAGGTTCCACGTGCCAGTCACTTTCGGCCCCAGCACTCGCTTAAACTCGCTCCCTGTCTTTTTCACAATGAAGTTGTCCGCGATCATTCCCGCGCTGTGCAGGACCCCGTTCAACTGTCCGAACTCCTGCTGCACCTCCGTCATCACCTTCTTGACTGCTTCCAGGTTTTCCACATCCAACTGGCGATAGCTGACACGCTCGCCGTCCTCGGCTAAGCTGCGCAGCAGCGCTTGTTTGTCTTCATTGACTTCATGCCATGCCTTGCGCCCCGTCAATACAACGCGCGAGCCCCGCGCACGTAACAGAATTTCTTTGGCAAACACCACACCCAGCGCCCCCAGCCCGCCCGTGATCAGGTACACGCCTGCATCGCGGAATGTTTCCTCGGTCTGTAGCGGTACTTCGCCCAGCTCCGTCCAGCTGAGCACCTGGCGGTCCTCTTGTTGATATCGGACCAGCGGCTCCGCACCTCCGCCTTTTTCCTGGTGCAAACGCCAGCCCAGTTCCTCCGTGGTGATCTCTCCAGGAACCAGAATGACTTGCCCCAGGAACTGCGGGTTTTCCAGCGATGCCGTCTTCAGTAATCCCGACAAACCAGCCAGAATCATCTGTTCCTCATGATCCGGAACCACCACCTGCATGAGCACCTTGCCCTCCGGCTGGCTTCGCAGGATTGTCTGGATGCGTTCGAAACACGCCAGCGCGTACTCCGTGTACCGCTGCCCAATATGATTTTCTGTTCTAAGCAGAATGCAGTTACTTGGAGGGACCAAAGACTCCAGTTGCTCAGCATTGATCCCCGGCAGTTCGCAAACAACAAACTGGTGCTGCTTGTATTCGCCTCCAATTGCTGAGCCAGACATATCGATGCTGATTTCCTGCCACATCGGGCTCGCAATGAATATGGGAGGGGGGACGACGGAAGCGGGAACTAAATCTGTCTCTTGCAGCGGCACGTACGACAGGAAGCCACGCATTTCTACACATATCCTTCCGGACTCGTCGCACAAATCAATATCTGCTTTGATTACTGGCTGCCCGGCTAAAGTGTCACGCGTGTAGCGTACCAAGGCGCTCATCTCACTCTTGCACGGCGCCATGATGCGCAAAGATTCCAACGAATGGGGTAATTCCCGCTGCGTCGATTCACTCGCAGAGTCTAGTAATCCAACAGCAGCCGCTTGCAGTGCACCTTGCATTAGGCTGGGATGAAGAACATAGCCATCAGTTCCACCGGCGTTGGTCGGCAGCCGCAGGTCCGCGCATACTTGCTGGTCACCACGGTGTACCTGAACGATTGGCTGAAAGCTTGGACCATAGTTTAGCCCCGCATCTGAAAAGGCGCTGTACAGCGTTGCGGGGCTCGGCGTTTGATCTGTAAGCTTAGTCCGGAGCTTCTGAGTTTCTATTGTGGCGGTCGGGATTACGTCATGAGTCCACAGCGCCTGACCTTGGCAATAGACGATCTCCTCCCCGTTATCCTCTTCATAGATTTCATAATTCGTATGCTCGTCATCGCTCGGCGACAAAGCAATACTGAGTTGCTTCTTATCGGACAGGATGATGGGTTTCAGCCAGACGGTATTGCGGAGTTCAAGAATGCTGGAGTCGGATGGGGCAGGCCAGGCCAGTTCGATAGCGGCGCGGGCCATCTCCAGACAGGCGACGCCGGGCAGAACCTTCTCCAATGTGCCGCTCTCCATGCGTACCCGGTGATCGGTCAGGAAGAACTCCTCGCCCGTGAAACTCGAGCTGTAACGCTGCTCGCTCAGATCCGACGTGTTGCGGTGCAGCAGCGGGTGCAGCATCCCCGTCGTAATTACGCCCACTCCCGCCGGCCCGTTCTCCCCTTTATCAATCCAGTAACGCTCCTGGGCAAAGGGATACAACGGCAGGCGCAGACGTCGCGGTGTTTTCTCCCCGTACAGCTTCTTCCAATCCACTTCCAGTCCCTTGACCCAAAGGTCCAGCAGTTTGCCCAGTTTCTTGTTTACCATCCATTTCTCGACCGCCTGCTGCAGATCCACATCCGTCGCGAATAGCGCCAGTGCTTCCTTGTTGCCTTTTGTGTCTCCTTTATATATGTCCTCGATATCACCTTGCCCGCCGATATAAGCCTTGAGCTTTTCCCTCAGTTGCTGCAGCGAACTGACCAGCAAGCCCACACGTTCTTCCATCGCCGTCCGTCCAATTTGCAGTGTGTAGGCCATCGCCTCCAGATCCATCCCCGTCTCCCGCTCTATCCACGCCAGCAGATCTTCCGCCTTCTGCTTCAGTTGTTCCTCTGTCCTGGCCGACAACGCAACCACTACCTTGCCCTGCGGCTTCACCTCCTCCGCCGCCACCGCGCCTTCCCTCGCCCCTTCATACTCTCCCAACACCACATGCGCGTTCGTTCCACTAAACCCAAACGAGCTCACCGCCGCCTGCCTCTTCTCTCCACCCCTCAGCTCCCACTCCCGCAGCCGATCATTCACATAAAACGGACTCTCCTTCAACTCGATATGCTCGTTCAGCCCCTCGAAGTTGATCGTCGGCGGCAGCTGCCGGTGCTTCAGCGCCAACATTACCTTGATCACCCCCGCCACTCCCGCAGCCGTCAAGCAATGACCGATGTTCGACTTCACCGCCCCTAGCGCACAATACTCCTTCTTCTCCGTGTACTTCCGGAATGCATTCTTCAGCCCCTCTACCTCCACTGGGTCCCCCAGCTTCGTCGCCGTCCCATGCGCCTCGATCAGCTGTATGCTTCCTGGATCGATCCCATATCTCTCATACACCTCCTGCTCCAGTCGCGTCTGCGATTCCGGGTTCGGCGCCGTGATCCCATTGGTCTTCCCGTCCTGATTCACTCCCCAGCCTTCGATCACTCCATAGATAAGGTCCCCGTCCCGCTCCGCTTCAGCAAGCCGCTTCAATACCACCACTCCCACGCCCTCTCCAGGCACAAACCCGTTCGCCCTCTGATCGAACGTGTAGCACCGTCCATCCGGAGACAGCATCCCCGCCTGCGCCGTCCGGATATGCAGCTCCGGCCCCGTCATCACATACACTCCCCCGGCCAGCGCTACATCACTGCTCCCGCTGCTCAGACTGTCACACGCGTTGGCCAATGCCACCAACGACGACGAACAGGCTGTGTCGATCGACACGCATGGCCCCTGCAGATTCAGAAAATACGCAATCCGCGCCGCCAGGATCGACATCGCATTCCCCGTGAACCCCTGCGCGCTCAACTGGTGCTGCCGTGATAGCTGGTGATAATCTCCCGCCGCACACCCCACGAACACTCCACACTTGCTTCCCCACAGTCCCCGCCCCGGGTACCCGGCATCTTCCACCGCATGCCAGCTCGCCTGCAAAAACAACCGCTGCTGCGGATCCATGCTCTCGGCTTCCGTCGGCGAAATGTTGAAAAACAACGGATCGAACCGGTCGTATCCCTCTATCTCTCCTGCCCAGCGGCTGTTGCTCTTCCCCACCACCGCTCCCCCGGCCTGATAGTAGGCATTCACGTCCCAGCGTTTTCCTCCTACCTCGCTGATGCAGTTCTTTCCCTCCGCCAGATTCTTCCAGTACTCCTCCAGATTCCCCGCTTGTGGAAACTGCCCCGCCATTCCGATCACCGCTATCCGCTCTCTCCCTCCCACTGACCCATTCCCCCGCGACCCGCTCGCCATAGCTTCCTTGCTTTCCCTGCTCGCCGCAGCTTCCTTGCTTTCTCCGCTGTTGCTGCTCATGCTGCTGAGGCTGCTGCTGGATCGCCTTCCCCCTGCTGTCCTCCTCGATCTCAGCTTCCGCCCTGTACCCCACGACTCTCTCTCCTTCTCTCTCCTCCAC
>Ga0207687_10002432_pt1 | contig 12646 bp, 7 predicted proteins | sample KBSM54metaG_FD_184399 | JGI IMG/M metagenome (GOLD analysis project Ga0207687, IMG submission 184399) | Miscanthus rhizosphere microbial communities from Kellogg Biological Station, Michigan, USA - KBS M5-4 metaG (SPAdes) (version 2) | ecosystem: Host-associated > Plants > Roots > Rhizosphere >...
CTCCAAGACGCCACGTATCGCGGGCACGACTACGATCGCTCGGCAACGTTGGTCACGCTCGAACCGGGCGCGAACGAGCTCACGCTGAAACTGTGTGGAGACGACCAATCACCGGTCGGTTCGGTGCGCGTCGCAACGGCGGACGGCTCGCCTGACCCAACGCTCACCTTTTCGAACGAGCTCACGCAGAGCCAAGCGTTCGCCAAGACCTTCGCAAAAAAGAAATCGAGCGACAAGCTGAGCCCGCACGCTGGCCCTTCCGGACCGGTGCAGCTGTTTCAGCTCGTCGTCGACGGCAAACACGGCAAGCCCGCCGACCTCGAGGCGTACGCGCGTTACCTCGCCGAAACCGGCGGGGACGACCCAGCCAAGCACGAAGCCCGCGATTTCGCGAAACAGGCCGCCGACGCCGAACCCACCGTGAAACGCCTGCTGCTCGCCGGTCGCCTCGCCGAGGATCGCAATCAAACCAGCGACTGGATCAAGAAGGCCGAGCAACTCGCGGCGCGAGAGGGCAAACCGAATCGTGACGTGCTCATGGCCCGCGCCATCGATCGCCGCACGAGCCCGAACTGGCGCGACGCGTTCCCGTACTTCGATCGAGTGCTGGCGCTGGATCCGGACGACACGCTCGCCATCCGTGGTCGCGTGGAGCTGTACAATTTGGCGGGCCTGCCGCGCACCGCGCTCGACACATTGGAGCACGCGGTCGCGCGCAACCCGAACTCGGTGAACCTGCTCAACATGTACGCCTCGCAGCTGCGCACGCTGGGGCGAACGACGGACGCGGCGGAGGTCGAGAATCGCTATTCTGCCCTGCGTTTCGACGATGCGGGCTTCATGGGTCAGATGATCGAGCTGGCCGTCGCGCGGCGCGACCGTGCCGCGGCCGAGCGCTGGGTCGAGCGAGTGTTGGCGGCTCACCCGGATTCGCTCGCCGCGCTCGGGCTTGCCGCTCGCACCTATCGCGCCCTCGGCCAATCCGACCGCGCCATCGCCACGTTTCGCCGTGCGCTCGATCTGGCCCCGGAAGATACGGCCACGCTGCGCGCGCTCGCCGAGCTCGACGGCGAACTCGGTCACAAGGACGAGCAGCTCGCGCTCCTGCGCGACATCCTGCGCATCCGTCCGCAAGACCGCGAGGTGCGCGACTACGCCGAACATTTGGAGCCGCAAAAACCGCGCGCGGACGAAGCTTACGCGTGGGAGGCTCCGCGCTTCCTCAATTTGCGCCACGCTCCGAGCAACGGGCAAAACCGCAGAACACTGCGCGATTTGACGGTCTCGACGGTATTCGAAAACGGCCTCTCCAGCCAATATCGGCAGATCGTGTTCCAACCGCTGACGGACGCGGCCGCCGCAGCGGCTCGCCAGTACGCGTTTGGGTACGAGGCCGACAGCCAAGCCGTTCAGCTGCGCGGCGCGCGCGTGTATCGAGGCGACGGCCACGTCGACGAAGCGATCGAGTCCGGTGAAGGTCCCGCCGACGATCCGTCGGTCGCGATGTACACCTCGGCGCGCACCTTCTACATCCAATTTCCGCGCCTCGAGCCGGGAGATGTCGTGGAGCTTCGCTACCGCATCGACGATGTCACCCCCAAGAACGACTTCGGCAACTACTTCGGTGAAGTCACCTACCTACAAGGCACCGATCCGGTTCAAAACGCCGAATACGTGCTGATCACGCCGAAAACCCGCACGTTTTACGTCGATCAGAACGTGCCCAAGTTGGTGCAAACCAGCGAGGTCGTGGGCAGCCAACGCATCTATCACTTCTTCGCCGAGCAAATTCCGTCGATCGCACCCGAACCTCACATGGCTCCGCTGCAGGAGGAGCTCGGCTTCGTTCACGTCTCCACTTACAAGGATTGGAAGGACCTCGGGCACTGGTACTGGGGCCTCGTCAAAGACCAATTCGATCTGGACGACGAAACCCGCAAGCTTGCCAAAAAGATCGCCGAAGGGAAGACGACCGAAGTCGACAAGGTCAAGGCAGTCTACGAGTGGGTCACGAACAACACGCGCTACGTCGCGCTCGAGTTCGGCATCTACGGCTACAAGCCGCGGCGCTGCGTGCAGACCGTGGCTCGCGGTTGGGGCGATTGCAAAGACAAGGCGACCGTCATCACCACGCTGCTGAACGAGCTCGGCATCCCAACCACGATGGTCGTGCTCCGCACGCAAATGCGCGGGGATTTCCGCTCTAGCGTGGCGAGCTTTGCGCCCTTCGATCACGCCATCGCGTACGTGCCGTCGCTCAATTTGTACCTCGACGGCACGGCCGAACACACGGGCATCTACGAATTGCCGCGCATGGACATCGGCGCCCTCGGCATGCACGTGAACCGCGGCAACACCGAGCTCGTGCACGTTCCGCTCGCGGACCCCGCGAAGAACTTCGTGCGCCGTGAAGTGAAAGCAACACTCGCCAAGTCCGGCGAAGCCAAGCTGGAGTTCGACTACACGACGGGCGGCTACAACGCGCCCGAGTGGCGCAGCCAGTACCTCTCCGAGGCCACGCGCGACGAGCGTATCAACAACGATCTCGGCCGCGAGTTCCCGGGCTTCGAAATCGCTCCAGGCGGCCAAGGCATTCAGACCAGCGATCTGACCAAAGTGGAAGAACCCGTGCACATCAAGGTGCGCGGATCGGCCCCTTCGTTCGCGCGCCGCGAAGGCAAGCAGCTCAGCATGGCCGTGACGGACGCCTTCCGATTGACACCCGACTACGCCTCACTCTCCCAGCGCAAACACGATGTGCGTTTACTGGCCTTTTCGACGCTGGAAGACGTGTACACCGTGAAATTGCCGGCCGGCTCCAAGGTGGTGTCGGCTCCGAGCAATGCCACGAAGGACGGTCCGTTTGGCTCGTACAACGTCTCCGTCGAGACCGACCACGACACCGTCACGATCTCGAGCCGCCTCTTGATCAAAGTCGACCGCGTGACGCCCAAGGATTACTCGGCCTGGAAGAGCTTCTGTGAAGAGGCGGACCGAGCCCTCAACCCCCGATTGGTGATCGAGTGACTCGTCCGCTCAAACAGGCGGCTCTGCTGAGCCTAGTCCTCGCGCTGAACTCAGCGTGCGCCCCGCACAACGGTGCCGGCAAGCCTCCTGCAGTCGAAACGTTACGCAAAGAGGGCGAGGCCAGCGCTGACTCCGCGCTCGTCGGGCGCTGGTTACTAGCCGAGTTGATCGCCCCCGGTGGCAACGCGGAACGAGCCACGCGCGCCAAGAGCCGCCTCGAAACGCTCGGCGCAAAGGACATGGTGGCCGAACTCGCGCTCGGGCTCGAGGCCTCGAGCCACGGCCAATTTCGCAGCGTTTCCGAGCACTATCTGCGGGCGCTGAAAGCGGCGCGCGAGTCGCAGGATCCGCGCGCGCCGTTCGTCGCTTGGTTTGCCGCGCATCAAGCCGTCGCGTTCCGGCACAACGCACCCGATTTGTGGCAGCACTGGCAACCGTTCGTGGAGAGCGCCCTCAAGGATCCCAAGAACATGGGCTGGCGTGCGCGCGAAGAGCTCGTCGATTGGTGGCGCATCGAGGCCTATCAAAAGGCGCAAAAGGGCTTCGATGACTCGGCTGCCGATCTCCACGGCTGCGCCAAAGACGTGCGCATCGCCGGCCCATTCGGTCGCAACGTCGCGACCGACTCGCTGCGTTCCTTTCCGGCAGAGCAGCCTGGCCCGTGGGCACGCCGTTGGGAACCCGATCCCAGCATGGGCGAGGCGCCCCGCATCCTGACCTCGAAGCGCACGGGCTGCAGCTTCAGCATCGATGAGCCTGTTTCACCGGGTATTTACTACGCCGAGACGTATCTGGATTTGCCGGACGACACGGAGATCCTGATCGCGCCGCAAAACACCTTCGCGATCTGGGTCGACGACCATTTGGTGCAGCGCCGCGATCCTCGAGTTTGGGGCGTGTGGACGCGGCTCGGGACGCGCGTGAGGCTCGTGCGAGGGCGTCACCGCATCCTGCTGCAAGTCGGAGAACCGACGGTCTCGATTCGCTTTTTGCACCCCGATGGCCGCCCGCTCGGGTTGCCAACGAGCAGCGATCCGAGTGCGCCGTACACGCTCGCTGCGCCCGAGATCATCGACGGCGCCAATGTGTTCGACGCGTTCATCAAGAACGGCACGTTGCGCGATCCGGAAGACGATCTGCTGCGTTTCACGGGCGCGTTCTTGGCGAACCTCGAAGGCCAGGCCGACGTCGCTTCGGTGATGCTCGAACCACTGTTAGCGAACCCTGCACGAGCCACGGGCACCGTGCTCGAAGCGGCGGCCACGTTCGGCAGCGGCGACCCGATTTTTGCTCAGAGCCAACGCCGCGATTTGACGCGAGAATTGCACGAACGCGCGCTCAAGCAAGACAAGAAACTGTGGAGCAGCGAACTCGCGCTCGCGCTGTGGGAAGCCGAAAAGAGCGGCATGACCGAAGGCGTGCGCCGCGTCGCGACGCTGGTCGACGCGTTCCCCGAAGTGCCCGATATGCTGACGGCCCTCGCCGGCATGTACAACGAACTCGGCTGGACATCCGAGAACTCGAGCACCGTGCGTGAGCTCGCCAAGCGCTTCCCCGACGATCCGGACGCGCTCACCGCCGCTGTCGCCGCTTTCGACTCCATCGGGGACTCGGCGACGGCTGACGCACTCGTCGAGCGCGTCAAGAAGCTCGATCCAGACAGCGACGTCGTGCTCGGCCGCTCCCTCGCGCGCCAAGATTACGCGACGGCCTTGACCGAATTGAAGCGCATCGGCGCACGGCGACCGGAACGCAAAGACATCACCGAGCGCATCTACGACGTGATGGTGCGCGCGGGGAACGAGAAAGAGAGCTGGAACAAGCTCGAAGCCGCGATCAAGCAAGATCCCAGGAACGAACGCGCGCGCTTGGATCTGGCGGACGCAAAGTTCGCGCAGGGCTCGCACGATGCCCTCGTGCGCGCCTTGGTCGACGCCGTTCAAGGCGGCTCCTCCACCGCGCTCCTCGAGCAAGCACTCGATCTGGTGGAAGGGGTGAGCGAACTCGAACCCTATCGACTGAAGACCCAGCCACTGATCGAAGAGTACGAGAAATCGGGCACGGTCCTGCCTGGCACCGCCGCTCGCGTGCTCGACTACGCGGCGTTCTGGGTCCATGCCGACGGTTCGAGCCGCATGCTCGAACATGAGCTGATCAAGGTGCAGAGCGCCGAAGCCATCAGCACGATGGCCGAGCAGCAGCTGCAGGGCGGGCTCATCTTGCACCTGCGCGTGATCAAGAAGGACGGCAGGTGGCTCGAGCCCGAACTCGTCGAGGGCAAACCCACGGTCACGATGCCGCACCTCGAAGTGGGCGATTACATCGAGACCGAGCGCATCGAGAGCAACGCGGGCGACGGTCAGCGCGGGCTCCGCTACTCCGGTCCACGCTGGTTTTTCCGGGAAGAAAACATCGCTTACGCGCGCAGCGAGCTGGTCGTGATTTCGCCCAAGAGCAAGCCGCTCCTGATCGAGACGCGCAACGACGTCCCTCAACCCGAAGTCACCGAGAACGGCCCGCTCCTGGTGCGGCGCTGGCGCGTGCAAAATAGCCCGGCTGCACCGGTCGAGCCGTTCGGCGCGCCGGTCACCGAGTTTTTGCCCAGCGTGCAGCTCGGTTGGGGCGTGAGCTTGAACGACAGCCTGCGCTCGATGAGCGACGCCGTCGCCGACATCACGCCGATCGATCCACGCATCGTCCGTATCGCCAAGCAGATCGTGCAAGGCGTAGCGGAGACCTCGCGCACCGAGCGCGCCAAGCGGCTCTATCGCTGGGTCGTTGCCAACGTGCAGGAAGGGGACGAAAGCGATGGTCGACGCGTCGTCATCGGCAAGAACGGCAATCAGTGGCGCGGTTACATCGCCCTGTGCCGCGCGCTCGGCATCCCAATCAACTACGCGGTAGTGCAAAATCGCCTGAGTTTACCGCCCAGCGGGCCCTTTTCGGAGGCGTCACTGTTCACGACTCCGCTCTTGCACGTGAGCGGCGATCGCGAACCGCTTTGGCTCAGCTTTGGCGGCAAGTACACGCCGTTCGCGTACGTTCCAGCCGAAGCGCGCGGCATGCCCGCCTACGTGCTCTCCGATGACAAGCCCATCGCGGCTCAAGTGCCTGCCGCCGGCGCGCTCGACAACGTGCGCTACGCGGGTGTGTTCCGGATCAACCCGGACGGCTCAGCCGACGTGGAACTCGAACAGAGCTTCTTCGGCAAGTACGCGATGGGGCTACGCAACGCGCTCGCCGAGATCCCCGAAGAACAACTGCGTGACGTCCTCGAGTCACGGCTGCTCGGACCCGAGCTACGCGGCTTGGAATTGCAGAGCTACGCGCTCGATCACTTCGACGATTTGGACAACCCGCTCGTCATTCGCGCCAAGGCCAAAGTTCCCGGGTTTGCCCAAAAATCCGGGGATCTGCTGCTGCTCGCGCCGCCCTTTGGGCCGCGCGTGAGCCAGCTCGCCGCACTCCCTCAACGCCAAACACCATTGCTCATGGCCGAAGCGACCCATCGCGAAATCAACCTGCGCGTGGTGCTGCCCAAGGGCGCCGAGCTCGTGAGTGATTTGGCACCGGTGCGCATCGCCGATGGCGATCGCTCGGTGGAGGTGCGTGACAGCGGGAAGGCCGGCGAGCTTTCCTGGGTGCGTACGGTGAATCTGCCGGCTGGTCGGGTGCAGCCCAAGGATTACCCGAACTTCCTCGGCTTCGCGCGTCGCGCGGACGAAGCTCTGTCGCAAAGCGTGCGCGTCCGCGTCCACTGAAGTGGGCGCGGCGGGCTCGGAACGAACTTACTTCGAGCTCTTGCGCACGGCTGCGTCTGCCTCTTTCAGACGCTTTTCGATGCGGGCCTTCACTTCCGCCGCATCGGCACTGACCTTTTTCCAGGTCTCGATGACCTTTTTGCGCTCACTCGCGGTCGCCGGATAGCCCGAGGCTTCCTTCTCCTCGGTCGACGTCTTCTCGTAGTCCGTCCACTTTTGCGTCGCGTCGTCGTACGATTTTTGGCGTTCGCGCAGATCAGCCACCGCGAATTCCAGCTTGGCTTTCAGCGCGGCGTTCTTGTCCACGAAGCGCAAGCCCGAGACGAAGGCTTCTTCCGCTTCGTGAAGATCACCCTTGGCGAGCTCGGCCTCACCCATGCGGTAGTGGCCAAGCGCGTTCTGCGGCTCCTTGGTGATCGCGTCGCGATACGCGGCGATGGCGCCGTCGAAGTCACGCGCGACGTAAGCGCTGTCACCTTTGTTGAGCGCTTCCCAAAACGGGCTAATGCCTTTGACGCCTGCGGGATCACGGTGCGGGCCCGCTGCCTCTTTCTTGGCAGGCGCCGCCTTGGCGGGCGCCTCGGGATTGGCCGCCGACGCGAGGCCGGTCACGGCAAACGTGGTCAGAAGCGAAAGCGCGCAGAACCGCTTGAGCATGGCAGTAGGCTACCACGCCCAGTTTTGGCTTCGGCCTGCCCACGCGCGCCCTCCACAGGGTTGTGGGTGGCCTGTGGAAAAGCCCGTAACCATCCAATCTCAAACAACTTTCTCTGTTTGCGGACGGTGGATGAGTGCCCGACGACAACGCGCTATCGTCCCCCCGCGCATGAGCTCGCGATCCCTGTCCGCCTATCCGTGGCACGCCTTGGAGAAGGTGGATCGCGGCAGCGCGCGCCGAGCGCGAAGTGCTCGACGTCAGCTCGCCGAGCTGCTCGACCTGGAGCGCATCGGGCACGCGCTCGGCGAGCTCATCGAATGCGAAGTCTCAATCGTCGTGCGACGAGTCAGTGGCGAGGCGCCTCGCCGCCGGCCTGCCGCGAGCGTCGGCTTCGAGATCGGCACGCGCGGGGTGTTGGCTGCGCTATCCGTCGAACCGGAACTTGCGACGACCGTGCTCGCGCGATTGCTGCGCCGGCCGGTCACGTTGACCTCCAGCGCCGCATTGGACGACGCTCTCCTTGGCGCGCTGCAGGCGGCGGCGCTCGAGGTCGCGCGCCGAGCCGGCGCTCGGGCGCCGCTGTATGTGGTCGACGCCGCCGAGGCCATCGCGCGTGCGTGCGACGTGTTTCTGGAAGCAACGGTGCTCGTCGCGGGAGTCGCATTTCAAGTCGTGGCCGCCGTTGCTTTGCCCGCAATCGAGGCGCCCGCCGGCGACCCTTGGTCTGCCCTCGGGGCGATCGAGATCGCGGTGCCTGTCGTGATCGGCGTGAGCTTGGCCGAACGCACTGCGTTCGGCGATTTCAAGCCGGGAAACGCCTGGTTTCCGGGTGACGGCTTGTGGCTCCGGAACGTTCGCGAAGGCTCGGTAGTGCTCGCCGCTGCCAACCATGACTTCGGAGTCTCGGCCTCGCTGTCGCCGGACGGCCAAATCGTGTTACGGGGCCAAACCATTCCCCTCTTGCCCGACGCAGGTACTGCCATGTCAGAAGCCGACAAAACCGACGCGCCCCGCCTCGCAGATGCGGTGCTCGATTCGCCACTGGTCGTCCGCATCGAAATGGGCGCCGTGAGCCTGAGCGCACGCGAGTGGGCCGAGCTCGGTCCGGGTGACGTGATCGAAACCGGGCGCCGCATTGCCGAACCGGTGATCCTGCGCATCGCGGGGCGCGAGGTGGCGCGGGGCGAACTCGTCAACCTAGAGGGTGAACTCGGCGTTCGCATTCGCGAAGTGGTGCGCTCGTGAAGCACCAGCACTTCGCCCTGTTCGCCGTGGCGCTCGCACTTCCATTGCTGCCCGCGTGCAAGTCACCGCCGAACAGCGCGCCGGCAGCCAGCTCGGCAGTCGCCAGCGCCGCCCCGGCGCCCGTCGCCTCGGTTGCAGCGAAGCCCTGGTTTTCTGGCGCTTTCTCAGGCGCTTACGAGGCCAAGCTCGCTCCCGTCGAGGTGCAAACCGGCGCCATTCGCGAATGGAAGGCAGACGACGGCAAAGCCGCGAGCGGCCCCGGCAAACTCGATTTGCACATCGATGACAACGGCGTGGTCGACGGCTCCAGCGAAGGCTCGCTGGGAGCCAGCACGGCCAGCGGCAAAGTCGAAGACGATGCGCTCCGCGTCACGCTCACCCCGAAGGATGCCACCGGGCTGCACGGTGTGCTGGTCGCGACGCGCGAGGGCGAAGGCTTCCGCGGTTCGATTCAAGCATCCGGCAGCGACAGCGTGAAAGTGCGCAGCGCCACCGTCGAGCTCAAGAAGACCAACTGAGACCCGCATGAGCAGCGTCGCCGATCGCTTGGACGAGGTTCGCGCGCGCCTGGCTCGTGCCGCGGAGGACGCCCGTCGTCCGCCGAATGCCATCACTCTGCTCGCGGTCTCGAAATTTCAGCCGGAGGCGGCGATCCGCGAAGCGTACGCCGCCGGACAGCGCGATTTCGGCGAAAATTACGCGCAGGAACTGGCCGAAAAAGCCGAAGCGCTCGCCGACTTGAACGATCTCCGTTGGCACATGATCGGCCACTTGCAGCGCAACAAAGCGCGCCAAGTGGTGCGCTACGCGAGTTGCGTGCACTCGGCCCATTCGGTCGAGCTCGTGCAGGAACTGGATAAGCGGCGCGCGCCCGAAGCCGGCAAGCTCACCGTCCTCGTCGAGGTGAACGTCGGCGGTGAGGCACAAAAGAGCGGCTGCGAGCCCGCCGCGGTGGCCGCGGTCTTGGATGCCGTCGAAAGCTCCGCGCGTCTGACGCTCGGGGGCCTGATGTGCGTTCCGCCGCACACGGAAGATCCGGCAGGAGCACGCCCGTTCTTCGAGGCGCTGGTCCGGCTGCGCGAAATTCACGGCGGCGAGCGGCGCTTGCCCGCGCTAAGCATGGGTATGACCGCGGATCTCGAAGTCGCCGTTGCCGCGGGCGCGACCATCGTCCGCGTCGGCACTGCGATTTTCGGCGAGCGCCCCCGAGCCGGAGCCGGAGCCTGAGCGTGGCGCGACGCGGTGCGCGGCCGCCCGCGAACGAACCCACGCTGCTCGAAGCGGCGGCGCGCCGCGGTCACCTCTCCGGCCCTCCTGCGCCGCTCGCCGATCGCATGCGCCCGCGTTCCCTGGAGGAAGTGCTGGGCCAGGATGCACTCCTCCGCGGCGGCCGCTTACTGCGCGACGCGATTGAGAAAGATCGCGTGCCGTCTCTTATTTTGTGGGGTCCACCCGGCTCGGGAAAGACGTCACTGGCTCACGTGATCTCACGCATGACGAAGACCGAGTTCGTCGCGTTCAGCGCCGTGCTGGGTGGCGTGCAAGAGCTACGCGCGATCATCGAGCAAGCTCGGGAACGCCGCTCGTATCAGGGCCGCGGCACGATCCTGTTCGTGGATGAAATTCATCGCTTCAACCGCAGCCAGCAAGATGCGTTTCTGCCGCACGTCGAAAATGGCACCGTGACGTTGATCGGCGCAACCACCGAAAACCCGTCTTTTTCGGTCAATGCGGCGGTGCTTTCGCGTTGCCGAGTGTTTCGTTTGGAAGGGCTCACCGAGCCCGCGATCGTCTCGTTGTTGGAGCGTGCCCTGGCCGACGAAGATCGCGGCTTGGGTGAACTCGGCATCACGGCCGAGCCCGAGGCGCTGGGCGCCATCGCCAGAGTCGCTGGCGGCGATGCACGGCGCGCACTCGGCTTGCTCGACGTTTCGGTTTCCCTGCTTCCCGAGGGCCAGAAGCTGCTCGACACGAGCGCCGTGGAACGCGCCGGCGAAACACGCACGTTGCTCTACGACAAATCCGGAGAAGAGCACTACAACGTCACGAGCGCGCTCATCAAATCGATGCGCGGCAGTGATCCGGACGCGGCCCTTTATTGGCTCTTTCGCATGCTCGATGCCGGCGACGATCCGCTCTTTTTGCTGCGTCGGCTGATGATCTTCGCCAGTGAGGACATCGGCAACGCCGACCCGCGCGCGCTCGAAGTCGCGGTCAACGCCGACGCGTCATTTCGACGCATGGGCATGCCCGAGGGGATCTACCCGCTCTCGCACGCCTGTCTGTATTTGGCGAGCTGCCCCAAATCGGGCGCGGTGAAGGAAGCCATCGCTCGCACTCGGGCCGCGATCGAGGAGCGTGGCGCGCTGCCCGTGCCGAAAAAGCTGCGCAACGCGGTGACGCGCCTGATGCGCGAAGAGGGCTACGGCAAGGACTACCAATACCCGCATGCACGCGAAGGCAATTTCGTACCGGGTGAAACCTATTTGCCCGATGAGCTAGCGGGCGCTCGCTTTTACGTACCGACCGCGCAAGGGCTAGAGAAAGCCATCGGCGAGCGACTGCAGCGGCTTCGCCACGCAGAGCCGCAGCCGAACGAAGCCGACGCTGAGAAGCCACCACCGAGCGAACCCGCAGGCGAGCGCTAGCTCAGATCTTGTCGCAATAGATGGGCGAGGCGGTGCCTGGCCCCCCATAACCAGCGTTCGAACAAACGCTCGCCCCCTGAGTGGGGCAGATGCAGTTGCAGGCTTGGTCTTCGGTATCGAAACAGATGCCCTTGTCGCTGAGCCAGTTGCACGATCGGTTGGGAAAAGCCGACTGCGAGAAGCCCGGCGAGCACACCCCGAGCGCGTGCTGCGGCAGATCGTTCGAACCCGACCCGCTACCCCCACTCCCGGCTGAACCCAGTGAACCGGTGTCGGTGCCACCGCGATGCTCGACGTGCCCCGCGCAGGCCGTCAACGCAGCAAATAGGAACAACCCCACCCCGAAGCTCGCACGCCGAAACGATGCGCTTCGCCAACCACCCACCGTGTTTTGCATTTGCACTCCCGTGAGCACCTTTTGGAGCAAGCTCCGCGCCACCCGGAAGCGCGCGGATTTCCGGCGTGGGGTGCCACTCGAGTTGGCAGCGACCTGTGCGGCTCGCCTACCCATTTGCGCTCTGCTCAAGCAGGCGGCAGCTCGAGCACCCCAAGAAACGGCAGGTTGCGATAGCGCTCCGCGTAATCCAGCCCGTAGCCCACGACGAAGACGTCTTCGATGGTGAACCCCAAATAATCAATCTCGACCTCACGCTTCATGCGCGCAGGTTTGTGTAGCAATGCGGCCACCTTCACCGACGCAGGCCGGCGTGAACGCAGCTGTTCCCGCAAGTAAGAAAGCGTGAGCCCGGTGTCGACGATGTCCTCCACCAGCAAAATATCGTCACCGTCGACTGGGCGCGTCAGATCTTGCGTGATCTGGACGACGCCGCTCGACTTCGTGTCATCCCCATAGCTGCGCACGCCGAGAAACTCGATGCGCACCGGGAGACCGACGGCGCGCGCTAAATCAGAGGCAAAAATGAAGCTGCCTTTGAGTACGCACAGCAGCACGAGTGAGCGACCGGCGTAATCTCGGGTGATCTCGGCCGCGAGCTCGCGGACGCGTTCCGCGAGGCGTTCGGCGCTGATCAGCGTGCTCACTTCGGGCGGTGCGTAGTTAACCACGGCGCGGATTGTCACGTACTCGAGTCACCGCAAGCAAGCAGATTGCGATCGCCGGCTGCCCACCGCTCACCGATCAGTGCGGAACGCAGCTGGAAAGCGCGGACAGCGATTGGCCGTCGCTGCTGATCATCACCGAGCCGCTGCGATCGAGCCGCAAAGCGGGGACGCCGTGCGCAGCGAGCCGCCCTAGCGTCGCCGGGTGTGGATGCCCGAAGCGATTGCGGACACCGCACGAAATCGTG
>Ga0207687_10002434_pt1 | contig 12640 bp, 12 predicted proteins | sample KBSM54metaG_FD_184399 | JGI IMG/M metagenome (GOLD analysis project Ga0207687, IMG submission 184399) | Miscanthus rhizosphere microbial communities from Kellogg Biological Station, Michigan, USA - KBS M5-4 metaG (SPAdes) (version 2) | ecosystem: Host-associated > Plants > Roots > Rhizosphere >...
CAGGTTGAATCGCTAGCCTGCGATCACTGCCGGTTTTCGTTTCGCCAAGCCTGCTTGCGTTCATCGATTTGAGCGCGAACCTGCTCTGGGTCGAGAAGCTCCCCGCGTGCAGCCGAAGCGTAACCCTTCTCGATCTGTGCAGCGATATCCGCATGATTGTCCGCAAGCCATTGTTCCTGCTCATGCAGCATCTGAACAGCCTGCTCGATAAATTCATCAGCCGACTGATAAGGGCCGCGTTCAACGTCCTTCTGGATGAGTGCCTCCAGCTCGGGCTTGAGACGAGTCGTCATACCTGTAACCTACCATTTCGAGGGCGGGCTTCACACAGCCCAGGGCTTTAGCCCCGCTTCGGTCACACTTCCACAATTCCCTCTATTCCCCATCCTCTCCACAACTTGCCCATACGCCTCCTCGCGCCCCGACCAGCCATCCCCTAACCTCAAGCCAAGGAGTTCGCGCGCTCTTCCACCGGAGAGCCGAATCGGCCAGGAAATAGCATTCTAGATACTGCTGTCTAGGGCTTGGGTACGGTGGATGTGTCCGGTACATTGCACCGGACTCCCGCCGTGGGGAGTAAAGCGACGCGGCAAGGGGATCCCCAAAGGATTAACGAGCAAGAAAAAAGGCCGGGCGAGATGCCCGGCCTTGCTAATGCGAGACTGCCGTCACACAAACTTAATCGCCGACGATTTAGTCGCCGAACGATCCGACTTCTTCCTGCGCTGCCGGTTTCGGAGCGGCCGGAGCGATCGCGCTGAGCGGTACCACATTGACTTGCGGCTTTTCGCCCAGAACATGCTCGCGATACATCTTCATCATCTCGGCGTCCTTGGCCTTCTGGTCGCGAGCCCGCTTCTTCTCTTCACGAGCCGTCTTGGCGATGCCCAGCTCGTCCAGATCATGCTGCAACCCGTGGTTCACATCCTCGGCGCGCAGGACCAGCGTATGATCCTTGCTCGGCAGATTGACAGCCTTGCCGCCGGCGATGATTTCATGCCGCCCGTGCTCCTCGTACCACTTGGTGAGCGTCGCCGTCATGTGCATTTTCTCGACGATGTTGCGCCAGCCCACGCCGGTGTTATACGCGCAGAAGCTGATCTCGCCTTCCTGCGTGGCGTAAGGAATGATGCACTGCTCGGTGCGGCGGAAATCGTAGTTGAACAGATCCTGGAACCACATACCTGCCACGAACAGGAAGTTCCAGCGGTCCGCGCGGCGCTTCTGGATGTCTTCCATGGTGCGGTCGCCCGTGACTTTGCCGTACTTCTTGTTGGTCATCCCGAAGCACTTGTCGAACTTTTGGATCAGGTCGCTCAAGCGGAAATGCGTGGGAGCTTCGTAGGGATTGTAGTTGCGCAGCAGCGCCAGCGATACGCCGATCACCGACATCCGCTTGCTGCGGGCAGCGTCGTTAATCCGCGCCACGTCTTTCGCCAGGCGGTCCGCATTCAGGAACGCAGTCACCGGACGGTACTCCTTGGTTTCCTTGTCGCACATCACGGCCATGCCGATACCGCAGTTCGGATGGCAGCCGCAGGAGAGCTGGCCCCAATCCGCATTCGGCCCGTGGACCAGATCCGCGAAATCGGAGAACGTGCTCATGAACGAAATCGGGAACCAGTCGCGCGTCGGTTCGCCCAGGCCCGTCTGCGCCTTCACGTCGTGCGCCAGGTGCGACAGCGTATAGCGCTGGGCATTCCTGCGTTCGTCCGTAACCGCCTCATCGCGGCCCGTGAAGGATACCGGCTGGAAGCTCAAGAACGGGATCTTCTTGGGATTGTCCAGCGCGAAACGAACTACCGCGCCCACCTGCTCATTGTTGATGCCGTTGATCAGCGTGATCACCGGGACGATATCCACGCCGGCGCTGTACAGGTTCTCGATGGCGCGCAGCTTCACGTCGAACAGGTTGCCCACCGCGCGGTGCGAATTGGCTTCGTTGCCGATGCCGTCGAACTGCAGATACGCGTAGCGCAGACCCGCTTCCGCGGCTTGCTTGGCGAAGTCCGGGCGCTTGGCGAACTCGATGCCGTTGGTCGCGGCCTGTACGCTCTGGTAGCCGATCTTGCGGCAATACCGCACGGCGTCCAGGAAGTACGGGGAGAGCGTCGGCTCGCCGCCGGAGAACTGCACCGAAAGCTGGCGGCGCGGCTTGATCGAAATGGCGTTATCCAGCAGCGTCTTGATTTCTTCCCAGCTCAATTCGTGGACGTATCCGACCTGGTTCGCATCCATGAAGCACGGATCGCACATCATGTTGCAGCGGTTCGTCAGATCGATGGTCAGCACGCTGCCGCGGCCGTGGGTAATGGTCGATGTGCCGTGATCGTGCAGCTTTTCGTCGTTGTGGGCGCGAATGTCGCGGCCCGGGAAGACGTCTTCCAGGTGCTTCGAAAACGCCGGATCGATCGACATCAGATCTTCAAAGTGTCCGTGGATCGGGCACTCTTTCACCATCACGATCTTGCCGTCTTTTTCGACGATGTTGGCCTTGATCTCGCCCACCTTCTCGTTGCGCAGGATCTCGACCGGAATCTTGCCGTCCAGAATCTGCTGGCGGATGTCCGGGATGCACTTGGGACACAGCGAATCGGTCTCGCGCGGCCAGCCCAGTTTCGGCTTCTGCTTCTCCCAGCTCTTGAGAAGAGGCTTATCAGACCACTTGGGGATGAATCCCGGATTGCGGTTGATTGCGTTTACCTTGTCGTAAACATGCCAGGCGGCATTTGCCGCCACGGCGATAACTTTTTCCACATGCTTGATCGGCTTGGTCAAAGTGGGACGCTCCTAATGTAAGGCCTTCTGTGATGCGAAGTTACAGTATAGGCTGTGGGTTACGAAGGCACTACATGAATGAAGTGAAATGCTTTCTCCTGCATTGGATGGGTCCCTGGAGCCGCTGAATGGGATCTCAAGCAACCCCTTATGAATCAGCAACATACGGCAATTTTGCCGGGCCGGAGGCTTCCCCGGGGCGAAGAACGCTGTTATCCTACTGAAAGTAAAAGCTTAAGGCTCCGGGATCCCGGAGAGTGTGAACGATGGCTTGAAGTGCTCAATGAAGCTCCTCATGGCCCGCTCAAAGATGCTGATGCCGTAGGCTTTGGCTTCTTCCAGAGCTTTCTGGTTATTCCAGTTGTCGTGGCTGATGCGATAGCACGCCAGCACCGTTCCCGTGCGATCCGCACCGCGCCGGCAGTGTACAAATACCGGCCACTGCTTGCTGTCGTTCAGAATACGCAGGACGCCGTACAGTTGATCGTCCGTCGGCGCCATCAGGCCTCTCATCGGCACGTTTACGAAGCGCATCCCGCTGGATTCCACCACCTCTTTTTCGTGCGTGATGGAATGCTCGCTCGGCAGGCGCAGATCGATCACTGTCTTGACGCCGCGCTCGGCCAGACGCTTGATCCCTTCGTCGGTGGGCTGGGCTCCGCGAAACACGTTATCGTTGACAATCTGAAAATTCGGAAGGATTTTGGGATCTTCCGCGGTCGCCGCCCAGCACCCGGGAAGGGTCAGGGCGAAAAAAAACAGAGCCGCGCCACGCATGCCTCCATTGTACCGGACGCCAAAATTTGACTTGTTTCGGCTGCCGGGTTAAGCTGGCAGCGGTAGTTGTAAACGAGTAAAACACGTTCGAGGAATGTTCGGGAAGGCGGTGAAATTCCGCCACTGCCCCGCAACTGTAATCGGCATGTTGTAAGCCAGGCTTGGTCACTGCGCAAGCGGGAAGATCAACCGAAAATGGCGAGCCGTAAGTCAGGAGACCGGTTCTTCGGCGTTCAAATCGCGTAGAACGTTCCGAGGGGGGACGTCTCATGACCATCACTCTTTTTCTCTATTTGCTGTTTTTCCAAGTCCCGGGCGCAGTGCCTGATCCCAAGGGACCACCGGCCGAAAGCGCGCAAGCCGTCTGCGGCTCGGAAACCAAAACCAGCGATGCCCGCGAAGTCTCCGATTTCCCGCGCACGTGCAAAACCAGCGATCGTGTGGTCGTTACCGCCACTCGCGCGCCTCTGGCGGTGGAAGAATCCGGCGTCGCGACCGACGTTTTCACTGCAAAGGATTTCGAGCCGGCCCGCGGGACGTTCGTGCAGAATCTGCTGCGCGGCGTGCCAGGAATAAACGTGGTACAGACCGGGCGCAACGGCGGACTGACGTCGGTGTTTACGCGCGGCGGCGAATCCGATTCCGCTCTGGTGCTGCTGGATGGAGTTCCGGTGACGGAGCCGGGCGGCGGGCTCGATTTCGCTCATCTTACTTCGCCTGGGTTGGAGCGGATGGAAGTGATTCGCGGACCGGAGAGTGTGCTGTTCGGAGCCGAGGCGTCGAGCGCAGTGATCCAGATGTTCACGGAGCGCGGCAATCCGGAGGCGCGGCGTCCGCACGGGTCGCTGGCCTACGAGCGCGGGTCCTTTTCGACGGACCATTGGACCGCAGGGTTGAACGGCGGTTTGTTCGACCGCCTGGACTACGCTTTCACCTCCGACCAGTTCCGCACCACCGGCGAATTTCCGAACGATGCGTTCCGCATCACCAGCGGCACCGGTAATGTGGGATTCCGGTTCAGCGATGCGACGCAGCTGCGGGCGGTGTATCGCACCTTCGATTCCTATACGGGCGCTCCCGGGCAGGTGGCCTACGGACTCACAAATTTCGATGCGAACGAGAAAGCTCGCGATGGCGTGGTCAGTGTGCGGCTGGACGATCGCAGGAGTTCACGATTCTCGCAGCGCGTTCTGTTTGGCTACCACCGGTATCGCGATACATTCTCAGACAACGTGACCGAGTTTTATGATGTCTCGGCCTTCGTAAAGGTGAGTGGTCCGAAGACTTATTTCATGGGTCTTGCGCCGCCCGGCGCCGCAGGCTCCGTGCCTGGATTCGGCGACCTGTTCGCGTCTTCAGGATTCACGTTCACAGATCGACTGAACACGGGGTATCAGGGCACTCTGTCCCAGGGCAAAGGCGCCCTGGTCTTCGGCTACGACTATGAACGGCAAGCCGGGCTGATTTCGGCCACCGACGTGGCCCGCGATAATAACGGAGTCTACGCGCACGAACAATACGCGCTCACTTCGCGCATCTTCGTGACCGGCGGCGTGCGGCTGGAGCACAGCAGCACTTTCGGAAACAAGTTCACGCCGCGAGGTGCAGTGACGTTCCGGCTGCCTGCGAAATCATCTTTCCGGCTGAGCCTGGGCCGTGGTATCAAAGAGCCGGCGCTGATCGAGAACTTCGCGCGCGAATCGTTCTATGTGGGCAACCCGGCGCTGAAGCCTGAAAAGACGGATACCTTCGAGGCCGGATTATCGCGGGACTGGCTCGGCGACCGGGTGCATACCGAGGTGTCGTATTTCCGCAACCGGTTCACGGACCGGATCGAATTCGATTTCTCCCAGAATCCCGCCACCTGGGAGAACATCAACCGGAGCTGGGCGCGCGGCGTGGAGCTAACGGGGTCGGCCAAAGTTTGGCGGTTCGTCAATGCACGCGCGAACTATACGAAACTCTATACGCGGAACGTTACGAATAATTCCCCCGATGCGGAAATGGTCCGGCGCCCGCGAAACTCAGGATCCGTGGCGCTGGAGCTGACACCGAAACGATGGTCGCTGATGGCGGGCGCGCGATTTTTCGGCGAACGGCCGGAAGACGATTTCGTCTTTTCCACCATCAATCGCAACCAGGGCTACGAGAACGTGTTCGCCAGCGGATCCTACCGCGTCTCGCGTAACGTGGAATTGCATGTGCGCGTGGATAACGCTCTCAATGAGCGGTATCAGGAAGCGCTGGGGTATTCGGCACTGGCGCGGACCGCGATCGGCGGTGTGAAACTCACATGGTGATGCGGCGATCGATCGTTCTCTGGCTGGCAGCGGCTGCGCTGGCGCTCGGGCAGCGGCCGCCCCAGAGGATCGTGTCGACCGCGCCCAGTATCACCGAACTGCTCTACGCGCTGGGGCTGGGCGACCGCATCGTGGGGGTCGATCGCTTCAGCCGCTATCCGCCTGAAGTGCTTCGTAAGCAGAAAATCGGCGACTACGCGAATCCCAATCTGGAGGTGATCGCCTCATTGCGTCCGGATCTGGTGATGATTCCAACCAATCCGGTGAAGCTCGCGGAGCGGCTGGCGACGCTGCGCCTGAAGGTGTTGGAGATCGATCAGGAAGGCATTGCGAAGCTGTACGATTCTTTTCGGATCGTGGGCCAGGCGACGGGGACCGTGGAGCAGGCCGCCAGGCTGACTTCGACAGTGCGGGGACAGTTGGAAACGGTTCGCGCGCGAGCGGCTCCCCTCAAACGCACGCGCATGATGTTCGTGGTGGGGCGCACGCCCAATCGGCTGGATGGGTTGATCGTGGTGGGGCAAGCCTCGTATCTGAACGAGATCATCGCGCTGGCGGGCGGCGAGAACGTCTTTCGCGATGCCGTGGCATCCTACCCGGAGGTGTCGCTCGAAGAAGTACTGGCGCGAAATCCGGACGTGATCGTCGATATGGGCGATATGGCGGATACCGTTGGTGTGACGGATGAGCATAAGCGCGAGGTGACCAGTCTTTGGGAGCGGCTGACCAGCGTCGCGGCGGTGAAACAGCATCGCGTGCATGCGGTGGCATCGGACGTCTACGTGGTGCCGGGTCCGCGCGTGGTGGAAGCGGCCAAGGCGTTCTTTGCGATGCTGCATCCGGAAGGCAGATGAGTTTCGCCGCGAGGCAGTTGGGATTTGCGTACGGCCTGCACGACGCAAGCTTCGAATTGCCGCGGAGCGGGCTGATCACGATCGCGGGTCCCAACGGGGCGGGCAAATCGACGCTGCTGGGGATTCTGGCGGGGCTGCGGTCGCCTTATCTCGGATCGTGCACCTATGACGGCCGGGAGGTGCGCCAGTGGCCCCGGCGCGACTTTGCCCGCCACGTGGCTTTTCTGCCGCAGAGCGTTCGCCTGGAGTTTCCGTTCACCGCGGAAGAAGTCGTGCTGATGGGACGGACTCCGTATGCAAGCGGATGGTTCCAGACGCCGGAAGATCGTGCGGCCTCCGAAGACGCCATGACCACCACCGACACGCTGGCGTTTCGCGCGCGCGATTTTCGAACGCTGTCCGGGGGCGAGCGGCAGCGAGTGATTCTGGCCTCGGCGCTCACGCAGCGGCCTCGCGTTTTGCTGCTGGATGAACCCGCGACGCACCTGGATTTGCGGCATCAGCTATCGCTTTACAGGCTGTTGCGCGAGCTGGCGAAGACGCTGCTGGTAGTGGCCGTGACGCACGACCTCAACATTGCTTTGCAGTTTTCGGATCGAGTGATGCTGCTGGCGGATGGACGCATCGCCGGGGATGGCGCGCCTGCGGAGGTGTTGAATCCGGAGCTGATCGCACACGTGTTCGGCGTGCGGGCGACGATGCATGGAAGCTGGATGACGTATGAAGGCTAGCGTGCTGGTTTCGGCACTGGTGCTGGTGGTGGTGGCGATTGTCGCACCGCTGGCAGGCAGCTCGCACATCGAGCTGGGCCGCGCGTTCGCGGGAGTCTCTCCGGATCACGAGATTTTCTTCTACGCACGCTTGCCGCGGGTGATTCTGGCGCTGCTGGCGGGGTCGGCGTTGTCCGTCACGGGCGTTCTGTTTCAGTGCATGCTGCGCGATCCGCTGGCGGAGCCGTACACCTTGGGAGTCTCGAGCGGCGCGTCGGTGGGTGCGGTGATCGCGATCTGCCTGGGCTTTCGCGCCACCGGATTGGCGTCGCTGGCAGGGGCGGCGCTGGTGCTGTTGATGGTGTTGGGAATGGCGGTAGAGGGCCGTAGGCTTTCGTCATTCACGCTGCTGCTGACGGGCGTGACCATGAACAGCATGGCCTTCGCAGTGATCCTGTTTCTGCACAACCTGGCAAGTTTTTCGCAATCCTTCGCGATTTCCCGCTGGCTGATGGGAGGACTGGAGTCGGTGGAGTACTCGACGCTGGCATGGCTGGCGGTGGTGGTGTTGGGCATCAGCGCATTGGTGATGCTGTGGGCGCCGCAATGGAATTTGCTGGCCGTCGGCGACGACTGGGCAGCCTCGCGTGGCGTGTCCACCGTCCGGCTAACGGCAATGGGATACGTCGCGGGGTCTGTTCTAACGGGCTTGGTTACGGCTCTTACGGGACCGATCGGATTCGTCGGCCTGATCGTGCCGCACGCACTGCGGCTGAAGCTGGGTGCGGATCATCGCGTGCTGCTGCCATGTGCGTTCCTGCTGGGCGGTGCGTTCCTGATCGTGTGCGATACGCTGTCGCGCACGGTGATCGCGCCGACCGAGATTCCCGTGGGGGTCCTGACGGCGCTGTGCGGAGGTCCGTTCTTCTTGTGGCTGCTGAAGTCGAAGAGAAGAAGTCTATGGCTGTAGTGCTGGTGGGCGGAGGGAGCCGTAGCGGCAAGAGCCGCTGGGCGGTGGATCGGGCGCGGAAGCGCGGCGGGCGTCTGGTTTTCATCGCGACGGCGGAGGCGCTGGACGAGGAAATGACGGGGCGGATCGCGAAACATCGGGAGGAGCGCGATAGCACGTTTAAGACCATTGAGGAACCCCTGGAGCTGGCGCGCGCTATACGATCGGCGGAAGCAGACGCGATTGTCGTGGATTGTCTGACGCTGTGGCTGGCGAACGGGCAGGGTGATGTGGAAGAAACCATCGCCGCCGCGAAAGAGCAATCCGCCGAGGTGATTTTCGTCACCAATGAGGTGGGGTGCGGGATTGTTCCGGACAATGCAATGGCTCGTGAATTTCGCGATCGGGCCGGATTTGTGAACCAGCGCTTCGCGGAAGCTGCGGACGAAGTTTACTTCATGGTGTTTGGGCAAGCCTTGCGGATAAAGTGACGGTCAAGTAATGGGACTTCGTGCGGCGATTCGATTTCTCACCATCGTGCCGGTGCAGGGAGACGATGCGCCTCCAGGTAAGGCTGCCGCATTCTTCCCGCTGGTGGGTGCGATGCTGGGCGCGGCGGGAGCCGGCATATATCTACTAGCGTCTTCAGCCTTCCCTAGTTCGATTGCAGCGCTGGCCACGGTCGCATTCTGGGCGACGATTTCGGGCGTGCTGCATGAAGACGGACTGGCCGACGTGGCCGATGCGGTGCGCGCCGGGCGCTCGCGGGACCGGATGCTGGCGATTCTCAAAGACAGCCGCATCGGAACGTATGGCGCGGTCGCCGTTCTGCTGAGTGTGCTGGCGCGCTGGCAGGCTTTGGAATTTCTCGCGACGCCCCGGGTGTTTGCGGTGCTGATCGCGTCGCAAGCAGTGCCCCGCGCGGCGATCGTAGCGATGGCGTGGTGCTCGCGGCCCGTGGGAACGGGCATGGGCTCAGGATTGGGCGTGGCGCTGGCATCCACGCTCAATACAACCTCGGCTGTGGCTGCGATGGCGCAAGGCGCGGCCGCTGCGCTGCTGTGCGGATGGAGGCCGGGGATGATTCTGATTGCAGGCTCGGTGCTGGTGGTTCAAGCACTACGCGCCTGGTTCTACCGGCGTCTGGGCGGCGTCAACGGCGATTGCCTGGGATTCACCGAACAGGTGCTCGAAATATTCGTGCTGGTGATGTTTACGTGCGGGAGTTGCAGATGGTAACGGAACTGGAAGGCCGCATCCGGCGGCGGCTCGACTCGCTGACCAAGCCGCAGGGAAGCCTGGGCCGCCTGGAAGAACTGGCTTTACGGGTGGGGCTGATCCAGGGGACCGACATGCCGATGGTGGGCCGCAAGACGATGCTGCTGTTCTGCGCCGATCACGGCGTTGCCGAAGAAGGTGTCAGCCCGTTTCCGCAGGAAGTCACGCGCCAGATGGTTGCGAACTTTCGCGCTGGTGGCGCGGCCATCACGGTGTTGTGCCGGCAGTACGGGATCGAGCCTGTGATTGTCGACATGGGTGTCGGCAGGCCTACGCGGAATTTCGCGCGTGAGCCGGCGATGTCGCGGGCCGAGGCCCAGAGGGCCGTTGATAAGGGCATGGCGCATGCCGCCGACGGCGATCTGCTGGGTGCGGGCGAGATGGGGATCGGCAATTCGACTGCGGCGGCGGCGTTGCTGTGCGCGTTCACGGGAATTTCGCCGCTGGAAGCCGCCGGGCGCGGTACGGGACTCGACGACGCCGGTGTGGCGAGAAAAGCCGAGGTCATCGCCCGGGCGCTGGCGCTGCATCGGCCCGATTCCAAGGATGGACTCGGAGTGCTCGCAGCACTGGGAGGCTTCGAGATCGCGGCCATCGTTGGATTGGTCCTGGGTGCGGCGCAAAAACGGCGCGTGGTGGTCCTGGACGGATTCATCTCGTGCTCTGCGGCGCTGGTCGTTCGCGCGATGGAGCCGGCCGCGCTGGACCATGTGATCTACTCGCATCGGTCGGCGGAGCGGGGGCATCACAGGATGCTCGAATCGCTCGGTGCGCGTCCCTTGTTCGATCTGGATATGCGGCTCGGCGAAGGCAGCGGCGCCGCGATCGGCATCAGTGTGGTGGAATCCGCCGTGCGCCTGTATCGCGAGATGGCGACCTTCGACGGCGCGGGAGTTTCTACCGCTGCAGAGAAGCCAGCAGGCTCCCGGTCTGTTTCAAAACAGTGAGGCGCGCGACTTCGAGCGCGTGCTGCGTGTCGTAGTAGACGATCCATTTTTCCTGCTCGGCCGCGCGCGAGGCTTCCACTTGGGCCATGGTCACTTGGCCTTCGTCGTAGCGCGTAAGATCGAGCGATAGCTGCTCGCGCGCCAGGTCGAGATCGGCGCGGGCGAGCTTTTGCGCCGTTTCCGTGCGCCGAATGTCGCGATAGGCATGCTGCAAGTCGGCCGTGATGCGGCTGCGGGTGCGGCCGATCTCGGTGCGGATTTTCTCGATGTCCACCTGCGACTGGGTCATTCCCGCCTGGCTGGACCGTCCGACCAGAATCGGAATCGTGATCGAGGCGCCGATCTCGACGTTGTGGCGCTGGAACGCACCGAAGAATTTCTCGTAGTTGTTGTATTTGGAAAGCAGCGAGTATTGGCCCACGAAGTCGATCTTGGGAAGCCGCTCCGCTTTGTAGCCGTTAATTTCCAGATTCTTGGCTTGTAGGTTGGATTCCAGGCGCCGGATCTCGCGGCTGCCGTCGAGCGCGTGCTGGATGGCGCTTTCTTCCGATTCCAGCGTGTCCTGCCTGCGGTCTTCCTGCGCTGGATGGACGCGATCGCCGGGTGCGAATCCCAGCACCTGCGCGAGCCCCGTTTCCGCATCCGCGATGCCATCGCGTAACTCCGCCTGACGCTGCTGGGCCTGCAGCAGCTTGAGATCAGCCCGGCTGGATTCGATCGAGAGTTCCCGGCCTTCCGACACGCGGACTCCGGTCAGCTCGCGTACGCGCGCCAGGCTTTCCATTTGCCGTTCGACTGCGGCCAGGCTGCGCTCGGCCTGATCGGCATCGAAGAAGAGCGACGCAACGCGGTAGGCGGCCTCTTCCTGTTTCATCCCGATGTCGAATTCCATCCCGCGCACGACTTCGTTCGCCTGCGCGGCTCGAAAGCTCTGGGGACGGTCGAAGATCGCCATGGGCGCACGGGCCTGAATGATGGCCGGAGCATTGCCGTCGATGCTCATGGGGAATCCGTTGGTCCAGGCAGCTCCGCTGCCGGCGAATAGCTTGGGAAGGAAGGGATCCTTGGCGATGGTGACCTGGGCGCGGGCCCGCTGCTGGTCGAGCCGTGCCAGAATCACGTCGGGATTCTGCTTGAGCGCGATATCCAGCGCGTCGCGCAGAGTGAGCGTGCGGACTTCGGCTGTGGCGCAAACGCAGAAAAGAAAAAAGACGGCGGGGGCTTTCATTGCCCCAGTGTAGCTACTTGTGGGGAGTCTCTACCATCTTGCGGACGCGGTCCAGCTCTTTGCGCAGCTTACGCTCGCGCAGCGTGATGAGCACTACGTAGAGGAACATGATCAGCCACGCGGCGCCCAGGCCGAGCAGCATGTATTGGACGTTCCTGTTCATTTAGATCTCCGGGTCATTGAGCGTGGGCCATCCGGCGCAGAGTATCGATTTCATTCGCGACGGCTTCCTGGCGGGTCCGCACCATCACCAGGATCGCGGAGAAGCAGGCCAGAGCCAGCACATTCCACCAAATGGGAGCTTCCATGCCTTGCGCCATGCCGCCGCCATTGCGAATCGAGAGCACCGGCTGCGGGTGCTGCGTAGTCCACCACTCAATCGACTTGTAAGAGATGTAGGCGTTGACGCTGCCCAGGATGCTGACGACGGCAGCGAAGCGCGCGCGCTGGTTGGGTTCATCCACGGCGCGGCGCAGCATCAGATATCCGCCGAAGATCAGCCAGCATACCAGCCACGATGTGAGCCGGTAATCCCAGGCCCACCACACGCCCCATATGATGCGCGCCCAGATGCTGCCGGTGGCCAGGCCGATGGAGGCGAACACCAGCGAGACTTCGGTTACGCTGGCGGCCAGCGCGTCATAGCGCAGGTCCTTGGTGACCAGGTAGCCGATGCTAAGCAGCATCCCCAAACCAAAGCCGGTCATGCCCAGGATATTCGCCGGGACATGGAAGTAGATGATCCGGTAGATGGCGCCCTGGTTCAGCTCATCGGGCAGCGCCGTGAAGATGGTGTTCATGTTCCAGGCCAGCAGAGCG
>Ga0207687_10002438_pt1 | contig 12629 bp, 16 predicted proteins | sample KBSM54metaG_FD_184399 | JGI IMG/M metagenome (GOLD analysis project Ga0207687, IMG submission 184399) | Miscanthus rhizosphere microbial communities from Kellogg Biological Station, Michigan, USA - KBS M5-4 metaG (SPAdes) (version 2) | ecosystem: Host-associated > Plants > Roots > Rhizosphere >...
CGCCCAACGGCGACGGGAGGGCGAAGCAAGGTCTCGACCGGGCGGTGAAGCGCTACGGCGTCCTCGAGGAGCGCTTCAGCACCCTCGGCGGCTACCAGGCGGAGGCCGAAGCCCGTCGCATCGCGGCCGGGGTGGGCCTCGACGACGACGTCCTCACCCGCCGGGTGGGGGTCCTCTCCGGTGGCCAGCGGCGGCGGCTGGAGCTGGCCCGCCTGCTCTACGCCGGCGGCGACCTGCTCATCCTCGACGAGCCCACCAACCACCTCGACCTGGACGCCAAGGCGTGGGTGATGCAGTTCCTGCGCACGTCCCGCTCGGCCGTGCTCGTCGTCTCCCACGACATCGCCCTCCTCGACAACGCCATCGACCGGGTGATCGCCATCGACGGGGGGCTGCTCGACGTCTACCGGGGCACCTACACCCGCTACCTGGAGCAACGCACGGCGAGGGAGGCCCAGCGGGCCCGCGACGACCGCCTGCGCAGCCAGGAGATGGCCCGACTGACCGCCACCGCCAGCCGCTTCCGGGGTGGCAACCAGACGATGGCCCGCAAGGCCAAGGTCCTCGACCGCCGGGTCGAGCGCCTGGCCGCGGAGGGCGGGGTGCCCCGTCCCCGCCGGCGCCCGTTCCCCAAGGTCAAGTGGCCCGACCCGCCCCGCGCCGGCGACGTGGTCCTGGTGGCCGAGGGCCTGGCCAAGTCCTACGGCGAGACGCCGGTGTTCGACGGCGTGTCGTTCATCGTCGAGCGGGGGGACACCCTGCTCGTCCTCGGCCTCAACGGCGCCGGCAAGACCACCCTCCTGCGCATCGTGGCCGGGCTGCTGCCCGCCGACGCGGGGGAGATCCGCTTCGGGGCCAACGTCGGCCTCGGCTTCTACGCCCAGGAGCACGAGGACATCCGCCCCGGCGTGAGCGTCCTCGACCACATGCGGGAGCGGGCCGACATCCCCGACACCGACCTGCGCTCCGTCATCGGCCACTTCGGCCTCACCGGCGAGGCCGCCCTCCAGGACGCGGGCACCCTGTCCGGCGGCGAGAAGACCAAGCTGGCCCTGGCCCGGCTCATCGTCAGCCGGTCGAACCTCCTCATCCTCGACGAGCCCACCAACAACCTCGACACCGCCTCCCGGGAGGCCGTCCTCGGCGCCCTGCAGCGCTACAAGGGCACGATCGTGGTCGTCAGCCACGACACCGAGTTCGTCCTCGGGCTGGCCCCCGACCGGGTCATCGTGATGCCCGAGGGCGACGTCCTGGGCTTCGACGAGAGCGCGCTGGAGCTCGTCGAATTGGCGTAGCGGGGGCCCGTTTCGGAAAAGAGTCCGCCGTCGATCTAGGCTGGAGCAACGAGAGAGGTCCCTTTGACCTGCTCGCGGACAGAGAAGAGAGTGCCGTGGCCACAGGAACAGTGAAGTTTTTCAACTCGGAGAAGGGCTACGGCTTCATCTCGCGTGAGCAGGGCGAGGACGTGTTCGTCCACTACTCGAACATCCAGGGACAGGGCTACCGGTCGCTGCAGGAGGGCCAGAAGGTCGAGTTCGACGTGGCCCCCGGTCGGAAGGGCGAAGAGGCGCAGAACGTCCGGGCCATCTGAGCCCCGCGTTCCCTTTTCCCCGCTCACCCCGATTCTGAAGGAGGGCCAACGTGGCGCAGCGCGCCAGTTTCGGCAAGCTTCAACGCGATAGAGACAAGAAGGCCAAGGCCGCGGCCAAGCGCGAGAAGCGCCAGGAGCGGTCGGCCGAACGGGCCGACGGTACGCCCGAGATCGTCATCCCCATGGAGGGCGAGGTCTCGGCCGCCGACCTGCTGGTGCTGGTCGAGCGCCTGCACAAGGGCTTCGAGGACGGCACCATCGACTACGAGGAGTTCGAGATGCAGAAGTCCGAGCTCTTCGCCCGCCTCCCGATCGACTGACTCGGGCGCCACGCTGTCCTGGGCCTGAAAGGGGTGTTGTGCACCCCTTTTCATGCCCAGGACCGGTGGTTGGGCGTCAGTCGTGGTCGTGGCCTTCGTGGCCGGGCTTGGTGGACGACTTGGTCTGGGCCTCGGGGGCGAGACGCCGGCGCCAGTCGGCCAGCATCTCGGGGGTGCCGGCGATGCCCACGCCCCGGAAGTTGCAGCGCACGAAGGTGCTGTTGGCCAGGACGAGGCAGCCGACGACCTCGGGGGCCTTGGGGAACCGCCACAGGATGCTGCCGATGTCGGTGCCCGGGTGCTCCCACGTGCAGTGGTCGAGCGTGCAGCCGTGGAGGACCACGACCTGGGGGCCCAGGATCAGGCAGTCGGTGGCGGTGATGCCCTCGATCAGCTGGTCCTCCCGGATCTCGAACTGGCCCAGCCGGACGGTCTGGTTCTGGAAGGTGGTGTCTGCCATCGGTGCTCCTCAAAGTGGCTGCCGGGCGTCAGAACGGCTGGTGACTCCGGCAACCGTAGGCTGGCTAGGGTCGCTTCATTCAAACGCAGGAGGGGCACATGCGCAGAATCGTGACCGGCGGCGGGACCCGCTGGGTGGCGCTGAGCGCGGTGGCGATGCTCGTCCTGGCCGGGTGCAGCAACGACAAGAAGGGCACGTCGGCGACCGACAAGGCCCTCACCAAGGTCAGCGCGCTGGCCGGCCTGAGCGACCAGCAGGACCCCAACATCGCCATCACCGAGTTCCTGCCGGATGCTCTCTCGGTCCGGGCCGGGTCCTCGGTCGAGTGGCGTTTCATCGGCCCCCAGCCCCACACCGTCACGTTCTTCCCGGTCGGCCAGACGCCCCCCGCACCCGATTCCCCACAAGGCCAGGGACTCTTCGCCCCGAGCACGCCGCCGGCCACCAGCTACGACGGCAAGGGCGTGGTGAACTCCGGGCTCCTGCCCCGGGGGACAGCCATCGCGTCGCCGTTCGTGCTCACCTTCCCCACCCCGGGCGAGTACGCCTACGTCTGCATCATCTACCCCACCATGACCGGCAGGGTCACCGTCGCCGACAAGGACGCGCCCGTCGACACCCAGGCCGACATCAACGAGCGGGCCGACCGTGAGCTCAACCAGTGGCTGGACGAGGGCCGGGCGGCCAAGAAGAAGCTCGACGACACCCCGCCGAAGCAGGCGGCCAACCCCGACGGCTCGACCACCTGGACCTACGAGACCGGCGTCAGCACCGAGCACACCGACGTGCTCGCCTTCGCCCCCAGCACGGGCGACGTCAAGGCCGGCGACAGCGTGACGTTCGTGAACAACTCCCAGGCGCCCCACACGGCCACCTTCGCCTCCGGGGGCCAGGTGCCCCAGGACCCGGGCGATCCCGCGGTGTCGACGCCCACGGGCCCGTCTCCGTTCACCTTGAAGATCGCCGGCGGCCCCTACAACTCCGGTGTCCTCGCGCCGGCGTCGCCACCCAACGCCCCGCCGCCGGAGCCGGCCCGCAGCTTCACGTTCGTGATCCCGGAGGCCGGCACCTATCCCTACGTCTGCGTCTACCACGCCGCCAGCGGCATGGGCGGGTCGATCAAGGCGGCGTAGGCCCCGCTCAGGTCCCCGACCAGTTGGTGGTGCCGACCCCTTCGTAGTGGCAGTCGCACTGGCAGGAGAAGGCGTCGGCCGCGGGGCCCATGACGCCGGCCCACCACTCCCGGCAGTCGGCATGGTTGCCGGCCAGGCAGGAGCTGCTGGTGGGCTTGAGGCCGACCAGGGCGACTCCGGCGGCGGAGAAGATCAGCGCCGCGAAGGCGGCCACCGTGAGCCGGCTGCGGCCCTTGGCCGGGCAGTCCTCCTCCGGGCGGATGAGGCCCTCGACGGGAGCGTTCAGCGTCTTCGGCTCCCCGCCGAAGAGCGGCGCCTCGCAGTCGATGGTGTTGGCGAACGAGTAGGGCAGCAGGGTGTAGCCGACCGCGGCCAGGAGCAGGACGAGCACGAAGACGGGGACGAGTTTCTGTTGGCTGGTCACGTTGTCCCCCGGAGCTCTCTGTTCGGCCGGTGCTTGTTCTAGACCCTGCGGAGCGCTTCTGCGATCTGGACCGCGTTGAGGGCCGCTCCCTTGCGGAGGTTGTCGCCGCTCAGGAACAGGGCGATGCCGTTCTCCGCCCCCTCGTCGCGCCGGATCCGGCCCACGAAGGTGGGGTCGGCGCCGGCCGCCGAGAGGGGGGTGGGGACGTCGACCAGGGTGACCGCCGGGGCCGACGCGAGGATCTGGTAGGCCCGCGCCACCGACAGCGGGCGGTCGAACTCGAGGTTCAGCGACAACGAGTGGCCGGTGAAGACCGGTACCCGGACGCAGGTGCACGACACCGCCAGGCCGGGGATCTCGAGGATCTTGCGGCTCTCGTTGCGGAGCTTCTGCTCCTCGTCGGTCTCACCCGAGCCGTCGTCGACCACCCGACCGGCCAGGGGGATGACGTTGCACGCGATGGGCGCGACGAACGCCTCCGGGGCCGGGAACTCCACGCCGGCCGAGCCGGACAGGGCCAGCTCGGTCGCCCGCCCGGAGACGTTGGCCGCCTGCTTCTCCAGCTCGCCCACGCCCTTCACGCCCGCCCCGGAGACGGCCTGGTAGGTCGACGCCACGATCCGGCGCAGCCCGGCCTCGACGTGCAGGGGCTTCACCACCGGCATGGCCACCATGGTCGTGCAGTTGGGGTTGGCCACGATGCCCTTGGGGATGTGGGCCAGGGCGTGGGGGTTGACCTCGGCCACCACCAGGGGGACGTCGGGGTCGGACCGCCACGCGGACGAGTTGTCGACGACGATGGCGCCCGCCTCCGCCACCCGCGGGGCCAGGGCCCGGGAGACGGTGGCGCCGGCCGAGAACAGGACGATGTCGAGGCCCCGGTAGTCGGCCGACCCGGCCTCCTCGATGACCACCTCGCCCCCCGCCCACGGCACCGAGCGGCCGGCGGAGCGGGCGCTGGCGAAGAGCCGCAGGCGGTCGACGGGAAAGGCGCGCTCGGCCAACAGGGTGCGCATGACCCCACCCACCAGGCCGGTCGCCCCGACCACACCCACGTTCATGGTGTCCAAGCTACCGGACCGTCGGGTGCGTCAGCGGGGAGGATTCTCCAGCTCGAAGCGGTCGTGGAGCGCTCGCACCGCCCGCTCGACGTCGGCTCCCCGCACGACACAGCTGATCCGGATGGACGACGTGGAGATCATCTCGATGTTCACGCCCTCGTCGGCCAGGGCCTCGAACATGGTGGCGGCCACGCCGGGGTGGGTCTTCATCCCCGCCCCCACCAGGCTGATGCGGCCGATGTCGGAGTCGGCGAAGACCTCGGTGGCGCCGATGTCGACGGCCATGGCCTCGGTGACCCGGCGGGCGGCGGGCAGGTCGGCCTTGGGCAGGGTGAAGGAGATGTCGGTCACCCCGCCCAGGGAGACGTTCTGCTCGATCATGTCGACGTTCACCGCCTGGTCGGCCAGGGCCCGGAACAGGCGGGCGGCGATGCCCGGCTTGTCGGGCACCCCGACCACGGTGACCTTGGCCTCGGTGAGGTCGTGGGTGACCCCCGAGATGATCGCCTTCTCCATGCCGTGATCCTCCTTGCGGACCCAGGTGCCGGGCGCCCAGGTGAAGCTGGAACGGACGTGGAGGGCCACGCCGTGGTTGCGGGCGAACTCGACCGACCGCAGGGCCAGCACCTTGCCCCCGGTGGCCGCCATCTCCAGCATCTCCTCGTAGGACACCACGTCCAGCCGGCGGGCGTTGGGCACCACCCGGGGGTCGGCCGTGTAGACGCCGTTCACGTCGGTGTAGATCTCGCAGGCGTCGGCGCCGAGGGCCGAGGCCAGCGCCACCGCGGTGAGGTCGGACGCCCCCCGGCCCATGGTGGTGATCTCCTTGTCGAGCGACACGCCCTGGAAACCGGCGACCACCACCACGTGGCCGAGGGCCAGGCCGTCGCGCAGGCGGTCGGCCCGCACCTCGATGATCTTGGCCTTGCCGTGTGTGGAGTCGGTGACGATGCCCGCCTGACTCCCGGTGAACGACGTGGCGTGGACGCCCAGGTCGTGGATCGCCATGCACAGCAGGGCCATCGAGATCCGCTCGCCGGCGCTGATGAGCATGTCGAGCTCCCGCAGGTGGGGCTCGGGGGACACGTCGTGGGCCAGGCGCAGGAGGCCGTCGGTGGTCTTGCCCATGGCGCTGACCACCACGACCACGTCGTGGCCCTGGCGCTTGGTGTGGACGACGTGCTCGGCCACCGCCCGCATCCGGTCGGCGTCGGCCACGGACGTGCCGCCGTATTTCTGGACGACCAGGCTCATGCGGGCACACGCATGTCGGCAGACTCGGTGGGCGGCCTCATGACTGCCATTGTGGCCGGTGGCGGACCACTCGCCGCTACGGTGGCTGGCCGTGTCCCCCAAGTCGAAGGTGCGCAAGAAGCCGGTCAAGCACCGTGACCCCCGCGCCCAGGCCCGGCAGGCGGCCTACGAGGCGGCCCGCACGTCCGCCCGGCGGAAGTGGGGGCTGGCCGCCCTCCTGGTGACGGTCGTGCTCATCTTCGGGGCGACCCAGGTCTTCGACGTCGGTGGCGGCGACAAATCCACGGTCGACTCCTCCTCCGACACCACCGTCGCCAGCACGATCGTCGCGGCACCCGTGAGCCTGCCCACGCCGGCCAAGGGGGCATCGATCGCCGGCGACACCCCGTGCCCGGCCACCGACGGCTCATCGGCCCGCACCACCGCCTTCGCCAAGGCCCCGCCCACGTGCATCGTCACCGGCAAGACCTACGAGGCCGACGTCCAGACGTCGAAGGGGCTGGTCACCGTCGCCCTCGACGCCGCCGCCGCGCCCAAGACAGTGAACAACTTCGTCGTCCTGGCCCGCTACCACTACTTCGACACCCTGCCCTTCCACCGCATCGTCACCGGCTTCGTCGTCCAGGGCGGCTCGCCCGACGCGTCGGGCGCCGGCAGCCCCGGCTACACGTTCGCCGACGAGCTGCCCCGCGCCGGCGCCTACAAGGTGGGGACGGTGGCCATGGCCAACTCCGGGCCCAACACCAACGGCAGCCAGTTCTTCATCGTCGTCGGCGACGCCGCCAGCCTGGCCCCCAGCTACTCGATCTTCGGCGAGGTCTCCGCCGGCATCGACGTGGTCCAGGCCATCGCCGCCGCCGGCACCCCTGCCACCGACCCCAACGCGGGCAAGCCCACGGAAGTGGTCACCATCCAGTCCGTCACGATCAAGGAGTCCTAGTGGCCGCCACCGAATGCCCCCCCGCCGACGGTTCGGCGCCGAAGACCCAGCGCTTCTCCGGCTACCCCCCGATGTGCATCGACCCGGCGAAGAAGTACACCGCCACCATGGAGACCACCAAGGGGACGATGGTGATCGTTCTCGACCCCGTCGCCGCGCCCAAGGCGGTGAACAACTTCGTCGTCCTGGCCCGCTACCACTACTACGACGGGGTGAGCTTCCACCGCATCATCCCCGGGTTCGTGATCCAGGGCGGCGACCCCGAGGGGACGGGCCGGGGCGGCCCGGGCTACAAGTTCGAGGACGAGCTGCCCCGGCCCGGCCGCTACGAGATCGGATCGCTGGCCATGGCCAACGCCGGTCCCAACACCAACGGGAGCCAGTTCTTCATCATCACCGGCCACCACGGCGCCAGCCTTCCGCCCAAGTACTCATTGTTCGGCAAGGTCGTCTCCGGGATCGACGTCGTCCAGGCCCTCGACGCGGTGGGCTCGCCCGGGGCCGGCACCCCGAAGGAGAAGGTCGGCATGATCTCGGTCACCATCAGCGAGGAGTGATCGGCTAGGGTCCGAGCGTCCTTTCGGCGTGACCTTGGAGGAAGACATGCGTTTTCGACGCGTAGCCGGGCTGTTCGCGATCGTGGCGGCCACCGCCGGGTTGCTGGTAGGGGCGGGGGTCCCGGCGTCGGCGGCCACTCCGCCCCCTTCGATCGGGACGGTGAAGGCGTACGTCACCGTCAGTCCGGCCAAGCCCGCGCACGGCCAGCCGGAGCAGGCCTTCGTCCAGGCCACCTACACCTGCTACGGGGGCACCGCGGCCAACCACGTCTGGGTGTCGGTGAAGCAGGGCCCGGGCGACCTCAGCACCGAGGGCAGCAGCGCCAAGGCCACGGCCTGGTACGACGCTCATCCCGACAACCACGTGTGCAACGGCCAGCCGGTGACAACCGTGTTCACAATCTTCCAGCACCTCGACAAGGGCCCGCTCCTCGCCGGCACCGGCTACCTGCAGTTCTGCATCGTCCCCGGCGGCGGCAACGACTTCGCCCACATCGCCATCAAGAATCTCAACGTGACGATTCTGCGCCCGGGCGGCCCGCCGGTCCACGGCGCCTGAGTCAGGCGGGCAGGGCGTCCAACCCTGCCTCCTGGCCGTTGACGAACACCTTCGCCGTTCCCGCGCCGGCGATCGTCCAGGCTCCCTCCGGAGCCCGGACGATCGCCGTCTGCTCGTCGACACCCACCACGGCCAGGCCGGCGGGGGCCAGGTGGATGGTGCGGCGGGCCTTCTCCGGCGACCAGCCGTCGTGGTGGGGGATCACCGTGAGCCCGGCCAGCAGCCCCAGCCCGACGGTGAACGCCCCGCCCCGCATGTCGACCATCGGGTCGCACAGCACCATCGCCCCGGCCGACGACGCGGCCAGGACCGCGCCGCCGGTCCAGGCCTCGACCAGCGCGTCCCACACGCCCGAGTCCTTCAGCACCGACCGCAGGTGCATCGGCGAGCCGCCCGAGAGGTAGAGGAACCGGGCCTCCCGCACCGCGGCCACGTTGGCCTCGACGTTGGCGTCGGCCCGGCGCAGCACCATCAGCCCCCGGGCGGTGCCCCCAAGGCGGGCGAAGTGGGCCACCGCCGTCTCCACCGCCCGCTCCGGGTGCTCGTAGGCGGCGGCGGTGGGCAGCACCAGCACCTCGGCCCCGCCGCTGGCCTCGAGCAGGTCCTGGTCGAACGTGCAGCCCGAACGCCACTCGCCCCCGCCCACCAGCGCCAACGGTCCGTTCATGGGCGGAGAACCTAACCGGACAGACTGGAGGCCATGGAGAGGGAGCTGGTCGTCCGCCCGGTGGCGGGGAAGGGTCGCGGCGTCGTGGCCGCGAGGTCGTTCCGGCGCTACGAGGTGGTGGCGTCGGCGTCGGTCGTCGTCCTTTCGCCGGAGGACTGGGCCGCCGTCGAGGGCACCGTCCTCGGCCAGTACGCCTTCCGGTGGGGTGAGGAGGGCGGCGAGCGGGCGTTGGCCCTCAGCCCGGCGTCGTTCTTCAACCACTCCTACACGCCCAACACCTGTCCCAAGCTGCTGTTCGACGACCTGAGGATCGACTTCCTGGCCATGGACGACATCGCCCCCGGCGACGAGCTCACCTTCAACTACAACGGCCGCCCCTCGGACACCTCGGCCCTGTGGTTCAGGCCGGTCGAGGGCTAGTCCCAGCCCTGCCAGCGCCAGGGGCGGACGTCGGGTGGGCGGGTCGCGACCGAGTCGGTGGGGGCCTCGTCGTCGAGCAGGGTGACCGCCAGCGCCACCGCGATGGCGACGACCTCGGGCGGCACCGGCGCCGACGGTTCAGAGGGGGACGTTGCCATGCTTGCGGCGGGGACGCTCGGCCCGCTTGGCGCGGAGCATGTCGAGGGCGGCGGCGACCGCGGTCCGAGTCTGGATGGGGTCGATGACGTCGTCGACGAAGCCCCGCTCGGCCGCCACCCACGGGTTGGCGAAGCGCTCGGCGTAGTCCTCGGCCAGCGACGCGTGGAGGGCGGCCCGGCCCCCGCCCGCCTCCTCCAGCTCCCGCCGGTGGAGGATGTCGACCGCGCCCGGCGGGCCCATCACCGCCAGCTCGGCCGTGGGCCAGGCCAGGGCCAGGTCGGCCCCCACCGCCTTCGAGTTCATGACCACGTAGGCGCCCCCGTAGCCCTTCCTGGTGACCACCTGGATGCGGGGCACCGTCGCCTCGCAGAAGGCGTAGAGCAGCTTGGCCCCGTGGCGGATGATCCCGCCCAGCTCCTGGTCGGTGCCGGGGAGGAATCCGGGGACGTCGACGAAGGCCACCAGGGGGATGTTGAAGGCGTCGCACGTGCGGACGAAGCGGGCCGCCTTCTCCGAGGCGTCGATGTCGAGCACACCCGCCAGGACCTGGGGTTGGTTGGCCACCACTCCGACCGGCCAGCCGTCGATGCGGGCCAGCCCGCACACGATGTTGCGGGCCCACAGAGGGGAGTACTCCTGGAGCTCGCCGCCGTCGACGACGGCCGAGACGACCCGCTTCATGTCGTACGGGCCGTGGAGGTTGCCCGGCAGCACGCTCTCCAGCTCGGGCGTGGGCCGGTCGGCCGGGTCGGTGGAGTGCGCCCGCCGGGGCGCGGCCTCGCCGCTGTTGGACGGCAGGAACCCGAGCAGCCGGCGCACGTCGTCGAGGCAGGCCTTGTCGTCGGGCGCGGTGAAGTGGGCGACCCCCGAGCGGGTGGCGTGGGTGATGGCCCCGCCCAGCTCCTGGAGGCTGACCTCCTCGCCGGTGACGGTGCGGACCACGTCGGGGCCGGTGATGAACATGTACGACGAGTCCTCCACCATGAACACGAAGTCGGTGAGGGCGGGGCTGTACACCGCCCCCCCGGCGCAGGGGCCCATGATCACGCTGATCTGGGGGATGCGTCCCGACGACCGGGTGTTGCGCTGGAAGATCTCGCCGTAGCCGACGAGCGAGGCCACGCCTTCCTGGATGCGGGCCCCGGCGCCGTCGTTGAGGCCGACCAGGGGGGCGCCGGCGCTGGCGGCCAGGTCCATCACCTTGTGGACCTTGCCCGCGAAGGCCTCGCCCAGGGAGCCGCCGAACACGGTGAAGTCCTGGGAGAAGAGGAAGACCCGGCGGCCGTCCACCGTGCCCCATCCGGTGATGACGCCGTCGGTGTACGGACGCTCGTCCTCCAGGCCCATGCCCGTCGCCTGGTGGCGGACGAGGAGGTCGAGCTCGTGGAAGCTGCCCTCGTCGAGCAGGTACTCGACCCGCTCCCGGGCCGTCATCTTGCCCCGGGCGTGCTGGCGGGCGACCGCCTTCTGCGAGCCGGCGTGGACGGCCTGGTCGCGCCGCTTGGCCAGCTCCGCGTTGCGCTCCGGCATCGAGTGGTCCATGCGGCGCCCCACGTTACCGGTGGGCGAGTTTGGCGACCCTCTCGACCAGGCGGGGAGCGTCCAGGCGGGTGGCCAGCTCCTCCAGGTCACGTGCCGGCCCCGCCCACCGGATGTCGTCGACGACCTCCAGCACAGGGGCGTCGGCCCGGAGGGTGGCCAGGTCGCGGAAGAGGAAGGCGAGGTCGCGCTCGGCGTTGAAGGTGGCGGACAGGGCGTTGGCGCCCCGCACGTCGACCGTCCACCGCCAGCCGTGCTCGGGGATGTCCTCCAGATGGGGGTAGTGGAGCAGGACGGTGGCGGCGCCCTTCTTGCCCCACCCCTTGAGCCCGGGGAAGCCGTCGGCCGAGTCGCCCACCAGGGCCAGCCAGTCGGGGATCGACTCGGGGGGCACGCCGTACTTGGCCTTCACGCCGGCCTCGTCGGTGAGGATGCCCTGGCGGCGATCGAGCTGGACCACCCGGGTGCCGACCACGCACTGGGCCAGGTCCTTGTCCGGGGTCATGATCACCACCTGCTCGACCTCGGGGTCGGCGGCCGCGGTCTTGGCCGCCGCGGCCAGGGCGTCGTCGGCCTCGAGCTCGACCATGGGCCACACGGCCACGCCCAGGGCCTCCAACGCCTCCTCCAGGAGGGGGAACTGGGCCAGGAGGACGGGCGGCATGCCCGCGCTCGACTTGTACCCGGGCCACAGGTCGTTGCGGAACGACTCGATGACGTGGTCGGTGGCCACCCCCAGGTGGGTCGCGCCCTCCTCCAGAAGGGTCACCACGCTGTACATCACGCCCCGCACCGCCCGCACCGGGTCGTCGTCCGCCGTCGCCCCCGGCGGGAGGCCGTAGTAGTGCCGGAAGAGCTCGTACGTCCCGTCGAGGAGGGCGACCTTCACGCGGCCCAGCCTGTCAGACCCCGTCGAGTGTGCAACCACGTCGGTATATCCGACACAACTGCACACTCGACCTCACTCCGGCAGGTGGCACACCGCCTCGACGTTGTTGCCGTCGGGGTCGCGGACGAAGGCCCCGTAGTAGTTCGGGTGGTACTCGGGCCAGACCCTCGGCGGGTGGAGGACTTCGGCGCCCGCGGCCACCGCCGCCTCGAACCACGCTCGGACCGACGCCCGGTCGGGCGCGGCGAAGGCGACGTGGACGTCGGTGTGGGGGCCGGCGGACCCGGCGGTGCCGATCCAGAACGTGGGCTGGCGGCCGACGCCGTAGCCGATCTGGTCGCCGTAGGACATGATCCGCCCGCCGCCGACGGCGGGCAGCACGGCCTCGTAGAAGGCGGCGGACGCGTCGAGGTCGGCGACCTGCAGCGAGAGGTGGTCGAGCACGACGGGCGTCAGCCGTCAGCCGTCGAGGGTGCGGCGGCCTTCGAGGGCCCGGCCGAGGGTGAGCTCGTCGGCGTACTCGAGGTCGCCGCCGACGGGGAGGCCGCTGGCGATGCGGGTGGTCTTCACGCCGAGGGGCTTGAGCAGGCGGGCCAGGTACATGGCCGTGGCCTCGCCCTCGATGTTGGGGTTGGTGCAGAGGATGACCTCCACCA
>Ga0207687_10002443_pt1 | contig 12617 bp, 10 predicted proteins | sample KBSM54metaG_FD_184399 | JGI IMG/M metagenome (GOLD analysis project Ga0207687, IMG submission 184399) | Miscanthus rhizosphere microbial communities from Kellogg Biological Station, Michigan, USA - KBS M5-4 metaG (SPAdes) (version 2) | ecosystem: Host-associated > Plants > Roots > Rhizosphere >...
CTTCCATCGCGGACATCAGGCGATTCATCTCTTCACCGATGCGAGGGTCGGACCGCAAGGTGTTGGCGCGCTCAACAGGCAGATCGAGCTTCCGGTCGAGCTTGATATGACCCTTGCGGCGGGCCAGCACAATCGCCCGATTCGCCAGAAAAGCCGCCTCTGAAATCGAGTGCGTCACGAAAATCACGGTCATCCCCCGGATCTTCCACAGTTCCCGAAGCCGGACTTCCAGGTGGAACCGCGTGATCTCGTCCAGCGCCGCGAACGGCTCGTCCATCAACAACAGCCGAGGTTCCGTAACCAAGGCTCTCGCCAGCGACACCCGCATCCGCATCCCGCCCGAAAGCTGCGATGGATAGCGAGCCTCGGCGTCGGCCAAACCTACCTGGTCGAGTACGGCGCGGGTTCTGGCGTTGCGTTCCTCGCGTCCGGCTCCCATCAGTTCCAGGGGCAGGGCCGCATTGTCCAGCACGCTTCGCCAAGGCAGCAAGTGGGCGTCCTGAAAGACGAACGCTGTTTGATACTGAACCTGAAAGGCGTCGGGATCGGTAACGATGCGGCCGGCATCGGGAGGCGATAGCCGGGCGATCATTCGCAGCAGCGTGGACTTTCCGCATCCCGAGGGCCCTAGTACTGCCAGAAACTCGCCTGCGTCGATGCTCAGATTGAAGTCGTCGATCACCACCAGTTGGTTGTCGAAGACCCGTCGGACGCCCTCCAGACGCAACGCGACGCCACGTTCCGCGATTGCGATGGAGTCGCTCATGCGTGTGTGCACTTCTAACGATCTTACAACTCAGTGGAACTTGGGGCCGATCCGTACTGAGTCGAATCCCCGAACCTCATCGGCGGTGAAATGGCCTAGTACGTGCAAACTATCAGGCTATGCGCGACCAAAAATCGATCTGCCGCTATCTTTGCTCCGAGCTGGTATTCATCACCAGGCCCGACCGCCGTCGCCGGCCTGCCATGCTTGGGAACCTGGAAGAGATTGGAGAATGGTTCGTTGAGGTGCTCATGGACTGTTCTCTCCCAACCAACGCTCCGCTGCGGATTGTCAGCAAAGACCATCAGTTGGAAGGCGTTGTAGAAGCGTGCGTACCGCGTCACCCTCTGGGTTATTTCGTGAAGGTCAAGCTCTCGCCGCGGTCCCGCTGGTCCGAACGCTGGTTCACACCGCAGCATCTGCTCCAGCTCTGGTCCGGTGCGCCGCCTAAGGTGTCTACCTTAAAGGCAGCCTCAGGTTACTGAGAAAAGAGTTCGTGCAGATTTTTTCCGAATCGGGCAAACTTTCCGCATGCCTGACACTGCGAGTCAACATCCTGTGCTTAGCTGCTGACAGCGCCCGCGGGTGTGGGAACAGCTTCGGTCCGCTTCTTCTTTCTGTTGGGGCGAAGTTTCGCGAAGGATCCGCGCAGCCCTTCCATGTAGATGTAGACCACGGGAGTGATATACAAGGTCAGAAGCTGCGATACGACCAACCCGCCGACAACGGCCAGACCCAGCGGGCGGCGCGCTTCAGATCCGGCGCCTAGGCCCAGGGCGATGGGCAAAGTGCCAATCAATGCCGCCATGGTGGTCATCATAATGGGACGGAAACGCACCAGGCAGGCTTCGTAGATCGCATCCGCCGGCGGGACGTTATGCAGACGCTGAGCTTCGATCGCGAAATCGATCATCATGATCGCGTTCTTCTTCACGATGCCCACCAGCATGATGATGCCGACGAAAGAGTAGATATTCAGTTCGTCGTGGAAAAGCAGCAGCGTCGCCAGCGCGCCCATACCGGCGGAGGGCAGTCCGGAAAGAATCGTGATGGGATGGATAAAGCTCTCGTACAGAATTCCCAGCACCATGTAGATCACCAGAATCGCCATGATCACCAGCAGGCCCATTCCAACCAAGGACGATTGAAACGCCGCGGCGACACCCTGGAACGTCGTGTGAATGGTATCCGGCAGAGCCTCGCGGGCCGCATCTTCGACACGTCCGACGGCGTCGCCTAGCGACACGCCAGGAGCCAGGTTGAAGGAGATCGTTACGGCGGGGAGTTGCCCCAGGTGGTTAACCGCCAACGGTCCCACGGTGGTGTGGGCTTTCGCGATGGTGTTCAGCGAAACCAGCTTTCCCGTTGCGGACCGCACGTACAGCATGTTCAGCGCGCTGGGATCCGCCTGATACTGCGGCAAGAGCTCCAGAATCACCTGGTAATCGTTGGTGGGCGCGTAAATGTCGGATACCTGCCGGGTGCCGTAAGCGTTAAACAACGCGTTTCCCACCTGGTCTGCCGTCACGCCCAGCGAGGACGCGTGATCGCGGTCGATCTTTACGTCCACCAGCGGGCTGGAGATCAGAAGATCGCTGTTTACGTCGATCAATCCAGGAATATCTCTCAGGCGTTTTTCGAAATCGCCCGAGGCCTTATACAGCTCCTCCAGATTCTGCGCCTGCAAAGTGTATTGGTACAAGCTCCGGCTCTGCTGGCCTCCAATACGAACCAGCGGCGGATTCTGGAAGTACGTCTTCACACCCGGAATCTGGTTCACCCCTGGGCGCAGTTGATCCATGACCTGTTCCGGCGTGAGCTTGCGTTCAGACCGGGGCTTTAGGCGAATTTGCAGATTGCCCGCGTTGCCGGCGTTGTTTCCGCCGCCACCGGTTCGCGAGAAGTAGGCATCCACATTCGGATTCTTGGCGATGACGTCATCCACCTGCTGCTGCAACCGCCCCATGATGTCGAAGGACGCATCCTGGGAAAACTCGGTGGAGGCATTGATCTGATTGGTGTCCTGGTTAGGAATGAAACCCTTGGGAACCAATCCATACAGATAGACCGTGACGGCCAGTGTGCCCACCGCAGTCATCAGCGTCAAAAAACGATGCCGGATAACGCCATTCAGCGACCAGCGGTACGCATCCCGGATGCCGTCGAAGCCGCGCTCGGTGAACTGGAACAGCTTGCCGTGTTTCTCCCCGGGCGGGCGCAGGAACCGGCTGCAAAGCATGGGGGTCAAACTGAGCGAGACGAATCCGGAGATCAGAATCGCGACGCTGATGACCACGGCGAATTCGTGGAACAGCCGTCCGACGATGCCGCCCATGAAGAGTACCGGGACGAACACCGCCGTCAGGGACAGCGTCATCGAAAGAACCGTAAAACCAATCTCGCGGCCGCCCTCAATGGCCGCGGCCATGCGCGACTTGCCCATCTCCATGTGCCGGACAATATTTTCCAGCACCACGATTGCGTCGTCTACGACGAACCCGACGGCCAGCGTCAGCGCCATCAACGACAGATTGTCCAGGCTGTAGTTGAGGAAGTACATCGCGGCAAACGTGCCGACGATCGAAAGAGGCAGCGCCAGGCTGGGGATGATGGTGGCCGATACGTTGCGCAGGAAGATGAAAATCACCAGCACCACCAACCCGATGGTTAGCAGCAGTGTGAACTTTACGTCGTTCACCGATTCGCGAATGGACGTCGAGCGGTCATAGACTATGTCCAGATTGACTGACGGGGGCAGCTGGGCGCGGAACTCCGGAAACAGTTCCTTGATATGGTCTATGATCTCGACGGTGTTGGTGCCGGGCTGCCGCTGCACCTGGAACATGATCGAGCGGGTGTCGCCGCTGCCTCGGTTGACGTCATTGACCCAGGCCAATTCCTTATCGTTCTGGATGCCGTCCAGCACGCGTCCCAGATCGCCCAGGCGCACCGGATAGCCATTGTTGAAGGAGACGATCAGAGAGCGGTAGCCGGCAGCGTCCGTCAGCTGGCCGTCGGCTTGGACGGTATAGGCTTGATTGGTGCCCCACAGAGTTCCCGCCGGCAGGTTGACATTGTGCTTCTGGATCGCATTCGCCACTTCGTCAATCCCGATACCGCGGGCGGCCAGCTGGTTAGGATCCATCTGGGCCCGCACGGCGAATTTGGCCGAGCCCCATACGTTAACCTGCGCCACTCCGCTGATCGTCGAAATCCGCGGGGCCAGGAGCACCTCCGCATACTCGTCCAAGGCTTGCGGCGAGAGAGTGGAGGAATTTACGCCCATGAACAGGATGGCCTGATCCGCCGGATTCACTTTCTGTAACTGCGGCGGCGCCGGCATTCCGACCGGAAGCTTGCGAACCACGGCTGCAATCTGATTCTGCACGTCCTGGGAGGCAGCATCGATGTTGCGGTCCAAATTGAACTGCAGCGTGATATTGCTGCGGCCGCGAACGCTGGTGGACGTCATCGAATCCACGCCCGGAACCGTTGAGAACTGCCGTTCCAATACGGTCGCCACCGAAGCGGCCATCGTCTCCGGACTCGCGCCCGGCAGACTGGCTTGGACTTGGATGGTCGGGTAATCGATGTTGGGGAGATCGCTCACCGGCAGCGTGCGATATCCGGCCACGCCGAAAATGATGATTGCCATCATGACCAGTGCGGTCATCACTGGCCGCTTGATGAATAAGGCTGTAAGGTTCAAGGCGAGACGTCCCTAAACGTAATGTTACCTAGAATCTGGCGCGCTAAAACAGTGCCAAACGGATTAGGATGAAGAATCGGCGATACGAACCTGGCTGGAATCGATATCCCCCGCATTTTCCAGCAGATACACTTGTTCGAAGCCTTCCGCTGCCAATCCTGGGAGGGAAGCAGCCAGATCGGCCGTCTGCTTTTCGACCACCTCCGCGGGCACCCGCCGGCCGCTGCGAGACCGCAGCCGAGCCAGGCATGTTTCTAGAGCAAGACGTAGCACAATGGCGATGGCCGGCCGCCCGTAGCGGGCCGCCAACGCCAGCAGGCTTCGGCGCGCCTCCCGTTGGACGCTGGTGGCATCGATCACGGTGAGCCGGCCCCTGGCGAGCCGCCTTCCGGTAATGAGCCGCAGCACCTCGAAGGCGTCGGCCGACGCGCTTTGTTCGGCTTCATCATCCGAAACCGCCGCACGCAGCCCATCTGACGATACGATTTCCGTGCTCTTGAAATGTTTCCGCGCGAAGGTGGATTTGCCGCTTCCAGCGGCGCCGATCAGTAGCACCAGCGCGCCGGGCGGAATGTTCAAAAGCACGATTGCAGTATAGTAGTTCGGACGTGACGCCTTCCTCAAGAACTGCCTGGTACGCCGCCATAGTGCTGATGCTGTGCTACACGCTGTCCTTTGTAGACCGGCAGATCCTGGGACTGCTTGTCCCGTTCATCAAGTCCGATCTGAAGATCAATGACACGCTGGTCGGCCTGCTGGCTGGAACGGCATTCGCGATCTTTTATGCCGTGATGGGGCTGCCGCTGGGACGCGTCGCCGATTCCGCCAATCGCCGCAACCTCATTTCCATCTGCATCGCCTTCTGGAGCATCTTCACCGCCGGATGCTCGTTGGCGCGCAGCTACACCATGTTGTTCCTGGCTCGCATGGGCGTGGGGATTGGCGAAGCCGGACTGAATCCCGCATCATTCTCGATCCTGTCGGATCTTTTTCCCAAGGAGCGGCTAGGCGCGGCGCTGAGCGTGTTTTATATAGGGAACCTGCTGGGATCGAGCCTGGCGCTCATCGTCGGAGGAAGCGTGGTCCAGGCCGTGACACGGCAACCGGAAATCACCCTCCCGATTCTGGGAACCATGGCCTCCTGGCGAGCGACGTTTCTGATTCTGGGACTGCCCGGCTTGTTGTTCGCTCTGCTGGTATTTACCGTCAAGGAGCCGATTCGGAAAAACCTCGCGCGGACGTCGTCGGGGGTGGTAAAGCTCAGCCTGGAGCAAACTTTTGGCGAGATCCGTTCCCGTTGGCAGTCGGTGCTGGGGATCTCGGTGGGATTCGCGCTACAGGCCGCCTGCAACTACGGATTCAACCTGTGGGTGCCGCAATATTTCCTCCGAGTCCACGGCTGGACCATTGGCCAGACCGGACGCGCCCTGGGGCTCCTGATCCTTCCTTTCGGATGCCTGGGGCTCTACCTGGGCGGATGGTTCAGTGAGCGCTGGCAAAAGCAGGGCAAAATCGATGGGGCGCTGCTGGTGGGGATCCCGTGCGCCGTCGGGATCCTGCTGTTTCTTGTTCCCGCGATGCTGATGCCTAGCGCGGGATTATCGCTGGCGCTGATCGGACCAGGATTCTTCTTTCTGGTGCTGCCGATGGGCACCGCGGGCGCTGCCCTGCAACTGATCTTTCCCAATCAGGTCCGCGCGCAGGTGAGTGCGTTGTACCTGTTCATTCTGAACCTGGGCGGCCTGTCGCTGGGACCCCTGCTGCCGGGCGTCTTCACCGACTACTTCTTCAAGGATCCGAAAATGATCGGCGCCGCACTGGCACTCACGATGGCCATCGCGGCCGTCCTGATGCTGGTGGTTATTTTAATGACCCGTGAGCCGTACCGGAAACACTATCAGCAGATGAATCCTTAGGTATCGACACGAGTGTCGATACGGCCCGTAAGAGTGCGGGCGCCACCGGGCCTCGTTAACCAGAGCCATAGCGACGTTCCCATCACCGGAACCAGCATCACCAGCAGAAACGTCTCGGTGTAACGCTGCTGATCGAACCAGTACCCCAGCATCGGCAGCGCAATGGCCACCAGCGCCGACCAGGTTCCCGCGCCCAATCCTGCTACCATCGCCATCTGTCCCGCCGGATAGGCGCGACCCGCGGCGCGCAGCGCGACCACAATGAATCCTGCTGCGATGAACATGGACCAGAAAAACACCAGCACCACCAGAAGCGGCGATTTCAGCCACGTTACTGCGCCCAGCGGCAGGCCCAGGATCGTCAGCAGAATAAACAGTCCCGCCGGCCGATTCTGACCGGATGCATACCGGTCGGCGGCCCAGCCCCAGAAAAAATATCCCACTTCCCATCCAGCGGGAGGCACCCAGAGGTAATACTTCAAATCGTTCTGTGACACGCCAAACACACGATTCAGGTACAGCGAGCTCAAATACAGGATGGGTCCAAGCGCAAAAGCGCCTAGCGAATACCCGCACACGAGTGCCCAGAAACGCCGTTCGAAAAAATTCGGCCACACAATCTTCGCCGGATGGCGCTCAGGAAGCGGAAGGTAGGGCGGCCGCGCGACGCTGGCCCATAGGGCCAGCCATCCGAATCCCAGAACGCCAGTCACCATAAATGCTGCCCGCCAGCCAAAACGTGCCGCGATCGGGATCACCAGGAACGGCGTCACGATCGCGCCTAGCGATCCGCCGCTGTAGGAAATGGCGATCCCGCGCGCCTGGCGGTTCAAGGGCAGGGAATCGATGGCCGTACGGAATCCCCCGGGGAATGTCGCACCTTCGCCGAATCCCAGGAGCGCACGGGCTGCGGCGAGCCCGACGAAAGCGGCTGCGCCATATCCGATCAGCGCGTGTGACGTGCTGGCCACGCTCCAGATCGCTACCGCAGCCAGCATTCCCTTGCGCAATCCAAGGTAATCCAGCAGCGAACCCCACAGCGGATTCCCCAGCATATACGCGATCGAAAACGCCGACACCACTTCGGTATATCGTTCGGCGCTCAGTCCGGTATCCGCAAGGATCGCCACGGAAAGCGTGGCCAGAATCTGGCGATCCACATAAGACAACCAGGAGCATCCCATCATTACCGTTGATGCGGTCCACATTCGCCATCCAGGCGCGAATGTTGGGGCCGTCACGGTCGTTTCCACTTCTGGTAGAATACAGCACATATGTCTTCGACCATCGAAGTTTTGAACCAAAAGATTGACGCCAAACACCTTTTGAAGCACCCGTTTTACGTGGCCTGGAGCAAGGGCGAGCTGTCTCTCGAAGATCTGCAATCCTACGCACGCCAGTACTTCACGCACGTGCGTGCGTTTCCCGCTTATTTGAGCGAGATGCACACCCGTTGCGAAGATCTCGCTTCCCGGCAGACCATCGCCGCGAACCTGGCCGATGAAGAAGCCACTTCTCCGACCCATCCCGAGCTGTGGCTGGATTTCGCCGCCGGTCTGGGCGAATCGCGGCAGGCAGTTCTCGGACAAACCGCTGGTCCGAAGATGCAAGCGCTGGTGGATACCTTCCGTTCCATCGCCAAGATGGATACCGGATTGGCCGCCGCAGGCTTGTACTGCTACGAGAACCAGATTCCCGCAGTATCGGCTGCCAAGATCGAAGGCCTCAAGGCCAACTATAAGATCACCGAGGATGACACGCTGCGCTACTTCGCCGTGCACGAATCGGCCGACGTCGAACATGCCGCACAGTGGGAAGCCCTGATTGCTCGGCACCAGGTCCCGGCCGCCGAAGCCGCTGCTGTTGCCGATCGTATTCTGGACGCGCTGAACGGCGCGCTGGACGAAATCTACGCCGGCTGCAATTGCACGTCGGTGAATTAAGCCGCTAAGTAGTAGCTGCTTTTAGATCGAAACTCTCATCTCTAGCCTGATCGGGGCTCAGCTTTACGCGGGCTCCGATCAGCTTCCTTGCCGCCAGGTGCTCCGCCGGGCGGTTGATGGAATCCACTGCCCGCAGACCTCCCTCACGGAAGTAAAACACCGAAAACTTGCGGCTCTCAGGGTCGCCTCGCGACACCACCTGGTCGAAGCCGTGGGGCAATCCCGCCATCTGCATATGGATATCGTATTGATCCGTCCAGAACCACGGAACTGCGGCGTACTCCGCAGCATGGCCGACAATGGCTTTGGCTACGCAGGCGGCCTGATCCACCGCGTTCTGTACCGATTCCAGCCGGACGCTGCATTCAGCGAAGGAATTCGGGTATTCGGCGCAGTCGCCGATCGCGTAGATCCGTTCGTCCGCCGTGCGGAGGCTCGCGTCGACGGTAATGCCGTTCGCCACCGGCAAGCCAGCGTCCTGCGCCAGTTCCAGATTCGGAACCACTCCGATCCCGGCGATCACCAGATCCGCCTTGGGCCGCACGCTTTCGAAAGTCGCATTGAGCAAAATTTCGACGCCTTGAGCCGTATGCTGTGCCTGGAAATATTCCGACACAACGGGAGCAACTACACGAGCCATCAATCGCGGGTTAGCCTCAATCACGGTAACCCGCTTGCCCAGCGTTCGCGCGGCTGCGGCGATTTCGAGACCAATGAATCCGCCGCCGATAATGGCGACGTCATGCGCGTCGCGCAGCCGCTGCCTTAGTTCGGCTGCTTCGGCTAGCGTCCGCAGATAGAAGACGTCTGGCAGCGGAAGCTGGCGATTGCGCGCTCCCGTAGCCAGCACCAACGTGTCGTACTCGATCTGCTCTCCGGAATCGAGCGTGACTCGCCGCGCGTCTCGATCGATTGCCGTCGCGCGGGCTGTTACCCGCGTAATGCGGTGCGTCTCAAAGAACGCCGCGGGACGCAGTTCGGTATGGCGCTGCTCCTGCTTACCCAGCAAGTAGCCTTTGGACAGCGGAGGCCGCTGATAAGGAACGCCCGGCTCATCGCCGATCAGCGTGATGCGTTCCTGGTAACCTTCGGCGCGCAGGGAAGCTGCGGTTTGAAATCCGCCCTGTCCTCCGCCGATGATGACAACGGCCACGCTATTGTTGGGTTGGAGGCGTGTGCACCACCAGGCCGTCGAACTCCGGTGTGACGTGAAGCTGGCAGCTCAGGCGGCTGTTGGATTTCCGGGGCGACGCCGTGGAGCCCAGCATTGCGTCTTCGTCTTCGGCAATCGGCTTCAGCAGCGGGAGGAATTTCTCCTCCACGTAAACGTGGCAGGTGGCGCACTGGCAGTTGCCGCCGCATTCGGCGACGATGCCATCTACGTCATTCTGCACGGCGCCTTCCATAACGGTGTCGCCGACGGGGACGTCGATGGTGCGCGAGGTCCCGGAGTCTGAAATATAGGTGATTTTGGGCATGTTGAGCGGAACTCACATTATCGCCCAACATGCATGCCCGGAGGCTGCGGTCTACTGCAGTACGAAGTTCACCGTGACGGTGGAGTTCACGGCGGTCGGCTGCCCGTTCAGCAGGAACGGCTGGTAAACCCATTGGGAAACCGCGTCGAGGGCCGCTTTCGTGAGCAGCGGAGGGCCGGCGAGAATTGCCGCGTTTTGCACTTTCCCGTCGGTTCCGATCGTGATGCTCAGCTCAACTGCCCCTTGTACTCCCGCGGTCTTGGCATTCGCGGGATATACAGGCGGCACCCTCTGGACGATCCGCGGTTCCATCACCTTTCCACCCACCGTGACCGGCCTGGAACTTCCCATGGCGGTGGGCTGCGGTTGCGCTTCGCCCGCCCCTGCCAGCGCGACCCTGAGAACGACGGGAAGGCGCTGCGGCTCGTAGTTACCGTTGTATTGCATGAACACGACAAGGTGCTCATCGATCTCTTTAACCGACGCGCGAAGACGCTCCCAGTCGGCTCGGCTGAGTGTGTCACCCTCGCGAACTGTCAGGCGGGTCTGAACCCGCTGCTGAAGCTCGGGACTAAGCCCGACAAACTCGATCCGCTGCACTACCGCAGTTTCTGGTGGAGGCGGCGGAGGTGGAGGAGGCGGTGGCGGAGGAACTGGAGTGCCTCGACCTCCCCGCTCACCGACTACAGTGACGCTAGTCGTCGGCGGTGGCGGTGGCGGAGGCGGAGGAGCCAGAGTGCCTCGACCTCCGCGCCCACCGACTACAGTTACGCTGGTCGTCGGCGGTGGCGGCGGCGGAGGAGGAGGTGGTGGGGCCGTTGCTGCCGAAGCGGATCTTTCTCCGAAGTGAATCGTCGCGCGTACCAGCGAGGGCGGGGCAGTATCCGCCACGTAATGCCATTCCAGCACGCTTGCCAATACCGACTTGCGAAGCTCGTCGGGACCGCTCAGCACGCGAGCGTCGGACACTTCGCCCTTGGAATTGAGCGTCATCTCGACCAGAACATCCCCGCCCGTCGCGATCCCGCGTGGATACTGCACCGGCGGGCGATGCGCGAGCGCCGCCCCGGCATTCACGGTAATGCCAGGGTCATCCGGCACTACCTGAGCGGCGCTTTGCAATGGAAAGAACCAGACCGCGACGAACACGCCGGCGATGGCGAGCGACGCAGCGGCCGTGACATGGGCGGCAAGACGGGATGCGGACATGGAGGTCTCCTTCAATAACGCGGCCACGCGCACCGCGAGCTGGCGCTTCTTCAAAAACATGTTGGATAGCAGGAGCGCCGGCGCGACGTCCGGCTGCAGGTTCTGCGCAGCCACCGATACCAGCGCATTCAGATAGCCCGCGCGATTGCGCGTGGCGTCGACCACTTCCCGATCCACCACCTGCTCACGGGCCAGCTGGATCTGCGCCAGCGCAAACCACACCGCCGGGTGAAACCACAGCAGGCTTCGGACGAATTCCTCCGCCATGACGAATAGCCAGTCGCGGCGATGCACATGAAACAGCTCATGGCTGGCGATGGCTTCCTGCACTTCCGCGGGCAGGTCCTGTACGCTCGCGGGCAATAGAATGGACGGCCGCATCCAGCCGAACGTCACCGGCCCACGAACCTGATCGGATACGTACCACCGCGCGATGCCGCCGAACGCCACGGGAGCCTGCTCCAGCGGGCGTGCATTCTTACGGATGCGGCGAAGCCGCAATAGTCCTGCACCGATCCACAGCAGGCGGAGTGCAGCGCCGGCAGCGATCAGACCCAACATAGGCTCGATGCGCCATCCGGAGGAGGCAGCAATGGGAAGCGCGGGCAGGCTTTGGATCGTGGATGTGACTGGCGCAGAGAACATCAGGGCAACCGCCGCGGGCTGCTTCCATGGCGCGAGCACGGGCAGTAGCAGAGCGGCCGCCAGGATCGCTTGCCAAAAATACAATCGCGCGCGGGGATGGCGCAGAGCGAGAGATGCCGCCGAGCCGGCCGTTACCAGAATGACGACCTGCACGCTCCAGGTGAAAAGATTATCCAGCAGCAGAGGCGTATTCATGGGCGTTTCTTCTCCGCGGGAATGCTGCGCCGGATCTCGTCCAGCTCTTCCTTGGACAACTGGTCGTCCTCGACCAGATGCAGCAGCAGCGGCTCGGCCGCGCCGTTGAATACGCGATCTACGAATTCGCGGACCATGGCGCGAATCACCTGCTTTTCCGGACGGCTGGGAGTGTAAACGAACGCCCGGTCGCCCTGGCGCTTCTTGAGGTACCCCTTTTGTTCCAGGATGTTCATCATGGTCATCACGGTGGTGTAGGCTACCTTCCGATGCTTGAGCAGGTCTTCATAAACCTGCCGCACCGTGGGCGTGCCCAGCTTCCAGACCACCTTCATGATTTCCAGTTCCTGCCCGGTAAGGGTGGATTTGGCCTTCTTCATACTAAAACATTAGTACGAAGTGGTTAGCGTGTCAAGCGGAAAGTAATCGTAGCCACTCCCGGGTCCGGGAGCCTACATTCCCGTCCTCCGGGAACAGGTCGCCGATCACCGCCACGGAATCGGCGCCGGCGTCGATCGCCTGCAGAGCATTGGCGCGGGTGATCCCGCCGATCGCCACCAAAGGACGCGTAGAGAGCGGCCGCAGCCTGCGGAAATCGTCCAGCCCTACCGTCGGATCGGGATTCTCCTTGGTGACGGTGCCGAATAGAGGGCCCAGCGCGAGATAATCGGCCGGCTCTTCGTTAGCCGCGCGTAACTGCGCTTCGTTGTGCGTCGAAAACCCGACCATCGTATCGGGTCCCACCACGATACGATG